>Ga0308157_10002422_pt1 | contig 30657 bp, 26 predicted proteins | sample PhyBR1_FD_201035 | JGI IMG/M metagenome (GOLD analysis project Ga0308157, IMG submission 201035) | Phyllosphere microbial communities from UC Gill Tract Community Farm, Albany, California, United States - DLSLB.R1 | ecosystem: Host-associated > Plants > Phyllosphere > Unclassified | place: USA...
GAAATTTATTACCTACTTTAACAATGAAGATTAATAAAATTATGACACTACAATTGATAGCTGTAATGGCAGCGTCAATTGGACTTACAAGTTGTGGAAACAGTAACGCTACTTCGTCTTCGGCAACCGGCTGGAAAATAAACGACAAAAAAGGTGGTTTCCAATATAACACGTCATACGATGGCACCGAAGTTCCTTACGGAATGGTTGCTATTGAAGGGGGTACATTTACAATGGGACGCGTACAAGATGACGTTATGGGCGAGTGGAACAACGGCGCTACACAACAATATGTACAATCGTTTTTTATGGACGAAACAGAGGTGACAAACCTTATGTACACAGAATATCTTTCATGGACCAAAGCGGTTTACCCACCAACTGAAGCAAGATACCGTCAGATATATTCTTCTGCGTTACCAGACACTTTAGTATGGCGCAATCAGTTAGGGTTCACTGAAACTTTAACAAACACGTATTTACGCCACCCTGCATACCAAAGCTACCCTGTAGTTGGTGTTTCATGGGTTCAGGCTAACGACTTCTCTAAATGGAGAACCGACCGTGTGAACGAATTAAATTTAGAGCGCGCAGGCTACATTGCCAAAAACGCTAAAACAGATAAAGTTTACGGAGAACAATCTTTTTCTACAGATACGTACTTAAATGCACCAAGCAAAGCTTATGCAGGCAATGACAGTATTGTTTTTAAAGGCGTTAAAAACCGTGCTAAAGACGGACAAAGTGGTGTTTATGCAAAAATGGAATATGGTATTATTTCTGCTGAATTCCGTTTACCAACAGAGGCTGAGTGGGAATATGCTGCTAGCGTAAGAAAATCAGACCGTGTTTACAACAACCAACAAGGTAGAAACAAATACCCTTGGGGATCTGACGATGTTCGTACAAACTCACGTAAATCAAAAGGAGATTATTTAGCTAACTTTAAGCAAGGTCGTGGAGATTATGGCGGTATCGCAGGATGGTCTACCGACGCTGGTGAAATTACAACTGCTGTAAAATCATTCCCATCAAATGATTGGGGATTATATGATATGGCAGGAAACGTAGCTGAATGGGTTGCAGATGTTTATCGTCCGGCTATTTCTTCTGAAGTTAACGACATGAACTATTTCCGTGGAAACGTTTACAACAAAAGTGTAATTGGTCCAGACGGAACGGTACAGGTTGTAAGTGCAAATATTGAATACGATACATTACCAAACGGAAGGCTACGTCCGCGTGCTTTACCTGGTGAAGTTCAAAAAGAAGGTGTTGGAACTGAAGACACCTTCCAAAGAAGAAATTTCCAAGGTGATAACAGTATAGCTTATAAAGATGGTGATGCGTTTGAAAAAGTTGGTCAAAAAGGTACAATGTACAATTCACCACAAGACCAAGCTGCTTATGACGCTCAAGGTAATTTAACCTATACATTAGATGATGCTGCAAGAACAAGTTTAATTAACAACAATTCACGTGTTATTAAAGGTGGTTCTTGGAAAGACAGAGCTTATTGGTTAGATCCTGCTACACGCAGATTCATTGATCAATATTCTGCATCTGATTTCGTTGGATTTAGAAATGCAATGACCAAAGTAGGTAACACTAAATCAAACAGTAAGAAAAAAGCAAGAGGTTAATTAGATCTTCATTATAAAAGTAACCTTAATAAATAAAAAAGTCCTAATCTTTATTGATTAGGACTTTTTTATTCGGCAAAAACACAATCTAATTTCATGCTATTTTTGGATTTTTTTCTGCTTTAATTGTTGTTAAATCGTAATTTGCAAATGCTTTTAAATAGGTTTTAATATCAGTTCCGTAGCCATCTACAAACGAAACATTACCATTAGACCTTAAAAAATCTTGAACCGAACCTGCACCGCCCAAATGTGCTGCTGCTAGAATTCCGGATTCTGTAATTAAAATTCCGCGTATTGTTTTACCTGCGTACTTTTGAATTTCTTTTCGTAAAATCCATTTATTTTTTTGTACATAAGCTACAAACGCCTTTTCTTGTAACACCGGATTGTTCAAAAAATCTTGCGTATTCTTTAAACCGATATACTTTAAGGTACCTTTACCAAATTGGTATTTGCCCATATATCCGTACGAATTCACTGTTTTATAATCTCCATCCGATTCTTTAACCGCTAATGCTTCTTTAAAATCTATAAAAGTGTTTTTAGTTTCAATTGAAAAATCGGCATTATTTAATTTTTCATTAAGATCACTCAAAGTGCTTTCATGTGTTGAAACATTATACGCTAAAGGCTCACTAATCTTATAATAATGGTTAGTTACTAAAGTTGTTTCAACGCCTTTAAAAGCCATAGTTATTAAAGCAATTGCACTGGCAGTTACAATAAAATAAGAACATTTTTTTATCATTCAATATCATTTCTCAAACCCTGTCACTATTTGAATTTCCTTTGCAAAGATACAAATAAAATTATAAACCACTGATTTACAATATTTTTATAAGATTTCGTTAACAATTAGCTCTAAAAAACAAAGGCTCGCACATTGTGCGAGCCTTTCAAAAATATATTGATTTATCTTATAGTAAAGAGTAAACAAAAGTTGGGTGACCTCTTTCTAAATTAGGTAAAGCACCACCTGTCATTTTAATTTTGTAGATATTTCCTGCCGGATCTTTCAATACATAAAAAATATTAGTTTTAAGAACGAATTGCGAAACTGGGAATCCATCTGGTCCCGGAGCACTTGTGGCTCTCCAAGTGTCGCCAATACCTCTTTGATCGTTAATAAATTTCGATTGATCAACGTTAGCCATAGTAAAACTATCATAAGAAAAATCAGCTGTAGAAACACTGTAAGCCAATGCTCCGCCTCTACTGTTATTCACAACAAAATCTGGATAGAAATAAGGTGTATTACCACCATATATGTTTGTAAATGTAGTAAAATTAAGATCCCATTTACCTTTTTGTGGTTCTACATTCACAGTAGCATTTGCAGTAAAGCTAAAGAAGCTAAAGTTGAAAGCCGAATTTTTATCAATGATAACTTCGTTAAATGTAGTAGCATCTAAATTAGCATATTGTAATTTATAACCGTTAGTACTTCTTAAAACTCTAATTTTTTTCCATCCTCTGTGTGCACCTGAATCTGCAGCAACCGAACCTAAAGTTGGCGGAGTTGTTGACGGATTACTTCCTAAATTAATTAAGTAAACCGAGTTTTCATCATCATTTGCCGATACTTCTGCAATTGCAGTTCCTGTAATAATACCCGTTGGGTTATCAATTTGGTTAATGCTTCCTGAACCTTGAGAAATTAACATTGTATTATCTTCTGTTACAACTGTTGCAAGATTTGTATTGTTTAAAGATTTTGCAGACATTTTTACAGAATTGTTCAAGATAACTCTAAATTCGTTACCAGAATAAAATCCTAAATCCCAAGAAACACGAGGAACTGTTGTCATTGCACCACTGCTTAAATCGATATAAACCTGATTAGCTTGTGATGGACCACCAACTTGCGGTGCTAATGATTTACCTGTAAGAGCCGTTTCGTTAAAGTTTAAAACAGTTGTATTATTACCTGTAATTTCATAATTAGTTGAAATTGCATTAATGGTGTACTTTACATTTTTAACCTGACCTTCAACTGCAGGAACCAATTTGTTAAATTTGAAAACCACTTTTGATACACCAGCTTCAAACGGAACTGTTAATGTTGATGCTGATCCTGTTGGATTGGTAGTATAATCAACACCATATTCAGCTTCGGTTTCTGTTACGCCTAATGTAATAGTTCCTGATGCTGTTGTAGCTTTTGAGAAAGAAATAACAACATCTGTTACTTCTTCGGTTAGATTAGCAGACGGAACAGCAAAACTTACTGCAAGAGCTCCTGAATCTACTCCATCATCATCTTTACAAGAATAGACTGCTAAAAGCAAAAACGAAAAAAATAATAAATACTTCTTCATGATATAATTATATATTTAAAAATTAAGATTGTACGTAAGTTTTACAAAGTAAGATCTACCATAACCTAACATAAGATTATTAGTTGTTGTGTGTGCACTACCGCCAATGCTTGAAGTTTGCGAATTTTGTACATTAACTACATTTAAAATGTTTCGTGCGCCAACCATTGCTTCAAATTTTCCACTAAAAAATGTTTTTCTTACAGAGGCATCTAACCAACTAAATGAATCAATTTTTGATAATACAAATTCCGATTGATCATCTGGGTTTGCAACAAACTGTTGCGAACTACCGTTGTGTTTAAAATACACACTAAACTGTGTTTGGTATTTTGGAAGTTGATAACTTAAAGCAGCGTTTACATTAAAAACGTATAAAAATTTATCGTCTGAAATTGTTTCTAAAGCACCTGTGTTTATTTGCTGTGAAATTCCTATTAAGGCAAAACCTGCGGCTAAATTCCAATTTTTGTATGAAAGACGGTTATCAACAGTTATATTCCACATTTTATAATCATCAACATTGATATATTGATAGGTTTGTATTGGATCTGTACTTGTTAACAACATACTTATTTTATCGTCAACAAACATAAGTCCCGAACTTAAACTATTGTATAAACTTACGCCAGATTTGAAGGTGGTATTTTTCTTAAGATTTGCTTCGAAATAATTACTGTGTTCCGGAATTAAATTTTGATTTCCTTGAATATTGTGATTTGAATCTACAAAATAGGTGTATAGTTCGGCAAAATTTGGTGTTCTGTAAGAGAACCCTGACGATAAACGGGCTTCGATATCGTTTGGAAATAAATAACGTAAGCCTAATGAATACGATTGCTGATCTTCGAATCTTGATTGAAAAGAATATCTTGTTCCGGCGCGCAACGAAAATTTATCTGTAAAATTCACTTCACCTAAAACAAAGACATCGTAATTTTCCATTCTTTTTCTAACATCGGCATCTTGCTTATCTTCATTTTTAAACATTCCGGCAGATGCATCTGCAAAACTATTTTCGTTCACAAATTCGTATCCTACCTGAAAATCAAACTTTTTACTTTTGGTAAAATTGGTTATGGTTCCTGTTGAATACAAAATTTCGTTAGAGTGAAAAACTTCTTTTTTGTTGCTACGTTCTTCTTTATCTAAAATATAGTAATTAAACGTTTCTTCTTCGCGTTTTTGTTTTTGATGAGATACAGAAATATTGAAAACTAAATCGTTAAACAATTTTCCGTAATAATTTAAATGATGATAAAAACGGTTGGTTGGTACGCGTTTATCATTTGAATAATAGGTTGTTGGAAACGGATAATTATCTACAGGAACCACTACCGGATTATAATAGGTTACGGTTTCGTTTAGGTAATCGAACTTATAAAAAATTCTTGTATCGTTCTTTTCGTACCCAACAGTTGCATTGGTTGTAAGTTGATCTTTTAAAAGTTGATCTACTCCCCTTTTCCCATCATTTTCCGTATAATCTTTCCCTTCTTTTCCGTTAAAAAAACCTCTAAAATCATTACGGTTAGCTCCAACTGACACATACCAGTTATCTAAAAAATTATGTCCGATTTTAAAATTTTGGATATGACGACCTTTTTCGAAAAAAGCATATTCTTTACCAACAGTTTCTTCTTGAATACTTGCAGATAATTCCCAATCGTGTTTAGAATTCTTTTTGGTGATAATATTTAAAATTCCGCTTACAGCATTCGCGCCATGAGTAACGCCCATTGCTCCTTCTATAATTTCAATACGCTCAACATTATCTAAATTAATCTGGGTTAAATCTATATTTGTTCCCAAACCGGTATCGCTAACTATTGGAATATTATCGACTAAAACTTTAAAATATTGTGAATCTAAACCAAATAATGAAGCCGATGATTTACCTGTTTGTGAATTTGAAGTAACGTTTATATTTAAATATTGATTTAAAATATCACTTAAATTATTTGCTGCTAAATTCTTAATATCCTCATCAGAAATAACTCTTACATTATGTACCGATTTCTTTATAGATTGGGGTTCAAACTGTCCTGTAATGACTAATTCTTCAAGTCTTGTATCGTCAATACTTTGTTCTAATGAATCAACCTGTGCATTCATTACAAATCCGTTCGCACAACACAAGGAAAAAATTAAAGATTTAATTCTCATTATTTTTATTTATTCTGTTTAAATCACGGTGCAAATATATTAAGTTATTTTTATTTGTTCTAAATAAAATATTATTTTTTAAAAAAAAACCGCTATTTTTGCACCGTAAATAATAAGTTAAACCTTTTATTAAACCCTATTTATGAAGAAATTTTTCACGGTACTTGCTTTAGCAATCGTTGTTGCAAGCTGTAATAAAAAAGAAGAAAACAAAACAACAACTACAGAAACTGATACTGTTGCAACAGAAATTAAAACAGATCGTATTGTTTCGTTAAACGGAGCCGTAACTGAAACTTTAGCTTCGTTAGATGTTGCTGGAAACATTGTTGGTAGAGATGTTACTTCTACATATCCTGCCGATTTAAAAGCTACCGATTTAGGTCACGTACGTTCAATCACTGCAGAAAGTATTTTGGCATTACAGCCAAGTGTGGTTTTTGGAACAACTAAAGATGTGAATCCAAATTTAAACGAACAGCTTAAAAAAGCGAATATTCCTTTGGTGTTAATTGATCAGGAATACAGCATAGACGGAAGTAAAAAATTAATTACCGCAGTTGCTACAAAACTTAAAAAAGATAATTATCAGCCACTTTTAGATAATATTTCTAACAAAATGGCTACGGTTAAAACATTCGATAAAAAACCAAAAGTGTTGTTTATTTATGCTCGTGGCGCAGGTAACTTAATGGTTGCAGGTTCAGGAACTCCTTTACACAGCATGATTGAATTAGCTGGTGCAGAAAATGCTGCTGCTGCTTTAACAGATTTTAAACCTTTAACTCCAGAGGCTTTATTAACTACAAACCCAGACGTTATTTTAATGTTCGATAAAGGTTTACAAAGTTTAGGCGGTGTTGACGGTTTATTAAAAATAGAAGGTATTGCTACAACAAATGCAGGTAAAAACAAAAAAGTAGTTACAATGGACGGTCAGTACCTTTCTGGTTTTGGTCCACGTGTAGGCGACGCTGTTGTAGAATTACATAACAAATTACAATAATGAAGAAAAAAGTTGCTGTTTACAAAGTCTCGTTCTTTATTGTATTACTTGTTGCTTTAGTAACGGCATTATATCTAGGTGCTTATGATTTCAACCATTCGGTGTTTGAAATTGTAAGCACCTATTTTAATACAAACACACATACAGCCGATTCTTTTGTATTGATAGAATTGCGTATTCCGCGAATATTAATGGCAATTTTAACCGGAGCGGCATTGGCAATTAGCGGAACAAGTTTACAAGGATTGTTTAAAAACCCGTTGGCATCGCCCGATTTAATAGGAATCACTTCCGGTGCGGTCTTATTTGCCGCTTTAACAATCGTGTTCGGATCTGCAGTAATGCATTTGCTACCAGCATTTTTCCGTTATGTTTTATTAAGCGTTATGGCATTTATTGGCGCACTGCTAACTATGTGGTTTGTTTATAAAATGGCAACATCAAACGGTAAAACACATATTCTAATTTTATTGTTATCTGGTGTAGCAATTACAGCATTAACAGGTGCTGTAACGGGTTTCTTAACTTATATTTCTACCGAAGAAGAATTACGTAACATCACTTTTTGGTCTTTAGGTAGTTTAGCCGGATCAAACTGGTGGAAAGTATGCTTGGTTTTCATCGTGGTATTAATAGGAAGCATTCGTTTATTATCAAAAGGTAAAATTCTAAATGCTTTAATGTTGGGCGAAAAAGAAGCAGCTCATTTAGGGTTCGATATTGAAAAAACCAAACGCGAAATCATCATTATTGTTTCATTAATGGTAGGCTGCGTGGTAGCTTTTAACGGAACAATTGGTTTTGTTGGTTTGGTAGTTCCTTATATTTTAAGATTTGTTTTTAATTCTAATTACAATATTTTACTACCTTTATCAATGCTTTTAGGTGCTGTTGTTATGTTAATTGCCGATACTATTAGTAGAACTATTGTGGTTCCTGCCGAACTGCCAATTGGTATTTTAACTGCAATTATGGGGGCACCTGTATTTATTTCGATCTTAATTAATTATAAAAGAAAATTAAAATGATAAAAATTCACGATTTAAGCTTTCAAGTTAAAGATCGATTTCTTTTAAAAGATATTAATTTAGAAATAAACAAAGGTGAATTAATCGCTATTGTAGGTCCAAACGGAGCCGGAAAATCAACCTTCTTAAGCTGTGTTGCCAACGAAATTCAATATAAAACCAAACATTTTTCTTTTAAGGATAAAGATGTTAAAAGTTATAAACGAAGCGAAATTCCTTTACACAGAGCTAAATTCTCTCAACATCAATCAAACGAAATCAACTTAAAGAACGAAGAAATCGTTTTAATGGGGCGTTATCCTTATTTTAAAACCGAAGCTGATTTAAGTGATCTGGAGATTGTTGAAAAATGGATGGCAAAGACAGAAACAAGTCATTTAACCGATCGCGAATACGAACAACTTTCGGGTGGTGAAAAACAACGTTTGCATTTAGCTCGTGTTTTTGCCCAGCTTGAAAATAACATCGAAAACAAACTGCTTTTGTTAGATGAACCTTTAAATAATCTTGATGTAGCGCATCAGTTTAAAACACTTCATTTAATTAAAGAATTTACTCAAAAGAACAATACCGCTTTGGTAGTTTTGCACGATTTAAACATTGCCTCGCAATTTGCAGACCGATTAATTTTAATGAACAAAAGTTCAATTGAAATGTTCGATGAACCTAAAAAAGTACTTACACAAGAACGTATTTCGCGCGTTTATCAGTATCCCTGCATTATTACACCTCATCCCGAAAACCAACAACCAATTATATTATTCGGATAAAACCTAATCAACAATGAATACAACTGAAAGTTTAAAAACCCAATGGGAAGCACTTAAACAAGAGCAACCTCATTTAAGAATACGCAACGCCGCACAAAAACTGGGTGTTAGCGAAATGGAATTATTGGCAACAAACATGGGCAGCAACGTAACCCGTTTACGTCCGGAATTTAAAGAAATGCTTGCCGAAATAGAATCGTTAGGTAAAGTTATGGCTTTAACGCGCAACGAAGAATGTGTTCACGAACGCAAAGGAATTTACGCAAACGCAGATTTTTCCAATCCGCACGCAGGTTTGTTTGTGAACGAAGATATCGATTTAAGAATCTTTTTATCACATTGGAAAAAAGTATTTTCTGTTATTGAAGAAAACGCTCGCGGAACATCAAGAAGCATTCAGTTTTTTGGAAAAGACGGCGAAGCAATCCACAAAATATTTTTAACTGCCGATAGTAATGTGGAAGCTTTTGAAGCCTTGGTTGAAAAATACAAAAATGAAGATCAGCAACCGTTTGAAACATCGGAAGCTTACGAATTAAATTTAGACGAAAAACCAGACAACGAAATCGATGTTGAAGGATTTAAACAAGCTTGGCTAGAACTAAAAGATACGCACGACTTTTTTATGATGATGCGTAAATTTGGCGTTAGTCGTACACAAGCTTTACGTTTGGCTCCGTCTGATTTTCATGCAAAACAAATTTCTAAAGACGGAATTGTTACCATGTTAGAAGAAGTTGCTAAAGAAAAAACACCAATCATGGTTTTTGTTGGCAATAAAGGAAACATTCAGATTCATACAGGTCGCGTACGTAAAACTATGTGGCACCAAGAATGGTACAACATTATGGATCCTGATTTTAACCTGCATTTAGATATGAGCAAAATTGCACAAACCTGGGTTGTTCGCAAACCAACCGAAGATGGTGTAGTTACTGCAATTGAAGTTTTTAACGAAATGGGCGATATTATTGTTCAGTTCTTTGGAAAACGCAAGCCGGGAATTCCTGAATTAGATATCTGGAGAGAAACAGTTGAGAAATTGAATTAATAAAAAAGACCTATCGTTTGATAGGTCTTTCTTCTTTTACTATATTTTTTATTCTTCCAATTTTGAAGAAAGTTCAAACCAGCGTTCTTCTTTTTGTTCTAAATTTTCGATTATTTTTTGAAGTTCCAATCCTTTTGAGATCATCTCATCATCAGAAACAGTTCCGTTTGAAAAACCGTCTTCGATTTGTTTTTTCTGATATTCCAAATCTTTTATTTCACGTTCAATTTTAGAAAATTCTTTCTGTTCGTTGAAATTTAAACCACCTTTTTTAGGCTGATTGTCTTTCCAATTTACTTTTTCTTTCGGTGCATCGTCTTTAACCGGCTCGGCAGAATCTTCGTAAATTCTAAAATCGGAATAGTTGCCCGGGAAATCTTCAATCTCACCTTCGCCCCTAAACACAAATAAATGATCTACAATTTTATCCATAAAATAACGATCGTGCGAAACTACCAATAAACATCCCGGATAATCTAACAAAAAGTTTTCCAGCACGTTCAACGTAACAATATCCAGATCATTTGTAGGCTCATCAAGAATCAAAAAGTTAGGATTCTGAATTAAAACCGTACACAAATACAGTCGTTTTAACTCACCTCCGCTTAATTTCTCAACAAAATCGTATTGTTTTTTTCTATCGAACAAAAATCGTTCTAACAACTGTCCTGCCGAAATAGTTCTGCCTTTTGTAAGCGGAATGTATTCGCCGTATTCTTTAATAATATCGATGACTTTTTGCTCGGGTTTCGGGTTGATGCCGCTTTGTGTGTAATAACCAACTTTAATGGTATCGCCAATGACGACTTTACCAGAATCGGGCTGAAGCGTTTGGGTTAAAATATTTAAAAAGGTAGATTTTCCTGTTCCGTTTTTACCAATAATCCCAATGCGTTCGCCACGATTAAACAGGTAATCGAAGTTTTTCATGATTACTTTGTTTGGGAACGACAGTGAAACGTTGTGTAGTTCAATAATTTTTGAACCCATGCGTTCCATATTAATCTCCAGCTCTAAAACATGCTCTTTACGGCGCGAATTTGCTTTGTCTTTAATTACATAAAAATCGTCTTGACGCGATTTTGACTTGGTGGTACGTGCTTTTGGCTGACGGCGCATCCAGTCTAATTCTTTTACAAAAAGGTTTTTTGCTTTATCAATCGAAGCGTTTTCAGATGCAATACGTTCTTCTTTCTTTTGCAGATAGTACGAATAATTGCCTTTATACTGATAGATTTTTCCGTTGTCTAATTCAATGATTTCGTTACAAACACGTTCCAGAAAGAAACGGTCGTGCGTAACCATAAACAAAGTAATATTTTCTTTAGCAAAGTAATCTTCCAGCCATTCAATCATTTCCAAATCTAGGTGGTTGGTAGGCTCATCTAAAATCAATAAATCGGGTTTGTTGATCAAGATAATTGCCAACGCCAAACGCTTGCGCTGACCTCCCGACATATTTTTAACCTTTGCCTTTAAATCTTCGAGTTTTAATTTGAAGAGAATCTGCTTGTACTGCGTTTCAAAATCCCAAGCATTGTATTGATCCATTTCATCAAAAGCATTTTGATACGCTTCTTGATCGTCCATGTTCTCCAACGCCTTTTCGTATCGTTCAATAACCTTAAGAATTTCGTTATCTGATGCAAAAATGCTTTCTTCAACCGTTAATTCATCTTGCAAATGAGGTTCTTGTGATAAAAATTCCATTCGGATTCCTTTACGAATCACCACCTGACCGGTATCGGGAAAATCCAATCCGTTGATTATGCTTAGTATGGTAGATTTTCCGGTTCCGTTTTTAGCTACAAATGCAATTTTTTGGTCTTTGTTGATACCGAATGATACGCCTTCAAACAGCGTACGCGCCCCGAAAGATTTTGATATATTTTCTACTGAAAGATAGTTCATGATTGATTTCTTGAAGCACAAAAGTACGTTTTTTTGGCTGAAACTAAAGATGTTTTATACCACAGAAACACAGATAGGTTATTTAATTACAGCTTTTAATTTTAAAAATAAGTTATTACGAAAAAAGGCTGCTTTACAGCAACCTTTTTTATTTTATATTATTCTTTGTTAACCAAGCAGTATATTTATCTCGGTTTGCTGCATGTTCTTCGATAGTGCTTGCAAATTCGTGATACCCCATACGTTCTACACTTGCGCAGAAATAAATGTAATTGTGTTTTTCTGCATTCAGTACGGCATCAATCGAGCTTTCATCGGGCATAGCGATTAAACCTTTTGGAACACCTTTATATTTGTAGGTATTAAACGGATGATCTAAAACCAAATCTTTCAAATAAACGCGTTTTATAACTTGTTCAAAATCGTTGCTTAAGGCTTTCTTGGCAAAAACAACTGTTGGATCTGCCTGTAAAAGCATATCTCTGTTCAATCTATTTAAATAAGCTCCGGCAACACGCGGACGTTCGTCTACTTTTGCTGTTTCTTTTTGAACAATTGCTGCTAACGATGAAACTTCAACTGGAGATAAATTCAATGATTTTGCTTTTGCTTTTCGTTCATCGTTCCAAAACCTCTGATACGATTTTTGCAACAGATTTCTAATTTTTAAAGGCGAACTGTTCCAATAAACCTCATACGTATTCGGCATACACATAGCCAAAACATTGTCTTTTGTCATACCCATTTCCTGTAAAAAAGCAGGTTCGGTGAATGACTGATACAAATCGGCAATATCTGGTTCTACTTGTGACGAAATACGTTCTAACAATTTTTGCAACGTTTCCTGATTATTGAACGTAAGCTTAACCGGCACATTATGACGTAACGATTTTATGATTCGGTAATTACTATAACCGTTTTCAATAAGATATCTTCCTGGTTCAACCGTAGCCGATTCTCCCAATTTAGAAAACAGATTTTCTAACGATTCATAATTTTTTACATATTTTTTTAACGAATCCTGAACCTGCGCATGCGTTGCATCGGTTGGAACAAGAATGTATATACTTTTTTCAGAAAAATTGGTATTCGCCGTAAAAGCCTTGCGGTAAAGGGTATAACCAAATATTAATGCTATGAATATTAAACCAACAGAAACATAGCTTACTAATTTATTAATTTTCATTTAAAGGATTTATTAATTGATACAGGGTTTCATCAACATATGCAGAACCTATTTTGTTCCATTGCTTTTTGACTCCGATTTTTTGAAATCCAAAATTAGAAAAAAGCTTGATACTAGCACTATTTGTTTCGGCAACATTAACAAATATTTGATGCACGTTTAAAACCTGAAAAGCATACCCCAAAAGCAGTTTTACCGATTCGCTGCCAAAACCTTTATTTCTTTCGGAAGGATTTTTAACAACAATGCCCAATCCTACCCTGCTGTTTTTAGGATCGAAATCATACAAATCAATTAATCCGATTAAATTTTCTGACGATTTTTCTACAATTGCCAATCGAAGTTGTTTTGCTTCGTAAATATCCTGATGACTGTTTTCCAGATAATTTTTCAACAACCATTTAGAATAAGGTGTTTGCGTATTGCTGACTTCCCACAGGGTTTCATCGTTTTCAATTTCGTACAGAAACGATAAATCTTCTGGTTCCAATGCACGCAAATAAACTTGATTTCCTTTTAAAAACATATTTAATCAATAGAAATTTCTCCTTTAAAAACCTGTTTCGCAGTTCCGGTTAACATTATGTTGTAATATTTTTCTTGGTTTTGATCGAAAGAAACCTGCACATCACCACCTTCAACCTGAATAGTTATTTTGTCAGCTGCCGTTTTACCTAAATTGTTCATAGCAATTGCCACAGCTGTTGCTCCGGTTCCGCAAGACAACGTTTCGTCTTCCACCCCGCGCTCGTAAGTTCTAATTTTGAAAGAATCGTTTGATAACTGTTCAACGAAATTCACATTCGTTCCGCCGGGTTTGTATTGGTCGCTGTAACGAATATTCTTTCCGTTTTCAAAAACATCAAAATTCTTTATATCGTTTACCATTGCAACGTGATGCGGCGATCCGGTAAACAAAAACGTAAATTCAGTATCTTTTTTAATGGTATCTTTTGCAACATCGATCATTTGTAACGCAACTATTCCTTCATCATTAATTGTAGCATGATGCAAACCGTCTATCGCATTAAAAGTGGTATCCTTTGAAAAAATTTCTAAAAAATGAGCAAACGAAACAATACAGCGTCCGCCATTGCCACACATGGTACTTTCGTTACCATCGGCATTATAATACACCATTTTAAAATCGGCAGCAGGATCGTTTTCCAATAAAATCAATCCGTCGCCACCAATTCCAAATCTTCGGTTGCATAATTTTTCAATCAATTCTACATTTCTCTTCGGGAAAAACTCCGTGCGATTATCAATCATTACAAAATCGTTTCCTGTTCCCTGATATTTAAAAAAAGTTACGTTTTTCATACTACAAATATACAATTATTAAAGCTTCGTTAAGTTGTGTTAACATGCGTTAAACTACTTTTTTGTTATTTAAACATCTTTTAATTTTAATGTTAAATAAACAAACATTCTATTTAAACATGAAAAATATAGGAACTATTTTAGCAACATCGTTGTTAAGTGGTGTTGTAACTTTGGGATCGTACAAATTGTTTTTTGAGCATGATTCTTTCTTAAACAATTCAAACACAATAACAACAAGTGCGCCCTTTAGAAATGTAGCGAATACTGCTTTTGAAGCACCGAATTTTAAATTGGCAGCCGAAAAAACCATACATGCGGTTGTGCACGTTAAAAATGTATCTTTTAGAAATGCGCCGCGAAACCCTATAATGGAATATTTTTACGGATATCAAGGCGGAAATAAAACCTACGCACAGGTTGGTACAGGTTCGGGCGTGATTATTTCTGAAGATGGATACATTGTAACCAACAACCACGTAATACAAAATGCCAGCGAATTGGAAATTACTTTGAACGATAACCGCACTTTTAAAGCGAAGTTGATTGGAACAGATTCTAAAATGGACATTGCACTTTTAAAGATTGATACCAATGAAAAACTGCCTTTTGCTGCTTTTGCCGATTCGGATGCCATTAGTGTGGGCGATTGGGTTTTGGCGGTTGGAAATCCGTACAATTTAACATCGACCGTTACTGCCGGAATTGTATCTGCCAAAGCACGGAATTTATCAGAAAACGGAATTCAATCTTTTATTCAGACCGATGCTGCTGTAAATCCGGGAAATTCGGGAGGTGCATTGGTTAACGGAAATGGCGATTTAATCGGTATCAACACCATGATATCGTCTGCAACGGGATCTTATGTGGGATATTCATTTGCAATTCCATCAAACATGACTCGAAAAATTGTGAACGATTTAATGGAATACGGGAAAGTTCAACAGGGAATTTTGGGTGTTCAAGGTTACGAAATAAACAGTCAGGTTGCAGCCGAAAACAAACTGAATTTTAAACAAGGGTTTTATGTAGAAAGTGTTACAAAAAATTCGGGTGCCGAACATGCAGGTCTTAAAAAAGGAGACATTATTTATAAGATCGACAATAAAGGGATTAATTCGTTTTTGGATTTAAACAGTATTATTGCAACCAAACGTCCGAATGATAAAGTGAAAGTTTCTTTAAAACGAAACAATCAGGATAAAGAATTTCTGGTTACATTAAGTAAAAAGGAAATTTCCCAGATACAGTTCAATGGTTTTGAAATCGAAAATTTATCGCCAACAGAACAGAAAGCGTTAGGCATAAATTATGGTGTAAAGATCAACGGAATTTCTAACGAACGTTTTAAATCTTACGAAGGCGAATTGAAGAACGCCATAATATTGGCAGTGAACGGATCTAAAATTGAAAATACCGAACATGCAAACGAAATTTTATCAAAACTAAATCAGCAACAGCTTCGTATTGATTTAATTACGCCAAAAGGTGAACGATTGCGACTAATTTTATAAACCAACAAAAAAGTTGATTTTAATTAAAATCTACTTTTTTAATTATATGTGCTTCTATATCATAAATTTTAATATTTTTGTACAACTTTTTAAATTACAACACAATTTATACCCCAAATGGAAAATAGTTTATACGAAAAAGAATTGGCTTTCCAAGCAGACAGAAGAAAAGCTTGCGTAGAGTTTATTAAAATCGTTAATGATTTATGGTACGATAAATCGATTGAATTGGTTTTATTTAGAAACCAGTTGATTGACCGTAGCGTGAGCGACATTATTAATTTACACGAATACGCTGCAAAATTTGTTGAAAAACCAATCAATATTTTTGACACGGTTGAAATTGCTCGTGCTATTTTAACTGCAGATTTACCACCGGCACGTATCGATATTGGTAAATTAACGTATGAATTCCATTTAGAAGACAACAAATACAACGATTCTTTATCTTTTGTTGTTGATAAATTAAAAGACGCTAAAGATAATAAAGGCGTACAACCAAAAGATGTTGTTTTATACGGATTTGGTCGTATTGGTCGTTTATTAGCGCGCGAATTAATGGCTAAAATTGGTAAAGGACAACAATTACGTTTAAAAGCAATTGTTACACGTGATAAAAACGACGAATTATCGTTAGAAAAACGTGCTTCTTTATTACGTTTAGATTCAATTCACGGTGATTTTGAAGGATCGGTTGGAATTGATGTAGAAAACGAATCTTTAATCATTAACGGTTCTGCCGTTCGTATGATTTCTGCAGCTCAACCAGAAGATATCGACTATACACAATACGGAATTAATGATGCTTTAGTTATTGATAACACAGGTGTTTTTAAAGACGAAGCAGCTTTATCTCGTCACTTAAAATCAAAAGGTGCAACTAAAGTTTTATTAACTGCACCAGGTAAAGGTGTACCAAATGTTGTTTACGGTGTAAATCACGACAATTATAATATTGACGAAACTCCAATCTGGTCAGCAGCATCTTGTACAACAAACGCTATTACACCTGTTTTAGCAGTTATTGAAGAAGAATTAGGTGTTGTAAAAGGACATTTAGAAACAATTCACGCATATACTAACGACCAGAATTTGGTTGATAACATGCACAAAAAATACCGCCGTGGTAGAGCAGCTGCTTTAAACATGGTAATTACCGAAACCGGTGCTGGTTCTGCAGTTGCAAAAGCGTTACCAAGTTTAGCAGGTAAATTAACATCAAACGCTATTCGTGTTCCTGTTCCAAACGGTTCATTAGTGGTATTGAATTTAGAAGTTGGAAAACAAACTTCGGTTGAAGATTTAAACAGAATAATGAAACAATACGCTTTAGAAGGCGAATTGGTAGAGCAAATTAAATATTCGTTAAATAACGAATTAGTTTCATCGGATATCGTTGGAACATCAGCTCCGGCAATTTACGATTCTAATGCAACAATTGTTTCTGCCGATGGTAAAAACATTGTATTATACATTTGGTACGATAACGAATACGGTTATAGCCACCAAGTAATTCGTTTGGCAAAACACATTGCCAAAGTACGCAGATACATTTACTATTAGTAGATAGATAACATATTTTGAAAGCCAACTTTTTAGTTGGCTTTTTTTATTTTATATTAGCATAAAACTCAACAAAATGGCTCGTACACCATCAAACATGTTAGCACTTGACACAACAGCACCCGATTTTTTTCTGCCCGATACCAACAGTAACGAATGGAAATCGTTTAATGATGTGAAAGGAAATCACGGAACTGTGGTTATGTTCATTTGCAACCATTGCCCTTTTGTACTGCATGTTATTGAAGAAATTATTCGTGTAGCAAATGATTATCGAGTTCAGGGAATTGGTTTTGTAGCGATATCAAGCAATGATGTTTTAAACTATCCGGAAGATGCGCCTGATAAAATGACCGAATTTGCTTTCAACAATAAATTCAGTTTTCCGTATTTGTATGATGAATCGCAAGAAACTGCTAAAAATTACGATGCTGCCTGTACGCCTGATTTTTATTTGTTCAATGCCCAAAACAAACTGGTTTATCGCGGTCAATTAGATGATTCGCGTCCTAAAAACGGTATTCCAACCAACGGAAATGATTTACGCGGCGCAATCGATTCTTTATTATACAATCGTAGTGTTAATCCTTTGCAAAAACCGAATATTGGGTGCAATATTAAGTGGAAAAATTAGTTTTAAAATCAAAATGTTTATTACCTTTGCGAACACTATTTTTCTTAATCTGATAAAAAAGAAAGATATTTTTTAAATAAAAACCAAATTACCTGATTTAATGAGGTTTAAAATTATTTTTTAACAAATATCTGATTTATAAACAATAGTTAAAGAAACAATTTAATAAACAACAACAATTTTTGCATTTAAAAACCTATGTTACACCAAAAATTTTTAAATCGTTTTGTAATTAGACAAGTTATCTGGGCTTTTATAATCACCTATTTAATTGTAGCATTCTATTTAGTTTTTTTAAGAGATTGGAGCTTCTTAACTCTTATACTTCCTGTAATATTATTTTATTTGGCATTTAAAGATGCTTTTCAAACAAAACATACCATTCGTAAAAACTATCCTATTATTGGGCGTTTACGATACATTTTAGAAGAAATTCGTCCGGAATTGCGTCAGTATTTCTGGGAAGGCGAATTAGATGGTAAACCATTTAACCGTCGTGAGCGTTCTATTGTTTACCAACGTGCTAAAAACGAGAAACAAACCGTTTCTTTTGGTATGCAAGATGATCCAAACCGTATTGGTTACGAATGGGCTTCACACTCGGTTTATCCAAAAGTTATTTCTGACTTTAATTTTAGAACCTTAATTGGGAACGAACAATGTTCACAGCCATACAGCGCAAGTATTTATAATATTAGTGCTATGAGTTACGGTGCTTTAAGTAAAAAAGCCATCATTTCCTTAAATAAAGGTGCTAAGTTAGGCGGATTTGCTCATAACACAGGTGAAGGTGGAATTTCGCCTTACCACAGATCTGGCGGAGATTTAATCTGGCAGATTGGTACCGGATATTTTGGTTGTAGAGATGACCAAGGATTTTTTAGCGATGTTTTGTTTGAAGAAAGATCACAATATCCTGATGTAAAAATGATCGAATTAAAACTATCTCAAGGTGCAAAACCTGGTCACGGTGGATTATTACCAGCAGAAAAAAACACGTTGGAAGTTTCAAAAATACGTAATATAAAACCGTTTACAACTGTTCACTCGCCATCGTCTCACTCTGCATTTAGCAACTCAAACGAATTGGCTCAGTTTATTGGTAAACTACGTAATTTAAGTGGTGGTAAACCTGTAGGTTTTAAAATCTGTATTGGTAGAAAAGATGAATTTATCGATATTATAAAAGCATTTAAAAGCTCGGGTATTTATCCTGATTTTATAACGATTGATGGTGCCGAAGGTGGTACAGGTGCAGCTCCTTTAGAGTTTATAGACTATATGGGTATGGCATTATCAGATGCCTTGGTATTTGCAAATAATACACTAAAAGAACACGGTATTCGTGAGAATATAAAACTTCTTGCTGCCGGAAAAGTAATTTCTGCTTTTGATTTAGCGAAAAACATGGCATTGGGTGCCGATGCTTGTTACAGCGCACGTGGAATGATGTTTGCTTTAGGATGTATCCAAGCATTACAATGTGACAGCGGACACTGCCCTGTTGGTATTGCAACGCAAGATCCGTTACTTTATGAAGGTATGGATATTACCGATAAATCGGTACGTGTGGCAACTTTCCATAAAAATACAATGAAAGCTTTTGGTGAATTTATTGGCGCTTGTGGTTTCTCAAAACCAAACGAAGTGAGTCCTGAAGTTTTTCATAAGCGTATAGAACACGGTAAAAACATGTCGTTTGCAGAAGTTTATTTTAAAGACGTAGTTAAAAACGTAAATTAATATATTAAAAAGGAAGACTGATTTAGTCTTCCTTTTTTTATTGTTTGAAATGAAATTTAACAACGTTTGCTACATTCTCTTTCTAATCTCTGTAGTTCTCTACAAAATTGCTTTTTAAGTTTATTAGATCGGCTCTAAAATAAATCACGTATGCTTTTTATTGCATACGTGATGAAGGTTACATAGGTGTTAATAAAAATATTTTTGTAAGGCTTATAATATTAAAGTGATATTAAACCCAATAATTGATTCAATTTAAAATTGATAAACATTTCTAAATCTTTTTCAACAAGTTATATCAATAAAAAATAAGGTGTTTAAATTTGTTTATCTGGCTCAAATCTAAACCTAACTAATTAGCTACGCAAAATGTAGTTGTGCAGATTGATCAATCAGCAGTTAAAAAAAACATAAAACACTGATTATCAAACATAATTATTTTCAACCAAAATAAATAGAAAATTGTAAATTGCAGTGTTACTAATAAGTAAAAATGTTAAAAATATATCTTTCAATACTTCTCTTTATTGTTTTTGTAAAAGCAAATGCTCAAACTTCATTAAATTATAATGAAGATGATTTTACTTTTGAACAACTTAATGATTCTTTAAAGAATAACATTACTGTTGAAAGTAAGTTAAAACTGTTTTCGAGATTGTACCTTAAGAAATCTAAAAAACAAAAAGACAATGTAAATTTATTTGAAGCTTATGATAAAATTTCAAATTTAACTCACTCACCTTCCGAATCTCATGCTTATGCTGACAGTTTATTAATTGTTGCGAAAGGTTTAACTAAAGATTATTATATAAGAGCTTTACAAACGAAGGCTACAGCTTACTATTTTGAGAAGGATTATATTAATTCGCTTAATTACGAATTAAAAGCACTAAACGAAACAGATAAAGAAAAAGAACCTTATATTTATTATAAAGGCATATATGGCGTGGGGTTATCTTATTTTCATATTCAGGAATATGATAAAAGTTACCAATATTTTAAAAAAGCCCGAATATTTTTTGAAAAGAATGTACATTATAGTTACACTCTAGGATATTTCACTTCAATATATCGTGAGGCTTTTGCTTTGTATTACCTTAATAAGCATACAGAAAGTAAGGCTTTAATTAATATTGGACTAAGTAAAATAAATCAATTAAAGCCTTACGATTTATATTATAAAAAACCATACTTTCATTATGTTCAAGCGTTAAATCTCTATCAGGAAAAAAACTATAATGAAAGCATTGAATTACTTAAAAAAAACGTAGCTATAATTGCAGAAAACGATGATTTTGCGAATGAAGCAACTGCTTATTTTTATCTCGGTTTAAATTATCTACATTTAAATCAGAAAGAAAATGCAATGGTATATTTTAAAAAGACCAATGACATTTTCAACAAACACAATTATAGTAATCCGGAAATAAAAGATGCTTACACTTATTTAATCTCTTATTATCGCGAGCAAAAAAATACCGAAGAAGAACTGTATTACACCTACCAGTTATTAAAAGTAATGAAGTTATTACAAACTGAATATAAATCGTTGGTAGGAACGTTACACAGTAATTTTGATATTAAAACTTTAATCGCCGATAAAAAACATTTAGAGAATAATTTAAATAAACAAAATACCTTAACGAACATCTTAATTTTTGCAGGAATTACCATAGTAATTACCTTGCTTTTAATTACGATTCACAACTATAGAAAAAGAAAAGAATTCTTAAAAAATTATAACGATCTTTTAAAACAACGCGAGCCCTTGCCTATTCAAGAAAGTGCCGATGAAAGTTACCCGATTGTTTCAAATTCTACAAATCCGTTGGCTATTAATATTGATGAGTGGGGAAAATACATTTTACCTGTTATAAACGATGTAAAAGATACACCAATTGTAGATGATAAAATTTTAAAGGAATTAATATCACATTTAAATACTTTTGAAAAGAATCATTTGTTCTTAAATAAAGATATAAATCTAAATGATTTGGCTAATCAATGGAATACTAATCGTACCTATTTATCGCAATTTATAAATTCTTATAAAGAAAAATCTTTTATAGATTATTTAAACAGTTTACGTATCGCTTACTTTTTAGACAAGGTTGATACTGACAAAAAATGGACTAAATATAAAATACAGGCTATTGCAGAGCTTTTAGGTTTTTCAAGTGCACGTAGTTTTTCAGGCGCGTTTATGAAAAGTACCGGAATGTCGCCATCTTTTTATCTGCAACAAGTAAATTTAGATCATAAGAAAGAAGAAATTTCTGCTTAAGATTATTTCTTTTCTAAAACCACATCGATAGGTTTGTTCATACGGCGACCAAACTGCATGGCTTTCTGTTTTTCTTCAGATGTACAAAGAATATACATATTGTACGGAGCTAACTGCATCATGAATGTTTTAAAATGCCCGCCGTTTTCTTCACCGTCTATATCTTCGATCTTTAAATAATAATCTTCGGCATTAAAAGTATTGGCAACAGTTAACAGATAATGATCATCTGCAAAATAGTAAAACCATTTACCTTCGTTAAAGCCCTCAATCCTTTTATTGTTGGAATCGATCTTATAATTTCGAACAAAATTCAATGGCTGATTATTGTTTTTCCAACTTAACTTGAAATCTTTATTTATTACTTCGTTTCCGTTCTCATCGCAAACCGTCATTTTTAAACCGTTTATGGTTTGGGTTTTACCATCTTCGTGAGGTTTTACAACAATATAACTTGTAAAATCGTAACCACAGTGAATAGCATCGCCAATCTGCGCGCTTACCGCTGTTATAGTTAGTAACGAAATGATCGTGTACAATTTCTTCATAGCACAAAAATAAAAATACCTCTTAAAATAAGAGGCATTTTCAATATTATTTAACGTCTACAAGTTCTACATCAAAAATTAATGTTGCGTTTGGTGGAATTGCTCCGCCTGCACCGCGCGATCCGTAACCCAAATGCGATGGAATTACAAAACGAGCTTTATCACCAACGTTCAACAACATAATACCTTCGTCCCATCCTTCGATAACCTGACCAACACCTACATTAAATTCAATAGGTTGTTTGCGTTTGTACGAATCATCAAAAACTTGTCCGTTCGTTAACTGTCCTTTGTAATGAACCGCCACTTTACTACCTTTTGTTGCTTGTTTACCTGATCCTTTTTGAATGTATTGGTAACGTAAACCGCTATCGGTTTTTTGAAAACCTGCTGCAATTTTATCTAATTCTGCATCAACTTTCGCGTTTTCGTCAGCCAATCTTTTTGTGCGAGATCCTTCAAAAGTTCTGAAAGCTTCAACTGCATTCCATTTCTCCGCTTCATCGCCTACACGGATAATTTCAACTTTATCCATTTTATCGCCTGGTTCAACTGCATCAACAACATCTTGTCCTTCAACAACATGTCCAAAAACAGTGTGATTGTTATCTAACCAAGGGGTTGCAATGTGCGTGATAAAGAATTGCGAACCATTTGTACCAGGACCCGCGTTTGCCATAGAAAGAATTCCAGGAGTATCGTGTTTTAATTCCGGATGAAACTCATCATCGAACTTATAACCCGGACCACCAGAACCTGTTCCTGTTGGATCGCCACCTTGAATCATAAAATCATTTATAACTCGGTGAAAAGTTAAACCGTCGTAATAAGGTTTTCCCTGCGTACGTGCAGTGTTTTCTAAAGTACCTTCGGCTAAAGCAACAAAGTTTCCTACTGTACCCGGAGTTTTATCGTGAGTTAATTTTACTACTATTTCACCTTTCGGCGTAAAGAATTTTGCGTAAATACCGTTTTCCATAATAATCTTAAAAAAATAAGTTACAAAGATATAAATTTATGCTGTTTAAAGAATATAATTGATGTTAAAAGCCACACGGTAATCAGCTTCTACACGTCCGCCGGTTAAATTTTGATTAATAGGCAACATGGCATTTACACCCGCAGAAAACTTTTTGTAACCTATTTCTACGCCTATTTTACCAAAGAAAATATCGCCTTTTGTGTAAGGAACTTCTTCACTGTAGTCTTTATTTGCCTGATACGTTTCGCCAGCAACACCCAACTGTGGTACAATGTTTACATTATTAACCGCAGCTGTGTAAAAAAGGGTGCTACCGTAATTTAGCTGGTTGCCAAATTGATATTTTTTATCGTTTTCTGTTTTTACGATATAACCTACCGTCGAATTTAAACCCAATTTATCTTTACGCATAATGTATTCGGCTGCAACATTGTAATCCCAACTGCCGGTTCCCAACTGAAAACTGGGATTAACGCTGCCATTGTTTTTATTATCGAACTTTCCCGTTGGTGCTTTTACTCCAGCACCTAACAGAATTTTATGGTGAAAAGAAGCCGAATCATTCATTGTTAGCAATACGTTGTAAAACGCCATAACGGTAACATCGCCCATACCATCTAATGTTTGATTTCCCGATGCTTTTTCCCGATTTAGAAAATGATACGGAACCATAATCATTACCTCTATTTTTTTGTTTACGGGAATTCTGCCCCAGAGTTGTGCGGTACTAAAATTTTCATCAATCCAAGGTGAATTGTTAAAGACACCGTCTTTACTTTTGTAATGCTGATACATGTAACGGACACCCAAAAACTGCTCGCTTAACATGGAATTAAACCCCATACTGCCGCCACTTGCCGAACATCCGCAGGCATCGCAATCATCAAAAAAATAAGAATATTCGTTTGGCAGATCAACCTCATCAGCAGGTAATGATGCACTGAATTGTGCCTGAACACATTGTATCGTCAGTAAAAAAAGGATTATTATTTTTTTCATTTTATTTAGGTTTTATGGTAAAACAAAGGATTTTTTACAAAATCGTAATCGGTAAGTGTTTTTAAGAAAGCAATCAACGCTTCTTTTTCTTCCTGCGTAAGCGGAATCCCTATGTGGGAATTGTTTTGCAGCAACGGATCTAAATTTTCGGTCTGTTGCACTCCGTTTGAATAAAAGTTTAATACCGACTGTAAAGATCCAAAACGCCCGTCGTGCATGTAAGGGGCTGTCAATTCTACATTTCGCAGGCTTGGCACTTTAAATTTATAACGATCTGTACGAAAACCAGTTACCTCTTCCCTACCTAAATCGTTCAATTTTGAATTTGGTGGTAATCCGTTGTTTCTAAAACTGTTATCGGTAAAAAGATCTGTCTCGTGGCACGAAGCACAATTGTTTTTAAACAGATTCAATCCTTTTAGTTCCTGCTGATCGAAATTACCTCCGTCTTCATTTCGAATGTATTTATCGTATTTAGAATCGGCAGAAATCATTATGGTCATGAACTGCGCTAAGGCATTTAAAAGGTTTGACGAGCTTACGTCACCATTACTGAAAGCTGCTTTAAACAGTTGAACATATTGTGCGTCTTGCTTTAGTTTTTCAACAATTGTTGGAAGACTTTCGTCCATTTCCAGCGGATTATGAATAGGAACAATTGACAACATTTGAATGCTGTTTGATGCTCCGTCGTAAAAATATTCGCTTTGGAAAATCATGTTCTGAACCGACGGTGCATTTCTTTTACCGGTAAGATTATCAATTCCGTGGCTTAAATCGTGTCCGTGATGCGTAAAAGCACTTTGTTGTTCGTGGCAAAAAGCACATGAAACAGAATTATCTCGCGACAGTCTGCCGTCGTAAAACAGCTTTCTTCCCAATGCCACACCGTTCTGTGTAGGAAAATTATTATCGATATTCTGCGCTATCTGTGGAAAATTGGATGGAATCTTTAACGGAAAAAGGCTGTCTGCCGGAATGGTTTCATACACATCATCTGACGTACAGGAAAACAAGCCTAAAATCATCATTAAACCTGCTATCCGTTGTATCTTTTTAAAATTCATAAAATAAAAAATTAAAGAGATATTTCGGACAAAAAAATCTGCCCGAAATATCTGAAGAAACGTAAACTAACTAACGATTTAATGATGCGAACCCGAACCATTGTGTACATGATCTACAAAGAACATCTGTAGCGTATTTTCGGCTATTTTAATAAGATTTTCTCCACCCATAATGCTTGCGTTTGTACCGGCAGCATTTAAATTATCTTGAAGAACAATTTTATTTTGTCCGTCGGTAATTTTATTGGCATCGGCTACGATATGTATGCTTGGTTTATCGGTTTGTCTGATACGTGCCGTAGTAGGTAAATTCAGTGTAATTTCGCGGTAATTATCGGTTGCGGTGTTGCTACCCTGATGGATCTGGAAATTGAACAATCCCGGTGTACCCGTTCCTGGTTCTTCGTGATCTTCGTGTTTGGCAGCGTGTGCCGGTTTAAAAGTTCCTTCGAAATTAATAAAACGGTATCCGGTGCTCCACGTCCAAGTTAAGTTGTGCTGCACAGCATAATCCCAAAATTCCTGTTGTGCGGTTTCGCCTTCCAGATATTTTTGCTGATCTACACCCAATCCAAATCGTACCTTAACATAATCGCCTGCCGGAATATTTTCTAATTGAACGGTGTGCAGATCAGCTTCTTCGCTAATAATAAAATAGCTTTTTGCTTTGGGATAAATATATTCGGTTCCGTCTGCCTTAATCAGTACAATATTGCTTATAATGTAGTTAAAACGGTTAATTGTTAGGGTTTCGCCGTTAGAATTGGTGTACAAACTGCCCAGAACAAGTTTGTCGCCGTTAACACCGTTATCAAAATAAAGTTCGGCAGCACCAAATGTATTTTCTTCAATTATAGTAGAATTGTCGTCGTTGTTACAAGCCACGAATAAAGATCCCGCAGAGAATAACCATGCGAATGTTTGTATATTTTTTTTCATTTTTAATTAAATTTCAGGTATTAGTAATGGCTCTTTCTGTAGAAAAAAGAGTCGTTTTATGACAGTAGAACCAAATACAGGAAAAACTGACTAAAGAGTAATAACTTAAAAGTAATTAAGAAACAGGTGGACGAAACAGAAGTTGCGAAAAACAAAACCTGTAGATTGTATTGTAAGAAAAAAGTTTTTGTAAGGGAAAATCGTCTATCAAAATGAAACAAAAATCGGTATAAACAGCTTCGCAAAATGCCACAGAACTTTCAACAGAAAACGTATGTACTTTTTCTTTTTCGTTACCCGCAGCTGCTTTTGCAAGCTCTTTTTTAAGGTGACATTTACCGTTACATTCCAATTCGGGTTTGCTTTTGTTTACGCAAAGCTCATTCTTTATATAATCGTACAAAACCACATACTCCACTGCAGGAAGTATCGGTTTAAAAAACATAAATAAAGATAATATAATGGTTGCTGCTTTCACGCTGTAAAATTGCGGGTGTTTTTAAAATTAACCAAATTAAGGAACGATTATGTACATGATTGGATTGAAAAACAAAACATCATTTGTTTTTACGGAACTGTTCGGGCGTTTTTCCTGTTTGTTTTTTAAAGAATGAAACAAAATACGAAACATGTTCAAACCCCAGTTCAAATGCCACTTCGCCTATTGAAAGATTGGTGTAATGTAAAATTCGTTTTGATTCTAAAATCAGATGGTTTCTTATCAACAATCCAGACGAAACGCCAAAATACTGCTTACTTATTTTATTAAGATAGTTTGTGGTTATATTAAGCTGATTTGCGTAATACGACGGTAATTTGAACTGCTTGTAACCAACCTTTACCAAATTTTGAAACTTGTGGGCTTTTTCTTTTGAAAACCCAGGATATTTTGAGATTTTGAGCGGATTGTAATTACGCTCTAATTCAATTAAAAAGATATTAAGGTATGAACGCAATGCTTTTTGTGAATCTGTTTTCTGGTTAGAAAATTCGCTTTGTGTAAAAGCTAATATATTCTGAACCGAACAAAAATTTTCTTCACTTAACAAGAAAACCGATCTGCCTGAAGTTTCCAAAACAGAAAACTGGTTTAACATGTTATCGTTGTATCGCAGCGAAAAAAATTCTTCGGTAAAGCAGATTACTTTTCCTTTATAACCTGCATTAAAATGTAATTTGTTTATACTATTGGGTTTTATAACGGCAATTTGCAAACTGCCTGCCACATTTGTTTCGTTATCTACAACAAGGGTACCGGCAGCCTGTTCTATGATTAAAACCATAAAAAAACTGTTTTGGTGAAACTCTTGAAAAATAGAATTTGAGGCAACTTCGTGCAAAGTGCCTGCATAAAAACCGTTTGCGTGATTACCAAATACGTCAATAGTACAAACAGGTAAGTTTCCTATTTGCATATTTTATTTAAATTGATTAATACTGATAAAACTATATTAACCTAAATAAACGGGTGGTTTAAACACCGCCAAAGAAAGTGCATGACAGTATAAATTGCTGTAGTAAAAATTGCTGTTTTGATTATTTTTTTTAGGGGAAAGATTCCATTTTAAACTGAAAAAATCTTGAAAGAAAACTACATTGCTTTCCACCGAAAAATTCCGACTCGAATTTTTATCCTGCTTTTCAGAACCTTCCGATGCTTTTGCCAATTCCTTCTTTAAATGACACTTTCCATCGCAGTGCATTGCCTTATTGTTTTTATTTACACAAAGTTCGTTTTTAATGTAATCGTAAAAAACCACATATTCCAACAGCGGAATTATTGGTTTTACCAACATAAAAAGTGCAAATATGACAATGATTTTTTTCACAAGGCAAAGATACTTGTTTTAAAAAACAAAACATATTAATAATGTTGCGTAATTTTGCAGCAAATATTTTTTTATGCGTATTGATATTATAACTGTTTTACCCGAATTGATTAAAAGTCCGTTTGAAGCATCGATTTTAAAAAGAGCCATTGCCAAAGGTTTGGTAGAAGTTCATTTTCACAATTTAAGAGATTACAGTACCAATAAACATAAAAATGTTGACGATTACCAGTTTGGCGGCGGTGCAGGAATGGTTATGAGCATTGAACCGATTGATAAATGTATTAACAAACTGAAAGCCGAACGTACTTACGATGAAATCATCTACATGACACCCGATGGCGAAACGCTGAACCAGCAAATTGCCAACAACATGTCTATGGTTGAAAATATTATTATTCTTTGCGGACATTACAAGGGGGTTGACCAACGTGTGCGCGATCATTTTATTACCAAAGAAATTTCTATTGGCGATTATGTGCTTTCGGGCGGTGAATTGGGTGCTGCTGTTTTATGCGATGCCATTATCAGATTGATTCCCGGTGTGCTTTCTAACGAAACCTCTGCCCTAACCGACAGTTTTCAGGATAACTTACTGGCTCCGCCAATTTACACACGTCCGGCTGAATACAACGGTTGGAAAGTTCCTGATATTCTGTTAAGTGGAAATTTTCCCGAAATTGAAAAATGGCGCGAAGATAAAGCTTACGAACACACACAAAATCGCAGACCCGATTTGTTGGATAGAGAATAATTTAATTGCTAAAGTTGACACTTTTTGTAACATTCCTCTTAAATGTTTACTTACTTTTAAAAGTATCATTATGAAAAAATTTATAAAAAGTATTACTCTTTGCACGTTAACTTTAAGTTCGTTTTTATCAACAGCTCAAACCGAAAAAAGTTTATTGTGGGAAATTTCGGGTAAAGGTTTAGAAAAACCTTCGTATGTTTTTGGAACCATTCACATGATTTGTAAGGAAGATTACATCATGACGGAAACTATCCAAAATACTCTAAAAAATGTAGATGCTTATTATGCCGAAATTAATTTTGGCAATCCTGAAAGCACTGCGCTTTTACAGCAATCTATGATAAGCGAAACGCCACTTTCAAGTCGATTAGATCCTGAAAAATACACCATTCTAAAACAATTGCTAAAAGAACAGGTTGATTTAGATATTGCACAATTTGAAAACTTAAGCGACGCGGCTATTGTTAGTATGATTACTTTTAAATCATTCCCTTGTACCGATTTTAAAATGTACGAAATAGAGTTTCTACAAGCTGCAATGATGCAGCAAAAAAAATTAGGTGGTTTAGAAACGATTGAAGAGCAAATGGAAATTTTAAGCAAATCTTTAGGTGCAAATGCTGCAATTGAAATGCTTAACGATCTTAAAAAAGACGGTTTTAAAACCACTAAAGAAATGATTACTTTATACAAAGCACAAGATATTCAAGGTTTGTATAACTACATGAAGAAAAGCAGTTATATGACCGATGATGTTTATAACGAAATGCTTACCAAGCGAAATCATAATTGGGTTAAAAATATGCCCGAAATTATGAACAAACAATCGGTATTTTTTGCAGTAGGTGCAGCACATTTAAGTGGTAACCATGGTGTTTTAAAACTTTTGAAAGACGCTGGTTACAATGTAAAAGGATTAAACATTCAATAAAAAACTCATTCACAACAACTTACAAACATATTTTAACACTATATTTCGTTAAGTATTTTTGTTTTGAATAAATAAAATTTCTTATATTTGCCCCACTTTTGGATCAACCTCTGGCGAAAACCGTGAATGTTGGTTTGAATTAACTTAAAAAATTTATACAATGTCTTTAGATTTAGTAAAGTTCGTACAAGACGAGTTTGTTACAAAAAAAGATTTCCCAGAATTTAAAGCGGGTGATACTATTACAGTTTACTACGAAATTAAAGAGGGTGAAAAAACAAGAACTCAGTTCTTTAAAGGTGTAGTAATTCAAAGAAGAGGATCTGGCGCTACTGAAACTTTTACAATTCGTAAAATGTCTGGTAACGTTGGTGTTGAGCGTATTTTCCCAATGAACATGCCAGCTTTGCAAAAAGTTGAATTGAACCAAAGAGGTAAAGTTCGTAGAGCACGTATTTTCTACTT
>Ga0308157_10002423_pt1 | contig 30648 bp, 28 predicted proteins | sample PhyBR1_FD_201035 | JGI IMG/M metagenome (GOLD analysis project Ga0308157, IMG submission 201035) | Phyllosphere microbial communities from UC Gill Tract Community Farm, Albany, California, United States - DLSLB.R1 | ecosystem: Host-associated > Plants > Phyllosphere > Unclassified | place: USA...
TCCTGCTAGAATCCCGGCTTCGACACACAGGAGAGGTGGCAGAGTGGTCGAATGTACCTGACTCGAAATCAGGCGTAGTGGCAACACTACCGTGGGTTCGAATCCCACCCTCTCCGCCAGTAAGTAAGTAAACAAACAAGCGCCTTATGGGCGCTTTTTTGTTGCCTGCTCAATTTCTTAATGCAAGGCATGGCTGCAATCCGTTTTTCGGGATTTCAGTCAATAACACGAAGCTGGGCGATTGGCAGCATGGTTCTACTCCTCAGGGCAAGGAGTGGCGTTTCTTACCACGCCATATGTAATATTTTTTACAAATATGCAGAATTCCCTAATTTTCAATACACTTGTAAAGTTGTTGCTTTAAAAGTGTTAATTTGTGAACGCGTCGGCCGAGCGATGCGTGGAGTTGCAACGCGCAGCTCCAACGAAACTGGTTTTTATGAACGCCGACCTTGCTCTCAGAATGCTGTCCGATCTGTTTTGGACAGGATTGCTCATCTGCCTGCCTGTTCTCGGCCTCACCATGCTGGTTGGTTTGCTAATCAGCGTTCTGCAGGTGGTAACTCAAGTTCAGGAAATGTCCCTGACCTTTGTTCCAAAATTATTCACGGCCGGCATTGCCATCGTGTTGTTCGGTCCCTGGATGTTGAAAAAGCTGGGGCAGTTCGCGTCTCAGCTCTGGACCAATATTCCTGCCATGTTTTGAGCGCGCTCAGTAATGGCAGTGCAATCTTTTCAATGGACGCTGTCGTCCCTCCTTGCAGGTGACGCACAGGCGCTGACTGTCCTGATCCCATTCTTCTTGCTGTCGCTGCGCATTGCCGTGGTGCTTGGCATGACTCCTGTGCTTTATGCCATGCCGATTCCCAACCGGGTGCGTGCTTTGGTCGTCCTGGCGCTGGCGGCGGTGCTGTCTGTAGCGCTTCCTGTGGATGGGGCAATGGTCCGCACGACAGTGGGTGGAATTATTGAATCAGCGCTCATCGAAATAGCGTTGGGCGCAACCCTCGCTCTGGGGGTGTCCGTAGCGTTTGCTGCATTTGCAGTCGCCGGGAATCTGCTCGATGTCCAGATCGGCTTCGGAATTGCCCAGGTATTCGACCCAGTGAGCAATCGGCCGTCTGCGTTGCTTGTCTCTGCATTCAACTACGCAGCGGTCGTGGTGTTCTTCCTTGTGGATGGCCACCATGCGCTTTTGCGGGCGATTGCTTACAGCCTGCAGGTTTTTCCGCTGGGGACTCCCTGGTCGCTGATGGCTGTGGCAAGTCCCCTTTTCAAGCATGTGGGGGGATTGTTCGTCCTTGGTTTTGCCTTGGCAGCCCCCGTCGTCTTTTGCATTTTGCTGGTGGAGTTGGCATTGGGTGTGGTGTCGCGCAACCTTCCTCAGATCAATATGCTGGTCTTGGGCATACCCACCAAGATCGTGGTTGGTTTGGCGGTGCTATCGCTGTGGTTTGCCGGCATGGGCGGTGCCATGAATCGGGTGTACGCAAGCATCTACGAGATGTGGGAAGGTGTCTTTCTATCAGCGCCTCAAGCTTCTCGTTCCGCCGCTGATCGGTCGGGCCTTCTCCCAGCGGAAGGGGCTCGCTGATGTCCGAACAAGATCTCGACCGCAACGAGGCAGCGACGCCTTACAAGTTGCAAAAAGCGAAGGAAAAGGGCCAGGTTTCCAAAAGCACGGATGTGGTTTCCGCCGTGGTGTTTGTGGTGGCGGTGGTTTACCTGACGTGGCAGGGCTGGGAGTCGGTGCGTGATCAGTTCCGCTTCGACCAGATGATTCTCTTGCATGCTGGAAACATCGATCCTGGTGGCGCAAGCCTCTGGCCGATAGTTGCGGCGATGGTCAAGGGGACGCTCATCTGGATCGCCCCATTCCTTGTCTGCGTGATGATTGCTGCGGTGGCCGGAAATGTTTTGCAGACGGGTCCGATTCTTTCCTTTGATCCCATAACCGCCGATTTTGATCGCTTGAATCCTGTCAATGGGTTCAAGAAAGTGTTTTCACTGCGCGCGTTATTCGATACGGCTCGAGCTTGCATCAAGCTGGTGCTGCTGAGTGGAACGGCTTACTACGCGTTGCTCGACCTCGCCCCCCAGTTCTACAACCTTGCGGGCCTGTCGCCTGTCGGGTATGTGCACACCTTGCTCGCTGATATGAGCAGCTTGGGGCTGAAGATGGCTTTACTGCTGGGCATCATCGCGTTGATCGACCTCATGTTCACCAAGCGTGAATTTGCAAAGAAGATGCGGATGAGCAAGCGCGAACTCAAAGACGAGCACAAGCAACGCGATGGTGATCCGCGTGTGAGGGCCCGGATGCGAGAGTTGCGCCGTGAGGCACGTAAGCGAAGCCAGGCGTTGCGGCAGACAAAGAACGCTGACGTTGTTTTAACGAACCCCACTCACGTGGCGGTTGCTTTGCGCTACGTGCACGGCCAGATGGATTCACCGCAAGTCGTCGCCAAAGGTGCGGGCCATCTGGCCGCAGTAATGCGGCAGATCGCCGCGCGCCATCACATTCCGATCGTTCAAAGCCCGTCGCTCGCACGCAAGCTGTTTAAGGAACTGGACGTAGAGCACCATGTGCCTCCGCAGATGTTTGCAGAAGTTGCGCGCATCATCGTGTGGGTATTTGCCATGCGGGACCGGCAGAACGCTCGCGCAGGAGTGGCCGCATGAAAGCGCTCCAAAGATTTTTTGGCAGGCACAGCGATATCGCTATGGTGCTGCTGGTGTTGGGCGTGCTTGTGGTGCTGTTCGCGCCGATTCCCAGCCCATTACTGGACTTTTTGATCCTCACGAATTTCAGCTTCGCATTTCTCATCCTGCTGCTGACTTTTTACATGGCGCGGCCGGTGGAGTTCTCCACTTTTCCCTCGTTGTTGCTGATCGCCACCTTGTTCCGCCTGTCACTCAACGTGGCCGCCACTCGCCTGATTCTGTCGGACGGCGATGCCGGCCGCGTGATCGGTGCTATCGGGGCTTACGTGGTGGGTGGCAACTATGTGATCGGGTTGATCGTTTTCCTGATTCTCATCGTCGTGCAATACGTCGTGGTGACCAACGGCGCGCAGCGAATCTCCGAAGTGGCTGCACGGTTCACCCTGGACAGCATGCCAGGGCAGCAGATGAGCATTGATGCAGACCTGAACATGGGATTCATCGACCAGCCAGAGGCCCAGCGACGCCGTAAAAATATTGAGAAGGAAGCCGCTTTCTATGGGGCGATGGATGGGGCCAGCAAGTTCGTGAAGGGCGACGCAATCGCCGGCATCATCATCCTATTGATCAATATCGTGGGTGGATTGGTGATCGGTGTGATGCAGCACAAGCTGCCTTGGGACCAGGCGCTGAAGACCTATTCGCTGTTGACCATCGGCGATGGCATCGTGACGCAGGTGCCGGCGCTGATCATCGCGGTGGGCACCGGCATCATCGTGACTCGCTCCGCTTCCGACGGCAATCTCAGCCAGGAGGTGCTGCGCCAGATCACCTCCTTTCCCAAGACGTTGCTCTTGGTGGGCGCTGCTTTGATGGGCTTGCTGTTCCTGCCTGGCATTCCAGCCCTTCCCACCGCGATTTTGATGGTGATCGTAGGTGCCATCGCTTGGTTCGTTTATCGCAGTTCAGCGAGTGCGGAAGCAACTGACGCGACCGTGGCGGACGATCCCAACGCGTCGCTCACCGAGGGAAGCACAGCCCAAAAGGACGAGGACCCCTACGCTGCGCTGCAGGTGGAGCCGATCGAGGTCCACATTGGCAGCCAGTGGGTAGCGCTCGTCAATCAGCCCGGCAGTGTTTTCATGGAGCGTATTGCCACGTTTCGCAAACAGCATGCACAAGAACTTGGATTGGTATTGCCTCGCGTCCGATTCAAGGACGCGGTCCGGCTCGGGGCTGATCGTTATGAAATCCATTTGGATGGTGTCATTTGCGGACGCGGAGAGGCGCGTGCTGATCGTCTGCTCGCCATTCATCCGGCGGGCAAGACGGATGGGCTTCCGGGAGAGCCTACGCGCGATCCCACCTACGGATTGCCTGCCTTGTGGATCGATGAAAGCCTGCGTGAAACGGCTGTCGCTGCGAAGTTCACGCTGGTCGACGCACCGACCGTATTCATGACCCATCTCACCGAGGTGCTGCGGCGCGAATCCGCAACTCTGTTGACGCGCGCTGAAACGGATCGCTTGCTGGCTCGGGTGCGCCAGCAACAGGCGAGTCTCGTAGAGGAGCTGATACCTACGGTGCTGTCGGTGAGCGATGTGCAAAAGGTACTTCAGAACCTGCTGCGAGAAAAGGTTTCGATCCGGCATATCGAAGCGATATTGGAAACCCTGGCTGATGCTGGCCGGCAATCCAAGGACGCAAGCTATCTGACCGAACTGGTTCGACTCAGGCTGGGGCATGCCATCTGCCAAGGGCTCGTCGGCGACGCGAATGCGTTGCATGTGATAACGCTGGACCCAGCGATAGAGAGCCAGTTCCTGCAAAGTGTCCAGATGGCGCACAGCGCACGGGCCGATGAAGCTGGCGGAGCTGCAGTGCCTTTCGTGCTGGAGCCGAAGATGACAGAGCAACTCATGGTCAAGCTGATGCAGCAGGCGGAACGAATGATGAAAAGTAATTTGCTGCCTGTCTTGCTCTGCGCACCTGAACTGCGCCGTCACGTAAGAGCGCTTTCAGAGCGGGTCATGCCCCATTTGAGGGTGCTGTCGATGGCCGAAATTCCTCACACCATCGAACTCAAATCCTATGCCGTGGTGAGTGTGTAGAGATTTGCCTCGCCGCCGACATTTTTTATTTCAAATCAGCTTTTCTCTCCATGCAAGAAGTACTCGCTCTCGCGCTGCAGTCCATGCAGCAGGATATGCAACGGCTTGACCGGATCGGCAGTAATTTGGCCAATGCAGTGACGCCCGGCTATCAGCGCGAAGTGATGGGCAGCCGGCCGCTGGGCATGGTGGGCTCGACATTCGCTTCCATGGTTGGCAATGCGCCGAGCGCTCCTGTCGCGGCGGAGGTGTCTTCCGGAAGGATTTCTGCCCCTGCATTGCTCATTCAGATGGATACCCGCCCAGGCAGCCTGAAAGCCACCGGCCAAGGCTTGGACGTCGCGCTGGCCGGTCCAGGGCTCTTCGAAGTCGTGACGGACGGTGGGCCTGCCTATACCCGGCAAGGCAACTTTCGATTGGATGGCCGGGGGCGCTTGGTGACGGCGCAGGGATTTCCGGTCATGGGCAAGGGTGGGGAGATCTATCTGAACGGAGATCGACCTTTCATCGACGCGGGCGGGAATGTGTACGAGTCTGAATCCAAATCTGCCGGAGCCAATGCCCAGCCGATAGCGCAACTCAAAGTGGTCCATGCCGAAGATGCGGCCCGCTTACAGCACAAAGGCGACGGGCTTTTGAGTGCAGATGGCGCTTTCAACGTGCTCAAGGATTCGGACATTCAGATCCGCCAGGGCTTTCTCGAAAACTCCAACGTGAATTCGATGCAGGAAATGGTCCAGTTGGTTCAAACCATGCGGCATTTCGAATCCCTGCAAAAAGTGGCCCTGGGCTACGACGACATGATGGGACAAGCCATCCGAAAACTGGGTGAACTCTCGTGAGTCTTCGGGCCTGCGTTGCCGTGATGGAGCGAAAGCACCTCCTGTCCGTTTTTAAGAATTGATTTTTATGTTCGACGCTCTCTATATTGGTGCTACGGGTATGCAGGCACAGCAACTGAATGTTGACACCATTGCCAATAACTTGGCCAACGTCAACACCACAGGTTTCAAGAAAGCCCGTGTCAGCTTTTCCGACCTCGTAGCCAAGGATCCAGCCCGAGCCTTGTCCAACGCAGTGGACGGAGAAGCAGGCTTGATGGCTCCCGCTCTGCGCTTGGGCGCGGGTGTCGGCATTGCCAATCTGTCCAAGCTGTTCGAGATGGGAGATCTCAAAAAAACAGATTCTCCATATGACGTTTCTGTTCAAGGCGAGGGCTTCATCGAAGTGCTGATGCCCGACGGAAGCAGTGCGTACACGCGAGGCGGTACCTTGAAAGTCAACAAAGACGGGCAATTGGCCACTTTGGCGGGCTATGCGCTCAAGCCTGGGATCACTGTACCGGAAGACACGCAGGCGCTGGTTTTGCAGCCAGATGGACGCGTGCAGGCACGTGCTGCAAACCAATCCAGTGCAGTGGACATTGGCAAGATCGAGTTGGTCCGCTTTGCTAGTCCACAAGGTTTACTCGCAGAAGGGGACAACCTCTATCGGAGCAGCAGTGCATCGGGTGAGGCAATTTCGGTCCGATCCGGGGAAGATGGCGCAGGTAGTTTCGCGCAAGGCTATCTGGAAGGTTCCAACGTGAAGATGGTGGAGGAAATGGTGAACTTGATGGTGGCGCAGCGCACGTATGAGGCCAACGTCAAGATCGTTCAGGCCGCAGACGAAATCATGGGACTGGTTAATGGATTGCGCCGATGAACCCTTCCAAATATGACCGGCTGAAGCGCATTGGCATAACCGTTTGTTTGGTTCTTTGGGCGGGCTTTGCTGGGAGCGCGTGGGCTACCGATATCGCGCCCACTGCCACGCCGCGGTTGCGTGTGCAACTGCAACCTCGCGTCCAAGTGCGTGAGGCTCAGGTGCAATTGGGCGACGTCGCTATCTTGAGCAGCCCTGATCTTGTCGTGCTGCGTCGCGCCGTGGCTTTGCCGTTGGGCCATGCTCCACGCATTGGAGAAACTGCTGTGCTGGACCATGAGCGGTTGGCTGCGTGGCTGCGAAGCCGTACGGGACTGCGAGAAGATCAAGTGCAGTGGGAGGGCGCTGTTTCGACCGCTTTGACCTCTGCTGCACAAGAGCTGTCGGGTGATGAAGTTGTTTTAAAAGCTCAGACTGCTCTGCGAGAGCACCTGATGGCAATGGCTGCACATAGGAAATTGAGGGAGCCTCGGCTTGAATTGCAGCCTGTTTCCGTCCCTTTGAGTACGTTGATCCCGTTGGGAGACGGCGCGCTGAGCATACGTCCGCTGGGCAACACTCCTATAGGCAAGCGCATGCTGGTATGGGTGGACGTGCAAGTGCAGGGACGCCATATCAAGACCATTCCCGTGCGTTTCGAAGTGAGCCTGTTCACTCTTGCGCCAATCGCTGCAAATGACTTGGCAGTGGGGAGTTCGGTGTCAGCAGGCGATCTGACTGTGCGTGAAGTCGATGTTTCTCGGCTGGGCGATACCGACGTCACTAACCTGGGGACGGTGACCGCTGCCGAGATGAGTCAGGCGTCTGTGAAACGAGTTCGCCGCAATGTACGCAGTGGAGACATTGTCACGGCGACCGATTTACAAGCGATTCCCGCGGTATCCCGTGGTGATTGGGTCAACCTCGTTTCAAAAAATGGTTTGGTATCTCTTGAGAGCCGCGTTGAGGTGCTGCAGGACGGGCAGGTGGGTCAGATCGTTCGTGCCCGGGCCGTTAATGCGACGGGAGTGCTGCTAGCTCGCGTGGTATCCGCTGGGCATTTGGAGTTGCAACCATGAGGCGGCGTGTCGCTGCGGCTGCAGCCAGCGTCTATCTGATGCTTGCAGGGGTGACGCCTTGGTCCTGCGTCACCACCGCCCAGGCGGAAAGCCTGTATCAAGAGCAGAGCTATAAACCACTGACTTCCGACAACAAGGCATTTCGTGTCGGAGACGTGCTCACGGTTCAGGTGTTCGAGAATTCCAGTGCGACGACGAGTGCTGATACCGGCACACGGCGCAAGAATGGACTCTCCGCAGAGTTAGGTCATCGCAGTGGTAGCGTGGCTCAAACCGGTATTGGGGTTGTGGGTGACTTCGACGGCGGTGGGAAAACGCAGAGAACCAATCGCGTATTGGCCACGCTCACGGTGTCGGTTCGTGAAGTATTGGCCAATGGTGAACTCAGGGTGGCTGGAGAGCAGCTGTTGACGGTCAATGATGAGCCGCAAAAAGTCACGCTCGAAGGCCGAGTGCGGCCGCTGGATATTTCAGACGGCAATGTCGTTCTATCGACGCGTCTAGCGGATGCCAGGATCAGCTACGTGGGGGAAGGCGACATTGCAGAACGCAACCGCCGCCCGTGGTGGCGCGCATTGCTGGATGGAATGGGGCTTTGAGTATGAACCGAATCATTCGAAGTTTTTCCGCCATGTCAATGAACGTCGCAGTGTTGCTGTTTGCCCTATTTGCTTTTCAACACGCCTCTGCAGAGGCCGTGCGCGTCAAGGATCTCGGCAAGCTACAGGGTTGGCGCGAAAACGCTTTGGTCGGGACGGGCATCGTGACCGGGTTGGCGGGCACAGGCGACTCGTCGACCAATAGAAGCATGCGGCAGGCTCTGTCCAATGCCATGTCTCAGTTCAACTTGAATGTTGGACCGGAGCAGATTCAAAGCCGCAATGTTGCGGTCGTCATGGTCAGCGCAGTCCTCTCTCCATTTTCTCGTGAAGGGGATTCACTGGACATCACCGTGACCTCCGTCGGCGACGCTCGAAGTTTGGTGGGCGGTAGCTTGGTCCTGACACCTTTGAAAGCCGCCAACGGGCGGGTCTATGCGTTGGCGCAGGGACCGTTGTCAGTAGGAGGCTACCGTTATGACGCCAACGGCAATGTGGTGCAGAAAAACCATCCTACCGTGGGCTCTGTACCGAGTGGCGCCACCGTGGAGGTGGGGGTGACTGCTCAAGTGGTTTCGGAAAACGCGCGGATGACTTTCATCCTCAATGAGCCAGACTACACAACGGCAAATCGTGTGGCTGAGGCCATCAACCGCAAGTTGGGTGTCGGGCTGGCCCAGGCACGCGATGCATCCGGTATCGAATTGACGGTTCCTGAAAGCCAGCGCCGTCAACTCGTGGCCTTCGTCGCGGGATTGGAGTCGGTCATGGTTGAACCGGACCGCCGTGCCAAGGTCGTGATCAACGAGCGCACTGGAACTGTGGTTTCAGGTGGAGACGTTCGGATTTCGAAAGTAGCCATCTCCCATGGCGATATCAAAGTGTCCATCCGCAACGAGACTGTGGCCTCCCAGCCGGCCTTTGTCGGTCAGGCCGGCGATGGGGTTCGCACTGCGCTAGTAACAAACACGCGTATCGATGTAGATGAACAGAATGGTCCGGGCTTTGTCGAAGGCAGTACGACCGTGTCCGATCTGGTGCAGTCGCTCGCGCGCCTCAAGACCAATACGCGAGACATCATTTCAATCCTTCGCGCGGTGAAGACGGCTGGTGCACTGCACGCCGAACTCATCATTCAGTAAGACGGCGGAACTTTCAAAATGATCGACGGAATCGAATCCATCACACAGGCGAGCCTTTCCCTTGCGCTCGATGCCGCAACGCTGCGCCATCAGGTTATTGCCAACAACATTGCCAACGCCGGCACGGAAGGATTTGTGCCGCAACGGGTGAAATTTTCCAGCCAGATCGAAGAGGCGCGGCGACAGCTCGACGGCGGGCGAAGGATCGACGGAAATCAGCTCGCGGCGATGACGGAAGCGGGTGTCGAGCTGGAGCCTGTATCGATAGGCAGTGGGTTGCCGGCCCGGGTTCAACTCGACTCCGAAGTGGCGCAGATGGCTCAGAACGCTGTGCATTACCAAGCACTGCTGAAGGGGCTGTCACGTCATATGGGCATTCTTTCTACCGCTGTCTCCGACGGCAAACGCTAGACTTTTTAGGCGCTATTTCATGGATTATTCAAAAGCCTTTGCCATCAGTGCCAGCGGCATGACCCTGGAGCGCACACGCGTTGAGGTGGCGTCGCTCAACCTTGCCAATGCCAACACCGTAGCGGGGTCAGACGGCAAGCTCTATCAGCCATTGCGGGTGGTTGCCCGCACGGCTTTTGGTGATGCTGTCACCCAAGGACTGGCCGGCCCTGCCGTGATGGTAGAGCCGACATTGCAAAGTCCCCGCATGGTTTATGAGCCTGGGCACCCGATGGCCAATGCACGTGGATTCGTGGCGTATGCCGGCGTGGACTCTGCCACCGAAATGGTCACGTTGATGGGGGCGATGAGGGCCTATGAAGCCAATGTCGCTGCAATGAACACTTCACGCAACATGGCGCTCAAGGCACTGGAGATCGGAGCGAATGCATGAGTACCGAAGCTATCGCAGCAGTGGCGCCAGCCGCTTTGCAAAACCTGTCTGCACCGCTGCCTGTGCCTTTGGAGTTGGGCGCCTCCGCTGGTGCTGCCTCTTCTCCCTCTACCGGCTTTTCAGATCTTGTCACGCAAGGGTTGCAGCAGGTCAACCAGCAATTGCTGGGCAGCCAGACCGATCTTCAGCAGCTTGCCGTTGGAAATGTTCAGAATCTGCATCAAATCATGATTCGCCTGGAGGAAAGCAAGCTTTCCTTTCAATTGATGATGCAGGTGCGCAATCGGCTTCTGGAGTCTTACCAGGATGTCATGAAGATGCAGCTTTAGCCAAGTGGTTTAAGTCAAGACTGAAACTTCGCAACAAGAACGTACGACCATGATCGCATTTTGGGAGGGCCTCAGCCGCTCCGCTCGCACCGGCTTGATTGCCGGTCTTTTAGGCATCGTCCTGATGACGGCCGCGTTGGCTTGGTGGTTGATGCGAGCGGACTACCAAGTGCTGTTTGCCGACCTCAAGCCCCAAGACGCAACAGCCATGACCGCCGAACTGGAGAAGCTGAAAATCCCGTATCGGTTCGAAGAGAGCAATGCATCCATCTTGGTCGACAAGGCCCAAGTGCATTCCACTCGGATCAAGTTGATGGGTAAGGACATGCCTTTACACGGCGCAGTGGGCTTTGAGCTCTTCAACAACACCGACTTTGGGATGACGGAGTTTGCGCAGAAGATCAATTACCAGCGTGCTCTGCAGGGCGAGCTGACCCGCACTATTTTGTCGCTTTCGGAGATCCGCGACGTGAGGGTGCATCTTGCCCTGCCGGAGCAGGGATTGTTCAAGCAGGCCAACGCCCGACCTAAAGCTGCCATCACCCTGACTTTGCGCGAAGGCCAAGCGCTGCGGCCAGAGCAGGTGAACGGTATTCAGCGATTGGTAGCCGCAGCCACACCCGGAATGACTGCCCAGGACGTTACGGTGGTGGACAGGCAAGGCGTTGCTTTGAGTCGCTCGCCTGACGATGGCCCTGATGTATCTGTATCCGGCGGAGGGAGTGGTCGCCTGGAATTGAAAAAAGACACAGAAGCGCAATTGTCTAAAAAGGCGACAGCTGTTTTAGACCGCGCCTTCGGTTCAGGTCAAGCACTTGCGAGCGTTGACGTCACGCTGAACATGGACCAAGTTCGAATCACTACCGAAGATGTGATTCCCGCGCCGTCGCGAATGGGGGAGAGCAAGGGCGTCGTTGTCAAAGAGCGGGAGTCGATGCGAGATGGCAACCTTGCTCCCTTGGACACCGCACGCTCATCCAATGCGGCTGGGGCAAGTACTCAGCGGGAAGTGGATTACCAAGTCGGTCGCAGAGTGGAGCAGGTCGTGAGTCAGGCAGGCTCGGTCCGCAAGATTCAGGTGGTTGCGGTGGTCCGTCAATCACTCGATGCCACGCAAGAGGAAAAGCTGCGCCGTCTGTTGGCTGCGGCCGTGGGCGCCAATATGGAGCGTGGTGATACCGTCGTGGTTCAGTCCCTTCAGGGGCTGATACCAGCGGTCACCGATAAAGCTGTAGCCGGTGCTTCCACCGACTACGGTCCAATAGAGTCAGGGCATCTTGGCTTGTCGGCCCCTGTCGACGCTGGCGATGTGAAGAGCTTTGCCATTGGACCCTATGCCAAGGCTTTATTCGCCTTTGCATTGGCACTAGTTCTGGGCGCGTGGGCCTTGTACTCGATACGCCGCCGGCAATCCGCAGAGAGAAATCAAGTAGCGGCACCGCTGACCGAGGCAGAGCGAAAGGTAGCTCTTCGCCGGGTGCAGGAATGGATGCAAGCCGGATCTCAGAACGGAACGCTGGGCCCTGATCTGTCGCAGCAGCGCCCATGACTTTCTCCGAGTTCACGAGCCCTTCGTTGGGAAATAGCGCAAGGCATTCAGCACTGCTTTTGCATGCCATGTCACTTAGCGATAGGAAGTGGGTACTGTCGCGCCTACCCCTGTATCAGCAAAAGGAGCTCACTACGCTGGTGGCTGAGTTGGAGGCCCTCGGTATTTCCCCGGACGCTAGTGTTTTGAGCGAGGTACTAAGTGATTCTGTGCCCAGCCCTGATCTGCTTTCGCCAGACCAGCAGGAGGCTTTTGGGGCGACACATCTGTCACCCTTGAGACCGGTGTTATCGGACGCGGACTTTCTGATGGCATTGGATGACGTTGACCTGAATGCCCTTGCAAAGTCGTGGCGTAGCGAACCTCCAGGGTTGGTGGCAATGGCAATCGGTTTGAAAAATTGGCCTTGGAAGCGGAAAGTGTTGGTTCACCTTCCGGCGCTACCGCGAAGGCGGGTTGAAGACTTGCTGGAAGTCAATCGAGTTCAGCCAGATTCCGATACAGCATTGTCAAGGGCACTCATGTCACAAATGCGTGCCTGCTGCGAGTCAGCACGTCTCGTTTTGCAGGATTCATCGCATACACGGCCTGCAGAGTTGAGGTTGCGTTGGAAATCGCAGCTGTTTTTGTGGGTTGATGCAGTGCGTAGGAAGCGTCCATGAAGGCCGAAACATTGATTCTGCGAGGCGTTTCGCTGCATGCACAGGCGCTAAGCGTGGGTAGACCCGTACAAAAACGTCTCGAGAAGAGTACTCCGCCAGAGGCGCGCTATGCATCTGGAAGTGGCGACGTAGCAGTGCATGAGATTGCCCCGTCAGCCCCGTCAGATTTGCTGAATTCAGCCTCGGTAACGTCTGCCATGGGGGCTGGCGGACCGCCCTCAGAATTGGCATCTGAGCTTGCACAAGAACAGAAACGTCTGATCGAGCAGGAGCATCGGACCGGATACGAAAAGGGTTTTCAAGACGGCATCGCGCATGCTCAGCGGGAGGCTCGTCAGCAAGCTGAGAAAGCAGCGATGGCTATGGCGCAAGAGCAGATCGATCACGCGGTGGTCAATGCCCAAAAAGCGGCTCGGGATCAAAGCGGGCAGCTGAACGAAAAACTGACCCGACAGCGTGAATTGATCGAAGGGCTGTTGAGGAAAGTACCCGACGAGCGTGACAAATGCTTGAGAGATGCCGAGGAAGACATGGTGGCACTTGCTTTCGAGATGGTGTGCAGCATCTTGGGCGAGAAGGTGGCGACCCAAGAGGGTCTGCGTTCTTTGTTGGAAAGAAATCTGAAATCATGGCATGGACGTAGCCCGCTGAGCATCCACTTGCATCCCGAAGATGTGCACTTGCTGCGTGCCGACGCGGACAGTCTCCAGTTGCTCTCTGCTGCAGGTTTTAGCGGCGAACGAGCTACCCTGCGTTGGGTGGCAGATGCAAAGGTTGCCATCGGCGGGCTCTTTTTTCGTGCGTCCGAAGGTGCACTGGATGCCAGATTGGAAATTCAGCTGGACGCACTGAAGGCCAGCCTGTTGCAAACCCGCGAGGCCCGTAAATCACCCGCCCAGTTGCACGAGCGAGGCGAGAGGCCATGACCAACGCATCCCTTCGTATGCCGCCTAGCCCGTTGCAAGACTATCGGGCTGCCTTGAAGCAGGTGGAAATGACGCGGCGCATTGGGTGGGTGCGCCAAATGCAAGGTTTGTCGATCGAAGCACAAGGACCTGACGCTACCGTAGGCGAGTTGTGCCGCATCCTGCCACGCAAACTTGCGACGCAGAGCAGCCCCTCGTCGCAGACAAGTCTGTCAGCCGGTGTCCTGGCTGAGGTTGTAGGGTTGCGCGGTGACGTCATCACTCTGATGCCCTACGGCAGCATGCAAGGGGTGGCTGCAGGCGCTGAGGTCGTGGCTTTGGGACGGCAGTCGACGTTTGGAGTGGGGCCTGAATTGCTCGGGCGGGTGATCGATGGGTTTGGACATGCTTTTGATCAGCGTCCTGATCCCCATGCTCCCTTGCAGCGCGCTTTGCATGCTGCTCCCATCAACCCCATGCAAAGACCCAGAATCCATCAAGTGCTGCAGACAGGCGTGCGCTGCCTGGATGGATTGCTGACGCTCGGCCTCGGACAGCGAGTGGGCATTTTTGCCGGCAGTGGGGTGGGCAAAAGCACATTGCTGGGAATGATTGCGCGAGACGTCAGTGCCGATGTGAACGTAATAGCGTTGATCGGTGAAAGAGGTCGCGAGGTGCGCGAATTCATCGACAAACAATTGGGCGAGGAAGGTCTGAAGCGGTCTGTCGTCGTTGTAGCAACTTCTGACCAACCGGCGCTGGCCCGCATTCGCGCAGCTCATGCTGCCGTCACCATCGCCGAGTATTTTCGCGATGCAGGAAAGCAGGTTCTGCTCACTATGGATTCCATTACCCGGCTGGCAATGGCACGCCGGGAAGTAGGGTTGGCTGCCGGCGAGCCCCCCACCGCACGTGGTTACACGCCATCCGTCTTTGCCGAGCTGCCGCAGCTTTGCGAACGTTGCGGCACAGCCCCGTCCGGGGGATCAATCACCGCATTGTTGACCGTGCTTGTCGAGGGGGACGACATGAACGAGCCGATAGCCGACAGCCTTCGGTCCATTCTGGATGGACATGTCGTGCTCTCTCGCCATTTGGCACATGAAGGGCAATACCCTGCCATCGACGTGTTACGCAGTGCCAGCCGGTTGCTTCCCGACCTGACCAGCCAGGAGGAGCAAGAACTGATCGCTGATGCCATCAAATACTTGGCCTTGCTGGACCGCAACCGTCAATTGGTGGATATCGGGGCGTATGAAAAAGGTTCGAACCCAGAACTGGACCGGGCACTGGAGCTGTCGCCTGCGTTGAAGGACTGGCTGCGGCAGCGTGAGGGAGGCGTGGCGCGCTCGGTGGGTATGGCGAAGCTTCGATCCATCTTATGGCCAGGCCGTGCACCAGCATCCGCAACCGTGTCGAAAGCAACGGCATTCCCCGCGAAGCTGAATTTCGCCATCGGTGCCAGTGGTGCGGCAAGCCCGCTGAAGGCTGGGCGATGACGGACAGCCATCTTCAAAACGCCCAGGTCGACCTGCGCGGCTTCACCTACGAATTGGCCCCCTATCTGCGTAAACAGGAGTGGCAGATGGAGCGGCTTGAGAACCGCCTGGCTCGGCTTCGTCAATTGTTAGCTGCGTCAAGGGAGCAACGGGCCACGCTCGGTTCTGACTTTCAAAGCCAGGCAGCCCATTTGCAATTGCAATTGCAGCCACGTCCCGACCCTCAAGTTCATCAAAGAGGTTTGGGTTATCTGTCGGCGCTGCAAAGGCAGATCCTGGAAAAGGAAAAGGAAATAGAAGCTTTATGCGTGCAAAAAGCGCTATTGCAAAAAGAAAGCTTGGACCAGCAACGCAAGATCGACGGACTGAAAGAGCACCGCGCAGGCGTACTTCAGGAATACGCCAATGATTCTGCACGCTTGGCGGCTGCGGAAGCAGATCGAAACTGGATCGGCCGCCTGCATTGCAAGACCTCGCGCAGCCTGGAAAACCTTGGGCCTCTGCCATGACGTTAATGCCACCTGCCTATGGCGAGAGCTTGAACGACATTGACCTGCCACGCCGCGCGCAGCAGCCTGGCCGTGCCGGAGAGGATGATTCTGCTGACAAGAAACGGGCGAGGCAAGCCTGGCTGCAGGAGATGGAACGTGCCAACTTGTCGGAGTGGTTTCAGCCGTTTGCCGTGGGCCGATCGGTAGTGACGCCTGCGCCAGATAAGGTGCCAGCCAAACCCGAGCCTCGATACTTGGAACTGCGTCCTGCAGGTCCCAGCGGTTTTGCCACCTCCCGAGCCCTGAACGCGCTTTCGTCAAGAGTTGCATCTGTACATGCTGCATCCGAGCAGTTCTTGACTGCGGGTCATTCCACCTCTGATGCAGGTGGCCCCGCGACAGCAAATTCGATCACTGAAAGAGGCAATGCAGCGTCAACGCAAAGACAGTCATTTGCTGAGTCTCGGCATACCGTTTTGGATTCGTCTACGGAATCTTCAATCGAGGCTTCGTCCGAAGTTTCAGCTCCAGGATCCGATGATTCGTCTGTGCAAGGTATCGCAGCCAATGCAACGGGTGGGGTCTTTTCAGATATCCCTGACATGCGCACGGCGGGTAGCGGGGCCGCCCCAACTCTACAAACCACCGTACTGGTGCAGAGCAATACCGGCTTGACTGCCCGACCAGTGGCCTCAGTCATGCCATGGCAGGCATCTTTTGCAGCCGCTGTTGAAGAGGCTGTGTTGCCGAATGCGTTGGCCTACTTCAGCCAAGAGTCTTCTTCCGAATTGCCTACGGCACAAGGTGCAGCTTCTGAAAGCGAAGCTCTCCTGAACCGCATATCGAAGCAGGTTGATTCTTCGCCCAAACGTTTGGAAGTCACCGCTGTGTTGTCGGGCCGAGTGAGCGTGGGTGCTGCCCCACAGAATTCAGCGCCCCGTCTGCATGCCAACTGGAGTTCGGACGGCCTGAACCTCTGGGTTGGCATGAATGGAACGGCGCAGCAGGTAACGACTCAAGCTGCGGTAATCGTCAACACACTGCAGCGCACTCTACGTAACCAAGGCGAGAGGCTTTGCCGGGTGGTTTGCAATGGAGCCGTGGTTTACGACGCCATGACGTCTTCCAATACATCGCGGTTCGACGATTTCTCAAGTGTCCTCGATCGATACAACGCAGGCCATCCCACAGTCGGTCTGTTTTCTTTTCCGTCCCCGAAGGAGGCTCCATGAGCATTAGCGGCATCAGCAGCACGGCAACCAATCTGCGCGCCAACGGCCTGAATCAAGAGGATTTCATGAAAATTCTTCTGACGCAGCTGACCTACCAGGATCCCATGAAACCAATGGACAACCAGCAGTTCATGGCGCAGATGGCGCAGTTCACCAGCTTGGAGCAAACCCAGCAACTCAACGACAAGATATCCACACTGATAAGTAATCAAGCGGCACTTCAGTCGGTCGGTTTGATTGGTCGCACGGTAGACATCAGCGCCACAGGTGGGACATTGACTGGAACTGTCGTGTCGCTGTCGCTGGCCGGAGACTCGCCCCTTATCACTTTGCGCACGACGGCCGGAGCCACATTGCAGAACATTTCGCTGAGCCAAGTCACCGCAGTCCGCTGAAGCAGTCAATCCATTCACAGAAATCCAAATGATCGAATCCATCTATGTTGGCATGACCGGCCTGTCGAGCTTCTCTCGCGGCCTTCGCGTGATTGCCAACAACACCACCAATCTCAATACCCCTGGTTTCAAAAGCACCTCACTGCGGTTTTCCGACGCGTTTTATTCCAATGGCAGCTACTCGGGTCGGCAGTTCGGTCAACTGGGTTACGGCGTAAGCACTGCAGGAACCACGCTTTCTTTCAAAGCAGGAGAGCTGCGCCAAACTGGCAATGGGCTCGATCTGGCAATAGATGGCCAGGGACTTTTTACGCTCAAAGGCGAGGACGGCCGCATTACCTATACCCGTGCAGGGCAATTCCAGTTCAATAGCGACGGTATCTTGGTCGATCAGAGTACGGGCGCCAAAGTCATGGGAGTAGGGGCCAGCGGCGCCTTGACGGAAATCAGCATTGCCAACTTGAAGACGAGCCCAGGCAAGGCGACTGCAGTTGCCAAGTTCACCGGGAATCTTTCCAGTACGGGAACAGATCAAACCATCAATGGTGTACGCGTCATCGACGCTGCAGGTGGGGAGCATCTGCTCACGGTCAAACTCACCAACACGGGCACCACTACACCGGGCAGTTGGCAGGTTGACTTGATGGATGGCACCACTGTCGTCGGCACCAAGCAACTGATTTTCCAAGATGGAAAACCCACTGCGGCTTCAGCGAAGCTGGCTTTTACCTATACCCCGACGGGGCAGGCTGCGTTGCCACTTACGCTGGACTTCGGCACGGATGTGACCTCCTTTGCGTCAGGCACGTTGTCGACCCTGGCATTTGCTTCACAGGATGGCTATGCCCCTGCAGAACTGAGCGCCGCGGCTTTTGATGCCAGTGGCACGCTGGTACTGACTTATGCCAACGGCCAGACAGTGAAGGGATCGCGATTGTCTCTCGGGCGCTTCGACTCTGCGGATGCCGTCGGCTCGTTGGGAGACAACCAATTCGAAGCATTGGATGGCAATGCTTGGCATACAGGCGTTGCGGGAGGCGCTTTTGGCTCCGTGCGCTCCGGCTACATCGAAATATCCAATGTGGATCTGTCGCAGGAGTTCAGTGATCTGGTGATCATGCAGCGCGGCTATCAAGCGAGTTCTCAAGTGATCTCCACGGCCAATGAGATGTTGCAAGAACTCTTTTCGATGAAGAGCCGATAAGCCGTGTCTTCGTCGACAGACTCCTCTGGTAGCGCCAGCGCCACTAGTTACCCGGCTGCGGGATTGCTTTCCCTTGAAGCCTCACACCATGCCAGCCGAGAACTTCTCTGTTGGAGCACGGCTGCACGTAATCGCATACAGCACATATTCCAAAGTACCTACGATCAATGGCGCAAAGATTGGTGCGGGTCTGGCGAAATCGTTTTGGGTGACGAAGGTGTACGCGTTGAAGATAGTGCTGCGAGTCAGTCAATGAGCGATGCAGACGCGCGGCAACTTTTGGGAAGCGTCCTGTTCGGCGAACAATCTCTTGCCTCTGATTTCAGCGCGGCGGATCATCCGAGCGCACCAATGGCCCAACATCTGATCGAGCAGGCTTGGAAGGCTTGGTCCAGCAGCATTGAGCAGTTATTGACGCTGAAGTCTGCGAATACCGCAGATCTGGATCAGCACCGATTTCAAGACGTGCTGGCTCCTTGGTCGGGGACCCTGTTGGTGACGTTCCCCTGGGGGGGCGGGCGATGGGCCGTTTGCTTGAGCGCACGCGCGACGAAGCAAATTTTAGAAAGCCATGGCTTTCAGGAAAAACGCGCTCACAAACAATCAGCTGTCACGCCAGGCGCGTTGTCTTCCGTGACGGATGCATTGAGCCCAAAAGCTCTCCCCGTGCGTATCGAATTAAACCCAGTCTCCTTGAGCCTGGGACAACTGCAGACGCTGGCAGTAGGGGATGTGATCACTTTGGACCATCGATTGGATGAGCCTGCCCTCGTGCTTTTAGGCCAACCAGCGCCTGTCTCGGGTTCTAGCATTCCAGTTCCAAGCCCTGTTTGCGCCGCTTGGCTGGGGCAGCGCCAAGGTCAGATGGCGGTAGAGCTCCACCCTTTGGCATAAACGACTTCAATCGTATGACTTCATTTTCATCTGATACACCGCCTCATGCCCATCGCATTGCGCTGGCAGAACTCGACCAATCTGCCGATACGGCAATGACAGCGGCGCCACTCATGCCAAGCTTCCATCCACTCCATCAAGTCAAAACCACGCTACAGGTGTGCGTAGGTGCAGCTACCGTGACAGTGGGTGAACTGCTCGGAGCGAAAGCACAGCAGGTCATTGTTCTTGACCAAGCCGTGGACCAACCGGTTGACTTGATCCTCGAAGGCCAAGTGGTAGCGCGCGGCCAACTGGTGGCGGTCGGCGACCGCTTCGCCGTGCGTCTTACAGAACTTCCGTTACCACTTGGGCTGGACACACCTGCTGTTACGCCATGAGCTTGCCAGAGACCATTCCGCTGCGACGCGAACCGCAGGGAAATCCGCCGGGGCCTGGACTGGATGCAGCCTGGATGGGGGCGCTGGTGCTTCTGGCCTTGTTGCTCGTAATGCTCTGGAAAAAGCTACGGATGCGTGGACCTGCGGATTCGTCCAAACAGAACGCAAGTGCTCCCTGGAAGGGCCTGTGGCTAAGGCGTCCTGGAAGTGACCTTACTTTGGTTTCGAGCGCGCGCCTCACTCAACACCATACCGTGCACGAGGTGGAATGGCGGGGGCGTCGCATGTTGATTGGCTGTGCGGGTCAGTCCATGCAGCTTCTGGGAGAAATGCCCCTGGCCGCGCAGGTTTCGACGGCGCCATCGACAGAGGGGGGGGATCGCCCCGAATCTCCATGAAGAGTTTTTTAGTACCGCTTTTGCGGCGTTGCCACGGAAAACCAAGTCTGTGGGTGAGCTCCATTTGCGCGGCAGGCTTGTTTGGTTTGACGGGTGCGGTCTGTGCGCAACAGGTCGGCGCTGGGTCGCTTGGCTCCAGTGCTGAAACATCGCAAGCCCTGCGCATCGTGCTGGGGCTTACCGTATTGGCAGTGCTGCCCGCATTGTTGGTCTGCATCACTGGTTTTTTGCGCATCATCATCGTGCTGTCGATGCTGCGCCATGCCATCGGAATGAACGAGACGCCCCCTAATACGGTACTGATCGGCTTGGCACTTTTTCTGACTTTATTCACGATGGCCCCCGTGTTGGAGACGGTCAATCGTGATGCCTTTCAGCCTTTCATGGCTGGCAAACTCAGCATGGAGGCGGGCTATACCAAAGGGATGGCCCCGCTACGAGACTTCATGGTCCGGCAGACACGCGAGCAGGACTTAGCGCTGATGGTGGAGTTGTCAAAAGCCAAGCCACCAACCTCGATGGACGACATCAGCAATGTCCAGTTGATTCCGGCCTTCATGTTGTCTGAATTGCGGGCTGCATTTCAGATCGGCTTTGTGGTCTTTCTGCCGTTCCTTCTCATCGATCTGATCGTATCCAGCGTATTGATGACGCTGGGAATGATGATGATGCCCCCGACCACCATCGCGTTGCCGGTAAAGATACTCATGTTCATTTTGATCGATGGTTGGAGTCTCTTGCTCAAAGCTTTGGTAGGCAGTTTCCACTGAGTGAATGCTGAATTCCGGCATGGCTGAGACAGCACGTTCTCCGCAGTCCGTCCGATCGGAGATTTCTGATGGAACGGATGAAGAAGCTTTGCTTTGGCGATGCTGGCGGCAGACCGCAGACATGGCGGCGCGTGAGCGGCTGATCCAGTTTTTTTTGCCCTACGCCCGTACGCTCGCCGCCGTTAGCTTCAAGGGACGCTTTCATGATGAAGTCGAGTTCGCCGACTATTTTCAGTTGGCCAGTATCGGTTTGGTGGAAGCTGTAGACCGGTATGACCCTGCACATGGTGTGCGTTTCAAAACCTACGCAGCCCACCGTATCCGCGGGGCGATTCTCAATGGGCTGGAAAAGTTGACGGAAAAAAACCAGCAGATTGCCTTGCAGAAACGCTTGCGTAAAGATCGACTGGAAGACGTCAAATCTGCTTCGCAATCGCTTGCTGATGGCGCGCCACTACAGGCTCATTCTGTGGCGACGCGTACCTCATCAGATTTGCTGACTTATTTGGCTGAGATCGGCATCGGCGTAGCGTTGGGCGTAATGCTGGAGGGAACGGCAATGATGGCAAGCGATGCGGTAGAGGACGCATGCGCAGCTATTTCCCCTGAAGTCATCTACTTTCAAAAAAATAACAGCCAGCACCTGCAATCTCTACTGCGTGATCTGGTGGACCGTTTGCCAGAACAGGAGCGGCGTGTGATCCGTTGCCACTATCAGCAGGGCATGGCGTTCGATGGCATCAGCCACATGATGGGCGTATCGAGAAGCCGCGTATCGCAATTGCATCGGCAGGCCCTTTTGAAGCTCCGCAATTCGCTGGCAGAGGGCGCTGCATGCGATGTCGCTTGGTAGCCTCATTCATCTCAAAAATTAACCACCTGTCGGCTCAGTAAGAATTATGCAAATCAACCATCCCGATGGCGTGCCCATGCAAACTCATTTCGATTCGGCTGCGGCGCTCGCCCGTCTAGACCGCCTGGAAGAGTATTTACAAGAGGATTCGGACAACGAAACGCTGCTAGCGGAGGCATTCAATACCGCTTTGCAATGTGCTGAATGGCCTCGCGCAGAGTTTCATTTGCGGCACGGCCTGGCTCTGTATCCGGAGTCACTTCACTGGAGACTGCGTGATGCCGATTTTTGGCTGGCTCAAGCGGATTTCGGGCAAGCGTCCATAGTCTTGAAAACACTGCAAAAGCTACCTGGGCAGCAGCGCAGTTTTACCGATGCCGTGCTGCAGAATCTGGCATTCATCGAGTTTCAATCAGGGCGTTACAGCGCTTGCGCCGAAGTGCTGGCAGAGCGGTTGATGGCCGACATTGCTCCTGCTGCAAACGTTCAAAGGGCGCCTGCTGAGATGGCTCTGCTGTGGTTGCGCGCTAATCATCATGAAAATCAGTTGGATCGCGCCATCCATTGGACGCAGGCGTTTGATCGCGAGCACGGTCTCTCCCCCCAGATCGCAGGTGTTGCCAGCCTGGTTGCCTTGGATGCAGGCGATTTGGAATTGGCAGACCGCTGGTCGGCCATGGTGCTCGACCCAGCGTTTTCTACGGACCGGCCAATTGAGGCTCTGGTAACGCAGGCTTCTCTGGCGCTGGCCTCTACGGATGCCGCCAAGGCGCTCAGTTTCTCTGCTCAGGCCCTGCGCATCAATCCACAGGATGGGCGTGTGTTGTCCGCGCACGCCTTCGCGCAACTGCTGGGAGGTCAACCGTCTGCCGCCTTGGCCTATTTCCAAAAAGCCGTGTCGGTCATGCCTAACCATATCGGAACATGGCATGGGCAAGGTTGGGCACAACTGGTGTTGCACGACCTTGATGCTGCACACACGAGCTTCGAAGCCGCGTTGGCACTGGATCACAACTTTGCTGAAAGCCATGGAGCGCTTGCTGTGGTCTTGGCGCTTCAGAACCAGGCCGAGCCTGCAAATGCCCACATTCAAGTGGCTCAGCGTCTCGACCGAGGTAATCTCTCAGGACGTTTTGCCCAGGCCATTTTGGATGGGGAAACTGCGGATGCCAGGGCATTCGAGCAAATGGCACGCAGGCTCTTGGGGGGCATGCCATCTGCACTGGGAGACAGCCTGTTCGAACGCGTCATGCATGCATCACGCCATCGAAAATGAAACCGCTATGCCGGTTGGCTAATCAGTTTGCTTCAGCAACAAGTCGGCAGCTGTTGAGCAAGCGGCGTTGAGGGCAGGGTCTTCCTGCATCTGCTCGATGACTTGCTCTACCAACTGAGGAAACCCGGGGTCTGTTTGCAGCTTGGTGCCGAATTCTTTGGCCAGCACGGATTCCATGAATATTCTCAACGCCTTCTTCTGCCGCTGAGGGTCATCAGAGGCAATCGCTTTCAGTCGCCTCAGCATTTGCTGCTCAGGACTCGATGTTTTTGGGATATCGATTGAATCCTTTTTCCGAGGACTGCCCGCCACAAGGTCGCGATTGCTTGGGTCGAGTTGCGCTCGGACCATCGCATGCAGCGAAGAAGGATCAATGCGAGTCACAGGCACATCCCTTTGCGAAGACCATGGAACAGAAAAAGATCAATGCCCGGGGCCTTGCTGGCGATAGTTGGATAGCAGCACGTGGGAAGACTGTTCCTCGTTGGTCGCTTCCGGCTGCAAAGCCGTGGTGGCTTCATACACGGCTTCCAATCTCGAATCGTTAGTGACGGGTGAGATCGCATCCATCTGGGCCAGGACCTTCCGAATGTCGTCAGACATTGGAGGATGTTCTGCATTGCGTGCCAAGCCCGTCTCGAAGCATTCCCGCGCGGCGTTGAAATTGTCACCAGCCAGTGCTGCGAATCCTTTGATCCAGTGGGGCAATGGACTATTTTGATCATCCAATGCAAGCAGTGGTTGCCAGGTGATCAGTGCTGTCGAAGCGCGTCCAGAGCTGTACTGCAGCAAGCCTAGCTGGTATCGGGCCACCACCATGGATGGGTCCAAAAGGACGGCATTGGCAAAGCACTGTTCGGCTGCCTCCATTCTTCCAAGCGAAGCATATTCCGCGCCCAGCAATAAGTGGGGCAATCCGGATTCTGGTTGCTCTTGAATGGCCTGCAGCATCAACGCAATTGCCTGATCGCTATTTCCATGGGTACTCGCAGCGATGGCATTTTCCAGAGTGGCAGACATGGAAGGGGGAGAAGAAGACATGGAGGTCGCCAGCGAAAAGAAGGCGCTTGAAAAAGAAGGTCGGGGATCGTGGTGTGAACCGTAACCACGATGGGTGCTTTGACGATGGCACGTTGAATATATCCAGCGATGACGGCACCCGTTGAGTTTCAAATTCTTTAAACCATACTGTTTTTGTCGACATTGAACAATTTCCCGATCGATGTTTTCCTTAAGTCATTGATTCAAAAGGATCTGGAGGTCTTTGGCATAGCGCGAATCCGCTTGCGCTAAACAGAACCGGCAAAGGCTGGATGTATTGGCGAGAGGCATCAGCATCCGGCCACCCAGGGGAGGGCGGCGGATTCATCGCGCTGAGCCGGCATACGTACAGGTGAATTACATGGTTGCCATCGTCAGCGGAAACAGTCTTGGCCTCAGCGCAGGTTCGATGTCCACATTGGGGCAAAGAGGAGTGTTTGGCAATGCTGCGCAGGGCCGCGGCAACGAACAGGTATTCGTCAACATTGCCACCGGCAATCTGGTCGTGTCCGGCACGGATGACCAATTGGTTGCGCATGGAGGTGCCTACCAAGCCGTGCGTACCTATAACAGCCAGGGTCTCCTTAACGACGACAACGGGGACAACTGGAGTACTGGCTTCTATCGTCGGCAGTTGGCCCTTTCCGGGCAGGCGGGCCAGCAGGGCAGCACCATTACCTTTACTGCGCGTGATGGAGGGGTTGCGCTCTTTACCTGGGATGCCGCCTCCAGTCGCTATGTGAGCACCGACGGAGCGGGCGCCTACGACCGCATCGAAGCGACCGCTTCAGGCTATGTTTGGACGGATGGCCAAACTCAGAACCGCGAGTACTACGCCGTTGACACTGGGCGTCTCGAAAAATCCGTGGATGCCAACGGCAGCACGACGACGTATACCTATGGCACCGACGGCAACATCGCAAAAGTTGCCAATGCCAGCGGAGAGTCGATCCTGTACGACTACGCTGGCAGCTTGCTGATGCGTGTTCGGGTGGCTGACGCCCAAGGTGTGGCCACCGTCCGGACCAGCTATGCCTACGACACCCGCAACCGCCTTGCGAGCGTCACGGTAGACCTCACCCCGGCCGATGGATCTACCGCGGACGGGAAGGTCTACCGCACCGATTACACGTATGAAGCCGATAGCCAGAGGATAGCGACCATCCGCCAGAGCGACGGCACGCAATTGGCGATCCAGTACGTGCAGGTAGGGTCGGAATACAAGGTGTCCCTGTTGCGCGATGCGTTGGGCCAGACGTATCGCTTCAGCTATGACGGTGCCGCGCGCACCACCCAGGTTACCGACCCAGTTGGCAAAACATCTTCCTACGCCTACGACGCCAAAGGGCAGTTGCTCAGCATCGCATTGCCAGGAAGCGGCGGAGCCCCTCTGGTCCAGCGGTTCGAATACAACGTCAATGGCGATTTGGTGCGGGCCACGGATGCGGACGGGCGGTCTGTCTTCATGGCATACGATGCACGGGGCAATCAAGTCCTGCAGCGCGATGCCATGGGTAATACCGTGGCTCGTATCTACAACGCGTCGAATCAGTTGCTGGCGGAAACGGTTTACACGCAGCCGGATCCTGATGGCGACGGCGCGGGGCAACCTTCTGGCGCCCTGACTACGCGCTATGTTTACGACGACGCCAACAGCACCAGCCTGCGCTTTGTAATCAGCGGGGAAGGTCGAGTCACCGAATACCGCAGAAATGCATACGGCGAAGCGACTGCCGTGCTTCAGCACCATGCGGCCGCTTACTCGGTGGCTGGACTGGCCCGTGATGCCGTGCCAACCGCCGCCGCGGTCGTTGCCTGGACCGGCCAGCAGAATCTGCAGCAGGTGCGGCGCACGGACTACGTACTGGATTTCCGCGGGCAGGTGCAGACTGCGACCACCTATTCGACGACGGACGCTAATGGCACTGGCGTTGCCGCAGGCAGTACCGCCATTCGGTATGTCTACGACCCTGCGGGCCGCCTGCTCCAGACGATTGACGGAAAGAGTGCCACGACGGCCTATGCCTACGACGGGCTGGGCCGGCTGGTTTCCACCACAGACGGACTGGGCCAGTTGGCTACCACGGTCTACGACGATGTTGGGGCCAGAACAGTGATTCAAGCCGTCAACGGCTTGCAGGAAACCAGGACTTACGATCGGGCCGGGCGCCTCGTCAGCAGCCAACGTCTCGATGCCGTATCCGCAGATCTGGGCGCCAGTACGTTCGTCTACGACGCACTGGGTCGGTTGCGGCTCAGTCAGGATGCGACGGGAGTCAAGTCCTGGATGCTGTACGACGAAGCCGGCAGAAAAACCGCCGACGTGGGGGCGGCTGGGGAGTTGCGTGAGTATGTTTACAACGGTTCCGGGCAACTCACACGAAGCATTGCTTATGCCACACCGATCGACACGCTTTTGCTCACTGCGAGCGACGGCAGTCCTGCAGATATTGCCGTCGCTGCTTTGCGGCCTGCGGCGGCTCTGGCGGACCGCACCGACTGGCGCATCTATGACGGGGCAGGCAGACTCTGGAAAACGGTGGGTAGTGATGGCAGTGTCGTCGAGAACGTGTATGACGGCGCCTCTCGCCTCGTGTCCACGCGCCAATACGCCAAGACAATCGCCGTGGCTTCGCTCGGTGGAGCACCTGCCGGGAGTGCAGTCAATCCTGCTGTCGATGCAGCAGCGGATCGCATCACGCGGTATTTCTACGATGCGGACGGGCTGCGCACTGGCACGCTGGATGCCGAGGGGTACCTTGTTCTCAACGCATATGATGCGGCCGGCAGGCTTGCTTCCACAACGCGGTTTGCCAAGCTCACCGATGCCGCCAAGCGCGCCAGCGGCACGCTCCAGGATCTCAAGCCTGCGGCCAACAGCCAAGACATTGTCGAGCGAAGGGTGTACGACGAAAAGAATCTGCTCGTGGCCGTGGTGGACGGTGCGAGCTATCTCACTGCATTCGAGTACGACGCCAACGGCAACATCACTAAGCAGACACGCTATGCAACAGCGCTGAAGGCCGCCGTGGTGTCTGCGATCACCAGCGCAACGCCAATGGCACAGCTGCGCCCCGCTGCGTCGGCCCAGGATCAGGTGCGCCTGTCCGAGTACGACGCGTTAGGCCGCTTGTCCGCCGATACAGACTACCAGGGCACGCGTACGGAGCATGCCTACGACGCAGCCGGCAACCGTATCCGCACGACGATAGCGGTCGGTACCGGAGAGGCGCGAACAGGCCTCAGCCGCTATGACTTACAAGGCCGCCTAATTGCCGAGCTTTCTGGCGAGGGGGCCCGGCAACTCGCCTTGTCACAGACCACGGCACAGATCGAAGCCGTCTGGAGCAATTACGCCAAGACCCATGCTTACGACCGGGCAGGCCGGCGCATCAGCACTGTCGACGCCAATGGCCTGCGCACACTCTTTTTCTACAGCACGGCCGGCCAGCTCACCCACACCGTCAACGCGCTGGGGGAGGTGACTGAAACCCGCTACAGCCCGATGGGCGATGTCACGGCGCAGGTTCGCTATGGCACCCGCATCAATCCCGGGGAGCTGATCGGCTCGCAGGCTGGTGGCCTGGTGAACGCAAAGCTCCTGTCACTGTTGCAGGCGGCTGCCAATCCTGCGCTCGATCAAGTGACTCGGTATGCATACAACGCTACTGGCACGCTGGCTAGCACGACGGATGCGTTGGGTTTTGCCAAGAACTACGTCTACAACGCTTTCCGCGAAGAAACGCAGCGCACGGAAGCAACGGGCACTGGCACGCCAAGCACGGTTTTGATGAGCCGTTACGACCGGCGTGGTCTGGTGCTTGGCCAGACCCAGGACGCCAGCAGCTTGGCCGCCATCACTGCCTATAAATACGATGCTTTCGGCAACCAGATCAGCGCGACTGATGCCTTGGGACATGTGCGCACGCGCACGTTCGACAAACTGGGCCGGGAAGTTACCAGCACCGGCTCGATGTGGGCGGTGCTCACCACCAAGTACGACGCGTTCAACCGTGTGGTGTCGCAGCTCAATGCCGAGGGCAATACCACCACCTATGCCTACGACCCAAAGAACCGCACCATCACCATCGGTTCGGACGAGGGCATGCTGCTGAAGCAGACCTATAACCGCCATGGTGACATGGTCCAGGTTTCTGATGCCCGCGGCAATGTGACCAGCTATACCTACGATGCTGATGGGCACCAGACAGGGTCTTCGGCGCAGGCCTGGCGTTTCGACACTAATGTCACCGAAACCGTTGCTACGGGCAAGTCCTACGACCGTGCCGGTCGACTGATGGAAACCGTGGATGCCAACGGCACGCGTACCTCCATTGCCTACGACGCTGCCAACCGCGTCATCACTAAAACTGTAGATGCTGGTGGCCTATCGCTGGCCACGCAGTTTGCGTATGACCCGATTGGGCGCCAGATCCGCATCACGCAACCTGGTGGCACCGTTACCGAGCTGCGCTACGACGCCAAGGGGCAGCTCACAGAGCAACTGGTGGATCCCGCAGGCTTGGCACTGTCCACGCGGTATGCCTATGACGCTCAGGGTCATGCTTTGGAAGTGACGCAGCCTGAGGGAACGCTGACCCGCTACAGCTACGACGGGTTGGGCCGACGGGTTCGCGAGCAGGTAGACCCGACGGGGCTCAATCTGACCCGTTCCTACACCTACGATCTGCAGGGCAACCTCACCAGTGCTGTCGATGCCAACGGCAACGCGAGCTACTACCTCTACGATGACGAGAACCGCCAGACCCTGGCCATCGATGGCGCGGGCAACGTCAAGGAAACGGTCTACGACGCCATTGGCCGCGTCAGCAAGCTCACCGAATACCGCAACGTCTTCGCCAACACCTCGGTTCTGCGTCAGTATGCGAGCGGCGCTGCGCTGGTGGGGCCCAGCACCTGGGATTCCCAAGTGCGCGCGGGCATCGTGCCGTCTGCCAATGACAAGATCGAATACCGCACGTACGACGCGAACAACCACCTCCAATCGGTGGTGACGGGCCTCGGTGAGGTGACCACCTATCTGCGCGATGGCAATGGCAGGGTGATGGAGCAGCGCAGCTTTGCCAACCGTATCGCCATTGGCGGTACGGCAGGATGGACCCCCGGCACCTTCCCCCAGCCGGTTGCCAATGACGCACTGGATCTGCGTGTACGCAATGCCTACGACGCGTTTGGCCGCCTGATCGTCACGGTCGATGGCACTGGCGCGGCCACCAAGATGCGCTACGACGCAGCAGGCAATGTGGTGGAGCGCGTGCGCTATGCCCAGCCGATTGCCCTCAGTACCGATGCATATGACGAAACGTTCATTTTCCGCTTGGCAAGCCAGGAAGGTGCTGCAAGCAACGTTGTAGAAAAGAGCACTTATGACCGCGCTAACCGGTTGATCTGGGGCTCGGACGGTACGGGGTCGGTGACGCATCTGCGATATGACGGCGACGGGAATGTCGTGAAGACTGTCCGCTTCGCCACCTCGATCACCGCTGGCCAGCAGCCGCAGGACGTGGCGTCGGCATCGAGCGACCAAGCCATCGACTACGTATACGACTCGGCGGGCCGACAGATCTATGTGGTGAGTGCGGACGGGGCAGTGGTCGGCAGGGTTTACGACCGCAACGGGAACCTGAGACAAAGCACTGAATATGCCAATGTCGTCACCTCCCCTTTAGTGGTGCGTGGCGCGGTGTTCTCCCCAGTTGTCGCTAACTACGACCGCAACAATATCGCCCAGGCATTGCGTCCGTCGGCATCCGACCGCACGACTTCCTGGGCATACGATCAGGCGAATCGCCAGGTGCTGGAGGTGGACGCGCTGGGTGCTGTCCGGCAAACCACTTACGGCGTCAATCGCATCTCGGTCAAAGCGTTTGCCAAGCCCATCAGCTTGGCGGGGCTGTCTGCTGCAGACATCACACTCACGCGGGTAGTGGGAATGGTGCAGGGCACTGATCAGGATCCTGTCAACACCCAGTTCCTTGACGGTGCTGGTCGCGTGGTGCGCACGGTGGATGCCGTTGGCTATGTGGTGGCCAGGGAGTACGACGGCACAGGCCAACTCAGCCATCTCATTGAATACGCATCGGTGTCTGGCGTTGCTTCTGCGCAGGATCGCCATACGCACTATGCCTATGACGGTGCCGGTCGGCTGGTCGGCAAGACCGATGCGCTGGGTGCTCAGGAGAGCTACACCTTCGACTCGCTCGGAAACAGGGTCGGCGTCACCAATGGACTGGGCGCAGCCTGGACGTACACCTACGATGCGGCGGGTCGGCGAATCCGTGAGGTGTCACCACCGGTGGCGGATGGGGCAGGGGGCATGTACAGCATCGTGACGATGCTGGGATATGACGCCTTCGGCAACCTGGTGTCGCGTACCGAAGGGGCGGGCCGCGCGGAAGCGCGTACGACGCTCTACACCTATGACGCAGATGGCAGGCAGGTGACCATGACAACGGCACTGGCTCGAACCGGAGGGCGATACGACGCGTTCGGGCGGCTTGTGGAGTCGGTCGACGCGAACGGAGTGAAGACGGCGCTGGCCTACGATGCGGCCAACCGGCTGCTGAGCCGCACGGTGGACCCTGGCGGCCTGAACCTGGTCACCAGCTACACCTACGACGCCAAGGG
>Ga0308157_10002424_pt1 | contig 30637 bp, 24 predicted proteins | sample PhyBR1_FD_201035 | JGI IMG/M metagenome (GOLD analysis project Ga0308157, IMG submission 201035) | Phyllosphere microbial communities from UC Gill Tract Community Farm, Albany, California, United States - DLSLB.R1 | ecosystem: Host-associated > Plants > Phyllosphere > Unclassified | place: USA...
GTGTCGTGTGCACATGCAGGCCAGATTGATTCGGAGTCCCGAAGTGGCCGTGCAGAAGCGGTATCAGCAGTTGCGCCGCCATGATCAGCAGCAGCAATGCGCTCCGCAGAGAAAGTCTCTGGATTGCACTCGACATGTCATTAATTGTACAGCTGCGATTTGATTTGCAGTGCAACAGAGTAATTCTATTGAAGAGGCTCCATATTCAATAAATCAACGGAAAAGGCGTCCTGCGGTTTTGAAATGATTGCCTCCAACCAGGCCCCGTTCAAATGTTGGCTATGCCATAGGCAGCTACTAAATTTCTCCGATTGTCGAAGCGTGGTCATCTGTGTGCATTGCTACCTGCGCACATTCCCGTCACCAGGACGAGAGCTAGACCATCTAAAGTCCAACGCTACTGAGAGCGCTGGTGGCTGGTGGACTACTTCTGGATGGAAATCAATATCAAGCGGCCAGAACCTGATGCTGGATCTCAGTCTGACGCCGACTACTGGCACCTAGGTCGGCTTTGCAGGATGGATTCAACCGGTCGTTGCAACACATTAACTACCGGATAGGCTGCAGGGGTGTTGCAAATGAAGCGGCGACCCAGAATCTACTATTTGGACAGCCGGAAGGCGCTGATGTGGGAGCGCTGAAAGCAAGGCTGGACGTTGCATGAGATCGACAAGCTCTTTGATCGCGCCCACTGTTCGATCCATCGAATCCTGGCCGAGACAGGCTGAATCCGTCACGCCCAAGGAGTACGGGCCGCAACCGCATTGCCGCTGTCCGAACGAGAAGAGATCTCGCGAGCCATCGTGGCGGGGGCATCGATTCGGACCATCGCTGCACGACTGGGACGAGCACCATCGACAATCAGCCGGGAGATCAAGCGCAATGGCCGGCACCACAGCTACCGGGCCAACCAGGCAGATGCAGCTGCCTGGGACCGAGCGAGGCGCCCCAAGTGCTGCAAACTCGCTATGAACCTTGTCTTGGCCCGCGTCGTGGCCCACAAGTCACGGGTGCTGTGGTCGCTGCAGCAGATTGCTGGCTGGCTCAAGCAGACTTATCCTTGCGACGAGAGCCACCACGTGTCCCACGAAACCATCTACCGCAGTCTGTTCATTCAAGCGCGTGGCGTCTTGAACAAGGAACTGTTGCAGCACTTCAGACGTACTTTCAGATGTGCTCGAAAGAAGCAAACAATCCTCAAGCTGCCTTAGACGCAGTGGCTAGACAAAGCCCATGCCGGCACACAATTGCGCCACATTTGGCGCAAAAATGGCATCGAACCCCTTCACTTCGTTTTTAAGAAAACCATGCGTGTACTTGTTGTAGAAGACGATCCCGCCCTGCGTCTGGGCATCGGCCGCATGCTTCAGGCCGAGGGCTGGCAGGTGGACATCGTCACGGATGGAGAATATGCCCTTTCCGCATCGGCAACGCAGGACTACGACGCGGCTGTGCTGGATCTGGGTCTGCCTCGGCGCAGCGGTCTGGAAGTGCTCTCGCGCTGGCGCAATCAGGGCAAGGATCTAGCCGTGCTCATTCTCACCGCCAACGACGGGCTGACGAGCCGGGTTCAAGGTCTGAACAACGGCGCAGACGACTATTTGGCCAAACCCTTCGAGCCCGAAGAACTGGTGGCGCGCCTGCGCGCCATCACCCGCAGACGCAGCGGCAATACCAGCAATCTGCTGAGCCTGGGGCGCTTGCGCTTCAATACCGACACCAAGGAACTGCACAGCGATGGGGAACGCTTGGCTCTGAGTCCGCGAGAGGCCGCGCTGCTAGAGCTTTTGATGTCCTCGCATGGCAGTGCCGTGCCCAAAGCGCGCATCATTTCGGCCATGTCGAGCTGGGAGAGCAACTTCAGCGCCAACTCGGTAGAGATCTATATCCTCAAGCTGCGCCGCAAGCTGGCACCTGCTGGAGTCAACATCGTCACCCTGCGTGGCGTAGGCTACGCGCTGGAGCTACTGTGAGCACGACGCCTCCAAGCCGCGCCAACCTCAACCCTCTAGGCTGGATCAATCCCAGCTTGCTCAAGCAGTTGATGCTGCCCGTGGTCTCGCTATGGGTGGCATGTGCCTTGTTAGCTACCAGTGCGGCCTATCTGCTGGCAGGGCGAAGCACCAATACCTCGTTCGACCGCTTACTGGCCGATGATGCGAAGGCCCTGTCTGCCCAACTACGCTGGAATGACGGTGTGGCCAGCTTTGTCGCAAGCAAGGAAACCGCGGATTCGCTGGTGTTCGACTCACTATCTCTGAGCCACTACTCAGTACACACGGCCAACGGACGCACGCTCATGGGCGATATGCATCTGGAAATTCCCGAGGTCGAGGCCCGAACCGACCAGCAGGCCATCTTCTTCGACCACACGGGCAGCAGCAGCCATGCCACTCTGCGCGTGGTGGCACAGCGCTTGCAGCCGTCCCCAAGCGATGAGGCTGTATGGGTAGTGGTGGCGGAGTCCAAGGAAAAGCGCAGACAGGTCAAGGACGAGATCGCCACCGCAATCTTCCTGCCCGCGCTGATCGTCGGCTTCATCATCATTCCGCTGTTCTACTACAGCATTCGCAGAGCACTCTCCCCCACACGCCAGCTCAGCGCCCTGGTCGTAGCTCACGGCGACGACAACCTTTCCCCACTTCCCGTGGAGCAAGTCCCGCAGGAGCTGCAAGAGCTGGTCGCGCACACCAATTCGCTGCTGCAACGACTGCAGGCGTCGGTCAGCGAGCAGCGCCGCTTCATTGCCGATGCAGCACACCAACTCCAAACCCCCATGGCCGGAATTCGGCTGCTGGTCGGTGACATGCGACGCATTCAGAAAGCCGACCCCACACAACCCATGGATGCCGAGGTTCTGGCTCAACTCGATGAAGTCGCTACACGCGGCGCGCGCATGGTCAAGCAATTGCTGGCGTTTGCCCGTGTAGCCGAAGACTCTGCGGCCGAGCCCGAGCATTTCGATGCAGTGGAGGCTGTACTGGAGCCGGCCGCTCGCTGGCGCGGCCTTGCCCTAGCTGCAGGCAAGAGCTTGCAGCTGGAAAACCATGTTGACCCCATGCAGGAGTTCATGCTCCATGGTTCACCGGTGCTGCTGGGCGAAGTGATTTCCAATCTGTTGGACAACGCCATTCGCTATGGCGGGCCACAGATCAAACTACGGTTGAACCATCACGACAGCACGCTGATAGTCCAGGTGCAAGACGATGGCCCGCCGCTGGATGAATATGCACGCGAGCACCTGCTATTGCCTTTCTGGCGCGGCAATCATGGCTTGCCCGAAGGCTCGGGCCTTGGCCTGTCCATTGCCCAGCGCATCGTAGAGCGTCTTGGCGGGCGCTTTGTCGTTATCGACAAACCTGGGCTCGGTGCCTGCTTTGAAATTACGCTGCCCTGCGAGGTACGGCACTTACTCGCATTAGAGGAGCGCAAGCCAGAGGGCGGCTGAGGACTTCAAGCTGATGTAAAGCTTGCGGGGCTTAACTTCGGCTGCACTGTTGCTGACTGCGCCTATGAAACGCAGTCATAGCAACCAAGCAGCTCGACTCAAAGGATGGCCCCTCATGACCGCCCCAAGCACACCTCGCTCTTCTTCGCCAAAGCGTACGACCCTTATCGCAATGGCAGCTCTGCTCTGCCTGGCAGCCGTCGGCGGCATCATTTATGCAGGCTCCCACAACGCACAGGCAGAGGAAGCACCTGCAGACGCCATTGCGGGCAAAGTAGATAAAGGCATCGTGCGGGTCCAGCCTGATCAGGTTGCCAGCTTTGACATCGGAAAGCCAGAAACGCACGAGTTCAGCAATGTGCGCCATTCCATCGGTGTCATTGACTTCAATCAGGATCGTACCGCCAAGGTGCTCTCGCCTTATCAGGGGCGGGTCTCGCAGGTCTTGGTCAAGGCTGGCGACGATGTCAAGGCGGGTCAGGTGCTCTACACCGTGGCGGTGCCAGACATGGCGCAGGCCTCATCCGCACTCATCAGCGCCGGCGCCACGCTGCGCAATGCCAACGAAACCCTCAAGCGAGCACAGACGCTGGCCGAGGACAACAGTATTCCCCAGAAGGAATTTCTGCAAGCCCAGGCCGATCAGCAAAGCGCCAAGGCGGCATATGACGCAGCCCATCAGAATCTGCGCCTGTTTGACCTGAGCGACGCGGACATCAGCCGTATGGAGCGTGATCGCAAGATAGGCCTGGAATTCGCCGTCAAAAGCCCAATCGCTGGCCGTGTGACGCAGCGCAGCGCACAGCCGGGCCAGTTGGTGCAACCGGGCAGCGACCCGGCGCCCATCGTGGTTTCAGACATGCGCTCGCTGTGGATGGTGGCCAACGTGCCCGAATCCGATTTCAGCCAGGACCGCTTGGGCCAGCCCGTGCAGGTCCATGTCTCCGCTTGGCCGGGCAAGAGCTTTGACGCCAAGGTCGCCTATGTTGGCGACAGTGTGGACGCCGACAGCCGCCGCTTTGTGGTGCGAGCCGAAGTCGCCGACCCCGAACATGTGCTTCGCCCGCAGATGACAGCGGACTTCAATATCACCGTCGCTGCCGCCGAAGACAGTCTGGCCGTACCCGCCCAGGCAGTGGTGCGAGAAAGCAGCGGTCATGACGTGGTCTGGCTGGCCATCGGCAAGGATGCCAAAGGTCCGCTGTTTACCAGGGCCGCCGTAGTGCGCGGCAAGACTTCAGATGGCTGGGTCCAGATTGAGCAAGGCCTCGATAGCAACCAGCATATCGCTCGAAAAAACGCGCTGTTCCTGAGCAGCCTGTACGAAACCGACGCCCAGTAAGTCTGACGTCTGTCTCAGGAGTATTGCCATGTTCAGACCTTTGCTGGCCTTTGTTCTTTCGCGCCGCCCGATTGTGCTGCTGGCCTTGCTGGCATTCATGGGAGCAGGTCTGCTGGCCTTCTCCAAACTCAATGTGGAGGCCTACCCCAACCCCGCGCCCGTGATTCTGGAAATCACGGCCCAGGCCCCCGGCCTGTCTGCCGAAGAGATGGAGCGCTACTACACCCGCCCCATGGAGATCGGGCTGGCCACCACGCCCAACGTGGACAACATTCGCTCCACATCGTTCTACGGCCTGTCCTTTGTACGTATTACTTTCAAATACGGCACGGACTACTACTTTGCGCTGTCGCAGGTGGCCAACAATCTACAGGCCAATGTGAGCCTGCCCGGCGGCGTACAGCCGCAGATTCAGGCCTCAAGCCTGGTAGGGGAGATACTGCGCTACCAGGTCAAGGGACCTTCGAGCTATAGCCTGACCGATCTGCGAACCTTGCAGAACTGGGTGATAGAAAAGCGTTTGCTGACCGTGCCCGGCGTGGTGCAAGTCGTCACCTGGGGCGGCACCACCAAGGAGTACCACGTCGACGCAGATCCGAAGCGACTTGAGGCTCACGGCATCACGCTCAAGAACCTGCTGGACTCCATCGGCAATGCCAACCTCAACGTTGGTGGACGCGCCATCAGCGTGGGCGATCAGTCGGTGAACATTCGCGGCCTGGGGTTGGTCAACAACATAGACGATATTGCCAATATCGTCGTGGGACAGAAAAACGGCATGCCCGTGCAGGTCAAGGATGTGGCCAGCATCCAGGAAGGAACCATACCGCGCCTGGGCGAAGCAGGTCGTGACAAGCAAAACGATGTGGTGACCGGAGTGGTCATCATGAACCGCACGTTGCACACCAGCGATGTCATCGACAAGGTCAAGGCCGCGGTACAGAAGATCAACTCCGATGGCACCCTGCCTGCGGGCGTCAAGCTCGAACCCTATTACGACCGTGCAGTGCTGGTGGGCGTGACCACCCATACTGTGCTTCACAACCTGATCTTCGGCTGTCTGTTGGTGTTCTTCATCCAGTGGGTGTTTCTGGGCGACCTGCGCAGCGCCGTCATCGTCAGCGTCAATATCCCGTTTGCACTGTTTTTCAGCATCATGATGTTGGTGTTGACGGGAGAGTCCGCCAATCTGCTGTCATTGGGGGCGGTGGACTTTGGCATCATCGTGGACGCGGCCGTGATTCTGGTGGAGAACATCTTCCGCAATTTCCAGCGGCCGCCCCCGATCCGGGCGTCCTTGCTCAAGGCCATGTCCAAAGGGCCCGACGGGGCGCGCACACAGCCCGGCGACGGCTGGACCTCGCGTCTGCGCATGATTTATCTAAGCGCCACCCAGGTTGACAGCTCGGTGCTGTTTTCGACCTGCATCACGATTGCTGCCTTCACCCCCTTGTTTGCCATGCAGGGCGTGGAAGGCCAGATCTTCGGTCCCATGGCCCGTACCTATGGCTACGCACTGGCCGGTGCGCTGATTGCCACTTTCACCATCACTCCGGTGCTGGCCAGCTATCTGCTGCCCGCCAAGATCGAGGAAAAGGAAACCTTTGTTGTCCACGCCATTCACCGCATCTATGAGCCGGCGCTGAGCTGGGTGCTCAAAAACGCACGCCTGGTGGCGATGCTAGGCGTCGCTGCGCTGGCCGGCGGCGCTCTCATGGCCATGCAACTGGGCAGCGAATTCTTGCCCGCACTGGAAGAAGGCAATCTGTGGATTCGCGCATCCATGCCGCCCACCATTTCGCTGGAATCAGGCCGCACGCGTACCGACCGCATGCGCCAGATCATCAACGAGTATCCCGAGGTCGTTACCGTGGTGTCCCAGCATGGCCGGCCGGACGACGGCTCGGACGCCTCGGGCTTCAATAATGTGGAGCTGTTTGCACCGCTGCAGCCCTTTGAGAAATGGCGCCCTGGCATGACCAAGACTCGCCTCGTCAACGAGCTTCAAAGCCGGTTTGCGACAGAGTTCCCAGGCGTGAGTTTCAACTTCTCGCAATACATTCAGGACAATGTGCAAGAAGGCCTGTCTGGTGTGAAGGGGGCCAACTCCGTCAAGATCATCGGCCCCGACCTGCCCACGCTGGAAAAGATTGCCGACCATGTCTACGAGGTCATGGGTCATATCGACGGCGTGGCCGACCTAGGCGTGTTTCATGTGCTGGGTCAGCCCAATATGAACATCCAGATCGACCGCCAGAAAGCGGCACGCTATGGACTCAACACCGGCGATGTGGCCAACACCATCCAGACCGCGCTGGCGGGCACCCAGGCCACCACGGTACTGGAAGGCGAAAAGCAGTTCGGCCTGACGGTGCGCTTTGCCGAAACCAGCCGTGCTTCGCCCGAGAACGTGCGCAATCTGCGCGTGGGCTACACCACTGCCTCGGGCGGTACCTCGTATGTAACGCTGTCGGACATCGCCACAATCACGCTTGACACGGGCGCCACCTATATCTACCGCGAAAGCAACGAGCGCTATATCCCCATCAAATTCTCTGCACGCGGGCGCGATCTTGGCAGCACGGTCAGCGAAGTCCAGCGCCGCATTGCCCAGGAGGTGCATCTGCCCCAGGGTTACCGCATCATCTATGCGGGTGAGTTTGAAGCCCTGCAGCAGGCCAAGGCTCGCATGATGATTGCCATCCCCGTGGCCTTCTGCCTGGTGTTTGCGCTGCTGTATGCCTTGTTCAACAACTTCACCTACTGTCTGCTGACGCTGGCCTCGGTGCCATTCACGGTGATTGGCGGCATTCTGGCCCTGTATGTCTCGGGTCAGGTGCTCAGCGTCTCGGCCATCATCGGCTTCATCTCATTGTTGGGCGTGTCCGTGATGGACGGGATTCTGATTCTCAGCGTCTACAAGGACTTGCGTGCGATGGGCCATGAGCCCACACGTGCAGTGGGTGAGGCCTACCGCAGTCGCATGCGCCCGCTGCTGATGACGGCTCTGTCGGCCTGCATTGGTCTATTGCCGGCAGCCATCTCCCACAGCATAGGCAGCGAGGTCCAGCGCCCCTTGGCCACTGTGGTGGTGGGCGGCATGCTGATAGGCCCGGTATTCCTGCTGCTGGTGGTCCCGGCGCTGCGCCTGGTGGTGCTGCGTCGCATGAAACCCAATACACGCCGCGAAGGTCTGGGAGGCAAACGTGCGTAAAACAATGACATACCCGAAATTGCGCGCAATCACCCTGGCAAGCAGCTTGACTGCCTTGCTGGCCGGCTGCGCCGTGGGCCCCGACTATGTACGCCCCGAGGTGCACAAGCCGCAGACCCTGACCCGAGCCTCCGTGGCGACATCGCTGCCTGTGAGTACCGCTGGCGGCATCGGCAACCAGTGGTGGCAGGCTTTTGGCAACGCAGAGCTGGACTCCATGGTGCAAGAGGCCTTGAGCAAAAGCCCCTCCATCGAGGCGGCCCAGGCCACTTTGCGCGCCGCACACCAGAACGTGGTGGCTCAGCGCGGCTACTTTCTGCCCTCGATTCAACTGGGCTACAGCCCCACACGTCAGAACACAGGGCAATCTGTCTCGCCGCCCCTGAACAATGGCGAATCGCTTTACACCTATCACACGGCCCAGCTCAGCGTTTCCTACGCCCCTGACCTATTTGGCGGCAACCGCCGCCAGGTCGAAGGCCTGCAGGCCGCCGAAGAAAACCGGCGACTGCAGTTGCAGGCAGCCAGACTGAGCCTGGCTGCCAATCTGGTGGCGGCAGTGATCCAGACCTCCATGCTGCAAGAGCAGACAGACCTGCTTCAACAAGCCACTGAAGCCGCCCAGCAGCAGTTGCAGCATATGCGCAAGCAACAGGCCAACGGCTATGCCAGTGGCATGGATGTCGCCACCCAGCAAACCCTGTTGCTGCAGCTGCAACAGCAATTGGTGCCGCTGCAAAAGTCGCTGGAGCAGACCCGCAACCTCGTGGCCACGCTCATGGCACGCACGCCTGATCAGGCTACAGCCCTGTTACCTTTATCCAGCTTCCGGCTGCCCTTGCTGCCTCAGGTCGTGCCATCACAGCTGGTAGACCAGCGCCCCGATATCCGTGCTGCAGAAACTCAGGTGCAACAGGCCAGCGCGGCAGTGGGTGTCGCCACCGCTGCGCGACTGCCGCAGCTGAACATATCGGCAGCCTATGGTGGTGGTGCCACCACGTTTGCGCGCATGTTCTCAGCCGGCAATGTGACCTGGGCTCTGGGCGCCAACCTGCTGGCGCCTCTGTTCAATGGCGGTACATTGCGGGCCCATCAAAAGGCGGCCGAGGCCGAACTGCAGGCTTCGGCCGCCAGCTACCAGGGCACGGTACTTTCTGCTTTTCAGGATGTGGCCAATGCGCTGTATGCCGTGGATGCAGATTCTCGCGCCCTACAGATGAGCCAAGACAGCGAAAGTGCCAGCCAGACGACCTGGAAGCTCAGTGACTCACAGCTCAGGGCCGGCTATGCCAGCATGCCCACGGCCCTGGCCGCCAAACAGTCCTGGCTGCAGGCACAAGCTGCCCGCGTGGCAGCGCAAGGCAGCCTCTATGGTGATGTGGTGGCCCTTTATCAGTCACTCGGCGGAGGTGTGCTTGGCTCGGATACAAGCGTGGACTGAGGTTGATATAGCGTCGACTAGGTGTAAGGTCCCAGGAAGTCATGGTGCATTCTTCAACTCAGAACAGGAGAAAGCACTATGGCAATCCGCCCGCATGGCAGCACCCGCACAACGCCGCGTATCCGCGCAGAACGCCTGCTAGCCACCGGATCCCATCGGTCTTTGGCCAAGCTCTACGGCCTCAACGCCAAGACCGTGGCCAAGTGGCATGCGCGCACCTCGGTGCTCGATGAGCCCATGGCTTCTTGGGACAGAGCAAGCCAGCATCTTTCCCAAGAGCAAGAACACCTGGCCATTGCATTGCGCAAGCAAGGGCATCTGTCGCTGGACGATCTCATGGGGCAGCTCCTGTAGACAGCACCCAGGCTCAGCCGCAGCGCCTTGCATCGTTCCCTGCAGCGTCACGGCATCAGCTGACAGCCTGCAACGCAGGTGCCGCGAAGGCACGGAAAGTTTGAAGAAACGACGCTGGGCTTCGTGCACATCGGCAGCGCCGAAATGAAGATCTCAAGCGGCAGACAGCACATGTTTGCTGCCATAGACCGCGTCACATAGTTCGCGCATGTTGCGTTCTTTGACAGGGCCACCAAAACCAACGCAGCGCAGTTCCTTCGGCAGGTGCTTGTGGCCTTCCCGTACCGCATACATACCGTTGTGACGGACAACGGCATGGCCTTCACAGGGCAAGAACGCATCAGTCACATCTTTGAACGCATCTGCCAGTCCAATGGCATCGAAAAAAAGGCACACCAAGCCGTACTACCCCTGGACTAACGGCATGGTCGAGCGCATGAATCGGACCATCAAGGAATCCACGATCAAGGCGCATGAGTAAGAGGGCCTGGAGCAGCTACGGGAGCATGTCCAGGCATTTGTTCACAGCTACAACTTCGGTAAGCACTTGAAGGCGCTCAGTGGAATACACCATTCCGGGCGATTTGTGAGGCATGGGAAAAAGATCCAAGCCGCCTTAGACTTCATCCGCACCATCTCACCGTGGGACAGAACACTTAATCAATGCCCTATGGGAGAAGGTGCTGTGCAAGCGGTGTGAGGCGTCCAAAGCCAAACAGCGCGAGAACCTAGCTCAAGCATCGGTTTGATACCAGATAGCGATGGTGTCATCTGCTTCGCAGACTCGGGCTCTCCAACAACCCATACCCGGTGCTCGGTTGTGCACAAAGCATGGTTTGCAGCCTGCTTTTCAAGGAGTAAATGGCTTGCGCTATTGGGAGAGAATTCTGCGGCATCCAGCAGTTCCTTCTTCCAGTTGTCGGACTTCGATGCTTTGGCCGCTTGCCAGTCATCGACGACCCAAGGGGTCTGGCCTGTGTGCATGTAGAAAGGAACGCCGTAGTACAACTGTCCGAGCATCATGATCCGATCGTCAGGCTGCACCGGCAGCGCGGCCAGGCGGTCCCAACGAGCTTTCTGAGGAACACCTTTGGTGCCGAAGCCGATAGCCAGCGCCGCGCAAAGAGCCGCCGAAGCTCCAATGGTGATCGCGAGCTTGGGTCTCGCCCGCAGTGCATTCGATGCATCGCCATCGAGAGTCGTTTGCCAGATTCGGGCGATCAGGTAGGCCAGAGGTGCAAGTGCCGGCAGCACATAGCCCACGATCTTGCTGCTGGGAATTGAAAAGAAGGCCACCACAGCCAACAGCCAGACCACCATATACCGATCGAGGCTCGTTTGAGCAGGGTGTGAGTCAGATTTGGGCATGAACTCTTGCCGAGCCCGCCATTGCCTGAACAGCATATAGATTCCAGCCAGAGTCCATGGAAGACATGCAAGTGCGATCACCGCCAGGTAGAACCACCATGGCCGCGGATTGTTGAAGCCCGTTTCGGTGTAGCGCTGGAAATGCTGTGTAACGAAGAAATAATGAAAAAACTGCGGATGCTGCTTTTGCGCAAACCATGCCCACGGCCCCGCAACAGCCAGTATGGCAAGCCACACTGGAGGGTACAGGGGAAGCGCCATATGCTTCCAGCGACGCTCCCAGAGCATCCATACTGACCAAATCAAGCCCGGTAACACCAGGCCAATGAGCCCTTTGGCGAGAAAGCCGAGACCCGCAAAAACACCAGCTGCCGTGATCCAGGTGCGCCACGTCTTGCCGAGGTCAGCCTCTATCGTGGCAATGAATGCACAGGTGGTGCAGGCGCACATGCAGCCAGCCAGCAGCATGTCCATATTGGCGTACTGAGCGGCCAAATAGGCGAAGGGCATCGTGAGGAAGATGATCGCCGCAGTTATGGCGGTCGAGGTGCTTGTGTAGCGCCTGGCCAGAACCAGCAGGCTCATCGATGCCAGCCATGCTCCCAGCATGGACGGCACGCGCGCCACCCATGCATGCACACCGAACAACTCATAGCCACCGGCTGCAAGCCAGTAGTACAGAGGTGGTTTGTGAAAGAAGGGGAGCCCGTTGAGATGAGGCGTCACCCAATTTCCGGTGCGCAGCATATCCAATGCAACGACGGCATAGCGCCCCTCATCCGGGTCGCTCAATGGGCGAATCCACGCAAAGGCCAAGATCCACAGCGCTATCGCCAAGCCCCAAAGGATTGAGTCGTCGAGCCTGCTGCGTGAAGCCTTCACGCTCAGAGTGGTAGCGGTTTGCATGGGTTAGACCAGACCGCCGAGTGAAATAACGGAGGCCGCAGCGCATTCGCTTCTGGCTACAACCTCAAACTTTTGCATCTTTACTAGCCGCATCACCGACTCCTTTGGCTGAACATGTCGTGATGTGCTTGGATAGATCCAGCCCACCCGCTGTTATTGCTGGCTGGAATCTAGGCTTTGCAACTTATCAATTTCTTAAGACTCTTGTGCGGAAGATGCTTGCTTGATATGTAAACCTGACTTTGGTTGCAACAGAAAGCCTCCCCATACAACCTACGAGCCGCAATGGTGTGGTTCGGTATCGTTCTGCATGTGGCTGTCATTCTCATGGCCGGCCCCTCTGTGCTGCCTTGGCGGGACAACAAAACGACGCCTGCGGCGGACTTATTGGTTGTCTTCATGCATGCGTTTCGCATGCCGGTGTTCTTCATCCTGGCAGGCTTCTTTGTCGCCTTGCTCATCGCGCAGTAAGGCCCAAAGGCCACCGTGAAGCACCGACTGCATCGCCTAGCATTACCACTGGCTGGTGCGATTCACTGCCGTGGGTGTACTCCTTAATGACAGACGTCAGGAATTGACGTGCGAAAGAAGAGAAGCTACGCCTGCCGCCTGAAAGCTATGTGCATCGGCATCACGTACAGGGCCGCTTCTTGCCCGGCTGCTGCGGTCAAAGCCACATCGCAGCTGCGCAGCCCCCCCTCTGCCGAGCAGATGTCAGCAGCCGGAGGATGAACGAATGCTTCGGGTCGACGGCACCTGTTTGTGAGCCGAGATAGCGGACTTCCTGCATCCCCGGGAACTGCCTGTCAGCGAGGGGCTGTTGCTGACCTGAAAGCATTCATTAGAGAGGCGACTGTCTTGGCGCTCTGAATGGCCGCTATGAGGACAGTCGTCATTGCATCAGGGTCTGTAATGCAGGCCTGCATAACACCTCAAAGTTGTCGAGGAGGGGGCTCTTTCAAAAGGCCGCATGCTAAGCAGGTATTGCACGAGGTATATCCATATCTGTTTTTCTTCCTTAACGCACCACGAAACAGCTTCTAGAGTCAGGACACGATTTCGCTGGCCTTGAACTTCAGGCAGCGCCGATTCCCCATCGTGAACTGCCTTATGGAACCATATTCCCCTTCCTCTCTCTCTCCCTCAAGAAGGCGCATGCTGCAAAGCGCTGGAGTCTTATCGCTGGCTGCGGCTTTGCCATCCATCGGCAATGCGCAAAGCAATCTGCGTGGTGTGACTTTGCGTGCGGCCACCTATAAAGGCGGTCACAAAACTTTGCTGGAGGCCGCAGGCCTGGCGCAAACGCCGTATCAGATTGACTGGAAAGAGTTCAACTCTGGTGTGCAGCACATTGAAAGCATCAACGCTGATGCGCTGGATTTTGGCTCTGGCAGCGAGATACCAGCTGTGTTTGCCGCCAAGGCCAAGGCCTCGGTCAAAGTGGTTGCGGTCTATCACGAAGACTTGAACAACCAGGCCACGCTGGCGCAAAAAGACTCGGCCATTTACAAGGTGGCAGATCTGCGTGGCAAGCGCGTGGGTTATGTGCGCGGCACCACCTCGCATCTGTATCTGTATCAACAGCTCAAGGAAGCTGGGCTGAGTTTTGACGATGTCAAGCCCGTCAATCTCTCGCCCGCAGATGGACTGTCGGCTTTTGCGCGCGGCGATATCGATGCCTGGGCCATCTATGGCTACAACGGCCAACTGGCCCGCGCACGTCATGGTGCACGCATTCTCAAAACGGCGGTGGGTTATCTGTCGGGAAATTTTCTGATTTATGCCAATCCAAAGGCGGTGCAAGACGTGCAACGCCAAGCGGCTCTCGCTGATTTGCTGCAGCGCCTGCAAAAAGCCTATGTCTGGAGCAATGCCAACTTTCTGGACTACGCCAAGGCCCAGTCCGCACAAACGCGCGTGCCGGTGGGTGACTTGGTCGAAATCTATAACAACCGCAGCCAGAACAGCAGTGTTCAGGCGGTAAGCGACAAAGCCGTTTTAAGTCACCAGCGTGTAGCCGAAGCCTTTCAGTCCATGGGGGTGCTGGAGGGTTCTGCCGATGTGCGGCCGCTGTGGGACAAAACATTCAATCGATATTTAGGCGGTGCAGCCTGAGGGATGGGAAGCAAGATGAGCAAACGACAACTTAAGGCAGGTTTTGTGCTGCATGGCGTGGGGGCAGGTTGGGGAGACTGGCGCCATGAGGCGGCGCTGACCGATGGCAGCGTGAATTTCGGCTTCTATCGAGAGCAGGCACAGCTGGCAGAAAAAGCAGGTTTCGAATTTCTGTTTGTGGCCGATAGCGTGCATATCACTGAGCGCTCCAGTCCACACTATCTCAACCGCTTTGAGCCGCTGACGATTCTTTCTGCACTGGCGGGGGCCACCTCTCATATCGGTTTGGTTGCCACCATTACAGCCAGCTATAGCGAGCCGTTTACGGTGGCGCGCCAATTGGCTTCGCTAGACCATATCAGCGGTGGCCGTGCGGGCTGGAATGTGGTGACTTCTTGGCTGGATGGCAGTGCGCGCAACTACAGCAGCAATGAGCACTATGCCCATGATGTGCGCTACCGCCTGGCGGGCGAACATCTGGATGTGGTGCAAGGTCTGTGGGACTCATGGGAAGACGATGCACTGGTGCGCAACAAGGCCACGGGCCAATTCTTTGACAAGAAGAAGCTACACCGTTTGAATCACAAGGGTGAGTTTTTCTCGGTGGAAGGACCTCTCAATATTGCACGTTCACGGCAAGGCCAGCCGGTGATTTTTCAGGCTGGAGCCTCTGAAGACGGTAAAAATTTTGCAGCTTCACGCTCTGATGCGATCTTTTTTCACGCCGACTCGCTGGAGCAAGCCCAAGCCTATTACCGCGACGTAAAAGCCAAGGTGGCAAAGTTTGGGCGAGACCCGAGCAAGGTGCTGCTCTTGCCTGGAATTCGACCCATCGTAGGACGCACCGAGCAAGAGGCGCAAGAGAAGTACCGCATTGCAGCGAGCCTCGTGCCTATTGAGAATGCCTTGGCTGCTTTGGCCCGGCCTTTCAATGATCATGACTTCTCGGTCTATCCGCTGGATGAACCCTTCCCAGATCTGGGCGACATTGGACGCAACAGTCAGCAGGCCGCCAGCGATCACATCAAAAAGACTGCGCGTGAGAATGACTGGACTTTGCGTGATGTGGCGCAGTGGTTCGCTACGCCAAAGACGGTGTTTGTCGGCACGGCCGAGCATGTAGCCAATGAAATCGAGCGCTGGTTCAACAACGAAGGCGCAGACGGCTTTAACTTCTTTGAAGCTTTGCCTAATACGTCGCTGAAAGACTTTGTTGAGCTGGTTGTGCCTTTGCTCAAGCAGCGCGGCATTTGGCGCGAAGCTTATGAGGCCGATACCTTCCGTGGCAACCTGGGGCTGGATGTGCCCGTGAACCGCAATACGGTCAAGCGCTTGGCTCAAGAGGCGAAAGAGACTCAAACAACGCAGAGTCAGCCAGCAACAGCAGTGGTTTGAGTGTTCGGTATAGATTAAAAATGGCAGCTTGCGAGCTGCCATTTTTGTGGGCGAACGCAAGACCGTTCAGATCACTTTGAAACCATGGGTAGCATCTCGGCCCAGTTGTTCCACTAGACCAAACTCCCAGTCCAAATAGGCCTGCATGGCTTCATGGGCGTTGTCTGTGCCTTCATAGGGGCGGCGATAGCGATCGACGCGGGGGCTGGCAAGGCGTTGCTCACCGGCTTCAACGGGCAGCCCTGTATCGGCCCAAGCCTGGTTGCCTCCCTCCAGTACCTCAACGGTTGCGCCGGTGGCCTCGGCAAACTCTTGCACTGCGTATTTGGCCAACAAGCTGCTGCCGCAGGTCAGTACATAGCGATCGGCCTTGGGAATGCGGCTCAGTGCCTGTTGGAGGTCGGTTCGCAGCGCAAACCAGGCACCGGGGATATGGCGGCGTACATGGTTGGCGCTGGTGGTCAGGTCCACCACGGCAATGCTGTCTTTAGGTGCTTTGGCAATTGCATCCGCCAATGCTTGGGGCTTGATCCAGGTCACGGGCGCTGTGGGCTCTGGCAGGTTTTGCGCCTCCGGGCTGCTGTCTGAAAAGTCAGCACTGCTCAGACCGTCAAGCACATACACATTCCAGCCCATCTGGGCCAGCCAGGAGGCCGTCATATTGGCTCGCACGCCATCATCGTCAGCCAGCACGATGCGAGCGCCACGTACCGGTGCAGAGACATCGGTTTCTTGCACCAGTTGACCACCGGGCGCGCTGCGAAAGCCAGAGAGATGGCCTGCCGTAAATTCCTCGGGGGTTCTGACATCGAGCAGATAAGTGGTGCGATCCACTTCTTGTTGCCAGTTGGCAATATCGCTGCGCACAGCGCGTTGTACCCCGGCTTTGTCTGCCACGTCGCGGGCTTGTTTGGCAGCAGCGGCTTTGTGCTCTGCAGAGACTGTTGCTGGAGCGCGGCGATCTGCACCATGCTCCAGGGTCTGGCCTGCTAGCGTCCAGCCAATCGTGCCATTGCGCAAAGCGGAAATAGGATTTGGCAGACCTGCGTTGACGAGCGACTGGGTGCCAATAATGCTGCGTGTGCGGCCCGCGCAGTTCACGATGATGCGTGTTGTCGGGCTAGGCGCCAGTTCACGGGCGCGCAAGACCAGTTCAGCACCCGGCACGCTGCTGCTGCCGGGGATGTTCATGGTTTGGTACTCGTCAAAGCGGCGTGCATCCAGCACCACGACATCGGCTTTTTGATCCAGCAAGGCCTTGACTTCGGGGGCTGGCAAAGAGGGCGTGTGACGCTCGGACTCCACCAGTTCACCAAAAGACTTGCTGGGGACGTTGACGTCGATAAAGATTTCGCCGCCCGCATCGCGCCAACCTTGCAGGCCGCCTTGTAGCAGACTGACCTGGGTAAAGCCTTGGGCTTGCAGACGTTGTGCAGCAATTTCAGCAAGCCCTTCACCGTTGTCATAGACCACAATCTGGGTATTGGTGCGGGGAATGCGCCAGCGCGCATCCAACTCTAGTCGGCCCAGTGGAAGGTTGGCGGCAAACAGCGGGTGGCCTTGCGCAAACGGATCTTCTTCGCGCACATCAAGCAAGGCGATTTCGCGCTTGGCAAGCAAAGCTTCACGGACTTGAGCGGTCGTGGTGTAGGAAATAGGTTGAGTCATGGAGCGTGAGACAGAAAAGTCAGTGAAATCAATGAGAGGTGGCCGCGTGCAATTCGGTTTCGCGCGATCTGTCCCAGATGTTGGGCAGCGAGGTGTTGCTGTAGCCAGAGATAAAGGCTCTTTCCTTGCCGTCTTCTGTGAAGACAGAACGGTGGACTGCGCCGATATTGGCTCCATAGACATGGATGCTGATGGAGGTTTGGTCTTCAAAGAGATTGCTGACCTGGTGCACATCACCGATGGTGGGAGAAACGGCTTCCACATCGCCTGGTGAAAGCACATGGGCGGCACCCTGAGGCTGCCATTGCTTTTCAGTGTTTTTCGCAAAGCCTTGGGACTTTTCCCCGCCGCGCAGCAAGCCAATCAAACCCCATACCGTATGGTTGTGCACCGGCGTTTTTTGACCGGGTCCCCAGACAAAGCTCACAACGGAAAAGCGCTCAAGCGGATCTGCATACAGCAGGTACTGCTGGTAACGCTCTGGTGATGGCTGGGCGTAGGCACCTGGTAGCCAGTCATCGTGCTGCACTAGGTTGTGCAGCAGCACCTTGCCGCGCTCCAGTAACAAGGTTTCTTCAGGAGCTTCGTGGACTAGCTGTGTGAGTTGCGCGAGAAAGCGGCGCAGTCTTGCAGGGTTGTGGCTTGTCGTCATGGCTTCCGTTTACGAAAAGTGAAGTCTGAGCCGATTGCAGCAGAAGCGTGGCCCTGCTGGCCGAATACTTTCGCATAAGGATCTTTGTTTTTCTTCGTTGGTGTACCGGGGGTCTCTTGGGTTCAATGCAAGCTTGGCAACATAAGGGGATTGGTCATGGCGGCATTGGATCCAGCACAGCTGGGCGAGGGTAATGGCTTAGGGCGTCGTGCATTTTTGCGCACAGCGTCTGCGGCGGGCGCTTTGGGCTTGGTGGGGTTGGGCGCAAACCAGGTTCTGGCTGCTCCACCCGCGCGTAAGCTCAAACTGGCCTGGAATATGGGTGCGGTTTGTCTTTCGCCAGCGCCGGTGGCCATAGAACGCGGCATTTTTGAAAAGCATGGCCTGAATGTTGAGCTGATTAACTTCAGCGGATCTACCGATCAGCTGTTGGAATCCATTGCCACAGGCAAGGCCGATGGTGGCCTGGGCATGATTCATCGCTGGCTCAAGCCTTTGGAGTCCGGCTTTGATGTCAAGCTGGTCGGCAGTAGCCATGGCGGCTGCGTGCGCTTGGTGGGCTTTCAACCTGCTGGTGTCACCACGCTCAAAGCGCTCAAGGGCAAAACGATTGCTGTTTCAGACCTGAATAGTCCCGGTAAGAATTTCTTCTCGATTCTGCTTCTCAAGGCTGGGTTGAATCCTGAAAAGGACGTGAACTGGCGGCAGTTCCCCGGCGACATGCTGGGTGTGGCGGTGGAAAAAGGTGAAGCCCACGCAATCGCTGACGGTGACCCGAATCTGGCCATCATTGAGCGTCGCACCAAGGGCCTGGTGGAGCTGGCGACCAATTTGAGCGGTGAATATGCGACCAAGACCTGCTGCGTGGTGGGTGTGACGGGCAAGCTGGTGCGAAACGAAAAACCGGTGGTCGCTTCTTTGGTCAGAGCAATCAACGAAGCGTCTGATTTTGTGGCCAATTACCCTGCGGAAACGGCTCGTATCTACAGCGCCTATTCGAAGGTATCTGAGGCTGACTTGCGGGTGGTGCTGGCTACATTGACGCACAAGCATCATCCGCAGGGCCAGGCTTTGCGCCAAGAAATTGAATTCTACGCACGTGATTTCAAAACCGTGGGGGTGCTGAAATCCACAACGGATCCAGCTCGCTTTGCGACCCATGTTCACGTGGATGTACTGACCTGAGGAGAAAGCTATGAGTGCGGTGAATATTTCTGCAACGCTGGAGCACTCTCTCGAGGTTAAGTCTCCGTTGTCAGTGCCCCAGACACGTCAATCGATCCAGGCTTTGTGGTTGGTTGGGTTGTCCGCTGCGGTGTCCTGGGGAGTTCTATCTGCAGTGACCTTGCTCTGGTCCAACGCAGAGGTCGGCTTTAGCGATTGGGCCTACACCACTGAGTTTGGATGTGCTGCTGCAGTTGTGGCGCTGGTTGCGTTACTGCAAGCGATGAGTCCTTTGATTGGTATTCCCGTCACAAAGCGGGTCAAAGCACTGGGGCCTTGGTTGGTGGCCTTGGGCGCAGGTTTGACCGTGTGGGAAATTGTGACGGCCAAATTGGCCAGCTTGCCAACGCCATTTTTTGCACCGCCTCAAAGCCTGATCGAAGTTTTTACAACGGACGCCGCCAAGCTGCTGGACAGCACCGGTAACTCTTTGGTGCTGCTGTCCGCAGGGATTGTGTGCGGTGCGTGGACGGGCTTTCTGGTTGGGGTATGGATTGGCTGGTCGCGTCAGGCCAGCTACTGGATTCACCCTGTGCTGCGGGTTCTGGGACCCATCCCCACCACGGCTTTGCTTCCTGTCTCGTTTTTCTTCTTTCCATCCAGTTGGTCCACTGCGGTGTTTTTGATCGCTTTGGGAACAGGTTTCCCTGTGGCTGTGCTGACATGGTCTGGCATTGCCAGCGTGAACAAGAATTTTTATGACGTGGCACGAACCATGGGGGCATCGCAGTGGTTTTTGATCCTGCGTGTGGCTGTACCTGCTGCCTTGCCTCAGGTGTTTGTGGGCCTGTTCATGGGTTTGGGCGCAGCGTTCTCCACCTTGGTTGCAGCCGAGATGCTGGGAGTGAAGTCGGGCTTGGGGTGGTATCTGACCTGGGCGCAGGGCTGGGCAGCCTATCCCAACATGTATGGGGCGCTGATTGTGATGGCACTGCTGTTCTCGGGCCTGATTAGCTTGCTATTTTTGGTTCGTGACCGTGTGCTGCGCTGGCAAAAAGGAGTGGTGAAATGGTAGGGCGAGTTGCAGAAGTCACGCGGGCCGATGCGTCCACGGTGCAAGCGGGCGCGCATGTGCAAATTGATGCGGTTAACCACTGGTTTGGTGACGGCAACAAGCGCTTGCAGGTGCTGGATGATTTTTCTTTAGATATCGCTCCTGGCGAGTTTGTGGCCCTCTTGGGACCTAGCGGCTGCGGCAAATCGAGCCTGCTGCGTTTGGTGGCTGGCCTGGATACGCCTACGACGGGAGAGATACGTCACAACAGCCAGCAGATCGAAGATCCAGATCCTTCACGCTTGTTGGTGTTTCAAGATCCCACGCTGTTTCCCTGGCGCACCGTGCGTGACAACGTATTGCTAGGTTTGCAGGCCCGAGGTTTGCAGAAGACCCATGCCGCAAGGGTTGATCAGGCTTTGTCTTTGGTGGGGTTGCAAGATTTTGCGCAGGCTTTCCCGCATCAGTTGTCTGGCGGTATGGCGCAGCGTGCGGCTTTGGCACGGGCCTTGGTCAATGATCCTGAGTTGTTGATACTCGATGAACCGCTGGGCAAGCTTGACTCCTTGACGCGACTCGGTATGCAGACGGAAATTGTGCAGCTGTGGCAGCGCAAAGGCTTCTCTGCGCTGCTGGTAACCCATGATGTGGAAGAAGCGCTATTCCTTGCGCAGCGCATCGTGGTGCTTTCAGATCGACCAGCACGGGTCAAAGCCGTTTTGCACAACGATCTGCCATATCCGCGCCACCGCAGCCATCCAAAACTCACGGAGCTGCGTCACGAAGCCCTCAAGCTGCTGGGTCTGGATGCCAGTTGGTAACTTGAGAATTGGGTAATGGCGAGCAGAGCTTGAATAGGTCGGTATGACGGATGATGGAGTCAAGACCCTTTTATGGGTCTTGCACCAGGCCCAACTTGGCCTGGCTGCTTTCCTGGAAATATGGGGGGTCAGCTCTTGGCCTTTTAGCCATAGGTTGGCGGCAGAGCAGCTGCTTTTTGATCGTGGCCAGGCTGCGCGCGTGGTGTGGGCTGCACTGGTCATCGCTGCATTGCTGCTGATTTTGGCTGTGGCGCTGTGGTGGCGAAAGAGGCTACGCAGGCTGCTGGGGCTCGGGGCCTTGGCGATCTTGATCGCTCTGTTCACGCCATGGCCTATATGGCGTTTGCTGTTGACGCCCACCGTCCCCACCGCGTTTCACGTCAGCGCCGTGCCTTTTACCGCCAGTGCAGTGATGCAAGGGCGGCAGCTTTATCAAGCACATTGCCTGCGTTGCCACGGCGCGTTGGGTGACGGCGATGGAGTCGATGCCGAGAAGCAAGTGATATGGCCACCTACTTTGAATCGATCCATCTTGTGGCGACGATTTGAGGGTGAGCTGTTCTGGAGTGTTCGCCATGGCATGACAGATAGGCATGGCGCCGCAACCATGCCTGCTGCCGATGCGTTAATGACGGATGAGCAGATCTGGACGGTCTTGGGCTTTATTCGTGCACAAGCGGCGGGGCAGTCTCTTAAGCGTGAAGGCGTCTGGGAGTTTCCTGTGGCATTGCCAGATGAGGCCGTAAGGTGTGCAGGGCGTGGCCCAAGCACTCAACGCTTGGATGCCTTGCGCGGGCAGACCGTGCGTCTGGTCTTTGCTGGGGACACCACGGTCAGAGAAGACCCGCGGATGGTGACAGTGTCGGTGGGTGAGACGCAAGGCATAGATTGCACAAGCGATAGTGCAGAGATGCGCCGCGTTTTGAGCGTCTTGCTGGGGGCGGAGGAGGGCCAGTTGGACGGGTATCAGATTCTGGTGGATAGACAGGGTTGGCTGCGCGCGCAATCCAAGCCTGGTAGTTCCGGCTGGAGTGAAGATGATTTGGTGTGCCGCACGGCGGATGCCCCCAACATCAGCAAGCCTGCTAGCGAGGTTGACGGCTTGCAGGCTCTGATACGCCGTATGGATGCCGAGCCCGTGCGCACGGTAGTTGCGGGTTTCGCTCACTGAGTTGTTTCTCAGGTTTTACATGCGAAAAGCGGATGTGAAAACTCGTTTTTCTTCGTTGGTTGATTCAGGCGTTCGACCTATGGTGGAGGTCAATGATCAACTCACAAGGAATACACATGAGCGCCCAGTTCATCGGCATGATTCAGCCCCATGAAGTATCGGAAATCATTGCCAGACGCGGCCCTGCCATAGATCCCGCTTATGTTCGTGCATTTGCTCAGGCCCACGAGTACGCGGGCTTTGACCGCATTCTGGTGCCAGCCAGCGGCAGCAGTCCAGATACGTTGCTGACGGTCAACTATGCTGCAGCCGCAACAAAAAATATCAACTTTCTGCTGGCACATCGCCCAGGCTTTGTCGCACCTACGTTGGCGGCTCGCCAGTTGGCGACTCTGGATCACTACACCGGTGGTCGGGTTGCGGTGCACATCATCTCGGGCGGCTCCGATGAAGACCAGCAGCGTGATGGCGACTTCTTGAGTCATGACGAGCGCTATGCGCGAACCGATGAGTACCTAGGTTTGCTGCGCCGTGTTTGGGGCGAAGACAAACCGTTTGATCACGAAGGGCGCTACTACCGCGCCAAGGGGGTGTGGTCTGAAGTCAAGCCTTTGCAGCAACCTCATATTCCGATCTACTTTGGCGGAGCTTCAGCACCCGCGCTGGAGGTTGCCGGTCGCCATGCCAATCTCTATGCATTGTGGGGCGAGTCTTTGGCTCAGGCGGGTGATCTGGTGCAGCGTGTAAGAGCCGCTGCAGCGCTCCACAATCGAGAGATCGATTTCAGCATTTCGTTCCGACCTATTCTGGGTGCGACGGAAGCCGAAGCCTGGGATCGTGCACAGCATATTCTTGAAACTACAAGGCACCTGCGTTCCGAACAAAGCTATGCCCGTGGTGGCCCACAGCAAAGCGAGGGTGCACGTCGTTTGTTGGCCGATGCCGCCAACGGCGACCGCGTGGATGAGCGCCTATGGACGGCGGTTGCCCGCGAAACAGGTGGGCGCTCCAACACCACATCGCTGGTGGGCACGGCCGAGCAAGTGGCCGACGCGCTGATCAAGTACTACGACTTGGGTATTCACACCTTCTTGATTCGAGGCTTTGATCCTTTGCCAGATACCTTGGTCTATGGGCGTGAGCTGCTGCCTCTGGTGAAGGACAAGCTTGCAAGCAGCAAACGGGTGAGCGTTGCGGTCACCCATTCATCGCCGGCCTTGCAAGCCCTGGCGGCTTGAAACTCTTTTTGAAGAAATCGGATTGTCTATGCCTACTGCTATTGCCTTGTCCGAGCAAGTGCTCAGCCACCGACTGGAGATTAACGCCCGCCCCCGTCGTCAAGATTGGTTTGAAGAGCCTGCGCCGCAACGCAGCATCCTGCAAGAACGCCAATATCGTCGCGAGCAACTGGCGATTGCTTTTCGATTGTTCGCACGCCACGGCTTGCATATAGGCCTGGCCGGCCATATTACGGCCCGTGACCCTGAGTGGAGTGACCATTTCTGGGTCAATCCATTAGGCATCAACTTCTCGCAAATTCGTGTGTCGGATCTATTGCTGGTCAACTCTGCCGGAGAAATTGTGGTGGGCAAAGGGCCGCTCAATCGTGCAGCATTTGCGATTCATGCAGCCCTGCATGAGGCGCGCCCCAATATCGTGGCTGCGGCGCACACCCATTCCACCTATGGCAAGGCATGGTCCACCTTGGGGCGCTTGCTAGACCCGTTGACGCAGGATTCATGCGCGTTCTACCAGGATCATGCGCTGTTTGACGACTACTCCGGGGTGGTGCTTGAGACCGATGAGGGCGAACGCATTGCCAAGGTGCTGGGAGAGCGCAAGGCGGTGATTCTCAAGAATCACGGGATCTTGACAGCGGGTCCATCGATCGAAGCTGCGGCTTGGTGGTATATCGCACTAGAGAATGTCTGCCACACACAGTTGCTTGCAGAAGCGGCAGGCACACCGCAACCCATACCGCACGAGATTGCTGCATTGACGCATTCGCAAATTGGTGGCCCTGGTGGTGCTCATCACACCTTCCGCGATTTGGCAGCCGTTATTGTGCGTGAGCAGCCGGAGGTGCTGCAATGAACGCGCCTTTGAAATTACCGGAGTTGGTGCGCAGTCTGTCCGCTGATTTTGCGCAGCGTGCGGCTGCGCATGATAGGGATGCGAGCTTTCCTTTTGAGAATTTCTCGGATCTGCATCAAGCGGGCTTGCTGACCTTGGCCGCGCCCAGCTCGCTTGGTGGGCAGGGGGCCACATTGGCGCAGCTCAGTGATGTGATTGGAGCGATTGGTAAGGGCGATCCTGCTACAGCACTGGTGCTGATCATGCAGTTCACTCAGCACCGCAGTTTGGGGCGCGCGGGTAATCGTTGGCCCAAGGCTTTGGCACAAAAAGTAGTGCGTGAAGCCGCTGAGAAAGGGGCGTTGATCAACGCCTTGCGTGTGGAGCCTGAGTTGGGGTCTCCTGTGCGTGGAGGTCTGCCTGCGACCATTGCACGCCAAACGCCGCAGGGGTGGCGAGTCTCGGGGCGCAAGCTGTACTCAACAGGCGCGCCGATTTTGAGCTGGTATGCACTATGGGTGCGTACCGATGAGGCCGAGCCTAGAGTAGGCTATTTGCTGGTTCCTGCGGGGCTGGCCGGTACACGTATTGAAGAGACCTGGGACCACCTGGGCTTGCGCGCCAGTGGTAGTCATGATGTCGTGTTTGAAGATGTGCTGGTGCCTTTCGAGAATGCAGTGGATTTGCGTCTTCCGGCCGAATGGCTTGGTGCAGATCCCCAGGCGCAGGCAGAGATTGCCGTGCTGATTTCTGCGCTTTATACGGGTGTGGCCGAGGCCGCACGTGATTGGTTGCTGGGTTTCTTGCATGCACGCAAACCGTCTTCGTTAGGGGCTTCTTTGGCGACCTTGCCACGTGTCCAAGAAGTCGTTGGCCGTATAGAAAGTCTGTTGCTGACAAATCAGCGCTTGATCGCTGGACTGGCCCGAGGTCTGGACGATGGTGTGTTTGCATCCGCGAACGAAGCAGGGCTGATCAAAAGCGTGGCTACCAATAATGCAGTGCAGGCAGTGGAGCTGGCCCAGTCGCTGACCAGCAACCATGGGCTGACACGGCATAACCCCTTGGAGCGCCATTGGCGTGATGTGCTGTGCGGTCGTATCCACACGCCTCAAGACGATAGCGTGTGGATTGCTGCGGGGCGCAAGGCCCTGGGGATTGGATCATGGGCTCAATGACAGACGCACCCGCCTTTGCGCCTTCGCTGCGCCAGGCCATCGTGCTTAATCAGTTGGGAGGTGCGGTCTTGTCTGCATCTACCGGTGTGCAGGTTCTGGATGCGAGCCAAGATCTGGCCTGGGAGCGTTGTCACGAGGCCGATGTGTTGCTGACTGCTCCACGTAATGGCTGGAGCGATGCTCCCAAAGAAAAGCCGGCAGGCTGGCCTGGGCGGCTGCGTTGGGTGCATCTGGCTTCGGTTGGCATCGATTATTTTCCCGCTTGGTTGTTTGAGGGAGTTCAAGTCAGTTGTGCGCGTGGTGTGGCGGCTGAGCCTATTGCCGACTACGTACTTTCTGTGCTGCTGGAGCAGTCTTTGGCGTTGAATGCGCGCCGTGCGAAAAACACTGCGGATTGGGAGCGGGAATCGACTTTGGTGATCTCCCAACCCATGGGGCTGCTTGCACAGCAAACACTGGGTATCGTGGGTTACGGTGCCATAGGTAAGGCGGTAGCCCAACGTGCAAAAGCATTTGGCATGACGGTGCAGGTTTTGCGCAATGGAAAAGGATCTGCGCAATTGACTGAAGATGGAGCATCCCATGCCAAAGACCTGTCTCAATTGCTTGCTAGCAGTGACCATGTGGTGTTGGCTTTGCCGTTAACACCCGCGAGCAGGGGATTGATCAATGCCGATGCATTGGCGTGTTGCAAGCCGGGCCTGCATCTGATCAATGTGGCTCGTGGTGGCTTGATAGACCAAGATGCACTCAAAGTCGCGCTGGATTCAGGTCTGCTCGGCGCAGCCAGCCTGGATGTGACCGAGCCTGAACCTCTGCCAGAAGATCATTGGCTCTATCGCCACGAGAAGGTCAGGCTCACCCCGCATATTTCTTGGGCCGCAGGCGATGTGCAAGCTGCGACCCGGGACAAGTTTGCCGAGAATCTTCAGCGTTATCGGCACTCCCAAGCTCTATTTGATGTGGTGGATCTAAGCAAAGGCTACTGAGTTGTCTCACCGTTTTTCGCATAAGCATCTGCGAATTACTCGCTTCACCTAAAGCAGCTTGACTGCTGCAATGGTCCTTGTATTTCAGACATCACAAGGACGGTTATGCAAAGAAGACAATTCCATCAAGTGCTGGGCGCTGTTTTTGCGGGTTCCAGCTTGCTGGGCACTTCAAGTGTGAGGGCGCAAGGCAATCGCGTGCAACTGCGCGCAGGCGATCAAAAAGGTGGGTTGAAGGCCTTGCTGGATGCAGCAGGTGAGACCAAGGATTTGCCCTATGACATCAAGTGGAGTGAGTTCCCGGCAGCCGCACCTCTGGCGGAGGCGTTAAATGCCCGGGCCATTGATTTCGGCATTATTGGCGATGCACCCTTGTTGTTTAGTCTGGCGGCGGGTAGCGCTGCCAAGGCATTTGCCGCACAGCGCTCTGATGCCTACGGCACCGCCATTTTGGTACGCCCAGATTCAGCATTCAAATCCGTCAATGACCTTAAGGGCAAAAGCATTGCCACGAATCGTGGCTCGATCGGACATTTTGTGGCGCTCAAAGCCTTGGATACTGCAGGGCTGCCACTGGACTCCGTGCAGTTCAAATTCATTCCGCCAGCCGATGCCAAGCTGGCGCTGACACAAGGCTCGGTGGATGCGTGGGCAACTTGGGAGCCATATACAGCTTTGGCGGAAACTAGCCAGCATGCACGCGTACTGGTGAATGGACGAGGGTTGTGGAGTGGCTTGAGCTTTTTGGCTGCAACCGATGTAGCTCTCAAAGAAAAGCGTGAAGCCCTGCAGGACTTCAAACAGCGTGTCGCCAGAGCACAAATCTGGTCTTACAAAAATGCAGATGCTTATGCGCAATCGCTGGCCAAAATCATTGGCATTCCCGTGGCAGCAGCGACTCTGCAATTTGAGCGCAGAGCCATGCGTTGGCAAGATATTGATGCCGCAGTCATTGCTGACCAGCAGCGCACCGCAGATTTTTATGTGAAAGCACGGTTGCTCAAGCAAAAGCTGGAGGTTGAGGCGACCTTTGATAAGAGCTTCAGGCTTCTTTGAATTGGGCGGGGATTGATCAAAAATTCTGATGCCAGAAACTGGATCGCATCACCCTCATGGAGGGTGACTACGGACTTCCAGCTTTTATCGAGGGTTGCTGCCAACTACTCAAGGAAACCTGCCATTGAGAAGCTCCCTGCCTTATAGCTCGGATGACCGCTATATGGTGGCTTGCGAAAATTCGTGATGTGAGTGCGAGCAGCCGTAGTCGCTGCTTGGCGGTCCTCGATTGTCAAATCTTGAAGTGCGGCAACCGGTCGATAGCTGCCTTGGATCACCGACGACTCTCGGTTGCGGCCATTGTCAGCCTGCGACCTGAACGACAGCTAACGCGGTTGGCTGACACTCGTGCAGCTGGATATGATGTATCAATAGCCACCCGCTCCGAAACAGGGAAGCTGTGGTTACCTGTGCAGGAAGACGGCCTCACATTCAGCATGCAGCTCCTGGACGAACTGTTGACGTCGCTCGCCAACGCCTGAAGATTGCCTCTCTGCACAGACCTTGAAAGTCTCCAATGTCCAAGAAAATCTTCGTCAACCTGCCCGTCGCTGACCTGCCGAAGGCCAAGTCCTTCTATGAAGCGATCGGCGCCGTCAACAATCCGCAGTTCAGCGACAACACTGCTGCCTGCATGGTCGTCTCCGACAGCATCTACGTGATGCTGCTCACCCACCCGAAGTGGGCCACGTTCACCCATAAGCCTATCGTCGACGCCCATGCTGCCAGCGAAGTCATGTTGTGCCTGAGCGCCGACGACCGCGCGGCCGTCGACAGCATGCTTGAGGCTGTTTCCGCTCACGGAGGCAAGGCGGACGTGAACCCCTTGCAAGACCACGGCTTCATGTATGGCCGCAGCTTCGAGGACGTAGACGGCCACATCTGGGAAATCATGTTCATGGACATGAGCCAGATGCCTCAAGGCTGAAGCAACCTCGTCCATCGGCAACGCCTGCCTATAGACGTCTACTAGCGCTGCCCGCGCGGCAATGATGCAGACCGCCTGCTCAGGCCGGTAGCACCGTTTTTTGGACTTCGCTGACAGCCGACTTCTCCGGCAGGGGCCGCCTATCGGGGTTTCCGTTTCCTGGCATATTCGTGTATTTACACTATCGGCCAGAAGCTGCCGGTTGCTCTTGCAAAAAGCAGACATCTATCAAAACTCTACGTTTCTTCGCAACAAACTCACTTGTCAGAGCATTGATGTGGAGCAGACAGTTGCTTAGATCGGCTGCGACGGTTGCTGGGGCCTGTGCTCTACTCTTTGAGTGAGCTTCTCCTGACACAACGGAATTCATGTTGAGCATTCGAGCCCCGCACAAGAAGAAAGTCAGCTTCATTGATCAGCTGATAGATGGTCTAGTTAAAAGTCTTATCCAGTCTAGATATCTTTTGCTGAAAACCGTTGTAGGAGTTGTCTTTATTGCTTCTATATTGATAGCAATTACTTGGCACAATCTGCATGAGTCGTATGACTATCACGTTCAGCGGGGAGTGGATGCATCGGTTAACCAAGCTCGCCTGTTGAGTTATGAGCTAAACACCGAGATGCGGCTTATCGATAACGCTCTAGCGACGATTGCTCAAGAATTCCAGGAGGCTGGATCCACCGCACCTGAGTTTGAGAATGCCGTTATCAATCAGCGGGCCTTGCTGCCTTTTTCCAAGGCCGTGCGCGTGGCTGATGAATCCGGCGTGGTTCGCCTTGGCCTTTCATCTGGCGAACGCCCCTTCTCAATCAAGGAGCGGGGCTACTTCGACGCTTTGAAGCACTCGAATCAGATGGTGATCTCCGAGCCACTGATCAGCCATTCTTTTAGACAATGGAGTCTTGTTTTGGGTCGCAAGCTGGAGTCCCGTGATGGGGCTTTCAAGGGGGCCGTCTTTGTGGTTTTGGAGGTGGAGCATTTCCGCAAATTGTTTGAGACGCTGACACCAGGGGAAGGCAGCGCCACCACCTTGCGCTCTGCCGAGGGCCGGTTAGTGGCTCGTTACTCCGCTGCTGAACCGACGTCGACGGAAGGTATCGGCGGAACCTTGACATCCTCGGCGCTCAAAGAAACTCGGCGGCTCAACCCAGAGCAGGGCTGGTACATCACGCCGACTGCATTGGACGGCATCGAGCGCATTACTGCCTATCAACGCCTTTCAGCCCTCTATCCATTGACGGTGTATACAGGTCTGGGCACTGCAAGCTACCTTCAGACCTGGCGCAGTGAAGCGGTAGCCGTGTGGAGCTTGACCGCGTTTTGCGTTCTGCTTATGGCGTTTGGTGCTGGGAGCTTGTTCTTGCATCAGCAGCGGGAACTCGCTGCCAAACTCCAGAACGCACAGCTGCTTAAAGAGCAAAATTTCTTTGTGGAAAATGACCTGATCGGCATGATCAAGGTGCGCGACCGCAAAATACTCTGGGCCAACAAAGCCATGGCGCGCATGGTGGGCAAGCGTGTTTCCGAGTTACTCCAGCAATCCAAGCGCTGCATTTATCCCGACGATGAAACATATGAGCGGATGGGGAGACTTTCTGGCGAGGCACTCAACCACAATGGGCGTTTTCGCTCCGAGGTGCAGCTGCAAAACAGCAGTGGTCAAATCTTCTGGGTCGATGCCAATGCTGCACAGATCACCGATACCGATTCAGTGTGGATTTTCGTGGATGTGGAAGCTCATAAAAAGCGCCAGAAAGAGATTGAATATCAAGCCACTCATGATGCTCTGACGGGGTTGCCTAACCGCCGTCTCGTCATCGCGCAAATAAAGCAGTCCATCGCGCTTGCTGATCGAGACCAAGGCACTGTTGTCGTGTGTTTTATCGATCTGGATGGTTTCAAGAGCGTGAACGACACCTACGGACACGACGCAGGCGACATGGTGCTGCAGACAATTGCCGAGAGGTTGAACAGTGCAGTGCGTTCGCATGACTGTGTAGCGAGGCTTGGTGGCGACGAGTTCGTGGTGGTGTTGACGGGGAAAAGCAATCGCGAGAACGCGGTAGGCATCATGCAGCGCTGTTTGGACATGGTGCAGATTCCCATCATGGTAGAAGATGGACATGCCGCCATGGTGGGTTGCAGCATCGGCATTGCCTACTATGAAGGCGACAACGAGTCCTGCGACTCATTATTGGAGCGTGCCGATGAGGCCATGTACATGGCAAAGCACGCTGGCAAAGGCCGCATCATCGAGTCTGTTCGGACGCAGGCGAGTGGACCCACATTCGAGCATTCG
>Ga0308157_10002425_pt1 | contig 30620 bp, 32 predicted proteins | sample PhyBR1_FD_201035 | JGI IMG/M metagenome (GOLD analysis project Ga0308157, IMG submission 201035) | Phyllosphere microbial communities from UC Gill Tract Community Farm, Albany, California, United States - DLSLB.R1 | ecosystem: Host-associated > Plants > Phyllosphere > Unclassified | place: USA...
CTTGTCGGCATCCTTGAGCACCGGCACCACCAGGCCGTTGGGCGTGTCCGCCGCAAAGCCGATGTTGAAGTACTGCTTGTAGACCAGCGTGTCGCCGTCAAGGCTGGCGTTGAACTCGGGGAATTTCTTCAGCGCCGCAACCACGGCCTTGATCACGAAAGCCAGCATCGTCACCTTGACGCCGCTTTTCTCGTTGTTGGTCGACACGCGGAAGGCTTCGAGTTCGGTGATGTCGGCTTCGTCATTGTTGGTGACGTGCGCAATCATGACCCAGTTGCGGTGCAGGTTGGCGCCGCTGATCTTCTTGATGCGGGGCAGCTGCTTGCGTTCCACGGGACCGAACTTGGCGAAGTCGACCTTGGGCCAGGCCAGCAGGTCCAGGCCTGCGCCGCCTCCGGCAGCCGCCGCGCCCTGGGCCTTGGTCGGCACCGCGCCCGACATCAGCTGCTTGGTGAAGGCCAGCACGTCGGCCTGGCTAATGCGGCCTTTTCGCGCCGTACCGCTGATTTCCTCGAGCGACACCCCCAGCTCACGCGCGAACTTGCGCACCGACGGTGAGGCGTGCGGCAACTGGCCCGAAGGTGCCACCGTAGGATGGTGGGCCGGTACGGCTGCGCGCGCTGCTGGGGCCGTGCTTGAGTCGACGGGTTGGGCCGCAGCCCCTGCCGAAGCCGGCGCAGGTGCCGGCGCAGGTGCGGGAGCAGGTGCGGGTGCAGGTGCCATGGATGTCACGGCAACCGTCACAACCGCTGGCGCGGGTGCCGGCTCGGGCACTGCTGCAGATTCTGCGCACTCCAGCTTCACAATCAGCGCGCCTTCGGACACCTTGTCGCCTATCCTCACCAGGATGTCCCTGACCACCCCGGCATGGCTGGACGGAATCTCAATAGATGCCTTGTCCGACTCCACAGTCAGCAGCGACTGTTCCTTGACCACGGTGTCGCCAACATTGACCAACAGCTCGATCACGCCCACTTGCGCGAAATCGCCGATATCGGGAACCTTGATGTCAATCAGGCTCATTGCTGGCTCTCCTTGGCGGCGCGCACGATGCTGGCGGCGTCGACATGGAAGAAGCTGCGCAGCGCGGCCCGGGTGTCACTGCGGCCAAAGCCGTCGGTGCCCAGCGTGCGGTAGCTGCTGCCCGCAGGCACGTAGGCACGCACGCTCTCGGGCACCGCACGTACATAGTCGGTGGCGGCAATGACCGGTCCGTGCGTGCCGTCCAGCAGCTGCGTGATCCAAGGCGTCGCGCCCGGCCGCGTCTCGCATGCCATGCCGTCACGCGCCAGTTCGCTCCAGCTGGTGACGCTGACCACATCGACCGCCCAGCCTTCGCTTTCAAGCTGCTCGGCTGCCTTGACCACCTCGGTCAGGATGGCACCGGAACCCAGCAAGGTGAGCTGAGGCGCATCCTTGGCGGCAGCGTCCCCCAGCCGCCGAAGCACATGGCAGCCGCGCAGCACGCCTTCGGCCGCGCCCTCGGGCAGATCGGGCTGGGCGTAGTTCTCGTTCATCAGCGTGACGTAGTAGAAAACGTCCTTTTGCTCGACCAGCATTTCGCGCATGCCCGCATCGATGATGACGGCCAGCTCCCCGGCGTAGCCGGGGTCGTAGGCCTTGCAGTTGGGAATGGTCGCGGCCACGAGGTGGCTTGTTCCGTCTTGGTGCTGCAGGCCCTCGCCGCCCAGGGTCGTCCGCCCCGAAGTTGCGCCCAGCAAAAAGCCGCGCGCGCGCTGGTCGGCCGCAGCCCAGATGGCATCGCCCACGCGCTGGAAGCCGAACATCGAGTAGTAGATGTAGAACGGCAGCATGGCCATCCCATGCACGCTGTAGCTGGTGGCGGCGGCGGTCCAGCTGGCAATCGCCCCGGCCTCGCTGATGCCCTCCTCGAGGATCTGCCCGTCGAGTGCCTCGCGGTAGGAAAGCACCGAGCCAATGTCCTCGGGTGAATAATGCTGGCCCACGCTGCTGTAAATGCCAACCTGCTTGAACAGGTTGGCCATGCCAAAGGTACGCGCCTCGTCGGCAACGATGGGCACGATGCGCGGGCCCAGCTGCCCGTCCTTGAGCAAGGTGCCCAGCATGCGCACGAAAGCCATGGTGGTGCTCATCTCCTTGCCAGCAGCCTCGGTGGCGAAGCGGGCATAGCTTTGCAGCGCCGGCACGGGCACCACCTCGCAGGCCGTCTCGCGTCTGGGCAGCGCGCCTCCCAGGCGTTCACGGTGTTCACGCAGATAGCGCATCTCGGGGCTGTCCTCGGCAGGCTTGTAGAACGCCAGCGAGGTGGCTTGCTCATCGCTCAAAGGCAGGTTGAAACGGTTGCGGAACTCGATCAGTTCCTCGCCATCGAGCTTTTTCTGGCTGTGCGTGGTCATCTTGCCCTGCCCCGCAGTCCCCATGCCGTAACCCTTCTTGGTGTGCGCCAGGATGACGGTGGGCTGGCCGCGGTGCGCGGCGGCGGCGGCATAGGCTGCATGGATCTTGACCAGGTCATGCCCGCCGCGCTTGAGCTGGTCGATTTGCTCGTCGGTCAGGCCCTGGGCCAGCGCTGCGACTTCGGGGTTCTGGCCGAAGAAATGCTCGCGGTTGTAGCGACCGTCCTTGGCGGCAAAGGTCTGCATCTGGCCATCGACCGTGGCGCCCAGGGTACGCACCAGGCTGCCTGTCAGATCCCGTGCAAGCAAGCCATCCCAGTCGCTGCCCCAGATCAGCTTGATGACGTTCCAGCCGGCGCCGGCAAACAGCCGCTCCAGCTCGTCGATGATGCGGCCATTGCCGCGCACCGGGCCATCCAGGCGCTGCAGGTTGCAGTTGACGACCCACACCAGGTTGTCGAGCTTCTCGCGCGCCGCGAGCGTCAGTGCGCTCATCGACTCGGGCTCGTCCATTTCGCCGTCGCCGAAAACGCCCCACACTTTGCGGTTCTGGCAATCGAGCAGGTTGCGGTGCGTGAGATAGCGCATGAAGCGCGCATGGTAGATGCTGCTGATCGGGCCGATGCCCATTGAGCCCGTGGGAAACTGCCAGAAATCAGGCATCAAATAGGGGTGCGGATAGCTGCACAGGCCCCGGGCGCCGTTGGCGGGCGCGGTGATTTCCTGCCGGTAATGCATCAGGTCGGCTTCACTCAGCCGCCCTTCCAGGAAGGCGCGCGCATATACGCCGGGAGAGCTGTGTGGCTGGAAAAATACCAGGTCGCCGCCATGGCCCGGGCCGCGGGCGTGGAAGAAGTGGTTGAAACCTGCCTCGAACAAATCGGCTGCGCTTGCATAGCTGGCGATATGGCCACCCAGATCGCCATAGGCCTTGTTGGCCCGCACCACCATGGCCAGCGCATTCCAGCGCATCAGCGAAGCCAGGCGCTCCTCCACCGCCAGATCCCCCGGGAACACCGGCTGCGCTGTTGCGGGGATGGTATTTACGTACGGCGTGTTCAGGTCTGGCTGCCACTGGATCTGCCGGCTGCGCGCCAGACGCACCAGTTCGTCGAGCATGAAACGCGCCCGGGTTTCCCCCTCCCGGGAGGCCAGCGCAATGAAGGCCTCACGCCATTCGCCGGTCTCGGCAGGGTCGGTATCTTGGATGGGTAAAGCGGTTTGATTGATCATGAGAATCAAATCTAACAACATACTTTCCTGCCGCACGTCATAGCTGATATGAGCCGCGATGCATGGCTTGCAGCGCCTCAACCCCGGACACTGAGGCACAGGCAGCCAAAGGAGACCAGCATGAGTATTGCCGCAAATGCCGCCGCCTCCCCGGCCAGGCGGCATGCAGGGCCCACCCTGCGGCCAGCGGTGCGCAAATGGATCCTCGGACGCCCTGCTTTCCACATAGCGCCAACAAATCAAGCAGCGCGCCGCCGGCAAAAGGCTTCATCGTCCAGCCTGCGCCGCCGCCCGCACTGGCGCGGGCAAGGACCCAGTGCACCATATACACACCGTTTCAACTCAGGCTGCCGGCTGGCGCATCCAGCCGATTGCAGGCATCCCAGGAAAAACACCATGAGCGACAACATCGACAATAAATCCGGCTTTGCCACCAAGGCAATCCACTACGGCTATGACCCCACTGCCCACCATGGTGCGGTGTCGCCCCCCATTTTCATGACGTCGACATTCGCGTTTGAGTCCAGCGCCGATTTCCAGGCGGTGTTCACTGGCGAAAGTGATCGCTGTGTCTATGGTCGCCAGCAAAATCCCACGCAGAAGCTGCTGGAGCAGCGCATTGCGGCCCTTGAGGGCACGCAAGCCGCAGTGGTGCAGGCCTCGGGCATGGGCGCCATTGGCGCCACCCTGCTGAGCCTGCTGTCCGCCGGCGACCAGATCGTGGTGCATCACACCATCTACGCGACCGCAGGCTCGCTGATGGATGAGGGTCTGCCGCGTTTCGGCATCGATGTCGTGCGCGCGGATCTGAGCTCGCACGAAGCCACCAGACAGGCAATCACGTCGAAAACCAAGATCGTCTACTTCGAGACCCCCATCAATCCCTCCTGCGAGATCCTGGATATCCAGCGAATTTCCCAGGCGGCCAGAAGCGTGGGCGCATTGGTCATTGTGGACTCGACCTTCGCCTCGCCGGCATTGCAGCGCCCGGTGGAACACGGAGCGGATATCGTCATTCATTCCATGACGAAATACATCAATGGCCATGGCGATGTGCTGGCGGGCGTTGCCGCCGGGCCGCATGACATCATCGAGAAGATCCGCACCACGGGGGCGAAATATGTGACCGGGGCCACCCCCTCGCCCATGTCCTGCTACCTGGTGCTGCGCGGCCTCAAGACGCTTGCGCTGCGCATGCAAAGGCACAGCGAGAATGCCCTGACCGTGGCGCAGATGCTCAGCGCCCACCCAGCCATCGCCAAGGTGAACTATCCCTTCCTGGAGGGGTTTGCCGGCCGCGACACAGCAACCCGGCAGATGAATGCAGGCAGCGGAATGCTGTCCTTTGAACTCAAGGGCGGTTTTGACGCCGTCGCACCGATGATCGACAAGCTGCGCCTGATTTCACGCGGCATCAGCCTGGGCGACACCGACTCGCTCATCTATCACACGGCCGGCATGATCGAGGCCCGCAAGAAGCTGGTCCCTGACCTGCAGTTGATGCCGGGCGTCAGCCGTGAGTTGGTGCGGCTGTCTGTGGGGCTGGAGGACGTGGAAGATATCCTCCAGGACCTGCGCCAGGCCCTTGCATAGGGTGCCTCCACAGGGTCATCAATGGCTGTGGTCCAAGCTGGCCCCCTGCGGGCGGACTGGGGCGGACTACTGGGGCCGACTGGGGCACATCGCCTGTGCCAGTGCCTGCCAGACGGCCGCCATCGACACGATCGCGACCAGCAAAACCCGGACTGTGAAGACCGCATGCCGGGCGGTGTTCCAGCGAGAGTGCGGCAGCCCGGGCTTGGACCGGTGCTTGCGGCGCGCGCGGCTGCGAGGAAAGCCCCGCCGATCGGCCATGGGCTGTGCCGCAGTCCAGGTGCTGCCCATGATGCAAAACCGGCAACTGGACCGAATGAAAAGCCGCCAACTGGACCTTTGCCGTAGATGCCGTATAGGCCAAACTCGCCGGTTTCCTGGCTTTGCCTTGCCAGAGATAGGCCACTCCTGCCCAAGTCGACACGTTCATGTTCACCTCCACCTTCACCTTCGCACCCGGCCCATTCGACGACGAGTTTCACCGACTTGACAAAGTCATTGCCGACATCGCCCGCTCCATCGAGGGCTATCTGGGCGAAGAGGCCTGGGAAGATGCCAACAAGGGACTGGTATCCAACGTGTACTACTGGGAGACGCGGGAAGCGCTGAACCAGCTGATCGAGCATCCGTCCCACCTCGAGGCCAAGCGGAGCCAGGCGCAATGGCTGCGCGGCTACCATGTCGTCATCGCCGAAGTGCAGGGCAGCTATGGCGATGGCGGCATCGCCCATCCCCTGAACGGGCGTCATGTGCGGCCCTGACCGTCGCCCTGCCTGACTGCTCTGTCTGCGTGGCAATGACAGGCGCAAGCCGCCTGACGCCCTTGTCAATCGGCTGCAGCATCAGGCGGGCCGGCACGCGCCGCAGGCTTGGATGCAGCGGCGCGCCATCGGGCGCCGGCCGATGGCCTGCGCGCGCCCTGCACGCTTGAGCATCTGCCGCGCCCCACCCACGCCTCAGGCAAGCATCTCGTAGGGCGCAAGCCACCCCGGGTTGCCTGCAATGCGCCCCATCCAGGCGTCAAGGTGCGGATAGTCGTTGGCGAAATCGAAACCCAACTCGCCCGCAGGATAGAAGACATAGCCTGCCAGCGAAATGTCTGCAACCGTCAGGCGCCGGCCGACGATGTATTCACGGTCCGAGAGATGCTGGTTGACGATGTCCAGCCCTGCAGCAGCGCGGCTGCGCATGAAATCCAGTACGGCGTCATGCGGCTGGGGCTTGGCAAAGCACCTCAGCCAGCGGTAGCTGGCCAGATTCGCCGTGAACTTGTGATTGTCGAACAGTATCCAGCGCAGTACTTCGGCCTGCTCGCTGTCTTCCACCCGCAACGCATCATGTTGCTGCGCCAGGTGCAAAAGGATGGCTCCCGACTGGGTCCGTTTCACTCCATCGCCTTCCAGCACCGGTACTTCACCCATCTCGTTCACGCTGGCGCGCCAGCCGGGTTGCCGGGTTGCGCCCTGGAAGTAGTCCACATCCACCTTCTCCCATGGAATGCCGGCAATGCGCAGGGCCAGCGCCACCTTGTAGGAGTTACCGGATTCCTTGAAGCAGTGGAGCTTGTATGCAGTCATGTCGGGTCGCCTCGCGCTGTGGCAAAGAGCGCAAGTCTAAGTGGCTTTGGACCGGTTGAAAACAGCCACTTTTGCCCGGTTATCCCTGCCAGCGCAGCAGTGGCCGAGTGCCTGCGGACTCCCCGCTGGGGCGCTCAAGAGGACAGTTTCATTAACACCAGTCCGCCCACGATCAGAGCGGCCGCCAGGATGCGCATAGGGCTGGCCACCTCGCCCAGCACCAGGATACCGACAGCAAAGGCGCCGACAGCGCCGATACCGGTCCAGATCGTGTAGGCGGTGCCCAAGGGCAACGATTTCATGGCCACCGAAAGCAGCCCGAAGCTGGCGATCATCGCCACCAAAGTGATGGAGGTGTAGCCCGGCCGCGTGAAGCCCTCCGATAGCTTCATGGTGAAGGCCCAGACGACCTCAAGCAGACCTGCGACAACCAGAAAAATCCAAGCCATGCGGCTCTCCTTTGCAATGAACCGGGTGGTCCCGGACAGAAATGCTCCCCGCAGGGGCGCCCCGGCGCGAAGTGGCGCTCCATGGTCCCGGTCAGGCTACTCAAGGCCCAGGCCGATCAGCCGGGTATGGATGGCGGCCCCGGGCATCATGAGATGCAGTCCATGCGCCAGTTGCTGGCCGGCCTCGTGCAGCGCCGGCAGCGGCATTGCCGGCAGGCTCTCCAGGATGAACCACATGCGCTGGGCGCCGGCATCCAGCCGCGTCCTCACGCCCTGGCGCCAGTTCCAGCGCCGACAGGTCACGCCCAGGTCATCACGCCAGACCACTTCGCCCGGCTCGGGAGATTCATGCGCGGCTTGGCCGTCTTTCACGGTGTCGAAGCGCTCGGCGCCGTGGGCGATCACCAGCCGTGGCACGCCGGCATAGGCCGCAAGATTCTCTCCGCCCACCGGTATGGCGTAGCGGATGCTGATGGCGTTGTACAGATCCACCACCGGATCGATGCTGGGCAGTGTGCCATCGCGCAGCACCCGCTGGCGCAAGGCCGCGGCCGAGCAAGGCGTGCGCTGCGGCTTGGCGCCAAACTTGCGGTACATGTCGGCCCAGGCCGCCAGGTGCGCACCCGCCCAGGCGGGCTGTGCATTGGCCAAGGCATGGCAGGCGTCGCGCAAGGCTTCGGCGGCAATATCCGGCCGGGTGATCCCGGCAGCTTCGACGCTCAGGCTCAGGGCCCGGAATCCCGGTGCCAGTTCGGCAATGGCCGGATCGATATGCGGTGCCACTGCGTGCAGGGGCTGATCTTCAAAAGGAGTCATTGAGAGCAGGGGGGTGGCGTTGATCGCGAAGCTCGCTTGGCGCAACGGATGAATCAACACCAGGCACAGCATCCGCTTGAAAAGTGGGCTATCGTGCAGCCGCGACCTCGATAAGTAAAACTAGAAATTTTCCAGATCATCAAGAAAATCTAATCAGAAAGCCCCCATGGATTTGATTCATCCGCAGCTGGCCGCATTTGCTGCGGTTCTCGAGGAAGGCAGCTTCGAGGCTGCCGGCCGGCGTCTGTGTGTCACATCCTCCGCTGTCTCCCAACGCATCAAGGCTCTGGAAGACCGACTGGGCCAGGTGCTGCTGATACGCCAACCCTTGTGCCGACCCACTCCCGCCGGAGAGTTGCTGCTGCGTCGGGTGCGGCCTATGCAACTGCTGGAAGCCGAAGCGCTTGCAGAATTTGTTCCGGATGGAGGCCAAGGAGCCGCCGCCCGCGCCCTGCCCCTTGCCGTCAACAGCGATTCCCTGGCCACCTGGTTTCTCGGTGCACTGTCAGCACTACACCAGCAGCATGGCTACCTGTTCGATGTGCGCGTCGATGATCAGGACCACACGCTCGAGTTGCTGCGCGACGGCTCGGTACTGGGCGCAGTCACCGGCCAGGCACGGCCTTTGCAGGGCTGCGAGATCCAGCCACTGGGGGCAATGCGTTACCAGGCCATTGCCGCTGCCGGATTTGCTGCACGACACTTTCCGGCGGGTGTGGATGCGCCAGCGCTGGCGCGCGCGCCCATGATCGTGTTCGACCGCAAGGATGAACTGCAGTGGCGTTTCGTGCGCCGGATCACGCGCGCACGCCTGACGCCGCCAATGCACTACCTTCCCACCGCGAGCGGCTTCGTCGACGCGGCAGCATTGGGCTTTGGCTGGTGTCTCGCCCCCGAGCAGCTGGTGCAGCCTGCCTTGCAGGCTGGCCGCGTGGTGCTCATCGCGCCGGACCGCTGGCTGGATGTGCCACTGTATTGGCAGCATGCCGGCGTGCGCTCCGACACCTTGCACCATATCGGCAGGGAACTGCGCCGCGCTGCGGGCAGCACCTTGCGCAGCGGCAGGCGCTAGGCTCTCGCGCCTGCCTCGACCCAAACCGGGACTTCGTCATGACGCCGCGGTGGGCGTACGAAGATTGCCTTGCTTGGCGCCTTCCCCTTACCCCCCTGGAGCAGGGCCGCGCCCGTGGCAGCGCTCGCGACGGGAAACACATGCAGCGGGGCTTCAGACGCGCCACCGCCAAGCCGCAGGTGCTGCGCTGGCCAGAACTTTAGGGTTGACGCTCCAGCGCGTGGTCATCTCGACCATGGATTCATGGATGTAGCGCTGAATTTCTTCCCCGCTGATGGCATCGCCGTCCTGACGACCATAGAGCACCACCTCGTCGCCGCTGCCAATGTCAGGGAAGTCCGTGACATCGACCATGAGACTGTTCATGGTGATGGCACCCACGATGGGCACGCGGTGCCCGCGGATCAGCACATCGCCTCCCGTGTACTGTTTGCGGTGACTGTCCGCATAGCCCACCGGGATGTTCGCCAGGCGCGAGGCCCGACCGAGCCGATAGGTGTGGTGGTAGGTCACGCCCGTGTCCGCGCGGTATTCGTTGACCGCCGTCACGCGCGACTTGAAGGTCATGAGCCTTTGGAATTGCGCATGTCTCGAGTATCCATAGAGAACGCGGCCCGGCCGGACCATGTCAAAGTGCGTCTGCGCCACCTCCATCAGCGCATTTGAATTGGCGCTGTGCAAGACGATGCTCTCCCGCAGGAGTCCCGCGGCCTGGACCAGCCATTGCGCGTCTGCCAGGAAATCGCCGGCCTGGTGCTGCAACACGGCCGGCTCTTCCAGTGCGTAGTGGGTCATGATGCCGGCAGGCCTGAGTCCCCGCATCTTGAGAATCGTCAGCGCCTGGTTGCGGCCGCACTCGGTCTGCATTTCGATGTCGCTGCGCCCCATCTGCCCGGAGTTGAGCGCCAGGTGAATCCTCGCCGGTGCGCCGCGCAGCCGGGCGGCTGCACCCAGCGCCTGGGCAACCTGGACATTGCCCATGATCTCCTCGAAATCCAGCACAAAGCCTGCGACCATCTCGGGCACGGATGCCGCGCGCAGCCGCAGCAGCCGGCCCTTGAAGCCGCTGCGGCGCACCCGCAGGCCTTCGGCATTGCTGCAGACCCCCACGGCCTGAATGCCCATGCGCAGGATCGAGGGCATCAACAGCTCGATGCCGTGGTGGTAAGCATCCGCTTTCATCGTGGCGCAGATTTCAATCCCGGCTCCGAGATGTTCACGCAGCTTGCCGATGTTTTGCTCAAACACGGCCGCGTCGATCTCCAGCCATGCATTGGACCAGCGGGAGGGCGCAGCACCCTTTACCGGGCCAGTGAAAGCCTCTGGTGATGCCTCGTGGAGAGGCCGCTCGGCTGACGCATTTCGAATGGGGCTCATGCAGGTAAAGTCCGGTCCATGGATTGGCCAAGCGATCAATGCAGCTTGTGCCCTCCAAACCTGGCGCCTTTGGCTGCCCAAGCGCAGGCTCGATGCGTGCTGCTGCGGCTTCATTGTGGGGCGAAGGCAGCGCGCTCGGCCTCATAGCTCGTATGAGTTCCGGTACATGGCTGCGCGGCATGATTGTCTGGATACTCATCACTGCCCAGCAATCTCCCCGCATGAGCCGCGCCAGGCAGCCCCCAAAGAAGCGGACCGGCCCAGCGGGAGGTGGCGCAGCGTTTCACAGACATACCAATACCAATTTCATGATGGAGACAAGTCACAGTGAACCCTCTCAATCTTTTTGTCCGATCGCTGCCGCGCCTGGTGGCGGCAGCACTGCTTGCCGGCTCCATGACCGGAGCCCTGGCCCAGTCGCCCAGCAAGCCCCTCACCATCGTCGTGGGTTATGCCGCCGGCGGCAGTGCCGACTACCTCGCGCGCGTCATTGCGGACAAGCTCGCGTCGCCCCTGGGCCGACCGGTGATCGTCGACAACAAGCCGGGAGCCGGCGGCCGGCTGGCAGCCGGCCAGGTCAAGAACATGCATGCCGATGGCTCGGTCGTCATGCTCACCGTCAACCCGTTGGTGGTGCAATCGATCGTCAACGCAAAAACAAGCAACTTCGACCTGCTCACGGACTTCGTGCCGATTGCCAACATGGTCAGCACCCCGCTGGCGGTCGTCGTTCCGTCCACTTCGCCGATCAAGAACATCCGTGACTTGATCGAGTACAGCAAAACGCACAAGAAGGATCTTGGCTACGGTACATCGGGCGCAGGCGGAATCGGCCACCTATCGGCCGAAAGGCTGGGCAAGGCGGCCCGCCTTGAATGGACGCATATTCCGTACAAGGGAGGCTCGCTGCTCTCGAACGACCTGCTGGGCGGTCATGTCCAGGTAGGCGTCGACGCGCTGGGCGACTTCATGAATTCCAACGCTCCGGCAAGATCCGGGTGCTTGCCACTTTCAGCCCTGAGCGTTCGCCCTTGGCGCCGGAGTTGCCGACGCTGGCCGAACAGGGGGTCCACGAGGCCAACACCGAACTCTGGTATGGCCTGCTGGCGCCGGCGAAGACGCCAGCAGCCGTGGTCACGCAAATTCAAAATGCCGTGGCCAAGGCCCTGGAGGATCCGGAGGTCATTTCTCGCCTGTCCAAGATTGTCGCGCGCATCGACTATCTGCCGTCCGCCCAGTTCGGCCAGCGCATCAAGCAGGAGTTCGACATCTGGAGGCCCGTGGTTCGAGACGCAGGGGTAGCCATCAACTGAAAGCTGCCTGCCGTCAGGCCTGCCGGCCGGCTCAGATGCAGGCGCCAGGACGCCTGCGGCTGATCCGGCCTTTTGCGTGGGCGCAGCGCGTTTGCGCCAAGCCCGGACACGCCAACCCCGGTTTGAATGGCTTGCGCCCATTCAACTGCGATCGCGACTTTGCAGCCGCGCTTAGAATCCACGGCCCGCATGAAAAAAGAACGTTGTACTCCAGCAGCACAACAAGGAGCAGCCATGGAAACGCTAGACCGACAACTGCGGTACTTTCTTTGCATCGCGGAGATCGGTTCTCTCTCCAAGGCGGCAGAGGCATTGGATCAAACGCAGTCCGGAATCAGCAAGCAACTGGCTTTGCTGGAGGCAAACATCGGCCATGCGCTTTTCATACGCACTGGCCGTGGCATGGTGCTGACAGAATCAGGCAGCAAGCTGTTTGCCACCCTGTCCCCCGCCTATAGAGAAATCGACAATACGGTGGAGAGCATTCGGCTGCAAGGCAGCACCCATGGCTCAGTTCGATTGGCCGCAGTCCACACCCTGAGTTATTACTTCACCGCAGATGTGGTTGCCCAATTCACCGGCACGCGTCCGCACATCAACCTGTCGCTGCTGGGGCGCAGTTCTCCCGAAGTTGTCGCCCTTGTCGAATCAGGCAAGGCAGATGTGGGATTTGTCTATGACACCGCCGTCGATTCGGATGCCGTGGTTTCCAGCCCTCTTTTCGATGACGAGATGGTGCTTATTCTTTGCAAGGGCCACTTGCCACCGCCGATCGACAACCCCACGGAGACAAAACTTCGGCTCATAGGTTTTCCGGCGCATTATGCGCTGCGCCGCATGCTCCACAGTGCGGGAATTCAAGCCACTTTTGTCGCCGAGGCCGACACCATCGATGCCATGCTCAAACTGGTGTCTTCGGGCATTGGCGCATGCATCCTGCCATCGCGCATCCCGGACCGGCTGCTGAATGACTATGGCCTGTACAAGGTGGCACTCAATGCCAAGGCCTTGCGGCGTCGGGTGGTCGCCATCACATCCGTTGGCAGATCGCGTTCACGGCTGGCGACGGAGCTGCTCGACTGCGCCATGCAGGTAGCGGAAAAAATGCGCTGTGATCAGACGGAATAGCTGCTATGAGAGTGCCTTTATAGCAATCCATTGCACAGCTCCACAGAATGGCTGCTGGTTGCGGGCAGGCGCCCGAAACCGACATTCATATCGGAGATGCAAATGGATACCCCCCTGCGAGAAAAGTCCTATTTCGACCAGCGCGCGACAAAAGACATGGCCAAACACCTGCGCAAAAGCAAGCGCAGCATGCAGGAGACCATGGCCTATGCGTGCCGCATCCTGGCAATGACCGAGCAGGAAGCCGGATTGGCCGGCCAGATAAGCTTTCGCTCCGAGCGTCCAGGTGCTTACTGGACGCTTCGCTTCGGTCTGGGTTTCGACGAGGCAACTCCCGAAGACTTCATCGAAGTGGACCGCGACCTGAACACGCTGTCCGGCGAAGGGATGGCCAATCCTGCAACCCGCTTCCACCTGTGGGTCTACGATGCCCGCGCGGATGTGAACTCCATCATCCACACGCATTCGCCCTGGGCAACGACCCTGGCCACGGCACGCCAGCCACTGGTCATTGCGCAAATGGACATGACACCGCTGCACAACGACTGCGCGTTTCTCGGTGACTGGCCCGGCGTGCCAATTGCCGACCACGAAGGCGTGATCATCTCGGCGGCGCTGGGAAGCAAACGCGCCATCATCCTGGCTCACCATGGCTACCTGACCGCCGGCGCCACCTGCGAGGAAGCCACCTATCTGTCGGTCTACCTGGAACGCGCCGCGCGCCTGCAGGTCCGGGCGCAGTCCGCCTTTGGTACGCTGACGCCTGTCGACGACACGCTGGCCGCCGAAGCACATGACTATCTGCTCAAGCCCTCGATCGTCAACGCGACCTTTGACTACTGGTCGCGCCAGACGCATGGCGTGGCTCCGCTGCCACTCAAATAAGCTGCGGGCTTTGCGCGGGACGACCCCGCAGCCCGCGGATGCCGCTGCCGGGATAGCCCGCAAGCCTGCGCTGCGCTATACCCGTCGCGAGCCAGCCGCTGCGTTCGGCCCGCATAGCTTGTTCATGGAGAATGCCCTTGCATCGACCTGATCGGGGGCATGCCTGGCCCAGGACGCATGACCCTGGAATAAACCCAGCCTCCCGGAACTGTGAAAAAAAACAGTAGACTTTGGGCTTGATAGCTACCGGAAAAACTCCAGTCATGTCCGCAGAACCCGAGCAAGAAGACGTCTCCATTTTCGAGGACCGCCTTTGGCATCACAAGGGCTGGCAAGCCCGCGTCATCAAGAATGAAGACGATGACGGCTGGGCTGTGTCCATGACCCAAGACGGGCAAGCGGAACCCGCGTTGGTCGGCCCCTGGACCATGGGGCGTGACAAGAAAAGTCCCAAGCCACTTGACGTGGCCGCCTTCAACACGCTGGTGAAGACTGCCAGCGAAATCATACGCAGGCATGAGCAGCACCAGGCAGCGCTGCTGCACAAGGATATAGAGATCGAAGTTCGCGGCTTGCGCGTGACGGTGGCGCTGGATATCGAGCCCGATGAGGACAACCCGTCTGCAACGCTTACCGCCACCGCCGCGGATGGCAGCCAGTTGGCCCGGGTACGCGTGCGGCCGGACCATACGCTCACCCGTGCGTCTGCGCAGCGCTGGGCAGACGCGGGCTACCCGCGTGCCAGCGAGGAATAAACCCCGCAGCCAGGCCCTGGCCTGGGGTGCGATTTGGCTAATGACGCGCCGCAGGGCGCCGCGACATTGCGGCTCCATGCAGTGCCGGCAAAGCGCAAGGGCTGGCGGGCGCTGACGCTGACGAGGCCGCACCGGCCTTTGCCGCGCACGCGCGCCAGCATTGGGGCGAGCGGCCCGGTCTTGCTATCTTGGCTAAACTAGCGCGCCTGGATAGGCCCCTTCCTCAGGCAAAATTCCCGACCCTTTTGACCGTGGATGCAGCCCAGGCTCTTTCTCCAGAGAGCCGGCATTGCAAGTCCTCAACAATTTGTGCGTGAGCACGGAAGGCATGACTGTGGACGACCAGTTAGCACTCGAGCGTATCTTTGTAGGTGACAGCGATATGGCCAAGCATATGCGCGCCCACGACTGGACATCCACCAGCTTGGGTGATCCGCGGCAATGGCCTCAATCGCTCAAGCTTGCGGTTCGCATCCTGCTGACCTCCAAGTTCGAGATGTGGATTGGCTGGGGTCCCGACATCGCGTTCCTCTACAACGATGCCTACCGGCCCACACTTGGCATCAAGCACGGCTACGCGCTGGGAATGCCCACGCGCGAGCTCTACCCCGAGATCTGGCCAGAGGTGGAACCTCGGCTTCGCCGGGTCTATCAGCATGGTGAGGCGACATGGGACCGCGCTTTGCAGTTGATCCTGCACCGGCACGGCTACCCTGAAGAGACCTATCACACCTTTTCCTACAGTCCGCTGGTTGGAGACACCGACAAGGTGGAGGGAATCTTCTGCGCCGTCAGCGAGGAGACCGAGCGCGTCATCAGCGTGGACCGGCTGGAATCATTGGAGTCTCTTGCCAGCGCCATTGCCACGGCGGACAGCTTCGACATCTTCTTCCAGGCTGTTGCAGACGAGGCAAAGAAAGCCAACAAGAGCATTGTGTTCAGTGCCCTGTATCAATGGGATGGCGAGGGCACAGCACGGCCGATTTATGAAGATCTGGGCGGCAGCGTGGATGTCGAGCGCTGGCAACTTGATTTGGCTTGCAAGTCGACGCAAGCTTTCATTGTCGATATCGATCCTGATGAAGGCTTTCCCGCCGGCGCATGGGACATCGCACCCAGACAAGCGGCGGTCATGTGCATGAGCGTGGCGGGCAGCGAATGCCCTGTGGGTGCATTCGTTGTGGGCTTGAATCCCTACCGGCGCTTTGATGAAGACTATCAAAGTTTTTTGAATTTGTTCGCCGGGCAGATTGCCGCACGCTGGACAACCATCGAAGGCTTCGAGACGGCCAAGCTCAGGACCGCAGCCTTGAATGAGGCACTGGCGTTGCGCCAGGAAGCTGCCAGCAATCTTGCCAAGGTCAATGAAAGCCTCTCCAAGGAAGTGCTGCTGCGCACCGCCCAGCGGGACAGGGTGCATGCGATGTTCAAGCAGGCGCCCAGCTTCATGGCTTTGTTGTCAGGGCCAGAGCATGTCTTTGAGCTGGCCAACGATGCCTATCAAAGTCTTGTCGGGCCGCGAGACATTGTGGGGCGCACCGTGCGGGAAGTGCTTCCCGATGTGACGGGACAAGGCTATTTCGAACTGCTCGACAACGTATATAAGACCGGCGAGCCGTTCAAGGGCGAGGCCATGTCGGTGCGTCTGAACCGCGGCGATAAAGTCGAAGAAAGATTCTTGCACCTGATTTATCAACCGATCTTCATCGACGGAAAGGTGGAGGGCATTTTTGTCGATGGCTACGATGTGACCCATCAAAAGAATGCCGAAGATGCACTGCGGCAAATGAATGTCACGCTGGAAGCCCATGTCAAGGACAGGACGGCAGAGCTGGAACAGGCGCTTGAGCGTCTGCGCCTCGAGGCCGAGGAGCGCTCGATCACAGAACGGGCGTTGCAGCGTGCGCAGAAGATGGAGGCGCTTGGAGCGCTCACCGGTGGGGTGGCCCATGATTTCAATAACTCATTGCAAGTCATCAGTGCCAACCTGCAGATTCTCGGGCTCATGCTGCAAGCCAATCCCGAGGCCGTCAAGCGCATCGATGGGGCCATGGGGGGTGTGACGCGGGGGGCCAAGCTGGCTTCGCAGCTTCTGTCCTTCGGCCGGCGCCAACCGCTGGAGCCCAAGGTGGTCAGTGTGGGCAAGTTCATTCGCGGCCTGGAAGATATGCTGGGCCGGGCCCTGGGCGAAAGCATCGAGTTGGAAACGGTGATCTCGGCCGGACTGTGGAACACCATTGCGGACCCCAGCCAGGTGGAAAACGCCGTGCTCAATCTGGCCATCAATGCGCGCGACGCCATGAACGGCAGAGGCAAGCTGACCATCGAGGCGGGCAATGCTCTGCTGGACTTCCAGTATTGCGAAAAGCATGAGGATTTGAAGCCCGGCCAATATGTGGTGATTGCAGTGACCGATACCGGTTGCGGAATGCCCCCTGAAGTGCTCGAGCGCGCATTCGAGCCGTTTTTCAGCACCAAGCCCGAGGGCAAGGGCACGGGGCTGGGGCTTTCCATGGTTTATGGCTTTGTGAAGCAATCCGGCGGTCACGCCGCGGTCTACAGCGAATTGGGCGAAGGCACCACGGTCAAGCTCTACCTTCCACGCTCCATCCAGGGAGAAGACCCGGCGCCCATCAGCTGGTCCAATGGCCCGGTCCAAGGCGGCACCGAGACGGTGCTGGTGGTGGAAGATGATGAGGATGTACGCGAGACGGCGGTAGCCACGCTGGTGGGGCTTGGCTACCGGGTGCTGCGTGCCAAGGATGCCGACAGTGCCCTCACGGTAGTCGACAGCGGCGTTCATATCGATGTGCTGTTCACCGATGTGATGATGCCGGGCAAATTAAGAAGCCGGGAACTCGCTCGCATGGCCAAGCAACGCCTGCCGGCTCTGGCCGTGCTCTTTACTTCGGGCTATACCGAGAACTCCATCGTCCATGGCGGCAGGCTCGACGAGGGGGTGGAACTGCTGTCCAAGCCGTACACCAGAGAGGCGCTGGCGCGCAGGATCCGCCATGTGATAGGTGCGCAGGCGCAACGATGCCAGGGCATCGCGGAGATGATTCCAGGTGAGAAGCTGGTTGCTGACACGCCCTTCAAGCTGATGGTGGTGGAAAACGACGATCTCATTCGGACTTCCACCGCCGAACAATTGCGCATGTCCGGGCATCAGGTGAGTGAAGCGGCCAATGCCAGGGAGGCCTTGGCTCTGCTTGAAACGCAGGCGGGCTTCGATGCGCTGGTGCTGGACATAGGCCTGCCGGACATGGACGGTACCGAGCTGGCGCGCAAGGCCTTGGCCCTGCACCCCCATCTGGGCATCGTGTTTGCCAGCGGGGCGTCCCCCTCCCACCATCTGGGCGTGCCCAGTGCCACGCGCTATGTGGTCAAGCCCTACTCGACCGCGCAGCTTCTGGCCGAGTGCGCACTGGCCATTCAGCAGCGCCAGGCCATGAAAAACAGCTTCTGAGGGGGTGTGTGGCGGGTGCCGGCGCACGAAAACGGCCTGCCTGCGTTCGCCATGCCAAACTGTTGGAAGTCCGGCTGGTGGCTTGCTTGAGCCCGCTGCCGGTAGCCCAAAAGGGGGCGCGCCAGCGCGCAGCCGGGTGACGTATGGCATTGCTGCGCCGCCAATTCTCCCCCGGTGATTTTCCTGCGCCGGGCAAAGGGCTTGGTCTTGCTTGCCGCCACGGCAGTCGGCGCTGGCGTGGAGACCACGGCTTGCATGCAGGCGCTGTCCTGGTGCTTTCAGGCAATATTCCTACTTGAGAATACGGGAGTGCACTTGACGATGGACCCTCGTCTTACGGAGGTTCCATGAAGTTGACATTGCACGCCTTGCTGATATCGACCGCCGCGATATGCGGTTGCGGTCGGGAAAGCAATACTCCGTCGAATGTTGCCGTGCCCGGCGCGGCGTCCAGCCCCAAGACCCAGGTGCTTGAAGCCGGCGCAGCGGCCTTGCAGAACAAGCCACCCATCGAGGCCCTCAATGCCTACCTCGACGGCTTTCACTTCTACAACGGCCGCATGAGCGCACAGATGGAAGCACACCACTACTGCGCCATGCTCAATGAAGAGGTCACGCAGTGCGTGATCTATGACGGCAACGTCAAGCAGGCCAAGCTCATGGGCGTGGAATACATCATCAGCGATCGACTGTTTGCCGATCTGGACCCCAAGGAAAAGCTCTTGTGGCACAGCCATGTGCATGAGGTCAAAGCCGGACAACTGATCGCGCCAGGCATTCCGGAGATTGCCGAAAAGGAGCTGATGAAGAAATTGGTCACCACCTACGGCAAGACCTGGCACACCTGGCACACCGATATGGACAAGCAACTGCCCGTGGGGGTGCCCCAGCTGATGATGGGCTTCACTGCGGACGGACAGGTGGATCCGGCAATGGTGGCGGCGCGCGACCAACGCTTTGCCATCAGCAGCGAGGAAAAACGTGCCCAACGCCAGGACATACCCGCACCCGCGATCGATGCCGGGGCGGACGCCTGGCAGCATGGCAAGGTCTACCAGATCGCAGATCCCACAGGAACACCGCATGGCCCCGAGACGGCCAGCGGCGCAGACGGGGCATTGACGCCGCACTGACGGGGATTGGACCTGAACGCGCGGCAAGCCTGGTGCAGGTCAGCTTGCCGCGTAGCGGCGGCTCGCTGGCAGCAAGGATAGGCATGACATGCCGTCAACAGGCATGCCGCGCAGCGCATCAAACCGTTCCCGGCGTACCCTCGACGGTCAGCAACGCGGTATGCCATGCGCGAATGATCAGCAGGTGCAGGGATTCTTGCGCCAGGGCTTCCTCGAAAGGCTCGCACAGTTGTGATTCACCGGCCTTGTCGGACAATTCAATCAGCAGCTCCCAACCAGCGTTATCGGTCAACTCCGCAATGAGCAAGGCTTGGAGGGACTGGGCCAGCGTGGTGCGCGGATCGGTGACCACCTGTATCAAGCCGGACGAGGCAGTGCCTGCCACGTCGGCACAGGGTGTTTGGGCAACAGGGTCACCCCCTATTTGCTGCATCGCGCGCCAAAGAAGCTGAAGGTGAGAGACTTCCTCGGCACGAATGCGCGCCAAAGTCTGAGGGGGATGCTCGTCACGCAACGTCAAGGGCAGTTCCATAGGTTCGCTCATGCAGCGTAACGCCTGGGCAATGGGGGGAAGGACCGGCCCCGCTGCGGCCGCAGCCGCTGCCTTGTGCTTGACGATCAGTGCGTCATACAGACGTACTCCACAGCGTTCAAACGCAATCCGTTCAGCCAACTTGTCGACCAACAATTCCGGCCGCCGCCCCAAGGCCCGGGCTACGCCCGACTTCAGTCGGCCACTCAAGGAGACAGGCGGCGAAACCGAACCCAGCGATGGCGAATCCATCAGGTAGGCAAACCGCTTGCTTTCAGCTTCGCGCGTGTTGATTTCAGTCGGTGGACTGAGGGTGTGCACTGCCTCTTGCATTGCCTGTTGACGCTTGGCGCCGGCCGTCAAGCCGGTGCGGTTCAGTCCGTAGAGGGTGGGCTCCATATTGGTTTTCCTCGCACTGGAATCCGGGTGCGGCAACGCCTGCACGCACTCCGATGCCTCAATGCAAAGAGCCTAAGTCTCGGAATCCCATGCAATGTAGGACATCAGGAAAAGCAAGAGTGGTCAATTTGAATCATGCCCATGGCGCATTAACCTCCAGATACTTTTCTGCAAGCTTGTCCGCCCTACACATGACGGGTCCTTACACCGAATTCGGAAATTTCCTACGAAATTCACAAACGCCCATCGCAAGCTTGATGTGTCGGCAAAATGTTTTTCCGACCTTGTTTTTGATATCAGGAGTAATACATCATGGCCAACAATCAAAACCAGAACAGCAACCAGGACCAATCTGGTGGCAACTCGAATCGGGGATTTGCCGGCATGGACAGCGAACGGCAACGCGAAATCGCCAGTGAAGGGGGGCGAGCCGCCCACGCAAGCGGTAACGCCCATGAGTTTGACTCGGAGGAAGCGCGTGAAGCCGGCTCCAAGAGCCACGGAGGCCAATCCAACCAATCAGGCCAAAGCAGCGGCCAGAATCAGGGCAACAACCAGGGCGGCAACCAAAATAGCGGTGGCTCCTCCGGTGGCTCCTCCGGTGGCTCCTCGGGCGGCTCTTCTGGCGGCTCCTCGGGCGGCTCCTCGGGCAGCACGCGTGGCGGCACCAGTGAGCAGCACGCAGAAGCGGGCCGGCAAAGCCACAAGAATGACCGCTGACTAGCGAAAGTGCAGTGCAGGCCGAAGGCAATCGGCCTGCATTTTTTCCTGCAATGCAGGTCAAAAATATCTTGTCTTTGACGTCACGAGAAAAATCGCAAATGGAATTTCCGTTGAATTTCCCCCGTTTCACATTGAAAAAGGATAGCAAGGTTTCCGATTTATTCGTCACATGCTGCAGAAATAACTCCATGTGTCGAAAACGCTCAACATTTGAAGCGAAAGATCAATACCAACGCAATCCAACGCAGCTTCGGCATGGAATTTCATGAAAACCGGGATTTCCTCATGCCATGACAAAGCATGCTTATATTCGCATTATCAAAAAATGCGCTCAATGGGACTGGACATATTGAAAATCTTCACCGGAAATTCTCGTTTCCTTCTGCGAGAAATCACCTAGGAGAGCGCTATGACTGCAAGAAAAATCATCAAATTCGCCGGCAGCAAGTTGCTGGCCCTTTCCTTGATTGCGGGTGCCGCGATGGCGCTTTCTGCCTGCGACCGCAAAAATGAGCGCCCGACGTCGTCGGGCGCTGCATCGCCGGGAGCGGGCACCGGGGCTCCCGGCAATGCCACTCTGGGCAACGGAACATCGGCAAGCGGGACAGGCAATGGCACGGCCGCTTCCGGCGGAAGCGGCACAGGTAGCGGCACAGGTAGCGCCACAGGTAGCGGCGCGGGCACAGGAGCTGGCTCGGGTGTGGGCACGGATTCCGGGATGGCCGGATCTGCATCGAGCAGCGGCTCGGGTACAGGATCTGGTACTGACCGGGACAATGCCGCCGCGGGAGCGAGCAGCCCCGGCGGGGTGGCCAACAATCCTTCGACCGACACGAACGCCGGCAGCGCCACCCCTGGCGGCACGGGCACCTCGTCGGGATCCACCAACAGCACCCCCAACAGCAGCACCGGCAATGCAACACGCTAAGGCACAGGCAGGCAGCAGTGGTGCCAGCCCTGAAGCTGCCGAGCGTTTCACGGCACTTGGTACGTCAGGCCGCAAGTTCGTGGTGGAGAAAGCCAAGGACCAGGTACGGGAGAACAGCCTTCAGGGGCTGGAATGGTCCGGCGGTGGCCCTTCCTACCGTTTGCAAAACGGCGATGCCGTGGAGCGCCTGGATGAGTCCACCTATCGCATTGTGCGCACCGGGGAGCAAGTGCGCCGAGAAGAAGCTCAGGTCACGTCAACCCAGCATGATTTGTCCGGACGCTTGTGAACCAGCAGCGGTTTGGACCATCCAGCAAACTCTTTCTCAAGGAGCCAACATGAAAAAGTTCTCAAGCCTTTCATTGGTGGTATTTGGCTTGGCGCTGTCACTTGGCGCTCAGGCCCAGGTCAGCAAAAAAGATGAGGAATTCATGATGAAGGCCGCTGCAGGCGGCTTGTATGAAGTGCAGGCGGGCAATTTGGCACAGGAAAAGGCAACCGCTGCCAACGTCAAATCCTTTGGCGCCATGCTCATCAAGGACCACTCCATGGCCAACGAAGAGCTCAAGGCAATGGCCAGCGCCAAGGGTGTGACCTTGCCCACCGACTTGCCCGCGGACAAGAAAAGGCGACTGGAAAAAATCTCCAAGGCCAAGGATTTCGACAAGCAGTTTGTCGACGAAGTGGGTGTCAACGACCATAAGCACGACATCCAACTGTTTGAGAAAGCCAGTGCCAACGCGGATGACCCCGAATTGAAGGCCTTTGCCGCAAAGACGCTGCCAACGCTTGTTGCGCATCGCCAGCATGCCCAGAGTCTGAAGAAGACTGATGGGAAATGAGAGGCTCACCGCCCTGAGAGCGTGACTTCCTCCCCAGGTTCAGGAGTGAAAGCAGGCCGAAAGAAGGCCGAAAAAGTGTCACTGGCATTCAGCAAGCCGGTGACAGACAAAACCAGGCCGCAAGTGGCTCAGGGCCTGGGGTTGCCACCGTACAAAGGCAGCAGGAAAGCTTGGCGTCATCACGCGAGCCGTGCAGCGCGCAGGTGCTGGAGGGTGTCAGCAATGACCCATTCAACAGTTCCCGAATTTCCACGATGAAGGAGACGATCATGGAATCCACCACTTCTGGTACCAACCAAACCGGCGCCGCGGCCAGACCCGAAGGCGCGCAGGCCATGGCCGCCGCCGTGCAGCGCTTGAGCCCGCCGGGCGAAATCGACACCAGCGCTGCCGTACGCGAGCGCCTGCTGTATCTGCAGCAATCCGATGCCGTGGGCACCGTGCCGCCGCCGACGACCTTGGGCGGCAGCATAAAGACCGGAGTGGCCCAGTTGCTGGGCGAGCGTCCCGAGTTGCTGTTGGACAAGATTGGCGAAAGAATTGCGTTTGAACGCGGCGGCGTGCGTCTGTATGACGCGCTGATCGTCAAGTACCAGGCAGCGGCTGCGGCCGCAGCGGTGCTGCCCCCCATTGCGCAGGCATTGGAAGAATTGGGTGGCGAGCCGGAGTTGGTGCAGGCAATGCGTGACGAGCAGCCTGAACAGACGCTGGCGCGCATCCGTGCCGAGGAACTGGCGCACTTTCACCTGCTGTGCGCGGCCATGCAGCGACTCGGCGGCGATCCCAGCGCGCAGACGCCTTGCGCCGATGTCATAGGCACGGCCTCGATGGGACTCATGCAGGTGCTGACCGATCCCCGCACCACGCTGGCCCAATCGCTCAACGCCATGCTCACGGCCGAGATGACCGACAACGCGGGTTGGGATCTGTTGCTGCAGCTCAGTGAGAAGGCCGGCGAAACCGAGCTTTCGGACTGGTTCGTGCACGCGCTTGCCCAGGAGGATCAGCACCTGCAGGTGATACGCAGCTGGCTCACGGCGCTGCTGACGGTGGAAGACAAGTCTTCCGCCATCTGATCCCAAACGCTTCAAGGAGAAACTTCATGACACTCAATCTCTTTCAGGACCGGGGTCTGGCGCTGGACCGTCAGCGCATGAGCTGGAAAGACATGGTCGGCAAGCCCATCAGCAAGCTCGATGATGATGCATTCACGCGCGTGCGCATCATCTTGATGAACGGCGTGGAGCTGGACTCGCTGCGCACCAAGCAGGTCGCGCTGCGCATGAATGGCCCGGCCCGGGTCACGCTGGCCCAGCTCATGCGCGTCGAGCAGCATCAGGCAACAACCATCAACTGGCTGCTGGGCGCGGACCATTCGCCCATTGAAACCACGATTGGCTATGAGCAGACCGCGATTGAAGTCACGGCTTCGGTGGCCCAGCTCGAGCCCAATGTCTATCTGGCCCAGGGCTACCGCTATGCGCTGCTCGAGGACTTCGACCACCTCTACCGCTACAGCGCGCTGCTGGACCGCCTCGAAGGCAAGGATGCCAACAACATCACCCAGGGCTACACCGATATCGTGCCATCGCGCGCGACGTGGTTGCACCACCGCGCGCCCGAGCACGATCTACTCGAGCCCTATGGTCCGGACGCGCAACTGGCCACCAAGCTGCATGCGCTGACACTGACCGGAGGCGAGTACCAGACGCATGACTATTACATGAACATCGGGCCGATCTTTGCCGATCCGCTGGCGCGCCAGCTCTATGCCGAGATTGCCTCGGTCGAATCCCAGCACATCACCCATTACGGCGCAATGCTCAATCCCAACGAGACGCTGCTGGAGAAACTGCTGATTTCCGAGGCCTGCGAGATCTGGAACTATGCTGGCTGTGCGGCCCAGGAAACCAACCCGCGTGTGCGCGCCATCTGGGAGCGTTTCCTGGACTACGAGCTGGGCCATTTCCAGGTCGTGCTCAAGTTGTTCAAGGATACCGAGCGACGTGATCCGCAGGAGGTGCTGGGAACCGGCGCGCTGCCGCAATTCATTCAATTCCGCAGCCAGCGCGACTTCGTGCGGCGGGTGGTTGAAGAGGAAACCGGCATGCGCAAGGATGGCACGCGCTTCGTGGAGACCGACAACGAAGGCGTTTCGTCGCTGGCCTACCGCGAGGCGGTCAATGCCGACGGCTCGCCCTCCCAGGCTATCTCTGCGACCTATGCCTGGGCGGCGGGTACCGAGCTGGTGCGCGATCTTCCCGTGGCCAAGGCATGAGCCCCAGCCGAGACTGCCATGCTCAAATACCACCATCTCAACTGCATCTGTGCCTGCCCGCTGGGCGGGCGGCTGATGGACGGGCGTGCGGCCTCGGTCTTGCAGCGCGGCACGCTGTGCTGTCACTGCCTGCTTTTGGAAACCCCTCAGGGGCTGACGCTCATCGATACCGGTTACGGCTTGAATGATGTGGCGAATCCGGCCCAGCGCCTGAGCAGCCTGTTCCTGTGGTTGATGTCACCCGACCTGCGCGAGGAAATGACGGCAGCGCGGCAAATCGAGAGCCTCGGTTTTCGCCGGGAGGATGTGCGTCATATTGTGCTGACCCATCTGGACTTCGACCATGCGGGCGGCCTTGATGACTTTCCCCTGGCCACGGTCCACATGCTGCGCCGCGAGCGCGATGCCGCCAAGGCACAGCGCACTTGGCTGGATCGCCAGCGCTACCGGCCTGCCCAATGGGCCAGCGCGGCGCGCTGGCAGGTCTATGACGGCGCACAGGGCGACCGCTGGCAAGGTCTTCAATGCGTGCGCACGCTGCAAGGCGTCGCCGATGACATCGTCCTCGTGCCTTTGCCCGGCCACACGCTGGGCCATGCCGGCGTGGCCGTGCGCACCGCGGCGGGCTGGATGATGATGGCGGGTGATGCCTATTTTCACCACGGTGAAATGCAGCCTGAGCCTTGGTGCCCCCCTGGCCTGCGCATGTACCAGACGCTGATGGAAAAAGACCGCGCCGCGCGCCTGTCCAACCAGGCGCGGCTGCGCGCACTCAAAGCCAGCCTTGGCGCGCAACTGGAGATCCTGAGTGCACACGACCCGAACGAGTTCGAGCGGGTGAGCGGGCGCGCCATGCACGTTCCGGCAGGTCAAGCCTGGCGTGCTTGACACTCCCTCACCAGCGTCCTGGGACCGAGGTCTTGCGGATAAACCGCAAGCTTAGCGGTCCCTCATCCGCCAAAAAAGCAAATTGGCTCCAGTGCGCAAATCGACACACTGAGCTTGACGGAAATCTTCCTTCTATTCGCGTATGAATGAGAAAATCAGATCTCAGGCAGCAAACAGCGCGTCCGTGGAAATTCTATTGCAATCTGCTCCATATCCAATGCGAAAGTAAACATTGGGCGAGGAGACAAGTTGAAGTATTCCCGAAAACATGCTGACAGGAAAGCTCAATGTGCCCACAGCATATTCACCGTCACAGTGAAATGAAGGCATTTTTTCTTGATTCTCCGATTCACAAGAGAAAACGACAAGCATGACGGTACTTACTATCCCCGTGCGACTTCCAAGAAGCTCGACAATCCCCAGAGGCTTTGTTATTTCCAGATTATACAGATTCAAATCCTGCAATCCGCTCAAGGCCATGCTCCGAACGCTCTTGGCTCTTATAAATTCAGGAGCATGCCAATCCGGAGCCAGGGTGATCGGTGAAAACTCCTGCATCAGTCCGCGACGACGATCTGTTCTTGCATAGGTCATTTTATTATCGTGACAAGGCACGCCAGTGAAATACCCACCTCCAAGCAATTAACGTACCAACCAGTTCAATGCCTTGCGCGAATCCTACAAGGCCGCAGGATGGATGATTTCCAAAGTCAACAGGAACAATGGATACGTGAGGCAACATGCCTGGGAAGTCGGCAATATTTACAACAATCTTCTTGCTATGGAAAATTTTATTATAAATATTACAAGCCTGAATGAATGAATCATTTCAATGCATCTTTATCATTCACATGCCAGGTCAATCTACCCATGGCCCCAATCCATTCAATACCGAGCGGATTTACCGGCACGCACAATCAATGCGCCAAGTGCCAGCCCTCCCGCAAATGCACCGTAGACACCCAATAGAGAAATACGCGAAAGGTGGTGCTCAAACCCAGGCGTGAACCTTTCGGGCGTGCATTTGAAGTCCACCACGCAAGCAATCGCACTGGTGGCAACTGCTCCCGCCCACACAACGCTGGGCTTGTGCGCGCACGCACTATGACGCACCGCCATGGCATGCAGGCCCGCCCACCAGACAGAGGCGCAGTGGTGAATCACATATCCAAGCACCGTGTGTTTCGCTGTGATGCCACGCTTGCGCAGTGCCTCCGTTCCCCAACTCCAGTGGCTGACCGCATTCAAAGGAGCACTGGGGCTGCGGATTTCTCGATGACCTGCCCAGACCAGCGCAATCGCGGACAGCAAGCTGGCGCAGGCGCCGGCCACCAAAGCCTCGCGCACGGGATTTACCTGAAAGTTCGCGTTTTTCACTGCAGGCGAGAATTGCGTCATGGATGAACTCCGTCGGAAGGATGAGTATGGCATTCGCCTCCCTACGAAACTGTAGGAAACTTTCCTACCTGGCTTCATGAAGCTGTCCCGTAACGTGGCCCCATGAAAATCCTTGTGACCGGAGCGACTGGCGCCCTCGGAAGCGCGTTGGTTGACGCCCTGCGTACAGCCAGCTTCGAGGTTATCGCAGCCTCTCGCCAAGCTGAGGGCCACGGCAGCCTGCAGGTCGACTTCTCGGCCGTGCCCTCCCGCCGTTGGTGGGCCAAGCATCTTTGCGGGGTGGATGTTGTGGTCAATGCGGCTGGCATCATCCGGGAAACCAAAGCCGACAAGTTCAAGGCCGTTCACACCCATGCACCCATCGAACTGTTTCATGCCTGCGTTGAGGCAAAGGTTCAGCATGTCGTGCAGATTTCCGCGCTGGGAGCCGATGAGCATGCAGCGAGCGACTTCCATCGATCCAAGAAAATCGCGGATGACGCATTGCGATCCATGAACATTGCCGCCACCATTGTTCAGCCGTCTTTGGTGTATGGGCCTCAAGTGGCAAGTACCGCGCTGTTTGAGCGGCTTGCTGCCTTGCCTTGGGTGGCGTTGCCTCAAGCAGGCGCTTCCAGTCTGCAACCGGTCATTCTGGACGATGTCATTGAAGGCTTGCTGCGGCTCATCATGGCCCGCCCAGCCGGTCAACAGACCATTGCCTTTGTCGGCCCAGACCCCATGACGCTGCGTGCATATCTGAAGATATTGCGCGAGCGCCAAGGCATCCAGACACCTCAGCGTGTCATTGCATTGCCAGATCGAGTGACGCTGCTGGTCGGCCGATGGATGGATGCCTGGCCCGCTGGTCCGTTCACCAGCGAGGCGCTCTCCATGCTGGCGCGTGGCAACACCGCGCCAGTGGACGCGTTTGCGCAGTTGTTGATGCGCCAGCCACGCTCCTTGAAGCTGCCAACCCATGCCATCATCGGCAAAGCGCGCCATGAACAAGCGCTGCTTTCGCTGTGGCTGGCACCGTTGCGCTGGGTTGTTGCTCTGCTGTGGATCTGGACCGGAATGGTCTCGCTAGGCCTGTACCCCCGACAGGACAGCCTGGCGCTGTTGGCCAGCGTGGGAGTCACGGGCATGCTGGCTTGGTTTTCGCTCTACGCGGCGGCGGCCTTGGACCTGGTGCTGGGCCTGGCTGTTTTCTTCACCCGCGGGCGCGCACGTCGGTGGGTCTGGCTGGCCCAGCTGCTCACCATGGGGGCCTACACGGCAATCTTGAGTTGGGGAGCTCCACAGTGGTGGATACATCCGTTCGGTCCCCTGTCAAAGAATCTGCCCGTGGCAGCACTGATTGGTTTTCTCTGGGCGTTGGAGCCTGCGACACCGGGTCGCCCGCCCCGCCAACGCATCTCCCGCTGCGCCAAGTGAAAATCCCGGGGTGACCGCAGATCGACGCAAACCAAGCTATGGACTACCTTCTGCTCAAGTGGCTGCACATTCTTTCGTCGACCATTCTGTTCGGCACAGGTATTGGCTCGGCCTTTTATCTGCTGGTCACCGTTCTGGGCAAAGACCCCCGCGCTGTCGCACATATTGCGCGGTGGGTGGTGCGTGCAGACTGGCTGTTCACTGCGACGACGGCGGTTGTTCAACCGCTGACCGGCATATGGCTGCTTCAACTGATGGGAATGGCACTTGACACACGCTGGATCGCATGGTCCCTGGCTCTGTACATCATTGCCCTTGGATGCTGGCTTCCAGTGGTCTGGCTGCAGATGAGGATGCGCGATCTGGCCCAGCAGGCTGTTGATGCCGGCACCAGCCTGACACCTCAATTTCACCGAATGTTCATCACCTGGGTGCTGCTGGGTGTGCCAGCACTCTTGGCATTTTTAGGAATTTTCTGGCTTATGGTTGCAAAGCCTTCTTGATGAAATTTGATTGCTTGCCTTCAGGAAATGGCTTTCATACGCGAAACCAGGCCTTCCAAGGGCACTATTGCATTTCAGCTTGATTCAAGGCCGATGATTCAGCGCCTGCACAATCCTCAACATTGCAGATTTTCCCGTTGATTTCCCAAAGGCAAAGGAAAATCCCTGCAAGCCGCTGCCACATTGAATTCATCAAACAACAAAATCACTTGTCTTTTCCTTGGCATGGCGAATGCGTCCTGCAAGATCACGGTTCATTGATAGCGGGGAATTTCGCTGCTGCTTTGCTCGGAAAACCCCGAAGGCCGTGTCCACCGGCCTGACCTCTTGGGGCCTTCTGGGGCGCAGGCAGGACTGCGGGCATTCTCCATGCTTTGGCACCCAGCTTTCTGCAGCAGACCTTGCTATATGGCTCTTATCTTTCTTCTGATTTTTATTGAGTGAAGCTTTTGAAAAATAGCCCACATTTTCAGGAAAAACCCATTTTTATTTAAAAAATAAATTTAACTGTTCATTTTTTCCGAAAGTCATGTAAGAGATTTCTCACAAATCTCGGTCGAATTCTTGGAACTCTGCACCCTTGCGACAGAGCAATAACTTCTGCATCCATGAATAGATTTAGTCCTACAAAAAACAGAAAAATTGCTAGTAAAACTGTCGTCTCTTTATAACTTCACCCATAGAAAACCAGTTCTCACCTCCTCTCAGGGTTTTTCCAAAACTGCGCTTGAACACCATCAGCGTGCTATCCATGAACACTCCTACCTCAACCAACCTCAATCCAGAGTGTTGTAATCATTTCGCCAAAAATGATTTATGGCATTCACCATTGAATCTGGCATCAAGCAGGCCAAAAACTTCAACGCCATTTTTGGGTTTCTGGATGGGCGGCTTCGAGGGAGCAGATCATGTCAATGGACACGGCCAGCCTTTGGATCCCAATGCGCGAAACGGCCATCAAACAAGGCTGGAGGAGGATTACACGGCTTTGGCTGCACTGGGAATTCACGTCGTACGAGAAAGTATCGGCTGGCGGCTTTTCGACGCTGGTGGCGCCCAAAGCGTTGAGGCGCTGTTGAAGCAGGCGCGCATAGCCGCCAGCAGAGAAATCCAGGTGATCTGGACGCTGATGCATTATGGCTGGCCGCAACGCCTTGATCCGTTTGACCGGCCCGGCGAATTCATTGAGGCCTTTGCCAGGCACTGCGGGGAACTGGCCCATCTGCTTGCGGGCATTGCCGGGCCTGCGCCTGTCTATCAACCGGTCAATGAAATCTCCTTCCTGTCCTGGGCTGCCAGCCAGACAGGGCTGATTCACCCTTATCTTCCGTCAGGCCCCGAGCGAGCTCGCCAGCTCAAACGGGTCTTGGTCAGCGCCGCCTTGCGCGCTATGGATGCCATTCGGTCTGCTGCTCCTGGCGCACGCTTCATTCACACCGATCCCCTCATTCATGTGATGCCACCCAGGGGTGCTGGTCCGGTGGCATGCGCGGCCGCTTGCGCGGAGCATGAAGGCCAGTTCGAAGCCTGGGACA
>Ga0308157_10002426_pt1 | contig 30613 bp, 28 predicted proteins | sample PhyBR1_FD_201035 | JGI IMG/M metagenome (GOLD analysis project Ga0308157, IMG submission 201035) | Phyllosphere microbial communities from UC Gill Tract Community Farm, Albany, California, United States - DLSLB.R1 | ecosystem: Host-associated > Plants > Phyllosphere > Unclassified | place: USA...
CTCCGCAACCGAGTTGGTGCTATAACCTGCCGCATTAGAAACATGAATGCCCTTTTCTTTGCACTTTTCTAAATCGATATGGTTATAACCCGTAAAAGCAATTGAAATGTATTTTAACTTATCGGCGGCATCGATGACCTCACCACTGAGCGGCGTATTAGCAAGCACTAAAACCTCAGCATCTTTGATTCTTGTCTTGATGGTGTCGTCGTCTAATTTGCCGTCATTATAAACGTCAAGATCGTGACCCTTTTCGATGAAAGGTTTGGTTAGGTTATCAAACTCTTCCTTGCTAATTCCTAAAGATTCTAAAACAACAATTTTCATAATCACACTTTCCCTTATTTTTTATTTTTTGCTTGATAACCGCGTTAATTTTTCCTTAAATATCCCACGGCTCAAGTCATTTTTGAAATGAGCGATACGGTCAGCGCCGTAAATGCTGATTTGACAGTTATAAAATAAGATAGCTTACCTTAGATTTTTTAAAATTCAACTTAATTCAATTTTTATAATAACTATTAATACATGAATTAATTTTTTTAAATCAATAACTTAATATTATTGCTGGACTATTATTAAACAAATTTAATCAAAACCCTTGCTATTATTGGCTTATAAGCATTATTTATGGTTTAAATGGTAGTCAACTAAAGCTATTGTAAAAAATATTTGCTATGATTTTGCTTCCAATCTTTAGCAGTAATCTACTGCCCGCAACACCAACGAAAGGCTAATCATCATGACCTCTGAAATTAAAGTCGCCATCGCCGGTTACGGCAATCTTGGTCGCGGCGCTCAAGCCGCTATCGCTCAAAGTCCAGATATGAAACTGGTTTGCGTGTTCAGCCGCCGAGACCCAACCTCCGTTACCCTTATTGACCAAAGCGTTCCTGTTTATGCTATGGACGACATCGAAAACTATAAAGATGACATTGACGTTCTCATCTTATGCGGCGGCTCTAAGTCGGATTTGCCAGAGCAAGGTCCTAAGCTTGCCCGTTTATTTAATATCGTTGATAGCTTTGATACTCATGCCAAAATCCCTGAATACTTTGCCGATCTTGACGCCCCTGCCAAAAAATCGGGCAAAATCGCCATGCTGTCTGTAGGCTGGGATCCAGGGCTGTTTTCTATCAATCGCTTGTATGGTGAAGCGATTTTACCAGTTGGCGAAACCTATACGTTTTGGGGCAAAGGCTTAAGCCAAGGTCACTCCGATGCCATTCGCCGCGTGACGGGCGTCAAATCAGGCGTTCAATATACCCTTCCCTCAGAGTCAGCGATAGCAAGGGTTCGCAGCGGTGAGCAGCCAGCGCTCAGCACTCGCGAAAAGCACACTCGCGAATGCTATATCGTATTGGAAGATAATGCGGATGCGGACGCCGTTCGCCATGATATCGTGACCATGCCCGACTACTTTGCCGATTATGACACCAAAGTTCATTTTATCGACCAGCAAACTTTTGATCGCGACCACCAAAAAATGCCTCATGGTGGTTTTGTAATCCGCAGCGGCGTAAGCGGTATTGATGAGGAACAAAACGATCAAGTCATCGAGTTTTCTTTAAAATTGGGCAGCAATCCTGAATTTACTGCAAGCGTTCTTGTCGCCTATGCTCGAGCGGCTTATAAGATGAATTTGGCGGGCGAGAGTGGCGCAAAAACCGTTCTTGATGTTGCCCCAACATTGTTGTCGCCAAAATCTGCGGCAGAGCTTCGTAAAGAGTTGCTGTAACTGATCATTTTAAAAGCAATTTACGTTTTACTTAAAAAAAAGCACCCAGCTATTTAGGCTCGGTGCTTTTTTAAACTTAAAATAACTGAATAAAAAAGCCCAATGCCACGGCTTAGCGCAGCATTAGGCTCAATGGTATTTGTTAACTTTATTTTAGTTAACTTTAGTTTAGAACGCAGTTCGGCGATAGTTGCGGTATTTAGGCAACCAAAAATTGGCTCTTAAGCGGCTTTCTAAGTTTTCTGCGGTAACTGGCAATGCCAATTTATCTTCAATCGCTTGCAATGCCACTGTCCGAGCAATTTTTTCACTGATTTCTCTAATGAATTTAATTGGCGGTAAGATAGCACCAGGCGCTTTTTCATATTCCATCGAGATATCAGCAAGGGCTTGGCTTGCTGCCATAAGCATATTATCGCTGATTCCCGTTGCTCGTGATATCAACGCGCCAAGACCAAGTCCTGGGAAAATGTAGCTGTTATTACACTGAGAAATCTCAAACGTCTGACCTTCAAACGTCGTATTACCAAATGGGCTACCGGTGGCAATGATGGCGCGACCTTGGCTCCAGTTCGTCACCTCTTGTGGCGTGGCTTCAATTCGCGACGTTGGGTTTGAAAGCGGCAATACGATGGGGTTTTGAGTATTGGCGCATAACGCTTCGACAACTTCTTGGGTAAACAGACCTTTTTGACCGCTGACGCCAAACAAAACCGTAATTTTTGCTTGTTTAACGACTTGAAGCAAACCAAATTTTTGGCTCTTATCCCAGTTTTCAAGGTCAGCTTCTTTTTGAACCAATGGCTCTTGGAATTTTTGCAGCTCAGTCATGCTGTCAGTCAACAAACCATAACGATCCACCATAAAGACTTGACTGCGAGCTTGAGCTTCACTTAGACCTTCGCGCTGCATTTGGCGAACAATATGCTCAGCAATACCGCAGCCTGCTGACCCTGCCCCTAAAAACGCCACTCGTTGATCGCTAAGTTTTTGACCTTTATTTAAACATGCCGCAATCAAAGTACCCACAGAAACCGCCGCAGTACCTTGAATGTCATCGTTAAAGCAGCAAATTTGATCACGATATCGGTTTAATAATGGGGTCGCGTTTTCTTGAGCGAAATCTTCAAATTGCAACAACACTTCAGGCCAGCGGCGCTTAACGGCTTGGATAAACAAATCAACAAATTCGTTGTATTCGTCGCCTGAGATTCGTGGATTTCTCCAGCCCATATACATCGGATCTTCAAGAAGTTGTTGGTTATTAGTGCCAACATCTAACAAAATAGGCAAACAATACGCTGGGCTGATGCCGCCGCAAGCTGTATATAATGCCAATTTACCAATTGGAATCCCCATACCGCCAATACCTTGGTCGCCTAAGCCCAAGATGCGCTCGCCGTCGGTGACCACGATCACTTTTACTTTTTGCTTGGTGGCATTTTGAAGCATATCATCGATTTTGTGGCGCTCAGGATACGAGATAAATAAACCACGTTTGCGGCGATAAATTTGCGAGAATTTTTCACAAGCTTGACCAACCGTTGGGGTATAGATCAGCGGCATGACTTCTTCAATATGCTGCTCAACCAAATGATAAAATAGCGTCTCATTGGTGTCTTGGATGTTTCGCAGGTAAATATGCTTGTCCATAGCATTGGTAAATGAGCGCAGCTGGTGATAAGCGCGCAGGGACTGCTCTTCAATCGTTTCGATATTGTGCGGCAATAACCCAGTTAAGTTAAAGCTGTCGCGCTCCTCTGAAGAAAACGCGCTGCCTTTATTGAGTAAAGGCGTTTCTAACAGTGCAGGCCCTGCAAAGGGAATATATAGCGGGCGTTTGTTTGGCATAATAAAATCCTTTTATTAAAGATACTCGGGTGGAACGGTTAGTAGGGCTGTATTATACATAGCCTCAGCATTTTTTTCTTACTTAATATCTTAGTTAGCAAAGATTGATCATTTTATAATGTCTCAGCGGGCTTTCTTGATGGTAGTCTCGCTGTGCTCAATGATTGACTTCAAAACTATGAATGTTACTCTAAGCTTGATTTGCAAAGTCGCTTACCTTTACTGCAAAAGCATTTGAATTAGCAAACGTTATTAAACTGCTGATCTGCAATTTTTTGATCAACCAAGGCTTTTCTTTTGGTTTAATATCAAAATGCTTGATCCTCTATAATTTAGTAGTTGCTTAAGGACTTCTTAACGTGTTCTTAACAAGCCAATTGCTATTGTAAGGGATTATCTTACTTGTCATGTCATTGAGAAGTCCGTTTATGGTTACCTCACAACTTTTGAGCTGCGATAAAGCTCACGCTGATCATAAAAAAAGCAAGCTTAACCACCTTTTAAGCCGCAAGATGAATCTTCATTTTCTGATTATCCTTACTGCGCTGTATTTGGTAGCTACGGCAAATTTTGGCTTTTTTGAGCACGTTTTTAGCATTTATCCTGTCAGTCACAACTTTGGTTTTATCGTTTCTATTATCGGCGTGCTGTTTGGCTTAATGTGGCTGCTGTTGCAACTGATTTGCTATCGCCCGATTGCCAAACCCGTACTGATTGCCCTGCTTTTAATTGCTGCGGTTTGCGGTTATTTTACCGATGCTTACGGGACGATATTTGACGGCAATATGCTGATTAACAGCTTGCAAACCGATCAAGCAGAAGCGGCGGGGCTGATGTCGCTCAGCTTTGTGAGTCGCGTCATTTTTTTAGGTATTCTTCCGGCAGTGCTTATCGCCAAGCTTCGGATCAAATCAGTACCAATGCCAAAAGCGCTTTGGCAACGCGCCCTCACTTTATTACTTGCCATTGGCTTGATAGTCATTTGCTTGCTGCCCTTTGGCGACCAATACGCCAGCTTTTTTCGGCAACATAAAATCGTTCGCAGTTATGCCAATCCGATCACACCGATTTATTCTGCAGTCAAATTAAGCAGCGATTATATCGACGAGTGGCGCCGTCCTAATGTCTTGATACCTCATGCTATAGATGCTAGGCGCTCCGTTTCTAGTTCAGCAAAAAAACCTAAGCTTATGGTCTTTGTCTTAGGCGAAACCGTTCGCGCCGATCACCTTAGTTTAAACGGCTATAATCGCGATACGATGCCAAGACTTGCTAAAAACCCAAACGTTTATAGCTTTAGCAATGCAGTCTCTTGCGGGACATCTACGGCGTATTCAGTGCCTTGTATGTTCAGCTACGCCAATCGCGACAATTATGACGCCGATACGGCAAGCGATAATGAAAATGTGCTCGATACCTTAAATAAGCAAGGAGTTAAGGTTGTTTGGCGGGACAATAATTCAAGCTCAAAAGGTGTGGCGGATCGCGTCACTTTTGAAGATTATAAAACGGCAGCGCTCAACCCAAATTGCGATGTTGAATGCCGCGACATCGGAATGCTCAGCGGTTTTGATAAAATGGTCACTGAAAATGCACCAACCAAAGTGAACGCCGCCAAAAAAGACACTTTGATTGTTTTACATCAAATGGGCAATCATGGTCCGGCTTATTTTCAGCGCTATCCTAAAGCTTTTGAAATATTTAAGCCCGTTTGTATGACTAATGAGCTGTCTAAATGCAGCGTTCAATCGGTGATTAACGGTTATGATAATGCCCTTTATTATACCGATTATTTTTTAAATAGCGTCATTGAGACGTTAAAAAGCTACGAAAAAGATTATGACGTCGTTATGATTTATGCCAGTGATCATGGCGAAAGTTTGGGCGAAAATAACATCTATCTACACGGTCTGCCTTATGCCATCGCGCCTGAAGCTCAAACGCATATCCCCGTTGTCATCTGGTCGCCCAATAGCAATCAAATTGATAGCCCTCGCTTAAGCCAACTCACAAGTCAGCCGGTTTCACACGATTTTATCACCCCAACGCTACTAGAGTTTTTTGGAATTACCACCGATGAGGTAAAAGCGGCACCGACGTTTTTTAAGACGTTGCCTTAATTGGGCGCTAAAATTGATGATGCGCTATAGTCAATTTACAAGGGTCAACGATGTATAAGCTGTTAATTATTGAAGATAACCCCGATATTGTCGCCAATCTTTATGCTTTTTTTGAGCCAAAAGGCTTTGAGCTGGACAACGCTCATAATGGCATTCGGGGTCTTGACATGGTGTCAAATCACCGTTATGACGTTATTTTATTAGATGTGATGCTTCCTGGCATGGATGGCACCACGCTTTGTCAAAAGTTAAGAGAAGAGCTTCATGACAAAACGCCTGTTTTGATGCTCACCGCCCGCGATACGGTTTTGGATAAGGTAGCGGGATTTGATAGCGGCGCTGACGACTATTTGGTAAAGCCATTTTCGCTTGTTGAGTTAGAATCGAGAATTAAAGCGCTGATACGGCGGCATCAAAACGAGTATTTTGAGCACACGATCACAATTGGCGACTTAACCTTGAACGAAAGCCAGCATATCGTTTCTCGAGAAGATAACGTGTTAAAACTAACGCCAACTGGATTTAAGATCGTCAAAGCATTAATGAGCGCCTCGCCGCGCGTGATGAGTAAAAGTGAGCTTGAAGAAAAAGTCTGGGGCGACAACATCCCAAGCAGTGATGCGCTGCGCACCCATTTGCACAGTGTCCGCGCTCAAGTTGATAAGCCCTTTGAAAAAATGATGATTATCACGGTTCCTAGCGTTGGTTATCAGATCATTGATCCTGATAAGTAAACGTTATCTGTTCTTTATCCTTTATCTTTGCTCCTATCAAGAAAATCAACTATGATCAGTATCGACTCCATCGCCAATAAATTTCGGCTGTCTTACGTTGTGTTTGCGCTGCTGCTTTGCACAACGTTCGTCAGTATTTTTATGGTTGCTGAAACCAAAATGGAGCAAGAGCTGGTCAAAGCTCGATTATTGCAGCAGCTGCAATTGAGTCAAGAAAAAGACGGCGATCAGCCAATTTACACCGCAAAGCCCGGCATCATCATCTATCGCTATGACAAAGCGCCTAGCAACTTAAAAATGCTTGCCACCAAAAAAGTTCAGGAAATCCCTGTAACGACTACCACCGAAGCAGGCATGGTTAACACTAAGCTGCATTTTTTTGTTTATCAGCAATCCTCTCAATCCTATATTTTGACCTATTTAGAAGATACTGAGATGGTCATGGAAAACTATCCAGTTTTGGCGATATTTGAACGTTTAGAGGACATCATTGCCAATGCTTTAAGGGTTGCTGTGGTTTTAAGCTTACTTATTGCCGCTATTTTTTCGCAACTGACCACAAAGCAGATCACCAAGCCATTACTTAATTTAAAAAAAGCGGTCGAAACCGATCATCAAAACCTGACCCAACTTACGCATTTGCCCTCAGAGGTGGGCGTATTGGCGCGCGCCATTGATGAAAAAAACCACCAACTTCGCCAGTATCTTAAACGTGAGCAGCTATTTACCGGTGATGTCAGTCACGAGCTGCGAACGCCTTTAACCATTATTTTGGGCGCCTCAGAAGTCTTAACCGCCCAACTAGAACCTGATCCGGAACTCACCAAATTTACGCGCCGAATCAGCACAACCGCTCAAGAAACCTCGGAGATTATCAGCGCGCTTTTGTTACTCTCACGCGCTCCTGAAAAGCTCGATGCGCCGCGATCGTCTATCAATCGCATTGCAACGAGTGAAGTTGAACGGTTAAAATATTTGCTGCGCTATAAGACGGTCACTTATAAGGTAGCTGCTGACAACGAGTATTTTGCTCACGTCCGCCCTGAGCTGTTAAAAATGGCATTGGGAAACCTTATCAAAAATGCTTTTCAATATACCGATGAGGGCGAAGTTACCCTTACTATTGATAAAGATAAAATCACCATCTCGGACACCGGTCTTGGAATCCCTGAAGCGCTAATGCCGCAACTTTACGAGCGCTTTGAGCGGCTTGAGCCGCCGTTAGTAGAGGATAATATAAGCAAAAAGGTCGAGGGCACCGGATTGGGGCTAAGTATCGTTCAGCGCATCATGATGCATATGGACTGGACATTGACGCACGAAACTAACGCATCAGGCGGTAGCACCTTTAGCATTTATTATTCCTAATTTTTTACAAATCTTCTTTGCTCATCATTGATCAGGTTTATCATTGCTCAAGCTTATCATTAATCCTACTTATCGATTTCATCTTAACGCTTTCTTAACTGCCTCTCGCCTATACTTAACGCCTACCGATTTCGTGAACTTTTTAGGGCAGCCGTCGCCTCAAGCCTGCGCCTAATTTGAATAACCGTTAAGCAGATAGTATGAACCTTTTAAACTTGAGCAACTCTAGTAAGCGGCTAGCATTTAATCGCTTGGCAAGGCAAGCCGACAGCAAAAACTGGTTATGGCTTAAGCTATTAATACTTACCGTGATTGCCGCTGTTAGCTTTGAGCATAGTGCCTTTGATATTTATGTAAGTCAGCTTTTTTACCATCATGGCAAGTGGCTGATAGAAAAAGGCAGTCAGCCTTTTGCATTTATTTTTTATGATGCGCCCAAAGCCCTGTTAATTTTAGCTTTTATTTACTTAACCACTGTATTAATGATCACTTATCGACGATCTTTAACCCCTTCTAGCAAGATTTATAACAGTAACTTCAACAGATTTATTATTCCTTTATCACCTAAAGAGATCGCTTATCTTTTGACTGTAATCATCGTGGTGCCATCAACCATTGCTCTGCTCAAAGGCGTCACTCACGTCAGCTGCCCCAATCAGTTGACCCTCTTTGGTGGACAGCTGCCTTATCTGAGTCTTTGGCAAAATATGGTAGCTCAAACACCAGCCCGATGTTTTCCTGCCGCTCATGCCAGCGCAGGATTTTCATTATATGGTTTGGTATTTTTACCAACGCTTTATCGATATCGCCAAAAACTATTTGCAATCGTTACGCTCTTAGGCTGGACAATGGGACTTTATAAAATGCTCTTTGGCGATCATTTTTTTAGTCATACTTGCGTGTCCATGCTGTTGTCATTAACCCTAACTTCTGCGCTTGCCAGCGTATTTTTTAAAAACGGAAAACCAAAAAGCATCCGCTAAATTTTTATAAAAACTATTCAGATCAGAGGATTTGAAAGAAAATAGCCTTGATCGTGAATTATACCGCTTGAGGCAGCATCTCATGCTTGAGCCCGATAGCACAGGGCTTGCCACGATTGTCCACCTCTTTAATCACCAGTGACCATTCTTCATTGACTGCAATTTTATCACCAGGAACAGGAGTCGCCGTCAAATTTGCCATAACAAACTCTGCAACGGTTTGCTGCCAAATGCTGATCGGTGCCTGTTTATTTTTTGGCAGCGAAGCTTCCGCTTTTTGAAGCTCGGCAAAAAAAGGCAGATCGCCCAGTTTGACATTAGGCGACAGCAGCCAATCGCCATAAAAGTCTTCAATTGCACGCTTATCAAGCTTGGTATCATTAAAAATTTGAGCAATTTGGCTGGCATGGTTGCCGCGCATGGCATACCAAACAATATCGCCAAAATTAAGCGTGGTGTCTTTGTCAACTTTGACCAATCGACCACTGCGAACCAACGCAAACACCTCAATTTCATCAGGGCTGATCCGGCTTGAAATGTCTTTGGGATGCCGCCCCATAGCAAACGCGCCTGATTTTACCTCAAACTCATAAAGGGTAATGCTTGCCTTATCCGACACCCAAACTTCATGCTCCTCTTTAGGATCATTATTGGTGGGAATACGAACTTTAAACAATCGCGCCATGACTGGAATGGTCGTTCCTTGCAGCACCAGCGACAGCACCACGACCCCAAAGGCAATATCAAACAGTAAAAACGCTTCATCAATCGATGCCATCACCGGCAAAATAGCAAGGGTAATCGGTACTGCGCCGCGAAGACCGACCCAAGAAATAAAGGCAATCTCGCGATCTTTAAATTTAAAGGGTCGAACACTGCTATAAACTGCAATGGGTCGCGCCACCAAAATCATAAATGCAGCAATGGCAACTGAATAATGCCAAACGTTAAGTACGTTTGAAGGCGTCACCAGCAATCCTAATACCACAAACAAGACCGCTTGCGAGAGCCAAGCAAAGCTGTCCATCACCCGAAGCACATGCTCAGTGGCACGAATTTTTTGGTTCCCAATAATCATTCCCGCCAAATACACTGCCAAAAAGCCACTGCCACCCATCAAGTTGGTCGCGGCAAACACGCAAAGCCCCGCCGACAAAATTAAAATGGCATACATCCCTTCTGCCAAATGCACTTTAGGCAACATTTTAGCCAGAACATAGCCCGCTAAAAGCCCAACACCAAGACCAAAGCCTAGTTGCTGTAGCAGCAGCCCCAAAAAGCCAAATACCGTTTGCCCTTCAGGGTCAACATTGAGCGCGATAAGCCCTGTCACCAATAAAATGGCAAGTGGATCGTTAGCACCTGACTCTAATTCAAGCGTTGCCTGAACGCGGTCATTGAGCTTGACGCCGCCATTTCGCAGCAGTGAAAATACCGCAGCGGCATCGGTTGATCCCACAATCGCCGCCATCAACAGCCCAACGCGCCAATCGACATTTAATAACCAAGTGACAAACACCCCAAGCACCAAAACCGTTGCCACCACGCCCCAAGTTGCTAGCACAATGGCAGGTTTAAGCCCCACCCGAAACGATTGAATTGATGTTCGCAGACCGCCATCGAGCAAAATACATGCCAAAGCCGCTTGACCAACAAAATTGGCAATGCCGTATTGCGAAAAATGAATCCCTAAAATACCCTCCTCACCTGCCAACATGCCCACCACTAAAAACAGCAGCAACAGCGGCACCCCAAGCCTTGCTGATAACGTGCTTGCCATAATGCTGGTGAAAATAAGTAACGCCCCTACTAAATATAGGATATTTAACGTATCCATCAATCATGCCCTATAACTGGTTCAATCTATCGCTCATTGGCACTCCTTGCCGCTAACTGCTCCTTGTCTGTTGAGCTGCCCTTATCTTTTATATCACGTTTAACGAATTTAGTGCCCTTATTTGACTTAAATTTCTCAAAAACTTATTGAGAATCATTAAATAATGTCCAAAAAATTTTATTAAAAATCATTGACATTTAAAAATTAGCTTCTCAGTCTAAAAAAATCAGCCACTTATCTGGGTTATGCTTTTAAAATCATTAAATTTTCAAAAATTTTTGTTATTTTAAAAAAAATAAATCCTGACTAAATGGTCAGTTATTGTTAACGTAATCAAAAACTTATCTAAAATCAGTCTTCTAGCTCACCTAAAAAATTGCTAATTAGCCCGTGCAGAAGAGTTGTTCAGTGTTTCAAAGTGTGATTTACTGTGACAAAGCATCAACAATCGCCACACAATCAGGATAATTTTTAAATTAACCTCTTGTTTTGAGACGAATGTTAAGCTTTTAAGACGGTCATATTGACCATAAATTTTTACGATTTTTTTAGCCATTCATGCCTTCTTTGTGGCATCAAAACATCTCTTAGCAGGACGCTAACAGTTGTCTTGATAAGCCAAAGCTTGCCACCCCACAAGGAAGTGACGACTGTACATAAGGGAGTACGACTGTGCGTTTTAACTCATTGAATTTCTCAAACCTTGCCGCCTTCGCTATCAAACCGCTTGCTATGGCAGCCGTTGCTACTGTTGCAATCACTGGCATGACTAGCGCTCAAGCTAAGACTTTATTTAAAGATACCAGCATCACCGCGCTTTACGGCGGCGGCTTTAAAATGGTACCAAATAACGAAACCGCTTCTTTAACAACGATGACGCTTGAGCATGCCTCAACCCATGATTGGGGCGGTATCTTTGCGTTTGTTGACCGTCATCAAGGTGATGAGTATGACCTAAAAGACGCAAGTGGCAAGGTGATCGGCTCAAAAGATTATAGAGAAACCTTTGGTAAAGTATCGCCAAAATTCAAAATTGCAAAATTTAACGACGGCTTTGTCAAACAAGTGAATCTTGCCACCGTTTATGAATTCAGCTCAAACAGCACCGGCTTTGGTCAAGATAACCTTTGGGTTGGCGTTGGCGCTGATTTAAACGTCCCAGTCCCAGGAATTAAGTACGCCTCAGCGACGCTTTATCATGCGTTTAATAACGCTGAAGCTGCAAGTGGTGCTAAAACTAAAGGTGATGACCAAAAAGTCACGCTAACCTCAGCTTGGGAAAAAGATAACGTCTTGATCGACGGTTATGTCGATTTTGCATTTAACAATGAGTTTGACAACGTTAAAAACAGCATTCACTTTAACCCACAGATCAAATACAACGTTCAGCCAATGCTTGGTATTGATAATCGCTTAGAAGTGGGTATTGAGTACGATTACTGGAAAAACAAATTTGGTATTAATGATGTGGATCAAAACGCGGTTGCTGCGTTGGTTAAATATCACTTCTAATTTTGAAAATACTTTGCAAAAAGTATTGACACCTTTAGAAAAGCGCGTATAATACGCCTTCATCATCTAATGATGACTTAAGCGGGATTAGCTCAGTTGGTAGAGCACGACCTTGCCAAGGTCGGGGTCGAGAGTTCGAGTCTCTTATCCCGCTCCAAATTTTAAAAAAGCCTCACTTCAAAGTGGGGCTTTTTTTGTCTTATTATTTTAAAACCACAGTCATTACTCATAAATTAGTTGGCAAATCTTCTCCAATAAATTCCCAAAGCTTAAGGCTATACTTTTCTTTTAGAAACTCCAATGTTACACAACTGCTGCTAAATGAAGCATTCTTGCTATCGTTGCCTTACTTAAACCATGGCAGACTAAAGTCTAAGTTTGCCTGCTTATGCTTACTGCTTTTTAGCAGCTCACTTATCTCATATTTAATTAAATTAGCTCAAAAGACCATTTTTTATTAAAAAGGGAAAAGTGTGATTTCTGCCAATAATACGCCTGTCAAAGCAAAAGCAATGCAGCTTCAGCCAAGCCAAATTGCGACCTATTTACCCATCAATAAAAACTATTGTTTATTTTTAGATATCGATGGGACGCTTGCTGAATTTACCTTTGATCCAAAACAAAGCTTTATTCCTAAAACAACCCTTACCCTTTTGCAAAAAATTCAGCAGCAAGGCGTGATGATCGCTGCGGTGACAGGTCGCAGTCTGATTGAAGCGAAAAAAATGCTGTCTTCATTACAATTGCCAATTGCAGCAACTCATGGTTTAGAGATTGCTATTGATAACAGCGGCAATAGCAATTTAATTTCTATTGATATTGCGGAGCTGACAGCGATAAAAAATAGCATTTCTCAATGTTGTTTGCCTTATCCTGAGTTAAGAATAGAAAATAAGCCTTTCTCCGTGGCTTTGCATTTTCGGGAACATCCTATCTTAGCGGATACCGCTTTTGGCATCATGGAAAATCTAGTAAAAGATTATCCAAATTGGGAGTTAAAATCAGGAAAGTATGTTTGGGAGTTGGTGCCAAAAGGCGTCAATAAAGGTGCGGCGATTTTAACGCTACTTAATACACTGCCCGACTGCGATAATATTTGCCCTATCTTTATAGGCGATGACATCACCGATGAGGTAGGATTTTTGGCGGTTCAAGGTGAAGAGCTGACCGAAAATGGCACCATAAAAAAACGCCCAGATGCGATAAACGGTTTGGGAATAAAAGTTGGTGATGATCCGACCTTTGCTCGCTATCATTTGCGCGATATTGCTGAGGTAACAGGTTTTCTTGAAAGCTTTTTAAGCTTTTGCCAACGCCCTATCAACCCTCCCAATAACCTAATCACGTCAACGTCTGATTTTACCAATAAAACAAGGAGGCATGCCATATGAGCCGATTAATCGTCTTATCCAATCGCGTCAAGCTTCCTGACAATCAGCCAATGGCAGGTGGTCTTGCGGTGGCATTAAGCGATGTTTTGATTGAGCAACCTGCAATTTGGATGGGCTGGGATGGTGAAGTGATCCATAGCGATGGGGCGAGCTTGAGCAGTTGTCCGACCAATCAGTTTCGCCAAATCTCCCATTCAGCGTCAACGAGCGCTAATTTTACCAATATCAAAGCCGATCTTAGCTACGTCACCACCGCGCTAACTGCCAAGCAATATCAGCATTTTTACTGCGGCTTTGCGAATAATGTGCTTTGGTCATTGTTGCATGAAAATCCAGAGTTAATCTCTCAAAACCCGATGGATGACGCTGGATATCAGGAGGTAAACCGACTATTTGCTGGGCAGTTAAAACGAATTGTTCAGCCTGATGATGTGATTTGGGTTCATGATTATCATTTTTTAAGCGTGGCATATCACTGCCGTAAGCTTGGTATCAAAAACCGAATTGGCTTTTTTTTGCATGTGCCGTTTGCAGCTCTGCCTTATTGGCAACAACTTAAACAAAGCCCTGAACTGATTGCGCACCTTGCCTATTATGATGTTTTGGGTGTCCAGTCGCAGCGCGATAAAGCCAACTGTCTAACCGTCATGCGCCACTATTTAGCCGATCAGCTTGTCAGCGACAATCAAGATCAAGGCAGTTTAACCCTTAACCTAAATTATGATATTTGCCACCATTTAGCAATTGATGCTTACCCTATCGGCATCAATGTCGCAAAAATTCAGCAAGAAGTTCAAGACTTACCACAATTTAACGCTAAAACCGACCATAATCTGCCAACAACAAACGCTACAAAAGCTAAGGCTCAGCAAATTATTGCCGTTGATCGGATCGATTATTCTAAAGGGCTGCTAGAGCGTTTTTCAGCGTATCAAAAGTTTTTGCAACGTTATCCAGAATATCAGCAGCAGCTTGACTTGTTTCAAATTGCTTGCCCAAGCCGTTTAGATTTGCCAATTTATCAACGGCTTTATAAAAACGTTAACCAAGCTGTTGCTCAGGTCAATCAAGAATTTGCCTTAAACAATGCGAGTCGTGATAAGCACTCTCATCAATGGAAGCCCATTACGTATAGCGAAAAAGTACTAAACCGTACGGATCTTATGGCAGCGTTTTGGCAAAGCGATGTTTGCTGGGTAAATTCGCTTAAAGATGGCATGAACTTAGTTGCCAAAGAATATATTGCGGCTCAAGATGGTGAGAATCCTGGGGTTTTAGTATTATCAAAATATGCAGGCGCCGCTGAGCAAATGCAGGCAGCCGTCCTGATCGACCCACACCAGCCTCAAAGCGTGATGGATGGCTTAAAATTGGCACTAACGATGCCGCAAGCCGAGCGCAAAGCGCGCCACCAAACATTGTTAAAAGGTTTAAAAGAGGAGGACTTGCAGCAGTGGCAGCAACGATTTTTAGCCGATTTATATTTAAAAAATAGCCAAACTGAAGAAGCTTAAAAAATTTTACGACTATTTAATTATGACTAGATTAATTAGAAGATTATAAAAATAACAATAAATTTAAAAACAATAAAATTTAAAAAATAGGAAGTCAATATGCGGCAAAGCGCGACCAAACATCATTTACTCAGCGAAATTAGAGCAGCGGTTGCTGAAATCACTACCGAGAAAGATGCCAAAAATGTCTTGATGACTGATGAATTACGGCATTCGGTATTAAATACATTGATCGGCTTTAGTGATCGCATTCCTCATCCTGCAAGCGGTATGGTCAATAGCGGCTCAAAAACGTTATTACGTTGGCAAATTTTGGCGTTTGTGGCAGGGCTTGATTTAACGATTGCTAAGTGGTTTGAGTCGCACTTAGATGCTTTGAGCATTTTGCATGAAGTGGATGATGTTAAAGCTCAAGGCTTGTGGGCAGTTTGGGCTGCTGAAGGTCATTCTGATCCGATTCGCTTTGACAATGGTAAGATTTTTGGCAATAAAGCGTGGTGCTCAGGGGCAAATCTCGTTGATTTTGGGCTGCTGACTTATCGCGATGCAGCAGGGAAATCACAACTGGTTATGGTCAATATGGCGCAATCTGGGATTGCTATTGACAATAGCCCTTGGCAAGCGGTCGGTATGCAAGCAACGGATACCGCAACCATCCAGTTTGATGGTGTTGCTGCGCGCCTTGTCGGTACAGCAAATGCATATTTAGACCGCGTAGGATTTTGGTATGGGGCAGCAGGCGTTGCCGCTTGTTGGTTTGGAGCGGCAACGTCATTAGCGGATTATTTAATCACCGCTTATCAAAAAAAGCCCCACGATTATAAAGCGATGTATTTAGGTCAACTTGCAACGGCTTTAGCGGTAAATCAGCAGTATTTTTATCATATTGCTAATTTAATTGATAATAACCCAAACAGCAATCATGAGCTTAGTATTCGGCAACTGCGAGCAAATACCGAACAAGTCGCGCGGCAAGTTTTAGACACCGTAGGGCAAGCGTTGGGCGCAGCACCCTTTTGTACGCAAGCACATTTTGCAAGACTGTCAGCAGATTTGAGCGTATTCATCCGTCAAAGCCATGGCGCGTTTGACTGGCAAAACATCGGTGAATTGACCGCTAAGCTGCAAAAAGAGCTTAGTTCAAAACAAGATCAGGAGCGCTTATGGCAACTGTAATACCATCAAAAGTCGACCTTGATTTAGATAATGGAAAGCAAAAAAACACGGCTGAAATCACGCTTCATCCGATCGTTGGCGATCGTATTATTGAAGGCGACGGTACAAGCAGCGAGGACTGGCAAAATTGGCAAGGGCTGCAAAAGCTACTGCAATTAGAAGTAGCAAAACAATTTCCAAGGAACAAGCGCGTTTGTATTTTTGCGCCACATCCTGACGATGAAGTTTTGGGCTGCGGTGGACTGCTGCAACAGCTTACTGCTAATGGCAATTCCATCCTGATCGTTTATGTGACGCGCGGAACTCAAAGCCATCCGGACTCTAGCATTTATCCGCCAAATAAGCTTGGCATCATCCGACCGCAAGAAAGCGTTGCTGCTCTTAATTCGTTAAACATTGCTGGAAAAGTGACTACGGTTAGCCTTGATTTACCGGACGGCGATGTGATTTCAAATCAAAGTGAGTTTACCAAAAAGCTGAGCACGATTGTCCGTTCTGATGATATTTTAGTGACGCCTTTTGTTCATGACGGTCACCCTGACCACGAGGTAACGGGGCAAGTGGTGGCAGATTTTGCAAAGACCCATCACCTGCCCTGCTATCAAGTGCTGATTTGGGCATGGCATTGGGCACAACCCAATGATCAGCGAATCCCTTGGCAAAATGCGTTCAGGCTTGACTTAACCGCCGATGAATTACAACGTAAATCAGACGCCATTTTTTGTTTTACCAGTCAAATTACCACCGATCAAAGCACTGGAAATCCACCGATATTATCCGAAAAAACTGTTGCCAGAATCAGCCAACGTTGGGAGGTTTATTTACATGACTCACGCGATTGATGCCATCACGCCTATGAACCTTACCAACCGATTAAACGCGGCGGAAACCATAAAAAATGACCGCGCCTCTGAGTATTCAGAGTCCTACTTTGATGCGCTTTATGAAGGCAGTCAAGACCCATGGCACTACCAAACCCGATGGTATGAAAAAAGAAAACGCGATATTTGCTTATCGCTACTGCCGCAAAGTCAGTACGGGCGCGCCATTGAGCTTGGCTGCGGCAATGGTGTGTTTAGCGAGCTGCTTGCCGATCGCTGTCAAAGCTTGGTCAGTATCGATGGCAATCGCCACGCCGTGAACTTAGCAAAGCAGCGCTTGGCAAAGGCGTCCCATACTCAAGTGATTCAAGGCATTATCCCAAAAGTATTGTTAGATTTACCAAAATCTCAAAATGACGCTTCAACAAATGAGGCGCATCAATCAACTTTTGATTTAATCGTCATTAGCGAGATTTTATATTATCTATCTGCCGCTGATATTGATATCGTCATTAACTGGGTGCAAAAGCACTTGGTATCAGGTGGGACGCTGCTATGCTGTCATTGGCGCTATGCGATTGAGGGTTTTGATATGACGGGCGAAAAGGTTCATGAACGCTTGCAAAATGCTTTTAACCTACCTGCTAATAAGCCGAGCCAAAAAGCGGCGAAAGCGATATTTACCCAACAAAGCTGCCTTGTTGACCGCGACTTTTTATTGGACGTTTGGCAAAATACGCCCACTTCGGTCGCTGAGCAAGAAAATTTGGTATAAATTTATAACTTAAGATTAATATGAAAATTGGTATTGTGATTCCGGCGCATAACGAAGCGAAGACGATCGCGGATTGTTTAGCAGCCGTTCAAACTGCCATTGCGCAATTGCCGCAAGGTGTTGACGCTTATCTGCTTGTGGTACTTGATCATTGCACGGATAACACAAAAGCGATTGTCAAAGCTTTGGGCGTCGATTACTTATCTTGCGATTATCGCTGCGTTGGTCGCGCTCGCGATTTCGGGCTTCGTCATGCTATCAAAAATGGCGCAACTTGGCTTTGCTGTACCGATGCGGACTCGACCGTAAGCAAAGATTGGTTGGCTGAGCAAATCAGCCATTTGCAACAGCCGACTGATATGATTTGTGGTGTGGTCAGTGTCGCTGACTGGTCACATTTAACCTCAAAAACGCGCGACGATTATCTTGCGCATTACCAAGATAAAATGGGGCATCGCCACATTCATGGTACAAACTTAAGCTTTAGCAGTCACGCTTATCTTGCGGTGGGCGGCTTTGAGGCTTTGGCTTGCCATGAAGATGTCAATTTGGTTAAAAAATTTGAATCTCAAGGCTTTAATATTACGTGGAGCAACCGCGTTCGCGTCACCACAAGCAGCCGGTTAGAAGCGCGAGCCGCCGAAGGTTTTGCGGCGTTTATGGCGAATTTGGAAAAGAGCAATTCATAATAAAAAAGCCCCTAGCTTGTAACTTTGCTAAGCGCTTTTTTTGATTACAAATTATGAATCACATTGTTAAGCGATAAAATCTCTTCAAGCTCGTCTTCGGTGAGCAAACCCTCTTGCCGAACTAAATCAGCAACGCTCACCCCACTTGCAAGCGCCACCTCTGCAATCCGCGTGGCATTTTCATAGCCGATATGCGGCACAAGCGCGGTGACAATGCCAATGCTATTTTTAACGTGCAACGCGCAGTGATCTTTATTGGCAGTAATGCCTTGAATACAAAGTTTATCTAACATTCGGATCGCTTTTTCGAGCATTCGGGTGTTATTTAGCAGGTTATAAATGATGAGCGGCTCCATCGCATTCAGCTGAAGCTGACCGGCTTCGGCTGCCATAGTGATGCTCATATCCGTTCCCATCACCTGAAATGCCGTTTGATTGACCGCCTCTGGAATTACTGGATTGACTTTTCCGGGCATGATGGAGGATCCGGGTTGAACGGCAGGCAGATTAATCTCGCCAAGTCCCGTTCTTGGACCACTCGATAACAAGCGCAAATCGTTACTTAACTTTGACAGCTTAATTGCAAGGCGGCGTAGCGTCCCTGAAAACTTTACAAATGCGCCCATATCTGAGCTTGCGGCAATCAAATCCTCAGCAAGCTTAATGGGCAAACCGCTCACCAAAGCAAGCTCGCTCACCACCAATCGCGCATAGCCGCTTGGCGCATTGATTCCCGTACCGATCGCCGTTCCACCCAGATTTACCTCACAAAGCTGCTTGCAAGAGTGCTCAATTTGCGCCGTCTCCCCGCCCAAGTCGCTCGCAAACGCTCGAAACTCTTGACCAAGGGTCATTGGCACGGCATCTTGCATTTGCGTTCGCCCCATTTTAAGCACGTCAGCAAACTCTTGCGCTTTAATCGCTAAGCTATGTTGCAGCTTATCTACCGCCTCTTTTAACGGTCTTGCCGCAAAAACAATCGCCAATCGCGCTGCACTTGGGTAAACGTCATTGGTCGATTGCGAGCGATTGACATCATTATTCGGATGCAAATGCTGATATTGCCCAAATTCAAAACCCAATTTTGCAAGACCAATATTGGCAATGACCTCATTGGCGTTCATATTGGTCGACGTCCCCGCCCCGCCTTGAATCAAATCAACAATAAACTGATCATGATAATTGCCCAAAATTAGCTCTTGGCACGCCTCAATAATTACTCGCGCTTTATCATCGCTCAGCAATTTATGACGGTGATTGGCTTTTGCTGCTGCTAACTTTACCATCGCAAGCGCCATCACCAATTCTGGAAAATGACTGATCGGAACGCCTGTAATATGAAAATTTTGGTGAGCGCGCTGAGTTTGAATGCCATAAAGCGCTGCTGCCGGAACGTTTTGCTCACCGAGCAAATCCGACTCAACGCGAAATGATGCTTTGTCATCGATGGCAAGTAAGGTTTCGGCATGGTCATTTAATAAAGGCTTATTTTTTGTTTTTTCGACTTTAAAAGCTTTTGTAGGCGTGGCAACCGTCATAAATTATTCCTAATTATCATGAAGTGTTAATTTATCATAACACTTTTGCCCACCAAAGCCGCCGCTAAACCTTAAAAAAGGCAACAAATTTAGGTCAATTTTAAAATCGCTTGATTAATGGTTCACAGGTTAACTTTAAGAAGCAATGCCATCTGAAAGCAAAATTTGCTACCATAGCCTTATCGATTTAACCCTTTGCTTAAATTTTAACACTCTTAACCCCCAATTTTTAGGAAATACTATGGCAAAAAATGCCCTTCAAGCTCAATTGCTCAAAGCCGGATTGGTGGACAGCAAAAAAGCAAAACAGCTTAATAAACAATCCGCTCACGCCAGACGCACGGGTGATGACGCAGCTCTTGAAGCAAAAAAAGCGCTGGCGGCTGCCCAAGCTGAAAAAGTTGAAAAAGACCAACAATTGAACCAAGAAAAGCAGCAGCAGCTTGAACAAAAAACCCTTGCCGCCAACATCAAACAAATGATTAAGCAGCACCAAATTGCAGACACAGCAGGCGATGTCAGCTATCAATTTGTTGATGACAGTAAGATCAAAAAGATCCACACCACGCAAAAGCTTTTTGATCAAATCGTAGCCGGTCACGTGGTGATTGCACGCTTAGACGACAGCTACGCGCTACTGCCGTATCCGCTAGCGGAACGCATCAATGAAAAAATGGCAGGTTTTATCGTGGTTTCTAACGACAAAGCCAACGATGAAGTGGATGAGGACGATCCTTATGCGGCGTACGTCATCCCAGATGACTTGATGTGGTAATGTAGGTCGCGGTTAACTCAGCGATTTAAACTCAAGGCAATAATTTTATTTTTATTTAAACAATAAAAAAGGCGCTCAACGAACGCCTTTTTTGCCAACGCTTGCAATCAGCGCGACGAGTGCCATCCCCATGATAATCAAAACCAGTGACATGGTATGAGCGGCATCATAGTTAAGCGCTTCGACCTGCTCATAAATGGCAATGGACACGACTTTGGTTTCGTGGGGAATGCTGCCGCCAATCATTAAAACCACACCAAACTCACCAATGGTATGCGCAAAGCTAATCAAACTGCCAAGCACAATGCCGATTTTCACTTGCGGTAAAATCACTTGCCAAAAGCAGCGCCACCGGCTTGGCTCAAGCAAATGCGCGGCTTCTAGCATACTCTTTGGCAGGCGCGCGCACTGAGCGTAAACCGGCTGAATATAAAATGGCAACGAATAAACGATTGAGCCAATCACTAAGCCTTCAAAGGTAAAAATCAGCGCGCTTAAATGATGACTGTCAAGCCAATTACCGATGCCGTAGTTTGGGCTAAATAGCAGCAGTAAATAAAAGCCAATCACCGTCGGCGGTAGCACTAACGGCATGGCAATCACGCCCATTAACAGCACTTTGATGCGCTTGACGATCATGGTGCTGCTTGGCTTGGCAAGCCAATAAGCAAGCGGGGTGGCAAAAATAAGCAGACAAATTGTGGTAATAGCAGCAAGCTTGATGCTCATCCAAATCGGAGCAAGCATTTCAGCGGCGATAAACTGCCCGATCATCATAACTGCTCTCGCCTTGTTTGCGGATAACTCAGCTTGCCAAACTTATTTCAAAGGTAAATAGCCTGATTGAGCAAAGTGATCTTGACCTTTTTTGCTAAGTAAATAGTTGGTAAAGTCCGTTGCCACTTTGCTGTTTTTAACCACGATGCCATCTTGCAAAATCGCCGGATAAGCGCTTTGATCTAAAACATAATACTTATCCGTAGGGGCATCCACAGCTTTGACTTGTGATAACGCCACAAAGCCATAATCGACGCTGCCAGTATGCGCGTATTGAAAGGCTTGACCAATATTTTCAGCTTGGATCAGCTGTTTTTTGGCAATCAAATTGTCGTAGGCTTGTTGATCGGTCAGATACATTTTTGCCGATGCGCCATACGGGGCAAGCTCAGGATTGGCAATGGTGAATTTGTTGCTACTGTCTTCGGTGACAAGATTTTTGAGTGATTCAGGCGTAAAGTCCGTTAAGGCGTGCTTGGTGCTATAAAGCGTCAGCTGACCTTGAGTGTAGGTAAAAGGTTGGCTTTTGTCCTTGAGCATACCGCCTGCAAGCTTCGCCGGAAAATCTTGGTCAGCCGATAAAAAGATATCATAAGGCGCGCCGGCTTCAATTTGAGCAACCAGCTTTCCTGAGGATGCAAAAGTAACGTCAATATTTTGATTTGGGATTTGGTTATCCGCTTTATAACTGTCGATGATTTTGGGTAATACATCCGATAAGTTTGCGGCAGCGGCAATGCGAATTTCATTGCCTTTAGTCGCTTGAGTATCTTGGGTCGCTGAGTCTTGAGTTGGCTCTTGTGAGGGAGTCTGAGTCGATTCTTGCTTAGTTTTAGGGGCGGCTGAGTCACTTGGCGCTTCACTGTTATTGCAACCACTCATGGCAATGATAGCCACAGCGCTTAAGCTTAGCATCAATAATTTTGATGGCTTAGCGGCTAATGACTCACAATTAGCTGGCGTCATTTTTACTGTCCTTAATTTTTATTATTAAAACTGGATTATTATGCCAAGCGGCTTATGATAACCAAAATTTTACCGATAATTTAACTGTTAACTAACCATTATTACTCAGCCATTTTGACGGCTCATCGGGATAATACTCTTGCTTCCAAATTGGAATGTCCGCTTTAATTGTGTCCAAAATCCAGCGGCAAGCGTCAAAGGCGGCGTCCCTATGCGCCGCTGAAACACCAACCCAAATCGCCATATCGCCGATCTCAAGCGCGCCAATTCGGTGCATGGCAACGGCGTTTACAATGCCAAATTGCGCTTTGGCTTGGTCAATAATCAAACGACCTTGATTAATCGCCAACGCTTCATAACCGTAATACGTCAACCGCTGAACTTGGCTGTCATTATTATGATTGCGGACGCGACCATCAAAGCTGACCACCGCCCCACTGCGATCATCAATAAGAGCTTTGCGCAATCGCGGCTCATCGATAGCGACATCAAGGAGCGCAAAGCCATCTTGGATCGCAAGGTGGTAGGCGTCATCAGCACTGCGCTTAATTTGCATCGCGCCTTGATGGACGCTTTTCTCAAAATGATTGTCCATGAAAGTTATCCTAATCCTTTAGCCGCCAGCAACGGGGCTGATAAATACCACGTTGTCACCCGCTTTGATCGGCTCATCCCAAGAGACAAAATAGTCATTGATTGCCACACGAAGCTCAGATTGTGGCATGCTTAGGCTATGCCTTTGCTGTAAATGATCATAAAGCTGGATTAGCGACATCGTGTTGGCAATAGCAAGCGACTCTTCATCGCAGCCTGACTCATCGGCAAGGTTGGCAAAATATAGAACGTTAATTTCAATCGTCGATTCGGCGCTCATAACTGACTCCTGTAGCTAAAATGGTTGCATCAACCGTCAGGCTGAGCGCTATAATCCGATTTGCCGCCCGTTTTTTGCAGCAATTGAATACCCTCAATCACAATATCATGTGATAGCGCTTTGGTCATGTCGTAAATGGTCAAGCAAGCCATACTTACTGCGGTTAAGGCTTCCATTTCGACGCCGGTTTTGTGAGTGACTTTAACGATCGCGGTAACCTTAATAGCGTAATTTTTATCATCAAACTCAAAGCTTAAACCGATTTTATCCAGCGGCAACGGATGACAAAGCGGGATAAAATCGGCGGTTTTTTTGGCTGCCATAATCCCTGCAATGTGAGCAGTTTGAGTGATGCTGCCTTTTTTAGTCATGCCATCAGCAGCTTTGATTTGCGCGTAAATCTCGGGTAAAAAACGAACTTGACCGTGGGCGGTCGCCTCGCGCGTCGTCGCTAATTTGCCGCTGACATCAACCATTTGAATGTCGCCTGACGCCGTTAAGTGCGACAGCTGATTGGCGTTTTTATTATCGTTGTTATTTGATTGGTGGATCATAAATTTTTAGAACTCTCTACTGTCTAGCTGACAAAAGCTTTAACTGATAAAAAGCTTGGCAAGCGTTTTCAAAGTCTGTTGCTGAATTAAAATTTGCCAAAGCTTGCCAATAATGAGGACTATCAACCAGATTAACTTTTGGCGTAATAAACGGCATCACTCGGCGCTCGCCGCGATCAAGATAAGTCTGTAACTCATTTGCCAAGCTTAAACGATAAGCGCCTAATAACGGCAAAATTTTATGACCATTTAAGCAAACTATATCAGCCTGCTTTATTTTATTGACCAAAGCAACTTTGCCATGCAGTTTTTGCCAAAGCATCGGTGCTGAAATTAAGCTGTCACAGCTAATGACAAGCAGCCAAGCTTCTGGCGGTAATGATTGAAGCACTTGCATTGCCCCTAAAATCGCTACTAGCGCCCCGCCCTGATTTTGGTCTTGAGCGCCTTTTGGCTGGTAATCACTAATTTGCGTTATTTTTGCGCCATCATGACTTTGCGAGTTAGTAAAAAATCCTTGATCATTATCCGCAATCAAAATTGGACAATCAAAAATTTCTGCGGCATTAACATGATAATCAAGTAGGCGCTGACCAGTTGGCAATGATAATAAAGCCTTTGCTGATCCCATCCGCCGTGATTGACCGCCTGCCAAAATCACAATGGCGTCAGGCATCAAATCGTTATTAAAATCTTTGGTCATCTTTAACTATTAGCCAAAAACTAAGGGTTAATGACTGGGATTTTCACCTAAGAAATGCGCCACAAAATTGCAAGGTCGAGTTCGGTTATCCAGCTGCGCTTTTAAAATGCCTTCCCAACCAGTTCGGCAAGCGCCCGATGACCCCGGCAAGCAAAAAATGCCGGTGTTGTTTGCCATTCCCGCGATGGCTCGCGATTGAATCGTGGACATGCCGATATCATCTTTAGAAATCAAGCGAAACATCTCGCCAAAACCATCAACTGATTTGTCAAACAACACGCTAACCGCTTCAGGGATGCTGTCGCGCTTATAAAATCCAGTGCCGCCAGTGGTGATGATAGCGTGGATATTGTGATCGGCAATCCAAGCGCTAATCACAGCGCGGATTTGATAAATATCATCGCTGATAACTTTACGATCGGCAAGATGATGTCCGGCGTCCGTTAAGCTGTCAGCAAGATATTTTCCTGAGGTGTCCTCATTTATAGTTCGGCTGTCGGAAACACAAAGTACGGCAATGTTAAGCGGTAAAAATGGCGCTTGCGGTTTACTCATGAATCATCCTTTTTTAATAGAGTTAGATTTTTAATATGGTTTGATATTTTATTTATTTTGAAAACATTTTTTTAAATTTAACCGCCAATAATCGATAAATTGTGCATCATTCCACTGTCTGAGTCGTGTAAATGGTGATGTTCAGGCTTGATGGGCATCAGGTTTTGCAACGCGGCAATCAAACTTTGCGGGTTGTGGTGCTGTAAATGCGAGCGGATATCATAGTTGCCTTGGTCAAACAAGCACAGATGAACGCGACCTTGACAGCTGACCCGAAGCCGGTTGCAATTGTCACAAAAATGAGCCGCATAAGGGGCAATCAGCCCAATTCTACCTAAATAATCGGGGTGAGAAAATTCAATCGCAGGACCGTCGTTTTTATGGCGCTCCTCAGCTTGCCAGCCGCGCTCAAGCAAATAATTTTTCACGCGATCGGCATGGGCATGTTGGGCAAAAAACAGCTGACTGTTGTCACTGGTCTGCATAAACTCAATAAATCGGTAGGTAACCGGTCGTGATTTGACGTAATCAAGCGCATAAACCAGATTGTCAAAAACCGTTTCTTTCATCAAAATACTGTTAATTTTAAGCTTAATGTCGGTCGTTTCAAGCAGCGTTTCCATGTCCGTCATCAACGCAGGTAGCGTATTCATTCCGGTGATTTTATGAAAGGTTGCCGCATCAAAGCTGTCGATACTGATATTGAGCTGATTAAGTCCAGCAGTTTGCCAAGCTGCCAAATGCTTGCCAAGCTTATAGCCGTTGCTGGTCATCGCGACTGTTTCAATGCCTGAGGTTTGGCGGACGGTTTCGATGATTTGGGTGACATCTTGACGAATAGAAGGCTCGCCGCCAGTGATTCGTACTTTTTTCGTGCCAAGCGCTGCAAAACCCTGAACCAAAATGGCAATTTCAGCAAGGCTTAACTCATCTTTGGCGCGAATCCCTTGATAGCCATTAGGCAGGCAATAATCACAGCGAAAATTACAAAAATCGGTAATAGATAAGCGCAAATAGGTCAGTTGCCGCGAAAAGCTGTCGGTAAGTGGTGATGAGGTTATCACTTTTGAATCTTGAGTTGCCGTTTTTGGCATATGAGAACGGTCACGTAGTATTTTGGCATCAGCACCTTTAGCAGTTTTGGGCAAAGGCACAAACTGCTTAACGGACATCGCTGTTGGGCGCTGATGGGTCATTATAAACTTCCGTGATTAAGTTACTTAAATTACCTAGGGCTTAACTTGTAGGCATTAAGCTTTGGGAGTGCGTCAATTCACTATAGCATCTATTGCAAGCTCAGGCGAATATTGACAGCTCGTTTTTTATAATCGTAACAAAATTACAATTATTGATAATACCAAGCAAACGGCTGAACTAAAACGCTTTCGCCTGCTTGAACATTTCCTGCATCTTTATCAAGAACAATCAAACAGTTGGCATCACTTAATTGCTTGATGCGGTGCGATTGCTGATTGGGGCAACCTTTAACTTCATAATTACCCTGAGCGTTTTGCGATAAAATACCGCGCTGAAAGTCTTTGCGACCGGGCGCTTTTCTTAAATCTTGAGTAACCGTCGCTTGAAACATTAGCGGCTTTGGTAGCTCACTTTTGGCAGCGCCTGACAACTGCCAAAGCGCCGGAATCACCAGTTGCAGCATTCCAACGACCGCTGACAGTGGATTTCCCGGAAGCCCAAAATACAATACTGGAACGCTTAGCTCGTAAGAAAGCTCCCCAAAAACAAACGGCTTTCCGGGTTTCATCGCAACTTTATAGTGATTAATTTTGCCAACTTCATCAATCACATAGGTTAAAAAATCATAATCACCCACCGAAACGCCTGCGCTTGAAATCACAACCTCACAATCTTTCATCGCGCGCTTGACTGCCGCCATCGTAGCGGCTTTATTATCCGCAATGATCCCGTAATCATTAATCGTAACGGGCAGATTTTTTAATAAGCTTTTTAAAGTCGGTGTGTTGCTGTTATAAATTTGCGCTAGGCTATCGAGCTTTCCGCCAATCTCAACCAACTCGTCCCCAGTTGCAAGCAGCCCAACGGTCAACGGCTTAAACACGCTTACCTCTGCTATGCCTAAATTGGCAAGCAAGCTGATATCGGTAGGGTTTAAGCGTTTTTGGGCGGCAAGCACGACCGCGCCTTGGGTGATTTCCTCACCTTGGCGGCGGATATGATCATCCGAGCTTGGCAATTCAGTGATGGTAATGTCGTAAGGTTTGGACTTGTCAATTTGATGGCGAATGCTGGCAAAATCGGTGTTTTCTTGGATCAAAATACGATCGCAATCACTTGGAACCACAGCGCCAGTAAAGATCCGTACGCCCTCACCTGCCCGCAAATTTCCTATAAATGCGCGACCAGCTTGCGACTCGCCAATAATGCTAATTTTTCCTTCTTTAGCAATGCTGCTGCCTTTAGCAATCGCGTAGCCATCCATCGCTGAGACGTTTTGCCTTGGCACATCAAACGGCGCGGCAACATCAACGGCTAAGATATGGTTGAGGCTTTCAAGAAGCGGCAAACGAATGGTTGGTCGCAAAGCTTGCGGCAAATCAGTTTGGTTGTAATCATCAATCCGCGCGCTAATGGCGGCAACAAGCGCTTCCATGGTAATCATATCTGGCTCTTTTCTCTCTTAATTTATTATAATTAGAACGTCTTAAAACAAGTTATTAGCTATCTAACCAGCCATTTTTTTGCGCAAGCTCAAGCTGACCTTTGGTGTCAATATCATAGCAAAGCTTTGGGTTAGTTATGGTTGCAATTTGGCAAGCATCCAAGCTTCGCAGTAGCGACCGCAGCCCTTGATCGCCAAAAATTTTTTCTTGCCAGTCAATGAGCTTAGCATAATCAATAGCAATAGGAAGCCCAATTACGTCGCTGTGATGAGCGTTAGCAATGATTGCGCCCTCTTTGGGGTAACGGCTGGCAACGACGACTTTGTTTTTGGCGGCTTTTTTTTCAGCTAAGAGGCACTGTAAATGCGCGCTGTCTAAATGAATTTGATCGACGCCTAAAATTAATAGGTGCTCAATCTCAAGATTCTCGGCTAACGTTTTAAGCTGATTAATCGCTAAATATAAACTTTGCCCCATGCCTTTTTCGGGAGCCGGATTAATGACAATTTGGTTGCGATTTGATAGTTTGCTAAGAGCAGTTAAAACATCCGCTACCTTTTTTGAGTGATTTTGACCAACGATAATGACGGCGGCGGGATTGGTTTTTAATGCTTCTTTGGTCATCACTTCAATTAATGGTTGATTATTTTTGTAAAGCAACTGCTTTGGGGTTCCAAGGCGCGTGCTAAGTCCGGCAGCTAAAATAATCACCGCGTGATGGGAAGGAGGAAAAGTAGGCTCAGCGTTTTGTAAATCCGTAGTCATTATTTAGTTTAAATCCCTAACCCATCTTTGGATTTCAAATCGCCATGATAAATAACCGCACTCATTTGCGCCATAATACCAAGCGCCAAAGCTTCAGGACCATCACCGCCAAGCTTAAAACCAATTGGAAAATGCAAGTTTTCGATACCTTGGCTAAAAGTTTTAGGATTTAAGCTTGCTGATAAAATCTCGTCAATCAAGCGCTCAGTTCGATATTTAGGTCCCAATTGACCTAAATAATGGTAATGAGTTGGGTTGGCAAGTAATACGCTAAGCCTTGCTCGATCTTGGCTTAGGCTATGCGACATGACAGCAACCAAGGCGTTTTTACTTAATTGTAAGAGCTTTTCTTTATCATCAAGGGAAACGCAGCACACGTTATTCGCAGCTGGAAAACGTAACCTTGTCGCATAATGTGCTCGGCTGTCAATGACAGTGACGTGCCAATCTTGCATTTTAGCTAAGGTGATCAGCGGCATCACATCATTTCCCGCGCCGCAAACAAGTAGGCGGATTTGTGGCTTTATGTTTTGGATCAGCCAAGTGGTTTTATCATCTTCATAATGAGCAAAAGGCTTTTTAGTTAAATTTTGCGAATTAAAGTCAGCTAGCCTTGTTAGTAATTCATCCTTGGTAAACTGCGTTTTACCTTGAATATCAGTTAATTGGTTTTGCGATAAATCATCCAAACAAAATCGCGTTGCAATGGCAAACTTTGGATTTTTTGAATCCATCACGGTAGCGATCGTTTGCGGCAGTTGTGATTGCCGAACGCGATCAATCAAGGTAAGTAAAGGCGCGGCATCATCTAAGCGCTCAAACAGCACATGGACGCGACCGTTACAGCCAAGCCCAAAGTTCAGCGCTTCATCTGCCTCGTCCTCATCATCGCTGTCGCCAGTTTGATAAATTTGAACGGTTGCGCCGTCTTTGGTCAGCCAAAATGCTTTTTTGATAATATGCGGTTCAAGGCAGCCGCCGCTAATCATGCCAAGAGAGCGACCGTCCTCACAAATGAGCATCATCGCCCCCACTTGCCGATAGGCTGAACCTTCAGTTTTGACCACCGTTGCCAAAACTGCGTCGATGCCCTCGTTAGCAGCAGTTTTGGCAAGGCGTAAAATATCGCTAACTTGGTTCATTAGCACTCAGGAAGTTTATCAAGTAAATGCTCAAGTTTAATCGGAAACTCGTAAACCCGAACGCCTGTGGCATTATAAACTGCGTTGGCAATCGCCGCTGCGGCTCCTGAAATCGCCGTTTCGCCAATACCTTTAATATGAATAGGATTGGCGTATTTATCCTCTTCATCCAAAAGCGTCACATCAAGCTGCGGAACGTCCGCATTGACCGGAATATGATATTCCGCCAAGTCGCGGTTACAAAGGCGTCCTGTGCGCTTGTCATGAACGATCTCCTCCATCAGCGCTGAGCCAATACCAAATACCATGCCGCCATAACACTGTGAGGTTGCTGTTTTATGGTTTAAAATCTTGCCAGCGGTAAAGACGCCCGTCATCCGGCGAACGCGGATTTCACCTGTGATTCGGTGAACGCCAACCTCAACAAAGTTTGCGCCATAACAAGCTTGGCGGTAGGCTTTTTGGGTTTTACCCGGTTTAATCGTTCCAAGGGCGCTGATTTTATTGCCATCAAAATGCGTTAAAATTTCGCGCAAAGTCTGAGGTGAGGATAAATCGATTGGACTATTTCGATGGTTTTCTTGGTCTTGCTTTTCTTTGTCATTGCTGGAAAATTTACTCAGCGTCTCTTTTGCAGTTTCAGTGGCTTTATCAATAATTTCTGAAGAGACGCTTTTCGCCGTTTCTTTAACGGTTTGTTTTATGCCCTCAATTAATCCAGAGTGTTTATTGTTGCCCTCATTAGACTCAGAAACCGTGCCGTGATTGATCGCCAGATTGTCGCTTGAGGTTTGTGCTCGCTCGGCAATGATT
>Ga0308157_10002427_pt1 | contig 30589 bp, 26 predicted proteins | sample PhyBR1_FD_201035 | JGI IMG/M metagenome (GOLD analysis project Ga0308157, IMG submission 201035) | Phyllosphere microbial communities from UC Gill Tract Community Farm, Albany, California, United States - DLSLB.R1 | ecosystem: Host-associated > Plants > Phyllosphere > Unclassified | place: USA...
AGCGCGCGCTCGATTGCAGCGTCCACGCCTTCCATCTGGATGGCGTCGGTACGCGCAATCAGGAAGAAATCCGGATCGGTCTTGGCATCGGCGGCAGCCTTCACACGGTCGACCATTTCACCCTGCGAGACGATCTCCTTGCCCGGGCGATGGCCACAACGCTTGGCACCCACCTGGTCTTCGATATGGCAGGCAGCGGCACCGGCCTTGATCAGCGACTTCACCGTGCGCGCGATGTTGAACGCGCTCGGGCCGAAACCGGTGTCGATATCGACCATCAGCGGCAGATCGCAGACATCACTGATGCGGCGCACGTCGATCAGCACGTCTTCCATCGTATTGATGCCCAGATCCGGCAGGCCCAGCGAGCCAGCCGCAACGCCGCCGCCGGACAGGTAGATGGCACGGTAACCGGCGCGCTTGGCCAGCAGGGCGTGGTTGGCGTTGATCGCGCCCACCACCTGCAAGGGGGATTCGGCGGCCAGTGCGGCGCGGAATGCAGCGCCGGCGGAAGAACGACTCATGGGATGGCTCCTGGCTTGTGGCTGGGCGGTGGCGAGCATGCCATTCCGCTGTGACGCTTAATCTGTCACCATCAGATGCATTGATCAATCTTGATTCAATAAATCAACCTATTGAATACGCCATGCCAGATGCCCTCGATCCCGAACTGATACCCGCCAGTGAAGCCTGTGCCCTGCTCGGCATCAGCGCCGCCACGCTGTACGCCTATGTCAGCCGGGGCCAACTCAGCTCGCGCCCGGGCACATCCGCCCGCAGCCGGGTTTACCTGCGAGCGGAAGTCGAACGACTGGCGCAGCGCAAACAGGCGGGGCGCGGTGCCGAGCGCGGGGCCGCGCAGAGCCTGGACCGCGGCCTGCCGGTGCTGGAAACCCGTATCTCGCTGATACGCCCGGATGCGCCCTATTACCGGGGCCGGTCAGCCGTGGCTGCCGCGCAGGCCGGCGCCACCTTGGAAGACATCGCGCGACTGCTGTGGGAATGCGAGGAGCAGGACCCGTTCGCCGCGGCCGCCCTGCCGGCATGGCCGCCCCGTATCGCCAGCTTGGCGCTTGATGGCAGCCTGCCGCCGGTGGAGCGCGCAATGGCCTGCATTCCGCTGCTGGCCCTGGAACAGCGCCAATCGCTCAATGCCGCCACGGCGGTACGCCGCGAGGTCGCAGCAATGCTGCTGCGTCAGAACGCAGCTTTGCTGGTCGGCACCGAGCCGGATGTGCGACCTGTGCATCGCCTGCTCGCCGATGCCTGGGTGCCGGGCGATGCGGACTTCGCCGAACTGGTGCGCTCGGCCTTGTTGCTGTGCGCCGACCATGAGTTGAATGTCTCGGCGTTTGCAGCGCGCGTGGTCGCCTCGACCGGCGCACACCTGCACGCGACGGTAAGCGCGGGATTGGCCGCCCTGTCCGGCCCGCGCCATGGCGGTGCTACCGCTCGTGCACACGCCCTCCTGGTCGATGCCGAAACCAGCGGGTCGCCCGCCACCTTCATCGCCGAACGCTGGCGGCGCGGTGATGAACTACCCGGTTTCAACCATCTGCTGTATCCCGATGGCGACCCGCGCGGCGCGGAGGTCCTGCGTCAATTGCGCGAACTGCGCGGCGATTCACCGCGCATGCACCATCTGGAAGCGGTTTTGGCTGCTACCGAAGAAGTCAGCGGACAGCGGCCGAATATTGACGGGATGCTGGGGGCTATCTGCTATGTCCATGAACTGCCGGGCGCGCATGCACTGGTGATGTTTGCTACCGCGCGCCTGACCGGCTGGCTGGCGCATGCGCTGGAACAACAAGCGCTGGGTACGTTGATACGGCCGCGTGCACGCTACACCGGGTTGGCACCGAGAGGGTGAGCTCTTGCCCCCTCCCTTTGGCCAAAGGCCAAGGGGAGGGTTGGGGAGGGGTAAGCTCTTGCGGCCTTTCGCTCATTACCAGCTTCGCGGCTCATGCCGCTCCCACATCCGGCAGATGTGCCGTGATTGCAGATTGATCGGCGGCTGGGCTGTTGTGAGCTTCGCGGCTGACGCCGCTCCTACACGGCCCCTGCCCGCTTCGACCACTGATTGATGATCTGCGCGATGGCCTGCACACCATCGGTCAACGCCGCCGGGCCAGGCTGCAGGATCAGCGGTGATTTGATCTCGTGCAGTTCGCCGTCGCGCACCGCGTTGATCTTCTCCCAGCCCGTTCTTGCAGACACACGCTCGGGGCGGAACTTCTTGCCACACCATGAGCCGATGATGATGTCCGGGTTGCGCGCGATCACCGGATCACCATCGGCAAGAATGCGTGCCTTGGCCAGCGGCTCACGCGACAACTCCGGGAACACATCGATGCCACCGGCGATCTCCACCAGCTCCGCGCCCCATTGGATGCCGGTGATGATGGGCTCATCCCATTCCTCGACATAGACGCGCGGGCGCTGCGGCAGCTTAGCCGCCTGCCCGGCAATTGCATCCAAGCCCCGCTGCAGTTCGTCCGCGTAGGCATTGGCACGCGCGGCCACGCCCACCAACCCACCCAGCCGGCGGACGTAGTCGATGATGCCAGCCACGCTGCGGTGGTTGGCGATCCACACTTCTACACCGTTGCGTATCAACTCGGCAGCGATATCGGCCTGGATATCGGAGAAACCAATCGCCAGGTCGGGCTTCAGCTTCAGTATCTCGCCGACCTTGGCACTGGTGAAGGCGCTGACCTTGGGCTTGTCACGGCGTGCCTCGGGCGGCCGCACGGTGAAGCCACTGATGCCGACGATGCGGTCCTGCTCGCCGAGTGCATAAAGCGTTTCGGTCGGCTCTTCGGTCAGGCAGACAATGCGTCGTGGGCCAATCATGGTGCAGCGAACTCCGTTGTATCGACGAATACGGCGGGGCTGTTCCAGGGATGATGGGCGGCAATGCCTTCATCCAGAATCCGTTGCAGCCGCTGCGGATCGCGCGCAATGCAGAACTCCAGCCGCACCGTGGGCGCGCGCACCAGCTCCCCGCCCAGGCCAAGGGCGCTGTGCGTGCCTTCGATCACGCGGAACTGCTCCACGCCCGGCGCGGATTCCCACATACCGTGCGCGTAGCCACCGGCGGCCAGATCATCCACCGCCAGAATCCCCTGCTTAAGCGTTTCCAGCTGCGCAGGCGGCACGAACACGGTGATGCGGAAGACGGGAATCAACTGCATGCCGATGTTCCCCTCACCGTTACGGGAACAGCATCCGCTTGCTCCACTCGCCCGCCGCATCAGCCTCGTAGCACCAGCGCTCATGCAGACGGAAGTCGGCGCCGTACCAGAACTCAATGCGCCGCGGCACCACGCGCACCCCGCCCCAGCCGTCCGGGCGCGGCACATCGCGGCCTTCAAAGCGCGCCTCGAAGCTGGCCAGGCGCTGCTCGAACTCCTCGCGCGACGCCAATGGCTGCGACTGCACCGAGGCCCAGGCGCCAATCTGGCTCATGCGCGGGCGGCTGGCGAAGTAGGCATCGGATTCGGCAGCCGATACCAGCTGAGCATCGCCTTCGATCCGCACCTGGATGCCAGCCTCGCGCAGGCTGCGCCACAGGAACAACAGCGCCGTTGCCCGGTTGTCGTGCAGTTCGCGGCCCTTGCGGCTGTCCAGATGGGTATAGAACACAAAGCCGCGCTCGTCGAAAGCCTTCAGCAACACCGTGCGCGCCGACGGGCGGCCATCGATGTCAGCTGTGGCAACCGTCATCGCGGTGGCATCGATCTCCTTGCCAGCCTTGGCCTCTTCAAACAATGCGGCGAAAGTCGAAAGCGCTTCTGCGTAAAGATTGGTCATGGTCCTGCTTCGTAGGGCACGTGTTTGGGCTATTGTGGCGGCATGTCCCCCGTTCCGCACAGTTTTTCCCAACGCCGCTTTGCGCCGGCACTGGTTGCACAGGCATTGGATGATGCACTGGCCAGTGCCGACCGCACGCCAGTACTGGCGATCAGCGGCGTGCAAGGCAGCGGCAAGTCCACGCTGGCCGCGCAGATCGTGGACCTTGCGCGCACGCGCGGCCTGTGCGCCGCCGCTGTTTCCATCGATGACACCTACCTGACCCGCGCCCAACGGCAGCGACTCGCCGATCGCGTGCATCCCTTGCTCGCCACGCGCGGACCGCCGGGCACGCATGACCTGGCACTGGCGATGGCCACGCTGGATGCGGCCAAGGCCGGGCAAGGCTTCCCCTTGCCGCGCTTCGACAAACTCGCCGACGAGCGCGTTCCCGAATCACAGTGGAAGCGGATCGAACAACCACTGGACCTGCTGGTGTTCGAGGGCTGGTTCCTGGGCACGCCGGCAGAAGCCGACGATGCGCTGCAGGTGCCCTTGAACGCACTGGAACGCGAGGCCGATGCCGACGGCCGCTGGCGGCGCTGGTGCAACCAGTCACTGGCCGAGCATTACCCCGGCCTGTGGCAGCGTTTTGACCGGCTGTGGATGCTGCAACCGCCGAGTTTCGCCGTGGTCCCGCACTGGCGCTGGCAGCAGGAGCAGGCGCTGCAGCAGGCATCGCCTGGCCGCAGCAGCATGACAAGGCCGCAGCTGGAGCGCTTCGTGCAGTTCTACGAGCGCATCAGCCGGCAGGCGCTGCGCACCCTGCCCGGCATCGCTGACCGGGTCATTGCACTGGATGCACAACGGCAGCCGCTCACAGACCCATAGGACTGATGCCGTCCAGCAGGCTGCACGACAGCGGCTTGGCGTGAACGGCTCGACGGCGCTAGCGCCGCCGAGCCCTTGCAGATGCGTGCCCAGCCTGATCAGCGGGCACCCACCGCGCGATTACTGCAAATGCATTACTGCACCAGGAACGTGATCCGCAGGTTGACCCGCCACTCGGTGACGTTGCCGTCGCCGTCGGTGACAACCTTGGTTTCGTTGATCCACGCACCCTGGATGCCCTTGACCGTCTCAGCCACCTTCTTGATGCCGCTGCGCACCGCATCCTCGATGCTGGTCTTGGAGGACGCGTTGACTTCAATGATTTTCGCCACTGACATGTCCAACTCCTTGGTTGCACCACGAACCATTCGTGGAACTGCCGAGCTTGGCTGCTACCGTGTTAAGGCACTGACACGAGGTGCTAGCATCTTCCGGTAATGAATCCCGCCCCCAATCTCATCCTGGTCGGCCCCATGGGCGCCGGCAAAACCAGCATCGGCCGTCGCCTGGCCGAGCGTTTCGGGCTGGTGTTCGTGGATGCCGATCAAGCCATCGTCGACGACGTGGGCTCCAGCATTCCGGCCATTTTCGAGAACGTCGGCGAAGCCGGCTTCCGTGCCCATGAAAAACGGGTCCTGTCACGCCTGCTGGACGGCAGCGGCCAGCTGATCTCGACCGGAGGCGGCTGCGTGCTCGACCCGGAGAACCGTGAACGCATCCGCGCCCATGGTTTCGTGGTCTACCTGCGGGTCAGCGTGGCCTCGCAGCTGTCGCGGCTGCAGCGCGACAAGACCCGCCCGCTGCTGCAACGCCCCGACCGCGAGCAGGTGCTGCACGCCATGGCGGCCATCCGCGACCCGCTGTACAGCGAATTGGCCGACCTGATCATCGATACCGACCTCTACACCCCCGCCGACGCCACCGCGCACACCGTCACACGGCTTGCCGCGCAATGGCAGATTCTGGAACCGCCCCGCATGACCGCCCCCACCCGCACCGTCGCCGTCGGCGGCGAACACCCCTATCAGATCCATATCGGCCCTGGCCTGCTGTCGCAGGCACAGGCGCTGGTCGGTGCCATCCGTGGCCGCCACGTACTGCTGGTCAGCGACGACACCGTCGCTCCGCTCTACCTGGCCAAGGTACAGACCGCGCTGCTGGCAGCCCGGCCCGACCTGAAGATCGGCCAGCACATCATCCCCGCCGGCGAGGCCTCCAAGACGCTGGACAACTTCGGCGGCGCGATCAACGCGCTGGCAAGCCTCGGCGCCACCCGCGATGCCTGCGTACTGGCGCTCGGCGGTGGCGTGGTCGGTGACCTGGCTGGTTTTGCCGCGGCCTGCTGGATGCGCGGCGTGGACTGCGTGCAGTTGCCTACCACCTTGTTGTCGATGGTGGACTCCTCTGTCGGTGGCAAGACCGCGGTGGATATCCCGCAGGGCAAGAACCTGGTCGGCGCCTTCCATCCGCCGCGTGCGGTCGTCGCGGATACCGCTGCGCTGCGCACCCTGCCGGCACGTGAGCTGCGGGCCGGTCTGGCCGAGGTAATCAAGTACGGCGCCATCCGCGATCCGCTGTTCTTCCAATGGCTGCAGGCAGAACGCCAGGCCCTGCTGGCCGGCGACGACGGCGCGTTGGCCCAGGCCATCGCCCGCAGCTGCGAGCACAAGGCCGAGATCGTCGAACGCGACCCGCTGGAGAAGGGTGAACGCGCCCTGCTCAACCTCGGCCACACCTTCGGCCATGCGATCGAAACCGCACAGGGCTATGGCGCGCCGGGCAACGACAACCTCAATCACGGTGAGGCGGTAGCGGTTGGCATGGTGTTGGCGGCCAGGCTGTCGGCGGCGCTGGGCATGGCCGATGCGGCCGATACCGAGGTTCTGCGCGAGCTGCTGGAGGCTTATGGCCTGCCGACGACCATCCCCGCAGGCCTGGATGCCGAGGCGCTGCTTGGGCATATGCGTCTGGACAAGAAGAACATCGCCGGGCGCCTGCGACTGGTGCTGTGGCGCGGCATCGGCAAGGCCGAGGTGGTGCCGGATGTGGATGAGGCGGCGGTGTTGGACGTACTGCGACTGGGCTGAGCCACAAGTCGACCACCGCGCTCTGGAGCCCCTCTCCCTGCGGGAGAGGGGTTGGGGTGAGGGTCCGTGCAAAGCCTGATGGCGTCAAAAGAGCGCAAGGCTTCACCCGCACCCTCATCCGCCCTTCGGGCACCTTCTCCCGAAGGGAGAAGGATGGGGCGGGCTTCACCCGCCCCAAAACCAGCCCAAAACCCGCACACCGGCTACAATCGCCGCCATGCGCGTCCTACTGCAACAGCCGCCCAGCGGCAAAGAAGCCCCCCGCTACGTTCAACTGTCCCTGGTGCCGGATCTGCTCGGCGGCTGGGAGTTGCTGCGTGAGAGCGGCCAGACCGGTGGCCGCATCCAGTTGCGCCGCGAGCTTTTCCTGCAGCACGACGACGCCATCCACGCCTTCGAAAAGGCCCGCGATGGCCAGATCAAGAAAGGCTTCCAGGTGATGTTCACCGCCGGCCAGCCCGCGCCCTGAATCCCGCATTCCCTGCAGGTGCGCCGCAGCGCGCCTGCGGTTCTTACCCAGGAGTTCCATGTGACCAGCCCACTTCGCAATGACCGCTTCCTGCGCGCCCTGCGCCGCGAGCCCGTGGACTACACCCCCGTCTGGCTGATGCGCCAGGCCGGCCGCTACCTGCCCGAATACCGCGCCACCCGCGCCCGCGCCGGCAGTTTCCTGGGCATGGCCAAGAACCCGGAAGTCGCCTGCGAAGTGACCCTGCAGCCGCTGGAACGCTTCGACCTGGATGCCGCGATCCTGTTCTCAGACATCCTCACCGTGCCGGACGCCATGGGCCTGGGCCTGTATTTCGTCGATGGCGAAGGCCCCAAGTTCAAGCACCCGGTGCGTGATGCCGCCGCGGTTGCCAAGCTGGCGGTGCCGGACATGGAAACCGAGCTGCGCTACGTGATGGACGCAGTGCGCCTGATCCGCCGTGAGCTCGACGGCAAGGTGCCGCTGATCGGTTTCTCCGGCAGTCCGTGGACCTTGGCCTGCTACATGATCGAAGGCGGCGGCAGCAAGGATTTCGCCCGCATCAAGGCGATGGCGCTGAACGAGCCCAAGGCCCTGCACCAGTTGCTGGAAGTGGTGACCGATGCGGTGATTGCCTACCTGTCGGCACAGCGCGCGGCCGGTGCGCAGGCTCTACAGGTGTTCGACACCTGGGGCGGCGTACTGGGTCCGGCGATGTACCGCGAGTTCTCGCTGCGTTACCTCAACCGCATCGCCAGCGAGCTCAAGCGCGGCGACGGCGCCGAGCGCACCCCGCTGATCCTGTTCGGCAAGGGCACCGGCCAGTACGTCGCTGAGTTGGCCGCCAGCGGCGCTGAAGGCGTCGGCGTCGACTGGACCATTTCACTGGAAGACGCTGCACGCGCAGCCGGCGGCAAGGTCGCACTGCAGGGCAACCTGGACCCGACCACGTTGTACGGCTCGCCCGATGCGATCAGCCGCGAAGTCGGCAAGGTGCTGGAAAGCTACGTCGCCGGCAACGGCGGCTCGCGCGAAGGCCATGTGTTCAACCTTGGCCACGGCATGTCGCCGGACATGAACCCCGAGCACGTCGCCGTGCTGGTGGATGCAGTACATCGCCTCAGCCGCCGCTGATGCTTGAAGGCCCGGGGCAATCCGGGCCTTTTCTTTCCCTGTAGTGCCGAGCCATGCTCGGCAAGAGCGTTGCACGTAGTCCGAAAGCCTCTGCCGAACATGGCTCGGCGTTACAGGTGAACCGAGCACTACGGGTAAAGCCCCAGCCGAGCATGGCTCGGCACTACATACGCAACATCTGCACACGCATCGGAGGACAATAAGCGCCTGCTCCAGCGCGAGTCGTCTTGATGCCCCCAGCTCCCCCCATCCCGCAGGCCGCCAGTTCCGCCCAGAAGCCGCTGCTATGGCTTGTGTCGCTGGCCATCTTCATGCAGATGCTGGACTCGACCATCGTCAACACGGCCTTGCCGGCGATGGCGCGCAGCCTCGGCGAGAGCCCGCTGCAGATGCAGTCGGTAGTGTTCAGCTACGCGCTGGCGGTGGCCACCTTCATCCCCGCCTCAGGCTGGATCGCCGACCGCTTCGGCACGCGTCGCACCTTCCTCGCCGCGATCGTGCTGTTCACCCTGGGCTCGCTGGCCTGCGCGCTGTCACCCACGCTGCAATGGCTGGTGGCATCGCGTGTGCTGCAGGGCATTGGCGGCGCGATGTTGCTGCCGGTCGGCCGCTTGGCGGTGATGCGCTCGGTGCCGCGCGAACAGTTCCTGTCGGCGATGAGCTTCATCGCCATCCCCGCGCTGATCGGCCCCCTGCTGGGCCCGACCCTCGGCGGCTGGCTGGTGGAAGTCGCCTCCTGGCATTGGATCTTCCTGATCAATCTGCCGATCGGCATCATCGGTTTCGTCGCCGCATTGAAGATCATGCCCGACCACTACGGCCAGCGGAATCAACGCTTCGACCTGGCCGGCTATGTGATGCTGGCGTTCGGCATGATTGCCTTGTCACTGGCATTGGATGGTGTGTCAGCGCTCAACTCGGCGCATGCACTGGTGCTGCTGCTGGCAGTGGTTGGCATCGCCGCATTGGCCGGCTACTGGCTGCATGCGGCCAACGCCGCCAATGCGCTGTTTCCGCTGAGCCTGTTCAAGGTGATCAGCTTCCGCATCGGCATCCTCGGCAACCTGTTTTCGCGCATCGGCAGCGGAGCGATGCCGCTGTTGATACCGCTGCTGTTGCAGGTCGGCATGGGCCTGAGCCCGATGACCGCAGGCATGATGATGATTCCGGTCGCCCTGTCCGGCATGGCCGCCAAGCGCGCAGCGGTGAGTCTGGTGGAACGCTTTGGCTACCGCCGCATCCTGATGATCAACACCGTCTGCGTCGGCCTGGCGATGGCCAGTTTCGCGCTGATCACCGCCGAGCAGCCGCTGTGGTTGCGACTGACTCAACTGGCGATCTTCGGCGCGGTCAATTCGATGCAGTTCACCGTGATGAACACCGTCACCCTGCGCGACCTGGACACGCACCAGGCCAGCAGCGGCAACAGCTTGTTGTCGATGGTGATGATGCTCGCCACCGGCTTTGGCGCGGCCACCGCCGGCAGCCTGCTGGCGGCCTTTGGCACTCACTTGAGCGGCCACGGCGCGACCGCAGCACTGCATGCCACCTTCCTCTGCGTCGGGGCGATCACCCTCAGCTCGACCTTGGTGTTCTGGCAGCTGCCCGACAACCGCCCGCACCCGCGGGCGGTGGAAGAAGTTGCCGAATAAACCCACCCTTCAGTCGGGCGCGGCCTGCGCCTGTTGCCGGCGCTGCGCCTCCAATACGCCAGCGATTGCCTCCAGCAACATCTGTGCGGTCACCGGCTTGCGCAGGAAATCGGCAAAGCCGGCATCGCGCGCCAGTGGTTCGGCCTCGGCATCGGAGCGCGCGGTTACCGCGATCAACGGCATTTCGTAGCCCATTGCCTTCAATTGCCGTGCGAGCCCGAAGCCATCGATGCCGGGCAGATCCAGATCCAGCAAGGCCACATCAAACTCCTGGCTGGACAGTTCGGCCAATGCTGCCAGGCCATGCGCGGCATGCACCGCGCTATGCCCGTGCACTTCCAGCAAGCCACGGATCACCGCAGCAATCGTCGGGTCATCCTCCACCAGCAGCACCCGCTGCGCCGGCAGGTTCATCCATGCGCCGCTGGTGGCATCATCGTCCATCGAGGTCGGCGGCACTTCCCAGGCCAGCGGCAGGTCGACGATGAAGCAGGTGCCCTCACCCAGACTGCTCTCCACATCGATGCTGCCGCCCATCGCCACGCTCAACTCGTTGCAGATGGCCAGGCCCAGACCGCTGCCACCATAGCGCGCGGCGGTGCGCGCCCCATCGGCCTGTTCAAAGCGGCGGAACAGGCGCTGCTGCTGCTCGGCGCTGATACCCGGACCGGTGTCACTGACCTCGAAACGCACCCCCTTGCCACCATCCTTCAGGCGCACGCGCAGGCTAACCGAACCATGGCTGGTGAACTTGATCGCGTTGCCAAGCAGGTTGAGCAGTATCTGCCGCAAACGCATCACATCGCCGATCAGGCGCGTGCGTGGCGCTGCCGCGCTGTCGAACTCGAATGCCAGCCCGCGCCGCTGCGCCAGCGGTTCCATCAGGCCGCGCACGTCTTCCAGCAACTGCCGCAGCTCCAGGGGCTGATTCTGCAGCTCCAGTCGCCCGGCTTCGATACGGGCAAGATCCAGCGCATCGTTGACCAGTCGCAGCAGGTGTTCACCCGCCCGGCGGATCGACTGCGTATAGCCACGCTGGCGCTCGTCCAGCGGTGTCGCCAGCAACAGTTCGCTCATGCCCAGCACCCCGGTCATCGGCGTGCGCACTTCATGGCCGAGCGTGGCAAGGAAGCGGGTCTTGGCCAGGGACGCCTGCTCGGCCAGCTCCTGCTTGTGTCGCGCCAGCTGCCATTCATTGCGTCGGCGCAGACGCCGCTGGTACAGCCAGGCACCACTCAATATCAGCGCAACAGCAATCACGAGGAAAGTCATCACCCCGGCCGGGCTGCGCGCCCATGGCGGCTGCACGCGGAAGGCCAGGGTCTGCACCGGCGACCACACATTGTCCGAAGTGGCGGCCTGTATCTCCAGCTGATAGCGTCCCGGCGGCAGCCGCGAGAACACGCGATCGCCGGACGCGCCCACGTCCACCCAGTCCGGGTCATAGCCGGCCAAGCGGAAGCGGTAGGTATTGGTCGCCGAGTCAGCGAAGGACAGCAGGCGCGCGGCAATGCGCAGGTCGCGGTCGCCATCGAGGATCTGCAAGGGCGATTCCAGGGTGATGTCGCGTTCCTTGTCACCGCGACGCACGCTGACCCGCTCGATGATCAGCGGCGGTCGGCGGGTTGAAGGCTTCACCTGGCTGGGGTCGAACAACACCACACCATCGGGCGTGCCACCGGCCAGCTGGCCGGTGCGCGCCTGCACCAGCGAGCGACGGCGGAACTCCTGCCCAGGCAGGCCATCGTGCACGCCATACATGCGCACCGAGCGATTGGCCGGGTCAATGCGGATCAGGCCGCGCGCACTGATCGCCCACGCCACGCCCTCGGCGTCCACCAGCAGGCCGGTGGCAGCCAGCATCGGGAAGCCCTGCTCAACGCCGACGCGATCAAGCAAGGTCATGCGCTGCCCATCCCACAGATAGCGGTCCATGCGCCCAAGGCCGGCAATCCAGGCCACCCCGGTATCGGTGACGTGGAAAGTGGAGACGCGCCCTGTCGGCCCGCCCGGCACCGGCGCGAAGCGCCCCTGCTGCGACTGCCAGGCATGCAGGCCGGTACCGGTCGCCAACCACAGCTGATCCGCAGGGCCGCACTGCATGTCCTCGATCAGTGCTTCCGGCACCCCGGCCTGGCCTGGCTTCAACTGCAGCAGCACGTGGCCATCGGCATCGCGCTGCTGCATGCCGCCGTCTTCGGAATAGATCCAGATCCGGCCACCATTGCAGCTGCGCACGATGTCGGCATCACCGATCATCGCCGCGTCCTTGCCGTCATTGCCATGCCAGCGCTGTACGCTGCCGTCACTTGGGTCGTAGCGCACCAGCGCATCCAGACTGCCTATCCAGACCTTGCCGTGTGCATCCTCAACCAACGACTGCGGCCAGTTCTTGCCATCAATCGCCTGCAGGTGGTGTTGCACCTCACCGGTACCGGGGTCGAGTCGATCCAGGGCGCCGCGCGTACCCACCACCCAGATACCGCCGGAGGCGGATGGCGCCAAGGCCAATGCATAGGGGTTGCGCAACGAGGATGGATCGTCCAGATGCCGCGACAACACCGAGAACTGCCGCCAGCTCGGTGGCAGATGCCACAACCCGGCATTGGTACTGGCGAACCACAGCCCGCCTTCGCGGTCCTCGTAGGCGCTGGACCAGTTGGGCTTGACGATCCCGCGCTCCTGCGCACTGTACAAGGGCACGTTGCGCACCACGTTGCTGCGGATCCGGCCCAGCCCGGAACGGGTATCCAGCCAGTAACTGCCATCGGCTGAATACTGCAGCATGTTGAACACATCGCCGGGCGCGGCACCTGCCCAGGTAGCCGCCTCGAAGCGGCCGTCGGCATGGCGCTGGACCACACCTTCGTTGGTGGCCACCCACAGCCGGCCTTGCTTATCCACCTTCAAACCATTGATACGCGGCGAAGGCAGCAGTGCATTGCTGACCCGGTCGAAGCCTGCACCATTCCAACGCGCCAAGCCGCCCTTGGTGCCAACCCAGAGGCTGCCATCCGGGGTGACTGTCATGTAGGTCACCGACGCCGCCGGCAAGCTGTGCTCATCGCCGGCTATCGGCATGAAGCGACGGATATTGCCGTCCGGATCGAGCCGGTGCAGGCCACCGGTAGCGGTACCGAACCAGACGCTGCCATCGGGCGTGGAGGCGATGGCCCAGATCGTATTGCTGCCTATCTGCGGATAGGTCTGCTGGTCGAAGAAGGTGAACTTGAGCCGGTCCGGCGACAGCATCACCAGCCCGGCGTTCTGCGTGCCAATCCACAACCGGTTGCTTTTATCCGCGTGCAAACTCCACACCACGTTGTCGCGCAGCCCGTTCTCCGCGCGCCAGATGCGGTAATTGCGGCCGTCGTAGCGGGCAAGCCCGTCACGGCTGGCCAGCCACAGGTAACCGGTGAGGTCTTCGGCAAAGGCATTGATGTTGCTGGAAGGCAGGCCATCGGCCACGGTCAACTGCCGTGGCTGCGGTGTTGCAGGCACTTCGGCCAGTGCCACAGATGGCACCAGCAACAGTCCGCCCAGCAACAACCCTGCGAGCCATTTCATCAAACCAAACCTCCTGCCACGCCGCCCGGCGCGCCTGTGATGGCGACTATTGTGCCTGTCCCGGCGCCAACGCATCAGCGATCGCATCGACCAGCATCTGCCCGGTCACCGGCTTGCGCAGGAAACCCTTCATACCTGCAGCGCGCGCCAGCTGTTCGGCCTGTGCGTCAGCGCGCGCGGTGACCGCGATCAACGGGAAACGGTAGCCGGACCCACGCAGCTGGTCAGCCAGCGCGATGCCATCCAACGCCGGCAGATCCAGGTCCAGCAGACCCACATCGAATGCCTGCTCGCCGACCTCGGCCAACGCGGCCAGGCCGTGTGCGGCATGTATCACCTGGTGGCCACGCGCGGTCAGTAGACCGGTGATCACCTGGGCCACGGTCGGATCGTCTTCCACCAGCAGTATGGTCAGTGGCCGCAACGCGACCGCGGGCTCGGCAGCAACAGCCCCGGCGCTGGTCGAATGCTGCCATGGCAACGGCACTTCAAGCACGAAGCACGCGCCTTCACCCAGGCGGCTCTCGACGCGGATGTTGCCGCCCATCGCCATGGCAAGCTCCTGGCAGATCGCCAGGCCCAGACCACTGCCGCCGTAGCGCGATGCGGTGCGGTTGCCGTCGGCCTGCTCAAAACGTTGGAACAGACGACTCTGCTGCTCGGCACTGATGCCCGGCCCGGTATCGCTGACGCTCAGGCAGATGCCGCTGTGCCCTGGCAGCAGCTGCGCGCCCACCGCGACCTTGCCACGCTCGGTGAACTTGATTGCATTGCCCAGCAGGTTCATCAGGATCTGTCGCAGGCGCATGGCATCACCCACCACCATCACCGGGTTTGCAAATGGCGCGGCAGCCTCGAACACCAGCCCGCGACGCTCCGCCATCGGTGCCATCAGAGCGCTCACTTCCTGCAGCAGGCGGCCGAGGTCGAAGGGACGATTGTCGAGCTCCAGCTTGCCGGCTTCGATGCGCGCCAGGTCCAGCGCGTCATTGACCAACGCCAGCAGGTGCGTGCCGGCCTGCTGGATCGCACCGGCAAAGCGCTGCTGGCGTTCGTCCAGGTCGGTGCTCAGCAACAACTCGCTCATGCCCAGGACACCGGTCAACGGCGTGCGCACCTCATGGCCCAAGGTTGCCAGGAAACGGGTTTTCGCCTGCGAGGCCTGTTCGGCCAACTCCTGCTTGTGCAGCGCCAACTGCCATTCGTTGCGCCGACGCTCACGCCGCCGGTACCCGAGCACCGCCGCCACCGCCAACACTCCGAGCAGCAGCGCCCATGCCACCAGTGCCCAGTTGCTGCGCCACCACGGTGGCGCAACCTCGATCTGCAATGTCTGCGGTGGCGTCCACGGACCATCAGCAGCTGCACCCTGCACCTGCATCCGGTAGCTGCCGGCAGGCAGGCGCGATACCAGGCGCTCACCATCACTGCCCAGGTCCACCCAGTTCTGGTCGTAGCCTTCGATCTGGACACGGAAACGATGCCGCGCAGGATCGACATAGGACAGCAGTCGTCCGGTCACGCGTAGATCGCGATCCTCCGGCCCAAGGTGAATCGACGTCCCCTTCAGCCGCTGCTCGCGTGCCGCATCGTCGCGACGCACACCGATCGACTCGATCACCAGTTGCGAACCCACTGGCGCGGTGACCTTGGCATCGGGATTGAAGCTGAGCAGGCCTGTCGCAGACACCGCCAATGCCCGTCCGCAACCTGCATGCGCCGGTGGCCGCGCGGTGAACTCGGTATCGGTCAGGCCATCGCCTTCTTCCAGCACCCGCACCCGCGCCGCGCCCGGCTGCCACCACAGTAGTCCGCGCGTCGTTGTCGCCCACAACTGGCCACTGCAACCTACCACCAGCCCCCCCATCGCCACGGCCGGCACACCTTCATCGGCACCCAACCGCTGCAGCAGGGAGAATCCATCCGCGCCATGACCATAGCGTTCCAGTGCGCCATCACGCGCCAACCAGGCGCTGCCATCGGCGAGGAACACCAGGTCATAGACCATTCCTTCCGAAACGCCTGGCACGACGACAAAACGCTTGCCATCAAAGCGCTGTACGCCGCCGCCGCCAACCAGCCACAGACTGCCATCGGCGCCCTGTCGCAGCTGCTCAACCAGCTTTTCCGGCAGGCCGGAGGCCGTTCCCTGCGGATAGTCCGCCAACAAGCGGCCATCGGCCGCTCGGTGCTGCAGGCCGTGATTGATGATGGACAGCCACATGCTGCCGTCAGCCGCCAGCCGCATCAGATCCGCGCGTTGGGTCGGATCATCGCCCACGCCCAGATCGAACCGCCGCACCTGTCCATCCGAAGGCCGGTACAGGGTGATCCCACCGGCACGACCCAGCCAGATCACCCCATCACTGCCGCGCTGCACCGACCAGATACTGCCAGGGCCGAGTTGCGCATCACCAGCCAGCTGGGACAGCTTGCCGGCTGCATCCAACTGGTACAGGCCATGGCCGCCGACCACCAGGAAGCCCTTGCCATCGGCGGCCGAATTGATCAGGTACAGGCTCTCCAGCGACTTGCCGTCGAGCTGGTAGTGACTGGAAAACCTGGACCAGTCCGGGCGCAGATAGGCCATGCCCTGGGTCAACATGGCGGTCCAGATGCCGCCTTCGTGATCCTGCAACAGGTCCAGCACACCACTGTTGGCAGTCAGGAAGCCGCTGCCGCCATCGCCGTCCAGCAACTGCAGGTTATGCGCATCGCCGCGATACAGGCCGGAGGAGCTGCCCATCCAGTAGCGCCCATCGCGATCATGCAGGACCATGGCCGCACGCGCCTGCGCCGCCTGCGGCCATGGCGCAGCCGACACCGTACCGTCGTCGAGTACCCGGTACAGGCCGGCATCGGTGCCTACCCAGATGCCGCCATCGCGGTCGCCGCTCAGGCGGATCACATCCTTGCCTTCGAGCAGTGGCGAACGCACAGCCGCAAAGCCGTCCCCCCGCCGCCAGCGCACCAGGCCACTGGTGGTACCGATCCACATGCTGCTGTCCTTGCCGGGCAGCAAGGCGTAGATGGTGTCGTCCGGCAGGCTGCGCGGATCATCCGGCTGGTGCTGGTAGCGGCTGATCCGGCCATCGGCATGCCGCAGGCAGATACCGCTGCCGCTGGTACCCACCCACAGGTCGCTGCCCTGCATGGCCAACGCCCAGACCTGCTGTTTGCAGATGGCCTCCAGCTCGGCGAAGCGGGTGAAGCGCTGTCGGTTGGCATCCAGCATCGCCAGGCCGGCACCGTTGGCACCAACCCAGACCCGGTCCTGTGCATCGATAAGCAGGGTTTCCAGGGTGTTGCCCGGCAGCGAGCCCGACACCTGCGGGTCGTGCCGCCATACCCGCAACTGGGTCCCGTCATAGCGCGCAAGCCCGTCATCGGTAGCCGCCCAGACGTAGCCGTGACGATCCTGGCCCAGCGCAAGCACGGTCCGCGACGGCAGGCCTTCCGCCACACCCAGACGCCGCATGCGCGGTGTTTCAGCCAGATCCAGCGCCACGGCACAGCACGGCCACAACAGCAGCAACGCCAGCACCGTCAGCCATACACCCCGAAAAATCCCTTTCATCAACGCCCGACACTCCCCATCGCGGCCCCACATGCATCACCCCAATCGCTGCGACTTTAGCGCCGGCCCCGGCCCCGGGCAAAGTCACCTGAACCGACTGCGTAACAAACCGTTGCGCAATATGCGCACAAACCATCACCTGCATCCGCCTAGAATCCCCCATTCCCGACCCGGAGCCGGACCTTGCTGCCACGCCTGCTACTGCTGACCTGCGGCCTGCTCTCCTTTGCCGCCACTGCTGCCAATGAGCGCTACCGGCTTGATCCCGTGCATACCCGGGTGCTGTTCTCCATCGAGCATGCCGGCTTCTCGCATGCGCTGGGCACGGTCTCAGGCAGCGAGGGCGTACTCGACTTCGACCCGCAGGACTGGGCCAACGCCAGGCTCGACGTCGCCGTGCCGATCACCCGGCTGGACCTGGGCGATGACAAATGGAACCAGGCCACGCTGGCACGCAACCTGCTCGATGGCGAGCGCTTCCCGCAGGCACGCTTTGTTTCCAGCCGGGTCGAACCGATTGATGCCAGCCACGCCCGTGTGTTCGGCCAATTGACATTGCGCGGGGTCAGCCGCGAAGTCGCGCTGGAGGTCACCCTCAATGCGCTCAAGCGCCATCCGTTGCCACCGTTCCGGCGCACTGCCGGGTTCTCGGCGACCACCACGCTCAGTCGCGCCGACTTTGGCATCAGCGCCTGGCCTTCGGTGATCGGCGACAAGGTCGCACTGCGCATCGAGGCCGAGGCCGTACGCGATGCCGGTGCCGAAGCACCGCCCGCTACCTCCGAACCGACACCCGCGCCGGACAGCAGCCTCGAAGACGCCGCCGACGCGGCCCTGAAATCAGTAACAGAAACGGAAAAAGACCCATGAGCCTTGAAAACAACGCGCAACGCTGGGGCAGCCTCAGCAAAAGCCTGCACTGGCTGATCGCCCTGCTGATCCTGGCCCTCGGCATCGTCGGCCTGACCATGGGCGAGTTCCCGAAGACACCGAAGTACTTCTGGATCTACACCATGCACAAATCCATCGGCATCACCGTACTGGTGCTGGTGGTGGTTCGCCTGGGGTGGCGCCTGTATGCCGGCGCGCCGGAACCGGTGCCTGGCACCCCGAGCTGGCAGGAGCGCATTGCCTCGGCCACGCATTGGCTGCTGTACGTGCTGATGTTCGCCATCCCGTTGTCGGGTTGGTTGTACGACTCGGCCAGTGGCCTGCGTCCGTTCAAGCTGTTCGGGCTGGTCGAAATGCCCAAGCTGGTTGCCCCCAGCGAGCAGGCCAGCCAGTTCTCCCATGCCATCCACGAATGGGGCTTCTGGGCGCTGATCCTGCTGGTGCTGGCACATGCCGGTGCCGCGTTCTATCACCACATTCATCTACGCGATGCCACGCTGGCACGCATGCTGCCGCAAGGCTGGCTCAACCTTCCGCAAAAGGATTCCGCATGAACATCAAGCTCACCTCCCCCGCCGCTGTTGCCGCCGCCCTTGCCGGCATGCTCGCCGTCGCCCCGGCCATGGCCGCCGACTACCAGCAGGCCCCGGGCGCCGGCTCCATCCTCGTGTTTGCCACCAAATATGACGGCGAAGTGTTCACCGGCAGCTTCCCCGGCTTCCAGACCCAGGTCAGCTTTGACCCGGCCAATCCGGCTGCCGGCAAACTGGACGTGACCATCCCGCTGGTTGGTGCCAAGAGCGGCAATACCGATCGCGACTCCACCCTGCAGGGCGCGGATTTCTTCAACGTCGCACAATTCGCCCAGGCCCGTTACACCGCCAACGGCTTCCGCGCGCTGGGCAACAACCAGTACGCCGCCGACGGCACGCTCGAGCTGCGCGGCGTCAGCAAGCCGGTGACGCTGACCTTCACCTGGGCAGCGGGCGCGCAGCCCGTGCTGACCGGCAAGGCCACGGTCAAGCGACTGGACTTCGGCGTGGGTGGTGGCGACTGGGCCGACACCAAGACCATCCCCAACGAAACCGCGATCAGCACCATCGTCAAGCTGAACGCCAAGTAAGAAGTTGCCCTCACCCCACCCCCTCTACCGCACGCGGGAGAGGGGAATGTAGTGCCGAGCCATGCTCGGCAAGGGCTTTCCCGGTAAACCCCAAGCATGTAATGCCGAGCCATGCCCGGCAGAGGTTTTACCGGTAACGCCCCAGCCGAACATGGCTCGGCACTACAGGTGTGGCGGCAACCACGCGGCCAATACCGCCGCATCAAACGGCCAATCCAGCTCCCTGCCGCCTGCATCCCGCAACACCGGCACGCGTGCGCCATACATCGCCTCCAGCGCCGCATCATCATCGATGAACACACTGTCGAATTCCGGCGCGCGCGCCTGCGCCAGCACCGCCAGCGCCAGGTCGCACAGATGGCAATCATCACGTTGGTAGAGGGTCAATCCCATTCGGCGCCTGCGCAAGGAATGCTGCGCTGCAGACATGGCCTGCAGCAATGAACCCGTAGAATAGCGGCCATCTCAACGCAGTACGCAGAATCAGCATGTCCGTCAGTACGTTCGACCTGTTCAAGATCGGCATCGGCCCGAGTTCGTCACACACTGTTGGTCCGATGCGCGCTGCCGAGCGCTTCGTCCACCGCTGGCTGCTGGATCCGGGCCAGTTGGACAACACCGTGCGCATCCGCGCCGAGGTGTTCGGTTCGCTGGCCCTGACCGGGCGCGGCCATGGCACCGACAAGGCAGTACTGCTGGGCCTGGAAGGCAATCGCCCCAACGAGATCGACCCGGACATCATCCCGGCCACGCTGGAACGCATCCGCAGCAGCAAGCGCATCAAGTTGATGGGCCAGCGCGAGATCGCCTTCGACGAGAAGCGCGACCTGGCCCTGAACAAGCGCCAGAAGCTGCCGTACCACACCAACGGCATGCGCTTCACCGCCTACGATGCCGACGACCAGATCATCGCCACCCGCGATTACTACTCGGTCGGTGGCGGCTTCGTGGTGAATGAAGATGATGCCGCCGATGACCGCATCGTGCCGGACCAGACGCCGATCCCCTACCCGTTCAAAAGCGGCGACGAGCTGCTGGCGCAGGCCGCGCGCAGCGGCCTGAGCATCGCCCAGATGATGTACGAGAACGAGAAGTGCTGGCGCAGCGAGGATGAGATCCGCGCCGGCCTGCGCGAGATCTGGGACGCGATGCAGTCCTGCGTTACCCGCGGCATCCGTTCCGAAGGCACCCTGCCCGGCGGCCTGCATGTCAGCCGCCGCGCGCCCACGCTGTACCGCGAACTGTCCTCGCGCCCCGAGGCCGCCATGCGCGACCCGCTGACCACCCTGGACTGGGTCAATCTGTACGCATTGGCGGTCAACGAGGAAAACGCCGCCGGTGGCCGCGTGGTCACCGCGCCCACCAACGGCGCAGCCGGCATCATTCCGTCGGTACTGCATTACTACGACCGTTTCTGCCCGGGCAGCAACGAGCAGGGCGTGTTCAACTTCCTGTTGACCGCTGCCGCCATCGGCATCCTGTACAAGGAAAACGCCTCGATCAGCGGCGCTGAAGTCGGCTGCCAGGGCGAAGTCGGCGTGGCCTGCTCGATGGCGGCCGGTGGCCTGATGGCAGCACTGGGCGGCAACCCCGGCCAGATCGAGAACGCTGCCGAGATCGGCATGGAGCACAACCTCGGCCTGACCTGCGACCCGATCGGCGGACTGGTGCAGATCCCCTGCATCGAGCGCAACGCGATGGGCTCGGTGAAGGCGATCAACGCCAGCCGCATGGCCATGCGCGGCGACGGCAAGCACAAGGTCTCACTGGACAAGGTAATCAAGACCATGCGCGACACCGGCCGCGACATGCAGGACAAGTACAAGGAAACCAGCCGTGGCGGCCTTGCCGTCAACGTCATCGAGTGCTGATCTGCGGGTAAACCGGCGCTGGCCCCGTTGGGGCTGGCGCCTGCTGTTGTTTCTGCTGCTTTGGCTGGGCGCCAGCTGGCTGTGGAGCAGCTATTGGACCGCCGCACCCGGCCAAGGCGCCATCGCCACCGATGGCAGCTTTGACATTCCCATCAGCATCCGTGTGCACGAACACTGGGCATTGAATCTCGATTTCCATCCAGGCAGCTTGGGCGACGAGGAGTTCAAGCGCCGCATCGCTCCATGGAAGCAAGCAACGCCAGACACCGGTGCAGTCACGCTGCAGTGGCGATTACTGGCGAACGAAGGGCAACAGCTTGCCGCCGGCACCAGTCTTTTCCATCGCGTCGACAGCTGGTCGAGCCACACCGTCAGCTGCACTCAGCCCCTGCCCCCAATCCCACCCGGACGCTACCGGCTCGCAGGCCAACTGATCGCACCGCCGCCTGTAGTCACCGGCATGGACATGGCTGTGGCAATCAGAGCTGCCAATGGCAAGGCATCGAGCAGCTGGCAGCTTGAGCTGGCCTGGTGGAGCGGGCTGCTCAACCTGTTGCTGGTCCTGCCCTTGGCCATCCTGCTACTGCTGGCGATGTTGGCCCATACGCTGTGGCGCCGACGCGGCCGTCCTCACTAGCCGCAAGCACACAGAGACAAGTTCGAAACGAGCGCTTCCGATCCGCAGCACGAGCGTATTGCAATGCCTCCTTCCGTTACACCAGAATCGCCCATCACAATGCAGCTTCAGGGGAAGCAGATGCACGGCGGAAAGGAATCTGGCGAGCAGGCACCGCTACGACGCCCACGTACGGCAGCACGTACCTCAGCGCCCGGCAATGGCATGGCAACCCTGATCAAGCTGGTGCTTGCTGCGGTGGCCCTGCTGTTGCTGGCGTACTACGTTGGCAATCGCAAGCCGGCTCCTCCAGCAACGGATACAGCCACAGCAGCACACGATGTCGCAGCACCTGCCACCGCATCGCCGCACGCAGGCCCTGCAGCGCTGGTGATCCAGGGCGAAAAGTCCACGACGATGGCCAACATCGACGAGGCGCGGATGTCGGTACAGGAAGGCGGCAATGTATTGCGCATCGAAGGCAGTGTCGGCAGGAACTTTGCCACCCAGATGAAGACGCTACTGGACGCCAATCCAAGTGTGCGTCGCATCGATATCACCAGCGGTGGCGGCTATGCCAACCCGGGGCTGGAAGCAGCACGCCTGATCAACCGCAACAACCTCACGGTGCGGGTCCGCTCGCACTGCGCCAGCATGTGCGTGGCACTTTGGGCTGCCGCCAACCAACGACAGCTGGAGGCCGATGCAGTGATCGGCCTGCACCAATGGAATCCGCAGTGTGATGCCCGCCCCGAGGAGGCGGAGCGCAAGGAGTGCCATTACCAAGTCCAGTTCGCTACCGAGCACAACTCCAGCTACAACGCGTGGCTGCGCGCTGCCGGCTTCAACCAGCGCTTGTTGAACCTGCAGACACAGACTGCCTCCGAAGACATCGCGGTGCTGTTCGCCCCGCAGCTTTGGGAAAACGGGGTCGACTTCACCGCCGTCGACAGCGATGGTGCACGCATGAGTCGTGAGGCAGTCCTGCAGCACCTTGCCGCCAGGGCCAAGCGCGGCTGAGCACTCAGGCGCCGCGCCTGCCCAGCTTCAGCACGCCCTCCAGGGCCAACAGCGCCACCGCCAGCCAGATCGCCACATAGGTCGGCCACTGCCCGTGGCCTACGCTCTCGCCGAGCAGCAAGGCCGCCAGCATCAGCAACACCGGCTCCACATAGGTAAGCAGGCCAAACAGGCTGAACGACAGCATCTTCGAGGCCAGCATGTAGCACATCAACGCCACCGCGCTGATCGCCCCGAGCAGCGGGATCAAGGCGTACAGGGCTGGCTTCTGCGCCAGCGCTGCCAGCAGTTGCTGGCCGTCACCAATCGCCGCCCAGAAAGCCACCGGCAGCAACAGCACCAATTCCACCCAGAAGCCACCCAGATGGCCAATGCGCAGATGCCGACGCAGCAGGAAATAGGCCGGATAACCCAGCGCCACCAGCAGCATTTCCCAGGACAACCCGTGGTTGCGCAGCAAGGCCCAGCCCACACCCAGCGCGGCACTGGCCACCGCCAGTTTCTGCAGGACGGACAGACGCTCGCCGTAGACCACGCGCCCGAGCAGCACCATCACCAGGGGCAGCAGGAAGTAACCCATCGATACCTGCAGCGCGCGGCCGTGCAACGGCGCCCACAGGAACAACCACAGCTGCACCCCGACCATGCCCGCGCACAGCGGCAACGCCCACCACAGCCGACGCTCAACCCGCAGGCGTCGCAGGGTATCGATGATCAATGTCTTCTCGCCGCTCACATGCAGCATCAATGCCACCAACGGCACCGCGAACAACACGCGCCAGCCAAAAATGTCGCCACCCTGCAGCGGTGCCAGCTGCGGGCTGGCGTAGTACATCAGACCGAACAGCAGGGACGCTGCCAGCGAAACCAGAACACCTTTGGACACAGCACACCTGTCAGAGCAAGAAACCGGCAGCCTGCGGGCTGCACGGAATGGCAACGTTGACGCCATGACGCCAACACCCCGGCATCATAAAGCCAGAACGTTGCAGCGCCAGCTTCGAAGGGAGTGCTTGCCACCGATCCGGAGTCTGCGCGAGTGCGAGCCGATACCGGGCATCACCCACTCCGCAGCAGCCGGCCTGGATCGGCAACGAATCGGCGTTGCAGCACGCAAAGGGTGCTGCAGCGACACTCAGCGGTTGACGATGCTCAGCACATCGTCCAGCAAGGCTGCAGCTGTCACTTCGGCACCTGCGCCCGGCCCCTGGATCAGCAGCGGCTGGTTGTTGTAACGGTCACTATGAATCGCCACACGATTGTCAGTGCCGCTGCCGCCAGCCAGTGCATGGGATTGCGGCAGTGCACGCAGACCGACGCTTGCCCCCTGCGCATCCAGGCGGCCCACGAAGCACAGTTTCAGGCCCTGCGCGCGTGCCTGCTGCAGGCGTTCGGCCAAGGGTGCGTCCAGCAGCGGCAACGCGCCATCCACCTCGTCGGCGGACAGCACCGCCAATGCCGCCGGCACCAGCGAGTCGACCTTGATCTGATCGGCTTCCAGCGGCACACCCGCTGCACGTGCGAGGATCAGCAGCTTGCGGCGTACATCTTCGCCGGACAGGTCAATGCGCGGGTCCGGCTCCGTATAACCAGCAGCGGCGGCTTCGCGCACGCAGGCCGAGAACGGCTGGCTGCCGTCATAACGGTCGAACAACCACGCCAGCGAGCCGGACAGCACGCCTTCGATGGCATGCACGTGGTCACCACCGGCAACCAGGGCGCGGATGCTGCGCAACAGCGGCAGACCCGCACCGACCGTTGCCGCGTCGCCGTAACGGGAGTTTCCGGTCGCAACCAAGGCGCCAATCTGCTGCGCGCGCGCCAAGGCCGTGCCATTGCCCAGCTTGTTGGCCGTCACCACATGAATGCCCTGTGCCAACCACAGCGCATGGTCGGCAGCGACGGATTCGCTGGCGGTGGCATCCACCACGATGTCGCCAACGCGCAGGCGCCCCACTTCCTCGCGATGCACCGGCTCATCGCCCTGCCGCTGCGCGTCACGCGCACGCGACAGCGCCGCATGCGGCGCATCCTCACAGGCGAGCGCGATGCGCGAGTTGGCCACCACATGCAGTGAAGGCAGGCTCAACTGCCGCTGTTGCAATGCCTGGTAGCGCGCAACAAACGCCGAGCCGACCGTACCGGTTCCCAGCAACACCAGCCGCGCCTGCGGCTGTTCCAGCGGACGCAGTACCGCGCTCATGCATCCACCGTTTTTTTACAGGTGCCAGCGGCCAGCTGCGCCTCGGCAATCACCTTGGCAGCGCGCGCAAGACCTGCCTGCAGGTCGGCGACCAGATCCTCGCTGGACTCGATGCCGACCGACAGGCGCAGCAGGCACTCGCTGATGCCGGCCGCCGCGCGCGCATCGGCGCTCATCGCGGCATGGGTCATGGTCGCCGGATGCGCGACGAGGCTTTCCACGCCACCCAGCGATTCGGCCAGGGTGAAGTAATTCAGGCCATCCAGGAAGGCACGCACCGCTGCATACAGATCGTCGCCCTGGCAGGCGGCCAACTCGAACGAGAGCATCGCGCCGAAACCCTTCTGCTGGCGCGCCGCCACCGCATGGCCCGGATGCGACTCCAGACCTGGGTAGTACACATTGGAGACGGCATCGCTGGCCGCCAGCAGTTCAACCACGGCACTGGTGTTTTCCTGGTGCACTCGCAGGCGCGCATCGAGGGTGCGCAGGCCGCGCAACGTCAGGAAGGCATCGAACGGCGAACCGGTCAGGCCCAACGCATTGGCCCACCACACCAGTTGCTGGTGCACCTCGGCATCGCGTGCGATCACCGCTCCGCCAACCACGTCGCTGTGGCCGTTGACGTACTTGGTGGTCGAATGCAGCACCACGTCGGCACCGAAGGCGATCGGCGTCTGCAAGGCCGGCGACAGGAAGGTGTTGTCCACCACCACCTTGGCACCGGCCTTGTGCGCAGCCTCGATGACGAAGCGCAGATCGGTGATGCGCAACAGCGGGTTGGACGGGGTTTCGATCAGCACCAGCTTGGGCGACTGCGCCAGCGCATCGGCCAGCGAGCGCGGATCGGTCAGGTCGGCGGTGATCAGCTCGAAGTGACCCTTTTTGGCCAGCGCATTGAACAGGCGCCAGCTGCCGCCGTAGGCATCGTGCGGCACCACCAGGCGCTCGCCCGGCTCCAGCAGGGCGTTCAACACCAGGTTGATTGCGCCCATGCCGGTGGCGGTGATCACCCCGCCGGCGCCACCTTCCAGCTCGGCCAGTGCTTCGCCCAGCAGGTCGCGGGTCGGGTTGCCACTGCGGGTGTAGTCGTACTGGCGCTTGTTGCCGAAGCCATCGAAGCTGAAGTTGGACGACAGCACGATCGGCGGCGTCACCGCACCATAGGCGGTATCGCGGTCGATGCCCGCACGCACTGCCGACGTGGCACGGCTACAGGAGATATCGGAAGTGTGGGACAGGCTCATGCGGTTTCTCCGGGCAGGCGTAGGGCAGTGGCGAGGATCGCGTCGATGCGATCGGTTTCTTTGAGGAAGGCGTCGTGGCCATAAGGCGAGCGCAGCACGCGCAGGCTGCCGCGCTGGCCCAGGCCTTCGACCAGCGCGACCAGGTCCGACAGCGGCACCAGCCGGTCACCTTCAACCGCGACCACCAGGGTCGGCACGCTGACGGCAGCCGGATCAACCCGGTGCAGATCGATGGATTCGGAAAGACGCAGGTAGGCGTTGACGCGGGTACGGGCGACGTACTGCGCGCCCGCTGCGTCGAGGTAATCCTCGGCGGCGACACGCACACGGCCATTGACGACTTCCGGTGGCGCATCGAAGCGCTCACCAAATTCTTCCGGGGTGCGGTAGCTGAGCATGGCGAACTGGCGCGCCAGCGCCAGGCCATGGCTCTCCGCACACTGCAGCTGCCCCAGCGCGACCGCACGCCGCTGCAGCGCGCGCCACGCAGATGCATATGGATGCGGACGATGCGCACCGCTGACCGCGATCAGCTTGTGCAGGCGGCGCGGATGGCGAATCGCCAGTTGCAGGCCAACCAAGGCGCCGTAGGAATAGCCGACGAAGCCGTGCAGCTGTTCGATGCGCAGTGCGTCCAGCAAGGCAGCGATGGCATCGGCCTGATCAGCGGTATCGATGGGAGCATCCAGCTCGCCGTCGGCACCGAGGAAATCAAAACCAAGCAAGCGACGACACGCCGGATCCAGTGCGCGACCAGCGCCGACCAGGCCCTCTGCCCAGCCTTTTTCGGCATAGCCTGCATTCGCAGCGAGATGACGGTGTGCGGAAATACCGCCCGCCACCAATACCACCGGTGCGTTGGCAGCGCCCACCAGCTCATAGCGCAGGCGCAGCGCACGCTGACCTGCGTGACGCATGCGCAGCTGCAGCTCGATCTCACCGCGCACGGCAGACACGCCGCCATCAATACGGTCGAGGGAAGCAACAGGAAAAAGCGGAGCTGCGGTAGCGGTGGCGAAACTCATGGCGGTATCCGATAAGGAGCGGCCATCGAGCTTTCGCGGAGCTCGTGTTCGCCGTACACGCGGTACGGAACGAACCATCTTTCGGCGGACACGGAGGTCACCGCAGGATTTGGCACCAAACGCAGCCGCTTGCGCGTCCGCTGGTTGCCCCGGCTTCAAAGGGCCTGTCCCTCTGCCGGTCTCGATGGTGACGCTACATTGCCAGCCCCCTTTCCGCATGTCAATCGCTTTATTCGCATAAAGAGATGAATAAGTTTCCAGGGCAACCAAACAGGCACAATCAGGCCCTGCCCCAAGGACACCACACTGTGCCCCGCACCATTCCTGTACTGCTGTCGCTGGCACTGCTATGCGCCAGCGGCGCCGAAGCAAGTCCAAGCAGTCGCTGGCGTGAAGCCTGGGGACTCCCCACTGCATCGGCACCTGCCGTAGCGGCATCCAGCTCGGACGCCTTCGCCAGCCTGCAGTTGCAGGCACGTGCAGGCGGACGCAGCGCCGTGGTCAGCAACCTGACCGCTGGACCTGTGCAGGTTCGCCTGCAGGGCGATAGCCGGGCACCTGCCGCCACCGTGCTGGCCGCAGGTGAGAAGCGCAGCCTGTTATGGCTGGCAGATGACGGCAATCCACTGCGCCTGGCCCTGGACGCGTTTCCTGGCGACCCGGCAGCGCAGCCGCAGGATCATCTCTATCTATTGCCGCTGCAGAGCGCCAGCATTCGGGTCAGCCAGGCCTTCGCCGGCCACTACAGCCATAGCGATGCGCAGAACATGTATGCGGTGGATTTCCCCGTGCCCGAAGGCACCCCCGTGCTGGCCGCGCGTTCCGGCCGGGTGATGCAGGTGGTCGACAGCCGCGAACAAGGCAGCCTGCTGCGCATCCTGCACAGCGACGGCAGCATGGCCGTGTACGCCCACCTGCAGGCAGGCAGCGCCAGCGTCCGCCCAGGCCAAGCCGTGGCCGCCGGACAAGGCATCGCGTTGTCCGGAAACACAGGTCACAGCAGCGGCCCGCACCTGCATTTCGTGGTGCAGGTTAATACCGGGCTGGCGCTACGCTCGATCCCGTTCCGAATGGGCAGCGCCCGCGGCGAGCTGAAATTTCCCCGCCAAATTCCCTGAACCATTGAGCCCCCGGGTGGCACGGCAGACAGGAAAGGCTTGACAAATACCTAGTGTATTGATGTATTGATACACATGGACGCAAAAGCACTGCACATAGCCCCGCAAGCGGCCGAGCCGATCTACCGGCAGATCGCCGAACAGCTGCGACGAATGATCAGCGCCGGGCAACTGCCGGCAGGAACCCTGCTGCCTTCCGTACGTGAAGTGGCATCTGCGCATGCAATCAACCCCATGACGGTATCCCGCGCCTACAGCCAACTGGAAACCGAAGGATTGCTGGAACGACTGCGCGGCAAGGGTATGGCGGTCGCCAGTCGGCGTTCTGGTGGCGACAGCCTCGACCAGCGCCTGCTGCAGGCCGACCCCCTGCTGCAGGAACTGGCCCGCCACTGCATGCAACTGGAACTCCCCACCGACCGCGTCCTGGCGCGGCTGCAGCAACTGCTCGAAAAGGAATCGACATGAACGCAATGACCCTACCCGCCGCCGCACTTGATCTGAGCATGCCGCTGCAAGCACACGCGCTGCAGCTGCGCTATGGCAAGCATGCGGTATTACGCGATGTCAGCCTGCAATTGCCCCGCGGACAGGTACTGGGCCTGATCGGCCGCAACGGCGCTGGTAAAAGCAGCCTGATCGGCTGCATGCTCGGTTTGCTGCAACCGCAATCGGGCCAGGCAATGGTGATGGGTGCCCCGGCACTCGACATGGACGATGCACGAAAAATGCGCGTTGCCTATGTCCCGCAGCAGCCGCAATCGTTCGCGTGGATGAAGATTGGGCAACTGTTCGCGTACCTGGGCCAGTTGTATCCCAGTTGGGACCGCAGTTACGCCAATACGCTGCTCAAGCGATGGGAACTGGATCCCGACCGCAGTATCGCGAAATTGTCGCCGGGCCAGGCCCAGCGCCTGGCGCTGATCCGGGCACTGGCTCCGCGCCCTGCATTGCTGGTGCTCGATGAACCCGCATCCGCGCTGGACCCCATCGCACGCCGGGAGTTGATGCGCGACATCATCGAGCAGGCCATCGACAACGAGGCCACGGTGCTGTTTTCCAGCCACATCATCAGCGACCTGGAACGCGTCGCCTCGCATGTCGCGCTGCTTCACCGTGGCGGGATCATGCTCAACCAGCCATTGGACGAATTGAAGGAGCGGATCGTCCGCCTGCTGTTGCCGGCCGTCGCGGCTGAGAGCCTGCCGCAGGGTCTGCCAGGCGAACTGCTGCGCCGCCAGCTCAACGACGGCACACTCAGCCTCCTGATCGACAAGCAGAACCTGCCAGGTGAGCTTCTGCTGATAGACGGACTGCGCGTGGACCGCATGGGGCTTGAAGATCTGTTCATCGAGATCGCCGAATGAACGCCACCCTGCAGACCACTCCGGCGGCACGGCCGTGGACGACGCTCCGCACGGTGCTGGCCTCCGCCAGCTGGACCAACCTGCTGCTCGGCCTTGGCTGGCTGCTGGCACTGGCGCTACCGCTGCTTGGCAGCGGCTTGACCAAGGCATTTCCGCTGCACCTGGCGCTGTGCGCATGCACAGTACTGTTCTGGGCAATGCTGGGCGGTGGTCGCCTGATCGGCACGACCCTGCTGGCATCCCGGCTGCGATTGCCCAATATTGCGCAACAGGCATTTCGACAGGTTGCGATGGCCCTGTCGCTGGGTGTACTGGTCCCGACGGGACTGATGGCCGCGGTTGGCGACACGCATGTAGCGCTCAACCTGCTTGTACTGCTCAACGCTCTGCTGCTGGGCCTGGCCTGGGTGTCCATGCCGCCCTGGATCGTCTGGGTATTGCTGCCGCTGGGCTACGCCCTGGATTGGCTGTTGGAGCGTACCGATAACGCGTGGAGCACGATCAGCAACACCCCGCTGTTAAGCCTCACTGCTACCGCTACCTTGCTGCTGCTGGCTGTCGCCGCTTTCTGCTGGGGGATGCGAAAGCAACCCGCAAGCACGCAATGGACTACCTCGATCGCACAGTTGTTGAGCCAGGACCGCCTGAGCCGCAGCGACGACACCTCGGCACAGGCTCTGTTCGGCGAAGGCACGCCGGTCGGCCATGAGCTGCGCCGCCACACCGACCAAGCGCTTTCGATCGCGCTTGGCCCTGGCTTCGGTCGCCCTACCGCCCGAAGCTGGCTGCGCGGCCAACTGCCCATCCTCGGTGTCGCAATACTGTGGCTGCTGATGAACAAACAGGATGTCGCCAGCACGGCACTGCTGTTCATTCCGCTTCTGGTGGTGGTCGTCGCGTTTCCGCCGATGATGCGACTGCATACGCTGGTGCGCCGCC
>Ga0308157_10002428_pt1 | contig 30579 bp, 28 predicted proteins | sample PhyBR1_FD_201035 | JGI IMG/M metagenome (GOLD analysis project Ga0308157, IMG submission 201035) | Phyllosphere microbial communities from UC Gill Tract Community Farm, Albany, California, United States - DLSLB.R1 | ecosystem: Host-associated > Plants > Phyllosphere > Unclassified | place: USA...
ATCAGCTTCTAAGGGTACCTTGGGTTAATACAAAGTACTTGAACGCATTGGAGTCTTGGTGCTCGGAATTTTCAGCTGGCTCGACGTAGTCATCTGCGCTGTTTTGCTGACCTTTTTCATCATCGGGCTTCGACGCGGTTTTCTTTTGACCGTCGGCGACATGGTGGGTCTCATCCTTGGAGGCATTGCCGCGTTCTTTGCCATCCCGTTGGTTTCCACCTTCGCGAATAATCCGTGGTGGCGTGTCGCACTGATGGTCGCCACCGCGGCGGTGCTGATCATCCTGGGTCAAGCCCTTGGACGAGTCATCGCCACCCGCATTCGTCACTGGATGAACGTTGACTTTTTACGCTCGGCAGACCGAATCGCCGGCGGTGTTCTATCGGTACTGATTAGCGCCACAATCATTGGCGCGCTGGCGTTTTCCACCTCCAGCATGGGTATTCCGCGGCTGTCCTTGGAGATTGGTAAGTCCACCATGATTCAGGCCATTCGTAACGCGACCCCATCCTTTGTGAACTCAGCAATTTCTACGGCACGTTCCAAGGTCATTGCCGAAACCCTCCCGGCCTTTTTGGAGCCTTTTGCTCCTTCCGTGGACCAGCCGGTGGACACCGATTGGGAGGCCACCGACCTACAACGCGCCGCCGCCCAGTCGGCAGCCAAGGTCTCCGGAACCGCCGTCCAATGCGGCGTTAACCTCACCGGTTCCGGGTTTGTGGTGGCACCAGAAATGGTGATGACTAATGCCCACGTGGTGGCCGGTTTAGGGTCCGCCACAATAGAGACCGGTCGTGATGAAGTTCACCGCGGAAAAGTGGTTTACTTCGATCCCGAGACCGATATTGCTCTGCTGTACGTAGAGGGCTTAGAGACTCCGGCTATTGAACTTGCCGACCATGACCTCACCCGCGGCGATGCCGCAGCGTTCATCGGTTACCCGGCTGGCGGACCACAACAAATTCGCAGTGCCTTGATTGCTTCGCGAGCCAATGTCTCGATTGCCAACATCTATGGCACTGACCCATCACGAATTTCCGTCTATCAGCTGACCGCCGAGGTTGCTCAAGGCAACTCCGGGGGACCACTGCTGGATGAAAGCGGCGAAGCTGTCGGGCTGATTTTTGCTAAGTCCCGTAGCGATGATCAGGTCGGATTCGCTCTGAGCCTCGAAGAAATGGAGCACGCCATGGAACTGGGCGGCTCGCAGCGCACCTCGGTGAAGACCGGGGAATGCATCGCCGACTAGCCGGGAACGCGGGCTACTTACTGAGCAGGTAAGCGAGCTGTTCTACCGCTAGCTTGTACCCGTTCACTCCGGCACCGACGATGATGGAGGTGGCCACCGGGGAGATGAATGAGTGGTGACGGAATGCTTCACGTTGGTGCACATTGGAGATATGAACTTCAATCAATGGCAATTGCACACCGCTGACCGCGTCAGCTAATGCGACCGAGGTGTGGGTGAATGCTCCCGGGTTCATCACGATGCCCACCGCGTTGGTGCGGGCCTCATGAATCGCATCGATGAGCACACCCTCATGGTTGGACTGTAGGGCGCGTAGCTCAAAACCGTGGGCCGTGGCGGTGTCGCGGGCGAGCTGTTCAACATCGGCCAAGGTGTCATGACCATAAATCTGCGGCTCCCGGGTTCCCAAGAGATTCAGGTTTGGGCCGTTCAGGAGCAAAATCGTGCGTGATGAGTTCTCAGTCATGGACTCAAATCTAGTGCAAAGCATCGGTAAGAGTCGGGATTCTTTATTGATGAACGAGAAAACGCTGCCGTGGGGCAGAACGCTTTTAGCGTTCTGCCCCACGGCAGCCTCGTGAACTCAGCGAGAAGACTACTTGCCCATGGACTGAGCGATCTGGCTCATCACCGTTGAATCCGAGAGTGTGGTTGCGTCACCAACTTCTCGTCCTTCGGCCACATCCTTGAGCAGACGGCGCATGATCTTGCCCGAACGGGTCTTAGGCAGTTCGGGAACCACCAGCACATGCTTTGGCTTGGCGATTGGACCGATGTCCTTACCCACGTGGTTGCGCAGGGTCGCAATGACATCCTCGCCTTCTGCAGGCTCGCTCTGCAAGATGACGAAGGCGACCACCGCTTCACCGGTGGTTTCATCCTTGGCACCGACCACGGCGGCCTCGGCCACGTACGGGTGCGCCACTAGGGAGGACTCAATTTCGGTGGTGGACAGGCGGTGACCTGACACGTTCATCACGTCATCAACGCGGCCCAACAGCCACAGGTCTCCATCGGCGTCCTTCTTCGCACCGTCACCGGCAAAGTACATATTTTCGAAGCGCGACCAGTAGGTCTCCTTGTAGCGGTCCATGTCGCCCCAGATGCCACGCAGCATGGCAGGCCATGGATCACGGATGACCAAGAAGCCACCCTCGCCGTCGGCCACCGAGTTACCGGACTCGTCGACCACGTCCACGCTGATACCTGGCACAGCGACCTGCGCCGAGCCTGGCTTGGTGTGGGTGACACCAGGTAGGGGAGCGATCATATGTGCGCCGGTTTCGGTCTGCCACCAGGTATCAACAATGGGGGTCGGGTTCTCTTTACGTTCCCCGTTTTTGCCATTGTTGGTGCCGATAACATCGCGGTACCACATCCACGCCTCAGGGTTGATGGGTTCACCCACAGAGCCCAACACGCGCAGGCTGGACAGATCGTAGCCATCGGGGATCTGCCGACCCCACTTCATGAAGGTACGGATGGCGGTAGGGGCGGTGTACAAAATGGAGACACCGTACTTTTCCACCAGTTCCCACCAGCGACCCTGGTGCGGGGTGTCTGGGGTGCCTTCGTACATCAGCTGGGTGGCACCGTTGATCAACGGTGCATAGGTGACGTACGAGTGACCGGTAATCCAGCCAATGTCGGCGGTGCACCAGTACACGTCGGTCTCAGGATGCAGGTCGAAGGTATCGCGGTGGGTCACCGCACCCTGGGTGAGGAAGCCACCGGTGGTGTGCACGATGCCCTTAGGCTTTCCGGTGGTGCCCGAGGTGTACAGCACAAAGAGTGGGTGTTCAGAGTCGTGAGCGACCGCGGTGTGCTCGGTGGAAGCGTCGTCCACTACCTCGTGCCACCACTTATCCAAAGGACCGAATTCCACTGGCTGGGCGTTGCGCTTGACGACCAAAACATTCTCGACGGTGTGGCCCGGTGCCGCCAGAGCTTCATCCACGGCAGCCTTCAGTGGTGACGGCTTGCCACGACGCCAGGTGCCATCGGCGGTGACCACAAGCTTGGCATCAGCGTCATCAATGCGGCTACGCAACGCATCGGCGGAGAAACCACCGAAGACTACCGAATGGATCGCTCCGATGCGGGCGCAGGCGAGCATGGTGATGACTGCTTCTGGGATCATCGGCAGGTAAACGGCCACACGGTCACCCTTGGCTACACCCAGGGATTCGAAGGAGTTGGCTGCCTTCTTGACCTCTTCGGTGAGCTGGGCATAGGTGTAGGAACGTGAATCGCCTGGTTCGCCTTCGAAGTAGATCGCAACGCGATCACCCAGTCCGTTTTCAACGTGTCGATCTAGCGCGTTATAGGCTGCGTTGAGTTTTCCGCCGACAAACCACTTTGACACCGGTGCCTGCGACCAATCCAATGTTTCGGTGAAGTCGGTATCCCAGGTCAGTACCTTGCGGGCCTGATCTGCCCAGTATCCCAACCGGTCAGCCGCAGCTGCTTCGTAGCTGGCTGCGCTAGCGACGGCCTGGTCGCTGAATTCCTTGCTCGGGGCAAAGGAACGGGTTTCATTCGACAGGTTATCTAAGGTCTTCGAATCGCTCACGGGCTTCGCGTCCTTCCGCGTAGTCACAAATACTCTCTGTGATCAAAGTTACATGCTTTGCCGTCGCTGATTGTGGTTTGTGTCACGGACAATGGGGATTTAGGGTAAATTCTGCGCCCAACGGTCAGCTCGCTGCGACGAATAGCATTCAATGCTGGTGTCTGAAGATGAAAAGTGAGCGTACCCATGACACGATCAATGCGTGGCGAATAAAGCAAAACTGGAAACCGAACTGGGTCTGAAAAGACGAGCCCGCAAGATCAATAGGGTACTGGCCGAAACCTATCCCTACGCGGTTCCCGAATTAGATTTTGAGAACCCTTTTGAGCTGCTGGTTGCCACGGTGCTCTCTGCACAGACGACCGACGTGCGGGTCAACGCGATCACCCCGGCACTCTTCGCCCGATTCCCCGATGCGCTAGCGATGAGCCAAGGCGAACGCAGCGAGATCGAAGAACTCATTCGTCCTACTGGATTCTTTCGCGCCAAAACCGACTCCTTGCTCGGACTTTCCGCCGCCCTGGTGGAACGTCATGACGGGCAAGTCCCGCCAAAACTAGAAGAACTGGTCAAACTCCCTGGCGTAGGACGCAAAACAGCCAACGTGGTGCTAGGCAATGCCTTTGGGGTTCCCGGCATCACCGTTGACACACACTTTGGGCGCCTAGCGAACCGCTTTGGATGGACCGATGAAACCGACCCGGTGAAAATCGAACATGCGGTGGGGGAGCTCTTTGAAAAGCGGGATTGGACGATGCTCAGTCATCGCGTGGTCTTCCACGGACGGCGGATCTGTCATGCCCGCAAACCGGCGTGCGGCGTCTGCCCGGTAGCTAAGCTCTGCCCCTCAAATGGAATCGGCGAGGAAATACCTGCCAAGGCAAAACAGTTACTTAAGTATGAGCTTGCTCCCGGGCGAGAAGAACTACTGGCAAAAATGCAGGCCGGTGCGACCCGGAGGCAACTGAGAGCCGAAGGGTATGGATTAGACGCATGAGCGCACGTAGCCAGTTGCAACAAGTGATCGCCAAACATCGGGTGAGCGCCGGGGCAACCCAGAAACTGCCCAACGAGTGGATCAGCATGAACGTGGAATCTAATGCTGTGCGCAAGGCTGCGGTGCTGATCCTCTTTGGTTCGGCCAGGGACACTGCGCTCGCCGATGGTGCTCAGGCTCAAGACCTTGACCTGCTCTTTGTTGAACGAGCCACCACCTTGCGCAAGCATGCCGGACAAATTGCATTCCCCGGCGGTGGCATTGATGAAGAAGACTCTAGCGTGGCTGCGGCTGCGTTGCGTGAAGCTTGGGAAGAAACCGGGGTAGATACCAACGGCATCGAAGTGCTCGGGCATTTGAGTGAAACCGAATTGCCGGTATCCAATTTCTTGGTCACCCCAGTCTTGGGCTGGTGGCATACCGAATCGATGGTCCATGCCGTTGACCCGGCCGAAAGTGCCGGGGTGTTTCGTGCTCCGGTAGCGCAACTACTGGATCCCAAGAATCGACTGACCGGGGTAGTACAGCGTAATCAGCAGAAGTTCACCTCGCCAGCCTTCGAATTTGAAGACCGAATCATTTGGGGCTTTACCGCGATTGTGCTTGACCGACTATTCACTGAACTCGGTTGGACCCGACCATGGAACACTCATCGAGAATTACGCATGGCCTAGAGCCCAGTGTCTATTTGGCGTCGGCATAATTTGAGGAAATGGCGACGCTCACCGGGAAGTGTGGTGAAGCAGCGCCAAAGAGGGTCCGGCCGGCAAGCAACGCCGCATGCGCGATGAGTCGTTGAAGTTGATCGGCTAATTCGTTGGGGCATTCAAAGACAATTTCGTCATGCACAAAAAATACCTGCCGGCATACCTCGCCCCACCCGGCCTGATGGATCAGGTGGCGGGCATGGCCCATCCATACCAAAGCCCATTCGGCGGCCGTAGACTGCACGACAAAATTCCGGGTGAAACGCCCGCGCGCCCGAGCAGCAGCATCGGCAGCTCGCTGGCTTGCCTCATCCGCGGTATCCCGTTGAGCCCTCATCCACTGCTCGTCAGCAGGAGGACAACCTCGTCCTAAAAAGCTTCGAACGCCTTCGCCTTGTTGACCAGCCAGGGCCGCCTGCTCCACAAAGCGCATCGCGGTTGGAAAGCTTTTGGTGAGTGCAGCTCCCACCGCACCACTGGCACCCCCGCCACCACCATAAATCACGGAGAGCATTCCCAGCTTGGCTTCTTGTCGGGTCGAAACCAACTTGGCGTCCAAGAGCCACTGGTACAGATCATCCTGCGCTCCGGCTTGCTGCAACTGCTGATCATTGGAAATTGCGGCAAGAATTCGTGGTTCCAGCTGTCGCCCATCGGCCACGACAAAGGTTCGGCCAGGCCCGGTACGCACCACCTGACGGATGGCATGGGGTAACTGCAAGGCGCCACCACCTGAAGCTGCCCATCGCCCGGAAACCACTGTGCCCAAAACATAATGCGGGTGAAAACGAGAATCTTTGACCCATTGATCCATCCAGACATCGCCGTGTGCACTGGCCAAACGCGAGAGCTTCTTGTACTCCAAGACTTGTTTGATCAGTGGATGATTGATCTGCTCTAGCTCCCAAGCTCGGACCGAACGCACCGCAAAACCAGCCTTGTGTAGGGCCTTGAGCAGTTCTTGCGGGGAATCAGGATTCAATCCAGGGGTGTTTAATGCTGTAGCTAGCTCTTGGGCTTTGAGTGCCAACTTCGGTGGGCGAGCAAATTCTGAGACTCGTTCACCGAGCTGTTCTCGGAGCAGGGCCCGATGCCCAGCTTCATCCCATGAAAGACCTGCATGTTCCATTTCGCAGGCGATCAGCGCACCCACCGATTCGGCGTGAATCAGTAATTCAAGGCGTTTGCGGGCCACCGGATCTTGGGGCAATGCCTGACGCTGTTGTGTGTACAGCTGGATAAGGTCCTCCAATGAGTCCCCGAAAGTTGGGGCGTCAAAGAGGGCATCTTGGTTGAAATGCTCTGTGGTTGTCTCAGAATGTTCAAGATCAAAATCGGGTACTTGCTCCGCGGCCAACGGTGAGCGGTGCATGATTCGTTGTGCAAGGGACAGCACATGCGCTTTGGCAATAAACACACCTGCCGTGAGCAACGGCTTCATCCAAGGGCTGGTGCGAAGCATGGCCCAGCGAGGATTAAATTCAGCTTCGATTCGGGCAACCGTCGGTGCAAAATTATCGCGTGAGACTGGTAGGACGGGCTGTAGCGGCCGCCCCGAGAGGCTGTCACGCAGGTCGATTAGTGCGTAGCCATCGGGATCAGTTGCGAGGAAGGCGATGGCACTCATAAGTACATTGTGCCGTGTCCAGAGCAGATATCCCCATTCGGTCCTGCCCTATTCCTCGACCCAGTGCAGTGATGCCACGCTCGATAAATGAAATGGCTAACTGACACTGCGGCGACAACCGAGCCGAAGAAGAACACTCGTTTTGTGATGACGGCGCTAGATGACTTCAGGGCTGGCTTGCCGACGGAACAAATCAGCAGGCCCGAGAACGGATCTGTTGATGAACCCCTATGCACTATTGTCAGCAGTGATCCGCGAATCGTTGAATTGTGTGCCGCCATTGCTGTGGGCGCAGCTGTACGCATCATCCAATGTACTGACCCGGACACTCTGCACACCGGTACCACCGGACCTGTGCTGTGGGGCAGCGATATGGCTGGACTGGCAGATAATGACAGACACCGGGTTGATGTCTTGATCGGGCTCGAATCGGCAGCTAGCGAGTTGTGGTCTATGGCCAGCAGATTCCCCAAAACTCGAGTGGCATTATTGCCGTCCGCCGGGCAATGGCTTGGGGAGTACCTTGGATTGTGGGCCATGCGTGCTGGACATGGTCACACCCTAGCCTTGGGTGCCACGGCAGGCGGGTTGGGCACCAGCACGCTGGCATTATTGCTGGCCCATGCCGGAACGCTCAGTGGATTGCGCAGCATTGTGATTGATTTGGATCCGCACTCTCGTAGCTTGTGGCCTAGGGCTACGAGTCGACCGCCAACAGGAATTGGCTGGGAGGAGCTGCAACTGTCAGGAGGCAGGCTCGCTGCGCACCAATTAGCCGAGACCCTGCCACAGTTGCGCAGCACCTCTGTGTTGACATGGTCTGAACCAAACGAACACGAATTAGTAGAAGAACAACTGATGATTCGTTTACTGGCTGCAGCGCGTCAAGGTTTTGACCTGGTGATTCTAGATACCGGACGTTACCCCCATCCGCAACAAACAGTGATTAACCAATTCATTGACCGGCGGGTGCTCACCGCAAATAGTTCTGCCCCTCCACACCACGGCGAGGTGGTGCTCTGTGGGGAACAACGAGCGCGTTATGAAGTAAATAACGCCGCAGAAATACTTGGATCATTCCCATTTTCTTCTCGCATCATCAAGGCGGAACATCGCGGTGAACTATTCGATTGCTTCAAATTTCGCGGTCTACGACAGTCACTGGCCAACCTCTGTCTGCTTCCGCAAGTCCAAGGTCAAATCTCATGAGCACCGCACGACACAGCAAAGACAGTAGTGCGATCTCCACAGGGCACCTGCTCAACGCGAAAATTTTGGAGTCTGTGCGAGAACGAGCACTGCAATCGGGAGGTCAACTCGACGCGATCGCCTTGGCCGGTGCGGTACACGATTCTGGCGCGACACTGGGATCGCAGGGTGCCGCCGAATCCTTGGAGACATTGCAAAACGAAGTTGCAGGGCTATCAGTTCTAGAACGCTTCGCGAGAATCCCAGACGTCACCGATGTACTTGTGGATGGTCTAGGGCAAGTTTGGACGGATTCTCCGCGCGGTTTGGAGTTGATGGATTTCAAATTCGCTTCGGCTGAACGGGTAAGAGAATTGGCGGTCCATTTGGCTACGCTGGCAGGCCGACGCCTTGATTCAGCCAGTCCTTTCATGGACATGAGTCTGAATAACTACCGCGTACATGCGGTGCTTCCGCCCATAGCCACTCAGGGACCACTGATTTCGATTCGCGTAAAACATGCAAGCCGACTCAACCTAGAAGAAGTCTTGCAGTTTTCTCTCCCGTTTTGGAACCTGCTTCTGAACGCCGTAATTCAACAGCAAATGAACTTCTTGGTGACCGGAGGAACCGGCAGCGGAAAAACAACGCTGCTTCAAGCAATGCTGTCGCAATGCGATGCCCAACAACGACTCGTGGTGGTAGAAGACTCGCAGGAACTCCAAATCAATCACCCACACTCAGTCTCGTTGCAAACCCGTTCAGCAAACGTGGAAGCTGCCGGACTCGTACAACTGAAAGACCTCGTCATACAGGCCCTACGCATGCGTCCAGACCGGCTCATCGTCGGTGAGTGCCGTGGGGAAGAAATTAGAGACTTTTTAGCAGCAATGAATACGGGCCATCAGGGCGCCGCCGGAACACTGCATGCAAATAACCCGGCATCAGTTCCCGCGAGACTTGCTGCGCTGGGCGCTTTGGCCGGTTGGAGCGTTCAAGCAACTTCCTTACAAGCTTCGAGTGCCTTGGACCTTGTGATTCACATGAGTCGTGGGGAGCACGGAAATCGCGGACCAGTGGCACTGGGCTGTCTAGAAACCGACGGGTCGGGACATATGGCCATGCGAACGCTCATTGACTTGAAAGGATCAGAGCCGTTGACGAATCAAGGCCAGCAGATTCTGGAACGTAAATTTGGTTCCGATTTAGTTGCAGAACTTCTGGCTCAGGTAGCTTGCCTCAACTGTGCAGGAGAGCCCTCATGATGATTCTGTTGTTCAGTGCGCTCGCCCTCTACCTCTGGCTTCCTAATGCTCGGGGCGAGAGGAATTTTTCGGCGCTTAGTTGGAGGCGCTGGCGAGATATCCATCGACCCACACGCCATGAGAACCATTCACTGAGTGAAGACGCACGAGTTATTCGCGAGCTCTCCGCCCTGCTTCGCAGCGGCCTGAGCTTTCACCCTGCCGTGGATGCCCTGTTAGAGGTGGAAAACGATTCAGGAAATATCGTTCAGGCACTCAAAGACCTCCAAGCAACACAAAGACTGAATAACCAGAACGGATACCAGGACGCAGACGAGGTCCTGGCCGAGCACTCAGCAGTGCAACGATTGCACTGGTGTCTACGGATCTCACAGCGAAGTGGCGCAAGCTTGGCCGAAGTTCTTGAACGTCTCGCAGAAGACTTGGAATCAGCCTTAGTTGCACAGCAGTCTTTTGACGCCGCGATGGCAGGGCCGAAAGCCACAACAAAACTGCTCACCTGGTTGCCACTGGTAGGTTTTGGCTTTGGCCTCATTGTTGGGATCGATGTTCTCGGTACGTTGGTTTCCTCATGGGCCGCGCAGCTGAGCGTCGCAGTTGGAGCCACGCTCTGGCTCGCAAATAGGGTCTGGTGTCGACGACTGATGCTTTCAACCTCAGCGCAGGCCCTGTCATGATCCTCCTGATCCTTCTATGCGCTGCGCTCGCCGGAGCATTAGCGGTCGGTGCTGGATCATCTGTTCGAGCTTCACGGCGCTCTATCGGGGCTCAACAGAAAGGTAAGCATCAGCCCCAGCCCATTGAATTGGTGCTTGATCTGAGCGCTAGTCTCTTGGATTCAGGCATGCCAATCACGGAAATTCTCGACTTGCTGGGCAGCAGTATCGAACAGTGCCGGGTCTTACGCAGTGTCGCCCGCTGTTTGGAAATGAACCTGTCGTGGGAAAAGGCTTGGGAAGCGGCGCCTGCGTGGTTGGCCCCATTGCAGAAAGCATTATTCTTTGCCCATACCACCGGTGCTCCTGCGGCGGCTCTCTTGCGTAATACTGCAGCCTTGCAGCGCCGAGAACACACTCAAAAAGTTGCCCGGCTTGGTGCGCAGTTCGGCACAAGGCTTGTTCTTCCATTGGGCGCTTGTGCCTTGCCAGCGTTCATCGCGCTGGGAGTTGTACCACTGATTATTGCGCTGTTCCCCAGCATGTAATGGGTAGCTGTTTGGTCTCAAAGGGTTATACCCAGATCGCAATGAAAGACAGCTGAAAGAACCATAGGTGCTCGACAGTGAAGATACCCCGTCAATGGCACTGACGCCACTGACAAAATTTCGAGAAAGGTCAAAACAATGAACCGACAATTCCGCGAGATCATGGACCAGCTCAGTGATGAGCAAGGTTCAACTACCGCCGAATTCGCAATGGTTACCCTAGCTGCCGTGGCATTCGCCGGACTTCTGATCAGCATCCTATCCAGCGGCGACGTTCGTGGAATGCTGATGGGCCTGATCACCAAAGCTTTGTCGTTGTAGGTCATGAAGCTCAGTGATGAGAAGGGCAGTAGCACCGCAGAATTTGCGGTGCTGCTGCCCGCAGTCGCATTGATGCTCTCACTCTTGTTGTGCTTCGGAGCGCTAGGGATTCAACAGATACAGGTACAACAAGCCGCAGGAGCTATGGCTAGGGAACTGGCTCGCGGTGAAGACCATGCAACCGCACGAGCCAGTGGAGTGAGGCTAGCAGGAAACAGAGCTAACTTCGCTATCGCCAATGGAGGCGGATTTTCAAAAGTTACCGTCCGCAAATCCGTGCAGTTACCGATTGTTGGAAGCATCCAAATTCGTGGTGAAGCGAGCGTGGCTGTCGAATGAATCAAAAGATATCGCTACTCAAGTCTGAGCGCGGCAGCGGTACCGTAGTTACCACCGCCATTGTGATCGTTGCTTTGCTCCTGACCGCAGCGTTACTTGCATGGGTCGCAGCCGTGCACGCCGCGATGAATGCTGCTGCCGCAGCTGATTTGGCGGCATTGGCTGGGGCCGATACGGCGCGCGGGCTACGAGAGGGAAATCCTTGCGATGTCGCATCCTCCCTAGCGCAGGCGAACAACGCGACGCTTGAATACTGTCTTGTGGAAGCCGACGGCCAGACGGTAATAGTGTCTGCCAGGGTTCCCATATCTTTCCACGCCTTGGGGCTGGAACTGTATGCGGCGACGGCTAAAGCCCGTGCTGGGGCACCACCGCTGGATCAGACCGAGCCCAGTGGGCTGGGGGAATGAATCTAGCGGTGGTGGCGAGGTTCTACATCGTCCAAGACGGCGCTGAGCAACAAAATCGCGCCCGCCTTATCCAAGGGATTATTGCGGTTGCCGCATTTTGGAGATTGAACGCAACTCGGGCAACCGCTTTGACACTCGCAGGATTCGATAGCGTCCCGCGTTGCTCGCACCCAGTCAGTGAAGCGTTCGAATCCTCGCTCGGCAAATCCGGCTCCACCAGGCTGAGCATCGTAGACAAAGATCGTTGGGTGCCCAGTGTCCATATGTAAAGCGGTGGAAACACCGCCAATGTCCCAACGGTCACTGGTTGCTACCAAGGGCAATAATCCGATCATTGCGTGTTCGGCAGCATGCAAGGCGCCCGGAAACTGATCCACAGTGAGTCCGGCTCGGATAAGGCGTTGCTCGCTCATGGTGAACCAGATGGATTTGGTATTCAGATCACGGGCTTCAAGTTCCAGTGGTTCCTCTGAAAGAACCTCATTGGAAGCAAGAGACTTTCGTTGGAAGGACACGACCTGGGTCGTGACGGTGACTTCACCGAAATGTATATTCAGATCGCGGTGGTTGCTTTCTCGTTCCTCGGCGACGACCGCAACGGTGGTTAGATCTCGTGCGGTGGTGTAGTAGTCGGGATTGACGCGTGTTACTAGTACTACGTGGTTTTGTTCATCGAGTTCTTCCACGTGATAGCTGGCACCCTGATGAACGTAGATGGCTCCGGGATGAGCTTGGTAATGAGTTTGTGGTGAATCCATAGTGCCCAACAGGGCACCAGTTTCTGCATCAATAATGTCGACAGGACCACCCCCGTCAGCGCGGATGGAGAACATCGCTGCGGCATGTTGCGGGTGGGTCCAGAACCATCCGGCTGGACGCCGCCGCAAATAGCCTCGCTGCACGAGAGATTCCAACAGTTCTTCGGTGTGTGGTCCGAAGTGCTCAAGCTCGTCTGGCCGCAGTGGAGATTCTTGGGCCGCTGCGCAGAGATGGCCACTGAGCACATATTTATTGTGAGGATCAAAGACCGTTGCTTCGACACCCAAATCAAAAATGGCTTCCGGGTGATGGGCAAGGTAGGTGTCTAGTGGATCTTCTGCAGCGACAAATATTGCCAATGCGTCCTGACCGGAACGCCCTGCACGACCAATTTGCTGGAAGAAGGAGGCACGAGTTCCGGGCCACCCTGCCACAACTACAGCGTCCAAGCCGGCGATGTCGATACCCAATTCCAAGGCGGAGGTGGAAGTAACGCCGAGAAGCTCCCCGCTACGTAGCTGCCGTTCCACCTCTCTGCGTTCATTGGGTAGGTAGCCGGAGCGATAAGCAGCTAGTCGTACAGAGAGTTCCGGTGCGAAACGTTCAAGATGTTTCCGAGTTAGCGAAGCGATGGTTTCGGCGCCACGACGCGACTTGATGAACACAATGGTCCGGGTGTGATCCGCCATGAGATCAGTAAGGATCGAAGCGCTTTCTGCGATGGCAGTGCGGCGGATCGGTGCCCCGTTTTCCCCTCGATGTTCTGTCAGAGGAGGTTCCCATAGGCCGATGACAAGTTCACCACTGGCCGAGAAGTCGTGGGTAACTGCCTTCGCCGGGGCACCGATGAGACGGCCAAATGATTCTTCAGGGTCTGAGCTGGTGGCGGAGGCCCCGATAAAAATGGGGGAGTTGCCGTAGTGGGCGCAGATCCTGCGCAAGCGCCGCATCAGGTTAGCTACGTGAGCTCCAAAGACGCCTCGGTACGAGTGGGCTTCATCAATGATGATGTAGCGTAGCCGTTTGAAGAATCGTGACCATGCCGGATGGTTCGGCATGATTCCACGATGCAGCATGTCCGGATTGGTGAACACGAAATTCGCGTGCTGGCGAACCCATGTTCTAGTTGCTTGGTCGGTATCACCATCGTAGGCAGCAGCGCGCACGCCGGGAACATTCAGTGCTTGCACCGCGGAGAGCTGATCTGCAGCGAGCGCTTTGGTTGGGCAGATATACAGCACCGAGGCCGCTGAGTCTGCATCGTTAAATCCACTATCGCGAGACTTGTACAGGACGTCCAAACTAGGCATCAAATAAGCCATCGACTTCCCTGATGCCGTGCCAGTGGAGACGATGGTGTGTTGGCCCTCCTGAATGAGATTGGCAGCTTGGGACTGATGTAGCCAAGGACGCTGAATACCCAACCCTTGAAAAGTCTGTACTAGTTCACTGCTTAGCCATTGTGGCCAGTCGCTGGCGATCTCATCCTTGGCGGGCCGAGAGCGTCGGTGTATGACAGCATCTGGATCATTGCTCCGGTCATACGGATCCAATAGAGAACGCACTGACTTCACGTGGACGCCTTTCGGAACCAAGAATTGCTGAAGTTAAAGACTATCGCCGTACCCAACGGTTTGTAGCGTTGGGTACGGCGATAGAGAAAATTCGAAAGGCTAGGCCTTGAACATCACGACTTTACCGAGCGAGGTCCAGCCCAATGATGCGTACAACTGCTGCCCATCTACAGAGGCGATCAGTAGTCCTTCATCAACGTCGTGTTCCTGCGCCAAAGAAGCCAAAGCACGCATGATCAGAGTGCCTAGGCCGCGACGGCGGAAATCTGCCCCGGTGATGATCCGATCAAAAATGGCGAAGCCATCCACTGCGGAAACATGACCTGATGCTGCAACAACCTCTTGGTTGTCCTCAGGATGAAGCGAGACGTATGCGTGGGTGCCATCGCGTTCAATCTGGAAGACAAAACCGTCTGCTGGCAGTGGGACCTCAACGTCATGTACCGCCAATTCGGTGACCATAAGTGCTTCGTCATCGGCCGTGACCTGCAAGCCAACTTCATTGGCGATTGAGACTAGGTTTTCTGCCGAATCGTCGAAAGCAGTAAGTCGACGGTTAGGGTGCTTTTTGAGGGTCTCGGCGACCGCTGCTAGTTCCTCTTTTGACGGGCCGTAAATAACGTATTCCCAGTCTTCAGTGGTGTCGTGACGCAGGGCAGCATGGACTCGTCCCTCATTGCGAGTTTCATAGCCACGGGCTCCTGCCCAGCCGGTTACCCAGGTGCCGATAAGTTCATCGCTTGCGTTTGATGCCATATTTTGACCCTACCTTGTCTTTCCTAGGAATTTGCTGACATTGAACTAATCGTTGCCTAGTTGAAACTCTTGGACAACCGGAGTACCGGAAAATTCGGGAGAAATCAGTGTGACGTTGCTCTTTTACTCGGCGTTTCGCGCCCAAAAGCTACTAACATTGTATGGTGGCCATTCATCGCATTGTTCTGTATTACGCATTTACTCCGCTCCCAGACCCGGAAGCTATTCGCTTGTGGCAGCGTTCATTATTGGAACGCTGGGGACTGCGCGGACGAATCATCATCTCCAAAGACGGCATCAACGGTACCGTCGGTGGCGAAATCTCAGCCGTCAAAGCTTACGTCAAAGCTACGCGCGAGCTACCTGCCTTCAAAAAGATGGATATCAAGTGGTCCGAAGGATCCGCTGAAGACTTCCCTCGTATCTCCGTTAAGGTTCGCGATGAGATTGTTACTTTCGGCGCACCAGGCGAACTTGAAGTCGATGAGAACGGTGTAGTCGGTGGCGGTACGCACCTGCGTCCCGAAGAACTGCATGAATTGGTAGACACCAAGAAGAAGTCCGGCGAAAAAGTTCACTTCTTTGACGGACGCAATGCCTTTGAAGCTCAGATTGGTAAGTTCAAGGACGCCATCGTTCCTGACGTTGACACCACCCGCGATTTCGTCGCAGAGCTCGATTCAGGAAAGTACGACCACCTCAAAGACCAACCAGTGGTTACCTACTGCACCGGTGGCATCCGCTGCGAGGTGCTTTCTGCATTGATGGTTAAGCGTGGCTTCCAAGAGGTTTACCAGATGCAAGGCGGCATCGTCCGCTACGGCGAAAAATACGGTGACGAAGGCCTATGGGAGGGTTCGCTGTACGTCTTCGATAAGCGCATGCACACCGAGTTCTCCGACAAGGCAGAGACCATCGGAAAGTGCGTCGGGTGCGAAGGCCCAACGAACAAGTTTGAGAACTGTTCGAACCCAACATGCCGCAACCTACGACTTTTCTGCGAGGACTGCGCGAAGGACGAAACCCTTCGTCGTTGCCCAGATTGCAGCAGCGTCGACGCGTAATTAAGCGTTGAAAACTTAGCTCGGCACCACCCTTCAAAGAGGGTGGTGCCGAGCTTTTTGCGCTATTTAGTCGGTTGTGGCCACAATCCCACGGAAGCATCACGCACGTGAGATTCTTCAACTTCGGTGCGGTAGATTTTCAGGCCTCGGGCTTGATAATTCGGCAAGGCAGCCGGCCCGTCAAGGGAACAGGTATGGAGCCACACACGAGCTACGGCTGGCAGCTGTGGCCACCGAGAGTGTAGTTCCCACGCTCGTTGAAGCGCTTCGGTGAGCATTACTGCTCCCAGACCATGACCGGTAGCTTCTGGGAAGAGGCCAAAGTAAAAGATTTCTACGTCGCTCGCGGTGGCTGTGGAGGTGGTGACCAGCTCAAAATAGCCTTTGGGTGAGCCATCGATGTACAGAACCCAAGTTTCTGATCCGGGGCGTCGCAAAACTTCGTCCCACTGAGCGCGAGTTGAATCCAACCGATCCGCCCAATTCAATTCACTGCCAACGCTTTGGTAGAGGAATCGAGAAAACTCGGGGCTAATCTCGGCAGCTAGTTCAATACGGGCATTGCTGGGCAAAGACCTGGTGGAAGGGATGACCTCACTGGGGCTTAGCTGCTGAAGATAGTTAACCGTCACTTGACTCATGCCCATATCCTAATCTCGGCTATGCACCCTGACCTATCTGTTGACGGTTGCGTGACTAGGTAGAATTGGGACTGTGAATGCTGCTGAATTTTCTGCCCTGGACCAGACCCCGCAAAGTGCCGACCAACTGTTGCTTGACCTGCTTGAGAAGGACTTGAGCAATGTTGGCTACCGCTACGACAACGTCGCCCAGTTACTAGGCGAAGAAGCAGCTGCAGCCTTTGCTCGCGATCAGATTCACCCTGCATTGCGCATTCTTGATCGACAAAAACCAGACACCCCGTTGGTTACCGTGGTACGCCTATTTCAATTGGGCCAAACTGTAGCCAAGTCAGCCATAAACCTTGCGTTTAGTGAGCTGAAAACCGAAGGCTTGCTGAAGCTCGGATTGATAGAGGCGTGGGCCGATGGATTCCGTGCGACTGTGGCCTTGGCGCTGCACTCATCTGACGCCGACGGAGAACTTTGGGTTGCCCATGATCTTGGGGCGCACCAGCGCCCAGGGGTGCTGCGAACAGATCACGTGTTGGGTATCGGGCAAGCATCGCTGACTTTGGCACAGCTAACCATCCGTGCCGAGGTTGACCGCGCCTTGGACCTTGGTACCGGTTGCGGCATTCAGCTCTTTCACTTGCTGTCCCACGCCCAACATGTGACCGCCACGGATCTGTCCAAGCGGGCCTTGGGATTTGCTCGTTTTAACCTTTTGCTGAACCACCGCGTACTCAAGCTGGATCCGAAAAACCTTGAGTCTCGTGTCACGTTGTTACAGGGCAGCCTATTTGAACCGGTCGCCGGTGAGCGCTTTGACTTGATTGCCAGTAATCCTCCGTTCGTGATTACTCCGCGAAGTTCCACCGAGCGCGCAAAAGATCGCTTCACTTACCGTGATGGTGGGATGGCAGGGGATCGCCTGGTTAGTACGCTCATCGAGCAAGCTCCGGAATTCTTGAATCCCGGGGGCTCGATGCAAATGCTCTCTAACTGGGAGATTCCTCGCCTAGATGACGATTCCAATACTGCTTGGGATGTACGAGTTCGCCAGTGGTTTGGTGATGAGCTTGATGTCTGGGTCATTGAACGTGAGCAGGCTACCCCCAGTGGATATGCCGAGACGTGGCTTCGTGATTCTTCGCAGACTGAAGATCAAAACTCCTACGTTGCTGCCTATAACGCGTATTTAGACGATTTTGAATCGCGCAATGTCGCAGCTATTGGCTTCGGACTGGTGTATTTCCGCCGCCCTGTGGGACAGGAAGCGGTGATTCAAAGCTACGAACAAATCACGCATCCTGTTGAACAGCCTCTGGCGCCCACCCTGCAGCGTGATATCGCTATGGCTGACGAGCTGGCTCGGGCGGGAGAAGAATTCAAACAATGGCATCTGCTTGTTGCTGATGATGTCACCGAAGAACGCCACCAGCGTCCCGGTGCGGAGCACCCAGGGGTGATTCTGTTGCGGCAGGGCGCAGGGCTGCGCAGGACCGAATTACTTGATACTGCACAGGCTGGATTCGTTTCTGCTTGTGACGGTGATTTGTCCGTGTTTCAGCTAGTCAATGCGCTAGAATCGTTGATCGGAGAAGGGCAGGAAGACTTCGCAGATCGGCTTTATGAAGCGGTGAAACGTCTCTTGCTACATGGCATGCTTCGTAAAATGTGAAACAAGCGCTAAAGTTTTTGCCTATGACACGCAACACAATTGAGGAACAGGCTGAAGGTGCCTCGACGATGGAGATCGATATTCCGCAGGTCGTCTCCATCACCGACCCACAAGCCATTCGAGCGTTGGCCCACGACGCTCGGCTGATCGTCTTGGATGAACTTTTTGCATCCCAGACCACACGCACCGCAACGGAGCTCGCCTCGTTGTGTGCGCTGACACCCAGCGCTATGAGCTACCACCTGAGAGCTCTAGAGAAATATGGGTACGTGATTCGTGCGGCCAGCGAAGGCGACGCACGTGAACGCAGGTGGCGAGCTGCCGGTGAACGTTTGGAATTGAACACTCAGATCGATTCCACCAACGCAAAAACCGCGTATCTCAACGTGCAATTAAACGCATTTAGAACTCGACTGAATGCTGAAGTGCAACGACGCGAGGCTGAAGCTAAGGCTGGAATTACTCCGGATCCGGATCGCCCACCCATGCTCACTAGTGGGTTGGTGTTCCTTTCCGAAGAAAAACAGCGTGAGTTCAACCGCAGAATGTTGGACCTTGTCTATGAGTACGAGGCCACAGCGACGGCCGAAGAACGCAGTATTGACTCTCGTCGTATGTTCTACTTAATCTCGTTGCTTCCCGAATATCAGACCTCCGGGGAGAGAACTACATAGAATGCCTCACTCAAACCGCAGCAATTCTTCGGTGTAAGATCATCGGGAAATGTGGCTATAGAGTAGGCACATAGAACGAAGCTGTGATGTCGGATTTAGTACGGGCCGGATAAAGGTCCTAAAAATCCGTACTGTATAAAGGAGTGCTGTGCCCCCCAAGGCCAAGGAAAAGACTGGTAAGAAACTCGTAATTGTGGAGTCTCCTGCCAAGGTGAAGTCTATCGCCAAGTATTTGGGCGAGGGCTTCGATGTTGACGCTTCGGTGGGGCATATCCGCGACCTTCCACAGCCCTCGGAACTTCCCACCGAGCTGAAGAAAACTTCGGTCGGTAAATTCGCTGTTGATCTGGATAACGACTTTGAACCGTATTACATGGTCTACCCAGATAAGAAGAAGCGTGTTTCTGAGCTGAAGGCCAAGCTCAAAGAAGCCGACGAACTCTACCTCGCAACCGATGCGGACCGCGAAGGCGAAGCCATCGCGTGGCACCTGTTGCAGGTACTCAAGCCCAAGGTCCCAGTTCGTCGTTTGGCCTTCACCGAAATCACCAAGGAAGGTATTGCGCGCGCACTGGATAACATGCGCGAACTGGATACCGACCTCGTTGATGCTCAGGAAACCCGCCGCGTCCTAGACCGACTTTACGGTTATGAAATCTCGCCGGTGCTCTGGCGCAAGGTGGCTCGCGGGCTTTCCGCAGGTCGCGTGCAGTCGGTAGCTACCCGCCTGGTAGTTGAGCGTGAACGTGAGCGTATGGCCTTCATCCCGGCAGGATACTGGGATGTTAAGGGTGACTTTGCTACCGCTGAAGGTGAAAGCTTCTCCGCGAAGCTTTCCTCCGTCGACGGCGCACGCGTGGCTTCTGGCCGTGACTTTGATGACCGTGGACAGCTCAAGAACTCGCGCACCAAGCTGGCACATCTTGATCAGGACTCTGCGCAGTCGCTGGTAGCAAATCTTTCGGATACGGACTTCGCTGTCACTTCCGTTGAAGACAAGCCTTACACCCGTCGCCCAGCGGCTCCCTTCACTACCTCAACGCTGCAGCAGGAAGCTTCTCGCAAATTGCGTTGGAGCTCGAAGATCACCATGCAGATCGCTCAGCGACTGTATGAAAACGGCTACATCACCTATATGCGTACCGATTCTGTGTTCCTGTCTCAGGAAGCTACGACCGCGGCACGCAAGCAGGCTACTGAGCTCTATGGTGCAGACTCTGTGCCGGCTAAGCCTCGCGTGTACAAGGCCAAGTCAGACGCTGCGCAGGAAGCTCACGAAGCTATTCGTCCCGCTGGCGATATGTTCCGTCGCCCTAAGGACGTGCGCTCCTCCCTGTCCAAGGATGAGTACGCACTCTACGAATTGATCTGGAAGCGCACCGTTGCCTCTCAGATGGCCGATGCTAAGGGCTTTACCGCGACCATCAAGTTGCAGGGCACTGCCAGTGATCAGCGAGTCGCTGAATTCTCGGCCTCCGGTACCGTGATCACTTTCCGCGGTTTCCTCTCTGCCTACGAAGAAGGCAAGGACGAGCAAGCTCTGGAAGCAGCCGCTCAAGACGCAGAAGCCCGTTTGCCACAGCTATCAGTCGGCCAGCACCTCGCCGGTGATGAGCTGCAGGCTCTGGGACACGAAACGACCCCGCCTGCTCGTTACACCGAAGCTTCGATCGTTGCAGAGTTGGAAAAGCGCGAGATTGGTCGTCCATCGACCTACGCGCCAACCATTTCCACCATCATGGATCGTGGCTATGTGACCAAGCGTGGTGGCGCACTGGTGCCAAGCTGGATTGCCTTCTCAGTAATTCGTCTCCTTGAAGAGCACTTTGCCAAGTACGTTGACTATGACTTCACGGCTCGCTTGGAAGATGACCTCGACGAAATCGCCAAGGGTCACCGTGCACGTACCGACTGGTTGAACCTGTTCTACTTCGGCAAGGGTGCGGATTCCGAGACTGAAGGCCTGAAGCATGTGGTCGATAACCTCGGCGACATTGATGCCCGCGCGATCAACTCGATTCGCGTTACCGACGACATCACCTTGCGTGTAGGCAAGTTTGGCCCATACCTAGAACGCGCCATCCCAGAGGGTGCTGAAGAAGGTACCGAGCCTCAGCGCGCCAATGTGCCAGAAGACTTGGCTCCCGATGAGCTGACTGCGGCGAAGGCTGAAGAGCTCTTTGCTACGTCGCAGGTCGCCGAAAAGGAACTGGGCAATGACCCAGAAACTGGTCGCAAGATCGTGGCCAAGGATGGACGGTACGGTGCGTATGTCACCGAGATCATTCCAGAGCCAACGGCCGAGGAATTAGCTGCTCTGCCTGTTGAGTACTACAAGAACGGCAAGCCGAAGCCACCAAAGAAGCCAGCCAAGATCAAGCCACGCACCGCCTCGCTGTTCAAATCGATGAGCGTGGAAACCGTGACTTTGGACGATGCACTCAAGCTGATGAGCTTGCCACGCATTGTGGGTGCTGACGCTGAAGGCGAAGAAATCACCGTTCAGAACGGTCGTTTTGGCCCATACCTGAAGAAGGGCAGCGATTCACGATCCATCGAAAGCGAAGAGCAGATCTTCACGATTACCTTGGATGAAGCCCTGGCGATCTACTCCCAGCCGAAGCAGCGTGGCCGTCGTGCTGCGGTGCCACCACTGGCTGAATTTGGTGTGGATCCAACCAGTGAGAAGAACATCGTGGTCAAGGATGGTCGTTTCGGTCCATACATCACCGATGGGGTCACCAACATTACTGTTCCGCGTGGAACGTCGTTGGAGGAGCTGACTCGCGAGCGGGCCATCGAACTGTTGGCTGATAAGCGTGCGCGTGGCCCGGTCAAGCGCACCGCGAAAAAGGCGCCGGCTAAGAAGGCTCCGGCCAAAAAAGCCCCAGCCAAGAAGACCACAGCAAAAACGACCACCGCAAAAAAGACTGACTAACAGTTCTTGCACGGCCTAATGAGGAGCGCACCATGAGACTAGGTGTCCTGGATATCGGTTCAAATACCGTTCACCTTTTGCTCGTCGATGCATACCCTGGAGCCCGCCCGGTTCCTTACGCGTCGCACAAGCGTCCACTGTCCTTGGTGCGCTACCTCAATGAATACGGTGCAATCACCGACGAGGGCCAGCGGGAACTGATCTCCTTTATCAATGAGGCGGTAAAGTTCGCCGGTAGCCATCAGGTAGAAGACTTTATGGCTTTTTGTACCTCGGCAATTCGTGAATCTTCTAATGGCGCCAGCGTGCTGGACCGGGTGAAAAGCGAAACCGGCGTAAGGCTGATGGAGCTGACCGGTGAAGAGGAAGCCGGGATGACTTTTTACTCGGTGCGTCGCTGGTTCGGGTGGTCTTCGGAATCAATCCTCAACCTTGATATGGGTGGCGGTTCGCTGGAGCTTGCGTGGGGTACCGATGAATTTCCTCAGACTGCCTACTCGGTTCCGCTGGGTGCTGGCCGCTTGACTCGCGAATGGCTGCCCAATGACTTGCCTTCCATCAAGGAAGTCAAAGAATTGCGCATGTACGTCCGTGACGTGCTCAACGATCCGACTACTGAACTGCGCCAGTATGGAAAACCAACTTTGGCAACTGCGACGTCAAAAACCTTCCGTTCGTTGGCCCGCATCACCGGTGCAGCACCCAGTGATGAAGGACCCTACGTCAAGCGTGTTCTCAACCGCGAGGCTCTGAAAATTTGGACCAACCGTCTGACAGCCATGAGCTGGTCAGAACGGGCGGAGTTACCGGGTGTCTCCGAAATTCGTGCACCCCAACTATTGGCTGGAGCCATCGTTGCGCATGAAGCAATGAGCGCTCTGAAACTGAAAACGTTGCGCATCTGCCCTTGGGCTATTCGTGAAGGTTTGATGTTGCGACGTTTTGATCACGTGATGTTTGACTCTGCGACACCGCTCAGTAGTAGCGTTGGAGTGGGAGAGGTTGCCTTGGCTCATGAGAAACATCAGTTTCTGTCTGAGCCGAGTAACTAAACTTTCTCGGTGATACAGGTGTCCCGCTGAAGATGGGTCGCGGTAACAGGAGGCAAGGCATGGAAGACCAGAAGAGTTCTTATAAGGTGCCGGTCACCTTATCCAGCGCATCAGTTTATCCGCTGAGCGTTCATGATGCCTTCGCAATGGCCAAAGACGTTGGATACGACGGTATCGAAGTTTTAGTGACTGGAAATGCTGCGAGTCAGTCGGCAGGTGCACTCAAAGAATTGATGGACAAGTACCAATTGCCCATCATGGCTATTCACGCTCCGACTTTGTTGCTCACCCAGCAAGTCTGGGGTTCTGCTTGGGCTAAAGTTGAGCGTTCGGTGATCCTGGCGCAGGCTGTGGGGGCTAGCGTTGTTGTGGCACACCCGCCCTTTAGATGGCAAGGATCCTATGCCGAAGGATTTGGTGAGGGCGTGCAACGCCTCATCGATACCACCGGTATGAAAATTGCCGTAGAAAACATGTATCCGTGGCGTGCTCGAGGCCGTGAAGCCAAGATGTATCTTCCACACTGGAACCCGGTTCCTGAGCCATACCAGCACGTGACCTGGGACTTCTCCCATGCGGCCATCGCCAACATGGACTCCCGTCAGGCGATAGAGGATCTCGGCGACCGTCTGTCACACGTACACCTGTGCGATGGTTTGGATAATGGAAAGGACGAACACCTCGTGCCCGGTTTGGGAACTCAGCGGGTGGCCGAATCCTTGCAATATTTACGTGATGTTGCTTGGCAGGGAACCATGGCCGTGGAAGTCTCGACACGCAAGGCCAAAAACGCGGGTCAGAAAGAAGAATGGCTGGGAAAGACCCTCGAATTTGCACGAGAGCACTTATCTACCAGCGTTGAGCACGATCCAATGAAACAATGAACTTATGAGTGAAGCAACAAAAAACCTGAAACTGTCCTTCCTCGGCGCCGGTTCAATGAATGGCGCCATCCTTCGTGGCATTGTCGCTTCGGGCCATGACCCCAAGCTGATCACTGCAACTCTGCGTAGTGACAAGCGTGCTGCGGAGCTTCGCGAACTTGGCATCAACGTACTGGTCAGCGATCAAGATGCTGAAGCCAACGCCAAAGCGGTCGCACAAACAGACATCATCTTCCTTGGCGTAAAGCCAGTGGGAATCACTGATCTCTGCGATGAGATCTCCGGCGCGTTGAACCCCGAGAAAGTGGTTGTGTCTGTCGCGGCAGCTATCACGCTAGAAAGCATGCAGGCACACCTGCCTGCTAACCAGCCGGTCATTCGTTCCATGCCGAACACCCCGTTGATGGTTGGTGCTGGAGTTGTTGGCTTGAGCCCGGCACAAAGCGTCAGCGAAGAACAGACGCGACTAGTCACAGAGCTGCTCTCTGGCTCCGGCGACGTCCACGTCATCGATGAAGCCCAGCAGAACGCTCTGTCAGCGATCTCCGGTTCAGGACCTGCCTATGCCTTCTACCTGGCTGAAGCAATGGCTAATGCTGGTGTGGCCATGGGCTTGGACGAAAAGCTAGCGATCGATTTGGCACGTGCTACCGTCGCTGGCGCGGGCAAAATGCTCTCTGACCCACAGGCTGTCCCAGGCGAGCTGCGTAAGGCCGTCACGAGCCCTAAGGGGACCACAGAACAGGCCATCAAGACCTTCGACGAGCAGGGCATTCCTAAGATCATTGCTGCCGGCACGCAGGCAGCCGCTGCCCGTGCGGCACAGCTGAGCGAAGAGCTTGGCTAAAGTGCCCGAAGCATAAAAATAGAAAATCGTGGTCGGTACCCTCGTCTTCAACGAAGAGGTACCGACCATGATTGTCTTTTGTGCAGAAATTAAGGCCGAGCGGCAAAACGCTCGAGGAGATCCACGTGCCCGGAAACGATCAAAACGTCTCGGCGAGTCACGATGGTGTCAGGCACTGCGTAGGTGAAGTCTTCACCGGGGGACTTCACACCAACGATGGTCACGCCATACTTTGAGCGGACCTGGGACTGGGCCAGCGTGAAGCCCTGGGTTTCCTTGGGTGGATACATTTTGACGATGGCGAATCCGTCATCAAATTCAATGAAGTCCAGCATGCGTCCGCCAACTAGGTGCGCAGCACGCACACCGGCATCCGCCTCAGGATAGATCACGTGATTGGCGCCAATGCGGGTCAGGATCTTGCCATGCGAGGGAGTGATGGCCTTGACCCACAAGTGTTCAATACCAAGATCCACAAGATTCACGGTGATCAGCACGGAAGACTCGATCGAGGTACCCACACCAACAACAGCAGAAGAGAACTCCTGGGCACCGAGCTGACGCAAAGCATCAATGTTCGTAGCGTCGGCCGCCACGACGTGAGTTAGGGTGCTAGCCCATTGCTGAACCAATTCGGGGCTACGCTCAATGGCTAGGACTTCTCGTCCTTGCTTGACTAGTGTTTCGGCCACCGAGGCACCGAAACGGCCCAGACCAATGACCAGGACTGGGGCATTGTGATCAATATTCTTGTCAGCCAATGAGTGGCCTTTCTTCTGGAAGTTTGAATAGTGAATTACGGTGTCGCATGGTCAAGGCGCTGGCTAGGGTAATGCTGCCGATACGGCCGGCGAACATGAGGATACTGAGCACATATTTACCTGCCGGAGGCATCTCCTGAGAAACGCCAGAGCTCAAGCCCACGGTGGCGAATGCTGAGATGGATTCAAAAAGTGCTCGCGAGAATCCAACCGATTCATCGATGGTGACCAAAGCCCCAGTTGCCACCATAACCAGGGAAGCACCCATGGCAACCACAGAGATCGCAACACGCATGGTGCCTTGGGGAATCTGGCGTCCGAAGGCCTTCACATCGGTATCGCCTCGAACCTCTGCCAGGATGGCCAAGAACATCACGGCGATGGTGGTGACTTTGATACCACCCGCGGTTGAAGCTGAACCGCCACCGGCGAACATGAGAGCGTCGGTCAGCAGGACCGTGACCTGGTGAATATCGTTCTGATCAACAAGATTGAAGCCGCCAGAGCGTGTCATCGTCGAAGCGAATAACGCATGGATGACCTTGTCGCTCACGGACATCTCACCCAGAGTCCGTGGGTTAGACCATTCAAAAATGAGCCACAAGAAGGCGCCCGCGAAGAGCAAGATCGTGGTGACCAGCATGGTCAGCTTGGTATGCAAGTTCCATTTCTTGATATTGAATTTATGGGCCAACAGGACCATGATCACCGGGAAGCCCAAAGAGCCAATAAAAACTCCGCCCATCAAGGGGATGAGGATCCACAGGTCAGTTTCATAGGGGACCAGGCCATCGGAGTGCGGGGTAAAGCCAGCATTGTTGAATGCCGACACTGCGTAAAAGATGCCGTGCCAAATGGAAGACAGGACGCTTTCACCCAAGATGTAGAAGCGGGGGATGAGCAAGAGAGCGATAAGCCCCTGCAGGCTGATGGCAGTCAGGATGACAATGCGTAGCAGAGAACTAACCTCGCCCAGCGCGGAAGCCCCGGAACTATCCATGGACTTTTGAGCCATGAGCTTGGCACGAACACCAAGCTTACGAGAGACTGCCAGCGACATGATCGATGCCAAGGTCAGAATGCCCAAACCACCCATAAAAGTTGCAATAAGCATGATCAATTGTCCGAGGAATGACCAATGGGCAGCGGTCGAAACCGTGGTGAGGCCGGTGACGCAGACAGCGGATACTGCCGTAAACAGTGCATCGTGCAGTGGCGTGGCGTCTCCCGACGCCGAGGAAAACGGGGCAGCGAGCAATGACGTGAAGATCGTGATGGCCAGAACGAACACGCCGAGAGTTAAGCGTGCGGGGGAGCGCACTGTGAAGTCAGCAATGGACATGCGGAACTTTAGCCATCTTTTACGACGTCGTTCGCGCAGTTCAGCTGCCTGAGCCCGAGGGCCTAGATCACTGGCAGTGCTCATCTGTAACTCGCTGTTTCTTCGGGACAAGTGGATAACAAGGGTGGAAGTTGAAGTCCTCCTAGTAATTTACGCGTTTCGGGCGCCAAACGCTTGCCTTCTGACTTTAGAGAATCGCTACGTCGTCAAATGAACCACGAATTCATGAGTTGCATCACTATCGGGTAGCCTGAAAAAGTGTTAGATCCACAACAGGCCCCACGACCAACGATGGTCATGTGGGATGAAGAGTATCTGAAATATAAATTCAGCGACTGGCATCCCATGCACCCTTCTCGACTTGAACTGACGCATAGGCTCAGTTCAGAACTGGGAGTACTGAGCGCCGACAACGTGAGCATGCATGTGCCCGAGATTGCCAGTGATGCAGTGCTTAGGACAGTTCATGAGCAGGACTTTATCGATCAGGTGCGGCGTGTTAGTGATGATCCATCACTCATAGCTGAAGAATACGGTCTTGGCACCGAAGATGATCCGGTGTTTGCTGGAATGCACGACGCGGCTAGCCGCATCGTTGGCGGTTCGGTGATCGCTGCCCAGGCAATTATGGATCAGAGCACGGTACGGGCCGTGAACTTCGCCGGAGGAATGCATCATGCCGCCAAGAAAAAGGCGAGCGGCTTCTGCATTTACAACGACGCGGCCGCCGCAATCCAGCGCATGCTGGATAACGGTGCCCAGCGGGTGGTCTACATTGACGTTGACGCTCACCATGGGGATGGCACTGAATCTATTTTTTGGGATGACGAACGAGTCCTGACGATTTCATTGCATGAGTCCGGGCTATCCCTGTTCCCGGGAACGGGATTTGCCAATGAAATTGGCGGACAGAATGCCCAGGGCAGCGCAGTGAATGTTGCTTTGCCTGCGATGACCGGGGATTCGGGATGGATGCGTGCCTTCCATGCGATAGTTCCGCAATTGGTTCATGCCTTCAAACCAGAAATCATTGTGTCTCAGCATGGTTGTGATGCCCATCGAGATGATGACATGACCAATTTGAAGTTATCGGTTGATGCGCAGCGCCAGGTCGCACTCGATATCGCCCAGCTGGCCGACGACTTGTGCGAAGGACGTTGGCTCGCCACCGGTGGCGGTGGATATAACGTCACCGCTGTGGTGCCGCGAACTTGGACTCATCTAACAGCCATCGTCGCCGGAAAGCCTGTACCTCTTCGCACGTATGTGCCCGAGACCTTTCGCCGATACGTTCTGGAGCGCTACGGCCGGGCTATGCCATATCTGATGGGTGAAGACGCGCAACTGTGGTGGCGCAATTGGGAAGTTGGTTATGACCCTGCTGACCCTGTAGACCGAACGATTATTGCTACACGTAAGGAAGTCTTTCCACTCTTCGGTCTTGATCCATGGTTTGACTAAGCGCAGATAAGTTAGCCGAAATTACTCGACGGTTGAATTTCATGACGGAACGGGCCACGTAATCAATGTCCAGATGGTCATATGCCGTTAGGGTTATGTATGTGGCAATTGATGAAGTTTTTTCGGCGTTGGCAGAGCCAACCCGTCGCAAGATAATCGAAGCGCTCAAGAATGAGCCTAAAGCCGTAGGCACTCTGGTGACTGAACTGGAGATTTCTCAGCCTACGGTCTCCAAGCATTTAAAGGTGTTGCGTGAAGCGCAGCTGGTCAGCATGGCGGCCGCCGGCCAACGCCGTATCTACAGCATTGACACTGCGGCTTTGGAAGATCTCGTACATTGGTGCGCCGATTTAGTGCCGGCCCCAGAGAGTGACGAACTGATCGATGTTCAGACTTCGAATTCGAGTGCTCAAGTTTCCACTGCCAACCCGACTGCCCAGCAAATCAGTCGAAGCGTTGGGCGAGGGCTGGAGCAAGTTACTGGTCGTGCGCAAGAATTCTTGGAGCGGCTTCCTCGTTTTGGACGACGTCGTTAGCCAATTGTTCAACTGACGCGGACACGGTCAGGCAATATGGTCAGTGATTTACGTTACGACCATATTTCTGATTTATAACAGAAAATTTTTCTTCACGGTGCTCCGCGTGGCATTCTCTTGTGCGGGGCAGTGTCGTCGGGTGTGAGGTTCCCCGGACGCTTGTTCCTGCCCCGCATGATGAGGAGAGAAACTTGGATAAGCACTTAGCTACGATTCGCGACGAAGTCTTCCGTCGCAATCCTGGAGAAGCAGAATTCCACCAGGCCGTCACCGAAGTATTCGAGAGCCTTGAAGCTGTTTCGCTGAAGCACCCTGAATACGCTGAGGCCGCCATTCTGCAGCGCTTGTGCGAACCCGAGCGACAGATTATTTTCCGCGTCCCTTGGGTGGACGACGAGGGACGAGTCCAGATCAACCGTGGTTTCCGCGTTGAATTCAACTCGGCACTGGGCCCATACAAGGGTGGTCTACGATTCCACCCTTCGGTTTACCTGGGCATCGTTAAGTTCCTAGGCTTTGAACAGATCTTCAAGAACTCTTTGACCGGTATGCCAATCGGCGGCGGTAAGGGTGGCTCGGACTTTGACCCACGAGGCAAGTCTGACGGAGAAGTAATGCGTTTCTGCCAGTCCTTCATGACTGAGCTCTACCGCCACATTGGTGAGTACACCGACGTTCCTGCAGGTGACATTGGTGTAGGTGGCCGCGAAATCGGTTACCTCTTCGGCCAGTACAAGCGCATCACCAACCGCTACGAATCCGGAGTTCTTACCGGTAAGGGCCTCAGCTGGGGCGGTTCATTGGTTCGCCCGGAAGCTACCGGTTACGGCGCTGTTATCTTCACCGAAGAGATGCTCAAGACTCGTGGTCAGTCCTTCGATGGCCAGCGCGTCATTGTTTCGGGTTCGGGAAATGTGGCTATCCACGCCATCGAAAAGGCGCAGAGCCTCGGCGCGAAGGTAGTTACTGCCTCGGACTCCGCTGGTTTCATCGTTGATGAGGGTGGCATCGATCTAGAATTGCTGCGCCAGATCAAGGAAGTTGAACGCGGACGCATTTCTGAGTACGCAGAACGTCGTGGCACCAGCAAGGTCAAGTACGTTGCCGACGGCAGCGTATGGGACATCGCGGGCACCGTCGCATTGCCATGTGCTACGCAGAATGAGCTGGACGAAGAGGCAGCCAAGAAGATGGTTGCCGCGGGCACCATCGCTGTTGCTGAGGGCGCCAACATGCCAACTACGGCGCAGGCAACCTCCATCTTCCAGGACGCCGGCGTGCTATTTGGCCCAGGTAAGGCTGCTAACGCCGGTGGCGTTGCAACCTCCGCCTTGGAAATGCAGCAGAACGCCAGCCGTGACTCGTGGAGCTTCGAGCACACCGAGCGCCGCCTGAGCGAGATCATGGTCGGCATTCACGACAGCTGCGCTGCCACCGCCGATGAGTACGGTATTCCAGGTAACTACGTCGCCGGCGCGAACATCGCAGGCTTCGTCAAGGTTGCCGATGCCATGCTCGCCCAGGGTGTCATCTAAGAAAAAGTTTGCGTCGCAATCCGTACGTCACTCCTCACTGAATTGAGGTTTGGCGTGCGGATTGTCTCGTTTAAGCAACAAAGTTCTGATTCTGAAGAGTCCTGAAGTGTTTCGTGATGCAAAAGTTACTAAAGTGCGATTAGACTAGGACAAAGCGAACGTGAACCAGATCGCCGATGTTGATCCAAAGTCGTGTAAGTTCACCTTCGCTAG
>Ga0308157_10002429_pt1 | contig 30558 bp, 32 predicted proteins | sample PhyBR1_FD_201035 | JGI IMG/M metagenome (GOLD analysis project Ga0308157, IMG submission 201035) | Phyllosphere microbial communities from UC Gill Tract Community Farm, Albany, California, United States - DLSLB.R1 | ecosystem: Host-associated > Plants > Phyllosphere > Unclassified | place: USA...
CAAGGTCTCTACTCCTTTGGCTTCATAATCTGTATTGTTCTCGTAAGAGGGACCTGACGTCCCATAATACTCCCGCGCTAATCTCCCCCCGGCCTCAATAGTTGTCGGAAGTTGCTCCCAGTGCGCGGCGACCAGAGCGATGTACCTGGCTGGGCTTTGTTGTCCGTCCATTTTGGCGGCGCTCCGAACCGGCTAACGATCAGGCCAACCATTCCAGGTGAACGACCAAAGGTATCGCAAGCGGCGTATTTGGGTTTCCCGCCCAACCAGGACTGGACGCGATGTGCCGAAGGCAGTGAAAGGTCGGGCCTCGTTCGATCCTTGCCATCGACCAGGAGTTTTGAGAACTCGGTTCCAAAGGTGGCCGCTAACGCGTAAGCATCCCCAACCTGGGATACTCGCGGCGTGTTTGAAATCGAGTTGGCTCCGCGTGACCAGACTGTCGCTGCAAGCTGATTACCTGAGTGGCCAACCGCTTCTGCTTCGACGGCAATGCCGCCGAGCCCGATCGGCAGTCGTGGAGCTGCTACTGGAAGTGCAAATCCGGTTCCGAGCGTTAGAGCCGCCGATGCGCCCGCCGCAACCTTATCAGTTGGTACGAGATGTGTAACGGCTGCACGGACGGAGAAGTCCGCGACCTGTCCGTAAGGCACCATGTGAAACCTGTCGCTGAGCGAGATGCAAAGTGCACGACCTAGCATGTTCGCTACCATTCTGCGATCATCGAGGGATTCCACTCGCGCGGCGGCCTCGAGGGTGAAGCTCGCAGGTATGATTGTCGCAGTTCTCAATTGTGATAGAGCTGCGCTGTCAACATAAGTGCGCCGCTTGGATAGTGTGCCCTTCTCAGAGCTGAGACGACTGTATGAAATGAGCGTACCGCCCTCTTTCAGTGGCACTGAGGTGCATCCCCCAAGCAGCGGCGTCGCTAAGAGGAAAAAGAACCGCGCATGACGCGTCGATACTAGTATCCAACCAATAAATACCGCGCTGTCCGTGGTGGAACGGTGTCTGCGCCGTCCAGACATAATCGCATTCGTTGGCGCGGTTTCGCCTTTCCTCGCACACGCTCCCGTCAACGTTAGGCACTCCCGCCGCTTGATCCGGCTGTTTTCGGTGACCACGTTGCGCTTGCCCTTGCCGTCCTCGGCATTTCAAATTGCAACGAAGCTTCGTTAGGGAAACGATATTCGTGAATACTGGCCTGACCGTCGGAGCCCTGCAGTTTCGAGATCAGAATGTTGAGGGGCGGCGAAAGCAGCCAGTTGCGGACGACAATGCCAAAGCGCGTGCGAGGCGTAGATAGCCACGTAAACAACTGTTCTTGCTTTTGCGCGACCAGCGGCCGCTGGGCGACCTCGTATCGCTCCAGAGCCGTGGCGGTGATGCCATAGGTGGCCAGTTCTCCAGCAAGCCGGTAGGCACCGGTTAATGCAAGAAGCGCACCCGCACCTGAAGCCGGTGAGGCGCAGTACGCGGCGTCGCCGACGAGCACCACCCGGCCCGATGACCACGACGGCATCTGCACTTGGGCCAGCGCATCAAAGTAAAAATCGACAGCGCTGTCGGTCTCCTCAAGCATGGCAGGTACATGCCAGCCTAGACTGCTAAAGGCTTCGCGCAGCAAAGCACGCTGCTTTGCCAGGTCGCGATAATTGTAACTCAACGGTCTATCGCTGTGGAACATGAAATTGATCTGTCCAAGCCCAGGCTCGGCACGAAAGATAGCCGCGGATTTTCCGGGCTCATTGTAGAACGTTACCCAGCCGTGCTCACCCATTGGCAGATCGACGTTCACGAAAGCAAAGTAATGCTGTTTGAATTTCAGAAACTCATCCTCTGCCCCAAACACGGCGCGTCGAACGCCCGAATGCAGGCCATCCGCGCCGATAACAAGGTCGAAGCGCCGAGGCGACCCATTCGTGAACGTGACATCCACCCCGCGTTCATCTTGCGCGATCGTTTTGACGGTTTCGCCAAATATGTAGTTCACATCGTTCTTGGTCGCGTCGAAAAGTAGTTCCGCCAGATCCCCCCGCTTGATCTCCAGATCTTCGGAACCAACCATCCGTTCCATCGCCTCAAGAGGCATTCTTGCGCGTTCCCGATCCCGGTGATCAACGAAGCGCAAGCCCTTGATGCTGAGCGCCTTGGCGCGAATAGCAGATGTGAGGCCCATTCTCTCGATAACGGCGAGCGCTTCGGACCTCACATCAACGCCGTTTCCGCCGCGGCGCAACTCAGACGCCTGCTCCACGATAGTCACGTTGAAGCCGGCACGGACAAGCCAAAAGGCGGCTGTCGGCCCAGCAATACTGGATCCAACGATCAAGATTTTGGGCCGGTTGTCGGCGAAACCATCAGCTTTTGACATATCTCTGCTCCTGCGTGTAAGATACGCGTCGCATCCTATGTCAAGGGAGTCAAGATGCGATGCGCATCTTATTTGAGGTTGTAATGGATACGAAGGCACAAAGACGACGTGGCCCTGAATTGCAAGAAGCCATCCTCCAAGCGGTCTGGGACGAGCTACAGTCTAAAGGCTACGGTGGGCTGACTTTGGATTCAGTTGCTGGCAGAGCGGGAACGAGCAGACCCGTTCTTCATCGTCGATGGCAGAGCAGGAGTGAACTGGTGATGGCAGCCCTGGTTCGCTACGTAGCGCTCAACCCAATCTCGATCACCGACCAAGGAAGCGTGCGTAGCGAGATGATAGAGCTCCTCAAGCGACTTTCGGACCGAGCTCAGCCTCATTTCATACGGATCCTCGTCGATATGCGTGAGGATCTTTTCAAAGACAATCTGAGTTTCGCAGATGTTCCCGGCAGACTCGGCGAACATGGTTTGGTGGCTGAGATCCTGAGGCGCGGAGCCAATCGTGGTGAAATCGACCTCGCACGGATTACCACCCGTGTTGCATCATTACCGATCGAGCTAGCGCGTCACGACATGCTGATGACGCTCAAGCCTCTATCGGACAAAAGCATCGAAGAAATTATAGACGAGGTTTTCTTGCCTCTAGTCCTGCAAACAACGAAATAATTCTAGCTTCCGGCGCCTTCGGCTGAAGCGCTTGGTGTGGAGGTGAGCTCGAATAATTGGGCAGGGCGCAATTGTAACTCGGCCGCTGAAAGGACCGTCGACAACGGCGGCATCATGGGTGATTGGCTGCGAAACCGTCGCCTGGTACCGGGTGGAGGGCGATTATCGCTCCTAAAGAGGTTCGGCAATTCATCTAGTAGTGGCCAAGTGGTATGGCCATAATGGCCGCTTGCCCGTTCGGGCCTAACATCTGAGGTGAGTATCTCGACTGTTGCGGTCATACGAGCCGCGAGTTCAATACCGGACGGCACCTGATCAATCTGAATGCGCACTGGGATGTGCTGGACAAGACACCCCCAGGAAAATGTCGCGGCCACAGTGGGCAGGCCGAGGTGTCCGGGCGCATCGTTGCTGTTGTCGATCCCGCGACCGAGACTCTCCACATGCCCGGATACGGGCCAGTCAAAACCCATCAGCACGATCCGTGCCCGGTCAACAATGCGGATCTGCCTTATTTTGGTCTCCTCGAAACAGCAAGTAATCCAGAAGCTGGCGGCGTCCAGCACGGCGACCTTCGTCACGCCAGCCGTCACGTAATCGCCTGGCCGAAGCCTCAGGTTGGCGACATAGTCGTCGACCGGCGCGCGGACTGTCGAGCGGGCTAGGGTCAAGCTTCGCCAGATCAAGCGCCGCCAACGCTGGCTGATAGGCGGCGCCGGCGACTGCGGCCGCGCCGCTCGATTGCGCGGTGACCGGTTAAGTGTCGAAGTTGACAGCGCTGGATGAGGCTGGCTTTGATCCGCGACAATCTCTGTCGCAACACGGTTTGCGTCGGAATCACCCTGTGCCCGGCAGGAGGATCTATATCGCGTTCCAGGTTGATCTTGGTCGTTCGTTCTGGTTTGTTTCCGGCCTCACAACAATGACTGTCTTATATCAACCATCATAGCTCTTTGGAAAAACAATATCTTGATCAATCAAGACATTGAACTTGTAGCCAGGCCGAATTTCCAGCGTCGGCTGCACGTCCATGTTCCGCTGGATCGTCCGGTCCGCCACTCGCCCAAAGGTTTCTGAGAAATTGCGCCTTGCCGCATCAGATGCCGTATCCTGGATGGCCAACGTCGAACTCTGCGGCACCGCCATATCGATGCCGGTCCCGATCAGAGCGATCATGACCGCTGAGCCAAAGGTTTTGAGATAGTGGTTGTTCGCCTTGTCATTGAACCCACCATAACCTTCCGCGTCCGTGCCGGCCATGCCGCCAATCTGCAATGTCGAACCGTTCGGGAAAATGATATCGGACCAGACGACGAGCACGCGGCTCTGGCCGAACGAGACCTTACTGTCGTAACGGCCGAAGAGTTTGGTGCCTTGCGGGATCAGCAGGCGATAGCCCGTTGCACTGTCATAGACATTCTGGCTGACCTGCGCGGTGATGCGCCCTGGTAGGTCCGAATTGATCCCTGTCATCAATGTCGCCGGAATGACTGAGCCTCGCTTGAGTTCGTATAGGGACTGCTGTGGCACGACGCGGTTCGGCAGATAGCCGAGATCCTTGAGGTCGGCATTGAAGAAATCTTCCTTGGAGTTTTGTCCGTTCGGATCGACATTCTGCCCCCCGAGACCGGCGCGCAAGGCTGCGACGTAAAGATCGGATGCGTTTCCGTTCGCCGCGGCTGTCGTCGTCCGGGCTCCGGCGCTCTCATTTTTTTCCGGCCCCACTTCCAGCTTGCCGCGATCGATGGCGAGAGGCGCATCATAGGCGGAGTCTCGTGCCTGAATTCGAGCCATCCGCTGACGTTGTTGCTCGCGCAGAACCTGCTCCTGTTGCTCACGGGCCAGACGCGCGCGCCAAACCTCTTCCGGCTCTAGTTCCGATCCGTTCCGTTGCTCTTGTCTTTGTTCGGGCTGCTGCGTGAACGGATTAGCCGCCTTCTCTTCGGCCCGCTTCGTCTCGACCGGGGTCGGCTGGAACGTCGTCTGCGGCTGTGGCTCCCCAATGATGCCGTCGGTGACGCCCCGCTTGAGCTGGTCGGCATAGGTCGAGGCGGGATTGCCCGAACTGGTGTCCGGACCATTATCCTTGCCGAAGTAAAGCCCGCGCGAGGCGAGCCCAAAGAAGATGATGCCGAGAAAGATGACCAACAATGTGATCACGACGATCACCGGCAGACGGTTAACCCGCTTGATGCCGGAATTGGCCTGACTGTTCGCGGCGCCACCCAGCTTGAGAGACTGCACCATGATGTTCTCCCTCACCCGCGCCGCATCAGCGAAAGGGCGCTTGCCGGGGTCGCACCCGATGTCGTCACGGTATAGGCCCGACCAAGCTCGACGCTGCTTGTCGAGAGCCGTGCGAGCACCTGGCCTTCGTAAGGTAAGATGACATAAGCGAGTGGAACGATGGAGCCGCCGCCATCCATTTTCTGATCGGTGACAACGGCATAACCCCATCCCTTCAATGCCGCCTCAAGCGCCTGTCCGAATGGAGAACCATCCTGCTTGAGCGCAACGGTCGCCTTCCCTTGTCCGATCTGTTCGGCAAGACGGCTGATCATGTCGCCGGCGATCGCGCCCGCGGCCGGTCCGGAAATCTCAGGAGGTGCCGCGCTCGAGGCAAGACCATCGGTTTCCACCGACTGGCATCCGGAGAGAAGGATGGCGAGGGCGCCCGCTCTGGCGAAGCATCGAATGTTGCCGAGACGATTCTGGTTGTGGCGGAGGAGGTCCAGCATCACCGCCCTCCCCTGCTGATCGTCACCTTCTGCTGTTTCCAGCCGACGCCTGAGACGAGGACGGCACGATCGATATTGTAGTCGACCACCATCATGTTGCTCTTCATGCGGTAGTTGACGATGCGGTTCTGGCCGCCGGAGACGACGAAGAGAACCGGCGCATCCTGACCGGAAATCGACCGCGGAAACTGGATGTAGGTCTTTTGTCCATCCGAATAGACCCGGGTCGGCCGCCAGCCGGCACTGCCGGAGACGGAATAGGCAAAGCTCAATTGCTCGGCCGGAACGCCGGGGCCGGGAATGGTGCTGGCCTCCAGCCGTGCGTTGACGTCGGCAAGTTTTGCCAAGACGTCCTCGGGATATTCGAAACCAACGCGCGCCATATACTGCGTGGCATGCGATTTCAGCTGGATGTGATAGGTCCGCCGCGACGTCGTCACGACCATAGAGGTGACAAGGCCCGGCTCCGATGGCTTGACGATCAGGTGGATCGCTTGCCCGCCCGCTGCCCCGGAGGTCGCAGGCTCTACTTTCCAGCGTACCGTATCGCCGACCAGAACGTCGCGAACGACCTCGCCACCCTGAAGCTCGATGTCGCAGACCTGCAGAGGCGAGCAGACGACAGACGGCTGCACTTCGCCATAGAGGAAGATGACTTTTCCATCGGCGCCTTTCGTCACCAGCCCGCGACTTCCGCGCCAGTGTGTCGAAATCCCCATGCCTTTCGCCTCGTTGGCGGTGACACCATCGGCGCCGAGCGAAGCAGACGGCAAGGCGCAGGAGGCAGCAACGGCGATAGCAATGATGCCGGCGCCCATCGTGACCCGAGATAGTTCGTGAAATCTGTTCATGTTCCGGGCCATGCCTTTCAAAGCTGCGCAGTCCAATCAAAGTCGCGGAGATAGAGACCGATGGGATTAAGACGGATGACACCCTCATCCTGGGGGGGCGTCAGTGTCACTGTGGCGATCGCGCGGAAGCGGCGAGTGGCAGTCTCCTTGCCGCGGCGGTCGCGTTCGAACTCCGTCCAGTCGATCTGGTAGCTCTGGTTCGACAGCGCGACGATGTTGTTGACTTCGATCGCCACCGTTGCGGTCTTCGCTTTCTCGAAGGGCGAATTCGAGCGAAACCAGGTATTCACCTTTTCCGTCGCGGGATCGGAGGTGCGAAGCAGCCCGTAGGTCCGGTCGATGTATTGCTTCTGCACGACCGCATCCGGCGTGACGGATCGGAAGTTCGAAACGAAACTGCCAAGTGTTGCGCGCACCACGCGTGGATCGGCATATTCGATCTGCTGCGAGAAGCCGGCGTTGACGGCGGTGCCAAGCTTATCGACTTCGACGATATAAGGGATCAGCTTGACCTGAGTGCTCTGGTAGAGTGCGTAGCTAAAACCGATGACCGCCATGGTCATGCCGGCAATGCCGACAACGCGCCATGCGGCAGCCGCCTTCACATAGGAACCGTAGCGCTCGTTCCATTCATTGCGTGCGGCGATGTAGGGATTGTCGGGAATATTCTGTCCGGCCATTCTATCGGCTTCCCTTTATCTCATATCGTTGATCGGAGGAGGTGGCGGTGATGAACCTGGCCGGCCAGGCCGCTGATCCAGCTTCGAGTTAGCAAGGCCGAGCATCGATCCGGCATAGGCTCCCGGCGAGCCAATCGCCTTTTCCTTTGCTGCCGAGCCGACCGCACCGGCCGCCCCGCCAACCCCCGCTTGCATACCGCGCAACGCCGCGCTGGCCAGAGACGAGCCTCCCGCCCTCGCTGCACTAGCGGTGCCGAACCCTCTGTTGGCCGCGCCGATCGTAAGAAACCCGGCGCCGAGTGCTGCCGATGCGGCCTGCCCGCCATGTCGGATGGCTTCCATACCACCGCCGAGCGATGCGCCCTGCACCACACCCTGCAGGATGGGCGGCACATACATGGCGATGACGAAGACGACGACCGAGATACCGGCAATCGCCAGTGTCGTGATGAACTGTTCTGAAGTCGCGGTTGGTGCCTCTGCCAGACCGAGAAGGATGTCCGAGCCGATCTTGGCGATCATCACCAAGGCCATCAGCTTCATGCCAACGGAAAAGGCATAAACCAGGTACTTGATCGCAAAGTCTTTGGTGTGGGAGGAACCACCGAGGCCAAGCATGATCATGCCGGCAAGCAGGCCGACGTACATCTCGACCATGACGGCCACGAAGATTGCAGCAACGAGGCTGAACGACACCACGACCACGACCATGGCGAAGACAGCCGCGATCGCCAGCGCATTATCCTCCCAAATTCCGAACTTCGCCTGTTCCGACATTTTCGTCGCGACACGAATGCCGGCGTCGAAGATGTTGGCGGGAGATGCCGAACCGCCACCCGCGCCAATCTGATAGAGACTGTCGACCACGGCCTTGGCGAACTCCGGCCCCCTGTCGAGGATGAAGGCGAACAGGCCGATGAACATGATGCGTTTGACCAGTTCGGCGAACCAGCTGTCGAGCGAGGCGGCATTGATCGCCAGCCATACAGCAGCAATCCCCACCTCGATGCCGGCGAGGATCCAGAACAGCGAGCGAGCTGCATTCATTACCGTCGTCTCCCAACCCTTGGCGGCGATGACGACGGAGTTTTCGAGTGTGGTCAGGACCTGGCCCTGTTGTGCCAACGCCGGGGTGGTCGCCATCAGCACGAGCGCGAGCGCGATGAACACCCGGTCAAGCGTGCGGGAAGATGCAACGGCTACCATCGTGGTTTCATCTCCTGACCACCGCGGATGTCCCGATCGGAATTCCCGCCAAAAAACTCTTCGCGATGTCGGCGCTGTTCTTCATCGGAGGAAGAATTCGTTGCGGCCGTGCCCGACCCTGAGACTGGCGTGGCTTGCGGCTGGACGATGATCGAGGTGATGACGCTCGCACCGGCCGCGGAACCGATCGCGACGAGGGCGATAAAGAGGAACAGACGCGGGCTCACCAGCGCGGCTCCATCGTCTGGCCGCCTCTGATGTCACGTTCTGTCCCGCTGAAGAACTGTTCGCGCCGCGCCTGCGCAAGATCCTTCTGCGCCTGTTCGGACTGGTACCAGGTGCCCATCATCATCATCTGCTGCGAGACCAGACCCCGCAGTTTCTGCGTCTGCGCGACCTGCTGCGCGGCAATCTCGTGCCCGACCTGCAGCGCCTTCATCTGGCCATCGGCCGTTTCCGACATCGACCTGAGCTGCGACATCGTGCTCTCCTCACTGGAGAACTGTTCGGCCGTGAGATTGGCGGCCTTCAACGTGCCGGCAATCGTGTCGCGATTGGTGTCGGACCAGTTCTGATAGGTCGTGGAGAAGCTCGCGCCGTCAGGCAGGTTGCTCTTCATGTCGGCGAAGCTCTGGAAGCGCTGCTTCAGCACATCGTCGACATTGCCCATGGAGAAGGCGACGCCCTGTCCCTGGTTGACGACGTTCTGGAGGTTCTTCAGATCGCTTTCAACCTGGCCCCAGACATGGTCGGGAAGCTGCGCGGTGTTCTGCAGCATGTTCTTGTAGATGTTGAGCTGGTTCTGGATCTGCTCGGCCAGCTGCGAGATCTGGGTGATCTGGTTGTTCACCTGCTCGGCCGATTTGCCGACGAGTGAGACCAGTTCGGCATTATTGGCAAGCTGGGTCCATTCGGTCGCTTGTCCCGTGACGCCACCGGCCCGCGCAGGAAGGGGGAGAACAGAAGAGACTGTTATGGCCGCACCAAGAGCGGCGTGCAATATCCTATTCGGTTGGGAAGAGCGTGTGGGCATGGGCGATCCCCCTTTGCTGGAGCCAATGGAGAGGCCAGGCGGCCCTATGTTCATGATGCAGGGCGCGGATGCGCTTGAGGTCTTCCTTTCCGGACGCTCCGACAAAGGAGAGCGCCACCGGCCCAAGCGCCATATCAAAGAGACGGCGGCCCTCTGGCGAGACGACGTAATAGTCCCGCTTCGGGATCGCGGTCGCGACGATCTCGATCTGCCGCTCGTTGAAGCCGATGCGCTCGTAGAATTCGCGCGTGCCCGGCTCCCGCGCCGCACCATTCGGCAGGCAGATCTTGGTCGGGCAAGATTCCTTTAGCACATCGATGATGCCGGACCGCTCGGCATCCGAGATCGACTGGGTGGCCAGCACAACGGCGCAATTGGCCTTGCGCAGCACCTTCAGCCATTCCCTGATCTTGTCGCGGAACACCGGATGGCCGAGCATCAGCCAGGCCTCGTCAAGGACGATCAGGCTGGGTGCGCCGGTCAGGCGCTTTTCGATGCGCCGGAAGAGATAGGTCAGAACTGGCACGAGATTGCGCTCGCCCAAGTTCATCAGTTCCTCGATCTCGAAGCACTGGAAGGCGCCAAGCGCCAGACCGTCTTCCTCGGCGTCTAGAAGCTGCCCCATCGGCCCGTCGACAGTGTAGTGATGCAGGGCGTCCTTGATCTCCCGCATCTGCACGCCGGACACGAAGTCGGAGAGAGAGCGGCCGCGGGACCCAGCCATCAGGCCGACCTGCCGTGAAATGGCATTGCGGTAGTCCGGAGTGATCGTCACACCCTGCAGGGCTACCAGCATCTCGATCCATTCGGAGGCGAAAGCACGGTCGCCATCGGTCGACAGTTCCGCCAGCGGGCAGAAAGAGAGTGCCCTTCCCTTCCCTGCTTCCTGAGCATCCCCACCGATCTGATAATGATCGCCGCCTAGCCCCAGCGTCAGCGGTAGCATCGAGCCACCCTTGTCGAAGGCGAAGATCTGCGCACCGGCGTAGCGTCGGAATTGGGCCGCGATCAATGAGAGCAGCGTTGATTTGCCAGAACCGGTCGGTCCGAAGATCAGCGTGTGGCCGACATCGTCGACATGCAGGTTGAGCCGGAAGGGAGTTGATCCGCTGGCGACCTGCATCAGCGGCGGCGATCCGGCTGGATAGAATGGGCAAGGTGCTACCGGGCTGCCGGACCAAACCGAATTAAGCGGGATGAGGTCGGCGAGATTGCGCGTGTTGATCAGCGGCTCACGGATATTGGCGTAGGAGACGCCCGGCAAGCTGCCAAGGAACGCATCGGTCGCGTTGATCGTCTCGATGCGAGCACCAAAACCTTCGGCCTGAATCAGGCGGCGGACTGCCTCACACTTTTCCTGCAGGCTTTGCTGGTCCTCATCAAGGAGGACGATGACCGGCGTGTAGTAGCCATAGGCTACAAGTTGCGAAGACGCCTCGGCAATGGCGTCCTCGGTCTCTGCCACCATGAGCATGGCATCCTGGTCGAGTGACCGCGACTGCGTCTGGAAGAGCTGATCGAAGAATGGCCTGACCTTTTGCTGCCACTTCTTGCGTGTGCGCTCCAACCTGGCGCGTGCCTCCTCGGCATCAAGGAAAACGAACCGCGACGACCAGCGATAAGTGAGCGGCATCAGGTCAAGACTGTTGAGTATTCCCGGCCAGCTTTCGGCGGGCAGGCCATCGATCGCCACCACGCCGAGAAACCGGTTCTCGACCAGTGGCGTCAGGCCGTGCTGCAGCTCGGCCGTGACCAGCCAGTCGAGATACATGGGGATTTCCGGCAGGCGCACCGGATGATTTTCCCCGGTGATGCAGAAGCGGATGAACTGGAAGAGCTCGTCGTAGCGGGCAACACGATGACCGCCGCGCTCTGTTGTTTCGCGTGTCATCATCCGTCGGATCGACACGACATTGGCTAGATATTGTTCTACCTCGCGGATCGACGTCAGAAAGGTTTCGATAGCCTTATCGGCATAGGTGGCGGACCGGCTGCCAACGTCGGAATAGACATAGCGCGTCAATCCGGACCGCCTTGGCTCCGGTGGGCGCCAGGTCAGGACCAGGGCATGACGGCTTTCGTAATGTCCCCTTTCCTTCTGGAAATGCGCCCGTCGTTCCGCATCGATGGCGCGGGTGACCGGATCGGGGAAATGGCTGACCTCCTCCGTTGGATAATCTCCCGCCGGCACTCGCACAGCCTCGACCTGGATCATCCAGCCGGACCCGAGCCGCGACAGGATGGCATTGATCTGCCGCGACACCTCGTTGCGCTCGGCGTCGGTCGAGCTTTCGCTATCTGGGCCAGCAAAATACCAGCCCGCCATCAGCGAGCCGTCCTTCAGGAGGAGGACGCCGTTATCGACCAACCCGGCATAGGGAACGAGATCGGCAAACGATGGTCCGGAATGGCGGAAGGATTTGAGGGCAACCATGCCGTGCTCCCTCAATACCTGCGCCACGGCGACGACGTCGCTCGGTAGAAGGTTTTGTAGGAGATATGCCTGATGTAAACCCTTCGCATCAGCGGGTCGGCCTTGGCCATCATACGAAGGGCTGCGACCGTGACCAGCCAGACCGCAACGCCGAACAGGGCCGCATACCATGTGAGCACAACGAATATCAGGATGACGGCGGCCAGCGCCGTCACAAGGACAAGCTCGCGATCGGCGCCCATCAACAGGTTGGGACGTGACAGAGCCCGATGCACCCGCGACCGCATGAGGTTGGACCCGACTTCAGCCACGCCTCGCCTCCCCTTTCACCGACAGCGTCGTCACGGGTACCAAGACAAGCGGATCAAGACCTGCCTCGGCATGGTACTCGCCAATCGACGCGCCGGTTGCGCCGAAAAGAGCGACGATCTGTGTCGCGCCGAGCAAAACGCCTCCGACCAGGGCGACGTAGCAAAGGCGACGCGCAAAATCGTTGAGTTCTCCCCCGAAAATCAACATGGCGCCGGCGATCGCGACTGCGGCAAGGGCAATGAACCCGGCGACGGGACCGGTGATCGACTGCTGGATCTGCTGCAGAGGTGACTCCCACGGAAGACCACCGCCGCCGGAGCCCGCGAATGCGGGCGCTGAGATAGTGAAGGTGATGGCGGCGACCGTGATTGGTGCGAAAATGGGATAGGTCTTACGCGACATGGCTGTCCTCATCGATCTGGGCGTAGTGTTTGGTCTGGTAGTGGTTGTTGCGGTATCCCTCGATATGGATCACCTCGCGGACCCGCCTCCCCTTTCCCGTCCGCTCGACCGAGACGACGAGATCGACCGCCTCGCCGATCACCTCCTGCATTGGCTGCTGGCTCGCTTCAGCCGTGAGCTGTTCCAGGCGGCGTAGCGCCGACATTGCCGTGTTGGAGTGGATCGTCGTGACGCCGCCGGGATGGCCCGTGTTCCAGGCTTTCAGCAGGGTGAGCGCTGCTCCGTCGCGGACCTCGCCGACGATGATGCGGTCTGGACGAAGGCGCATGGTGCTTTTCAGCAACCGTGCCATGTCCACAGTGTCGCTGGTATGAAGGCAGACTGCGTTTTCGGCCGCGCACTGGATTTCGGCGGTATCCTCGAGGATTACCATGCGATCTTCAGGTGCGGCTGAAACGATCTCGGCGATGATTGCGTTCGCGAGCGTGGTTTTTCCGGACCCAGTGCCACCGGAAATGATGATGTTCATACGGGAATCGATCGCGCTGCGGATGGCGGAGACTTGGGCTTCAGTCATCACCTTCGAGCTCACATAATCGTTGAGCGGGATGAGACGCGAGGCTCGGCGTCGGATCGTGAAGGCAGGGCCGGACACGATTGGCGGAAGCAGGCCCTCGAAGCGGTGGCCGCCGATGGGCAGTTCGCCGGAGATGATCGGGCGCTCGTCATCTGCCTCCGACTGCAGTGCGTGGGCGACACTGCCGATCACGACTTCCGCAGCTGCTGGCGTCATGACCCCGGCTTCGGCTACACCGTGGCCGAGGCGTTCGATAAACAGTCGGCCGTCAGGGTTGAGCATAATCTCGACGACTGTCGCGTCTTCGAGGGCGACGCACAGCTGATCGCCAAGTGCTTCCTGGAGCTTGCGAACAAGTCGTGGATGGGAGCGAAGCTGGGTCACGCTGCGCGCCTTGTCGGGTGGCCAGCCGCACGAAAGAAAGCAGATCGATATTGCGGCGGACGAACCTGTTCGAAGCTCTTTTGGTCCGCCGGAAGTCTCCCGGCGATGGCGACGGTGTTGCCAATTGCCACGGGTTCACCCAGACGCGCCATAGGCCATCCCGCTCGGTTCAGTATGCGCTCGAAGCGAAGGTCGGTGGCAGTAACGATCTTGTCGTAGCCGTTTACCATCGACCATTCGATGATACCGGCGAACATCGTCAGTGTTGCAAGATGGAGCTGCTCCCCTCCCCTACCCGCGGGCAAAGTCGTATCGACGCAGAAGCGGGAACTCTCGATCATCGCACTGGTGGCATTGAGCGAGCCATCCTGGAGAAGCTGCGGAAATGTCCGTTCCAGCACGGTTGGGCCTACTGCTGGAAGGAGGCGTGCGCAGCCGACAACCTTGTTGGCGCCGGAGATAGCGAGGATGTAGGTCGGGTTCAGGTCGTCGTACTGATCCCGCTCGCCACCATGGGTGATAGTGACGTCCCATTCGAGGCGGTCGCGAAAGACGATGGCGCGAAGACGGTGCATCTGTGCCAGTTTATCTGCATGACCGGCGTAATGATCAGGTGGGACGGTCAGGATCCACATTTTTTTCTCCGCTTGTTTCGAACATGCCGAGAAAGATCATCTGGAAACCGATGTGGCTATCTGCAGATCTGCAGCCCGTGATTCTACATCATCAATGATAAACGAGCAGGGTAATCGAAATTGCCTGGATCATCGAGTGCAGCTCCTGCAACTGCAGATCTGCAGTTTCCACCGTCTATACGAAACTGCCGGAATCTGCCTAACTGGCGGAAACATATCGCGGATTCGGCGCACCGAGCAGTTCCCGACAGGAGTGTTAACTTATTGTTAACCTTAAATGTCTTGCGGCGCGACGGGAATCGGATGATAGTTTCGCAAATGATGGCCTCGAAGCCATTTTTTCGAAAATGAAGACCTCCGGGAAACAGTTCGCAAAATGAGCATCACGCTGCAAAACAGATTTGATATCGAGATCGCCCAGCAGGGGTCGAAGATCTCAAGCGCATTGCACATGTTGCGCAGCCAGCAATACCCGCCGGACGCTCGCAAGGGTTTACGCAAGTTTCAGCTTGCGGAAGTCGCCGACTTCATGGGGGTGACGCAGACACATCTGAGGCAACTCCATTCTGATGGAAAAGGGCCGGAGATCGAGTCAGTCAGCGGACGCCGCTATTATACGGCTGACCAGATGCTCGAGCTTCGGGATTATCTCGAGGCCAACAAAAAGTCCGACAAGAGGTATTACGTCCCTAGGCGCCGGGAAGGCGAACCGATGCAGGTCGTCTCGGTCGTCAACTTCAAGGGCGGAAGTGGCAAGACTACCACTGCCGCGCACCTTGCGCAGTACCTAGCCCTCACCGGCCATCGGGTGCTAGCGGTGGATCTTGACCCTCAAGCCTCCTTGACTTCTCTTTTCGGGATCCAGCCGGAGCTTGATGATACGGCTTCTCTCTATGAGGCTCTTCGATTTGACGACGAGCGCAAGCCGATCGGCGAAGTCATCCAGCCGACCAATATTCCGGGACTCGACGTCGTGCCGGCGAACCTAGTTCTGCAGGAATACGAATACGATGTGCCGCTTGCAATCTCCTCGAAGAAGGGAGAGGACGGCCGGCTATTCTATATGCGGATCGCTAGTGCCCTGAAGCAGGTCGACGACAAGTACGACGTTGTCGTCATAGATTGCCCTCCCCAACTGGGCTATCTGACCATTACGGCGCTCATGGCTTCCACCGGAATCCTCATCACCATCCATCCCCAGATGCTGGACATCATGTCGATGAGCCAGTTTCTCATGATGCTTGGAGGGATTATGGGACCGGTCGCCGAAGCCGGCGCCGAGATGCGTGTCCAGTGGTTTAGATATCTCATCACGCGCTTTGAACCGACGGACATTCCTCAGGCTCAGATGGTAGGGTTTATGCAATCGATGTTTGCACAGCAGATGTTGAGAAACCACGTTCTGAAATCGACCGCTATCTCTGATGCCTCAATAAAAAAGCAGACATTGTACGAGGTCGAGCGGGGCGAATTTGTTCGCTCGACTTACGACAGGGCGATCGAGAGCCTGAACTCGGCAAACGCGGAAATCGTCGAGCTTATCCACGGCGTCTGGGGCCGAAAATGAAACAGTTGTCAGCCGTTTTTTTCGCCAATTTGCAGAGCTTGATCAACGACTTGTTGGAGTTGAGAGCAGTCCAGGAGGACACACATGTCCCGTGAAAATCCATTCGCCAAGCTGGATATGGCGGCCATCTCGGCCAGCCAGATGCCAACCAAGCCCGGATACGGCATGACTGGCGCGGCAAAGACGGTTGTTCGCTCTATCGAAGATATGGCCGAGAACACCAAGAAGCTCATGGAAGGCGAAGTGATTGTGGATCTCGATCCGCAATTGATTGATGTGTCGTTCGTGTCGGACCGCCTTTCAGATGATGGCGAGGAGTTTCACGAACTGCTCCAGGCGATCAGGGAATCAGGTCAGACGACACCTATTTTAGTTCGTCCGAGTTTGACAGATGCCAAGCGATATATGGTGGTTTTCGGCCATCGTCGCCTCAGGGTAGCTCGTGAGCTTGGTGTTCCGGTCAAGGCAATCGTAAAGCAGCTCGACGACACCACCTCAGCCATCGTTCAGGGCCAGGAAAACGCGGCCCGGTCAAATCTGTCCTTCATAGAGCGCGCCTACTTCGCCCAGAACCTGATTGGCTCAGGTATGACGAAGGAAACTGTTCGTTCCTCGCTTGCCATCGACGAAGCAATGCTCTCGAAGATGCTCGCGGTCGTCGAGGCAGTGCCGGGATCACTAATCACGGCATTGGGAGCGTCCAAGAAAATCGGGCGCGACCGGTGGCTGAGCCTTCGCCAACTGGTTCTTGCCCCTGCCCTGTCAAAGGTGGCAGTGGAGTTTTCGGAATCCGCCGAATTCCGCAAGCTTTCTGAAAACGAGCGTTTCGATACGCTCCACGACTACCTGAAGCGGTACAAGTCAAAATCAGCCGCGAAAAAGCCCAAGCCTCAAGTCGCTGCCCGGGACTGGACCTCGACCGATCGCGCATTGAACATGGTGATGAATTCGAAGGCGAAGAAAGTTGCCATCGAGCTTACGAATGTTGAAGCAAGACCTTTCAGCGAATGGCTGTCTTCACACATGGGTCGTTTGTACGAGGAGTACAAAGGATCGAAAACTGAAACAAACGGAGACTGAACCGCAAAAGAAAAAGGCCCCCGAACGGCGAACCGTGGAAGCCTCTCTCGTCATCTCTAGCAGGATCGAGAATCGCATTTCCCGGAATCACAGTCAAGAGTCTTGGCGCCGATTTGGTGAGCGGATTTCTTTTGCCTAACGAAAGGTGAGAGAAAAATGCAGACAGGACATGTGACGACGCCCTTTGGGCGGCGGCCGATGTCGCTTGCCCTGGTACGAGGCCAGATGGCGATCGAAAATCCGCGGCCGGACACACGCATCGACAAGTGGAAAGTCTTTCGAGACGTGTGCGAGGCCCGGGAACGCTTGGGGATTCAAGACCGGGCACTAGCCGTCCTTGATGCCCTTCTGACATTTTACCCTCACGTGGAGCTCGATCCGAGCCAAAGGTTGATCGTTTTCCCATCCAACGCCCAACTGTCCGTGCGTGCCCACGGAATCACCGAGACGACACTGCGCCGGCAACTCGCCGCGCTTGTCGATGCCGGCCTCATTTTGCGGCGCGACAGCCCAAACGGCAAACGCTATGCGCACCGCAACCGGGATGGCGAGGTCGAACAAGCCTACGGGTTTGACCTGACACCGCTGCTGGCTCGTGCCACGAAGCTCGCCTTGATGGCGCAGGACGTTGCCGCCGAACGCGCTCGCTTCCGCCGCGCAAAGGAAGCGCTGACGATATGCCGTCGCGATGTGCGCAAGTTGATCTCGGCCGCTGTGGAAGAGGGCGCTGCCGGCGACTGGGAACGGGCGGAATCTGAGTATGTCAGCATTCTCGCACGCCTACCTCGCCACCCGAACCGCTCACAGGCCGAGATTGCGCTCGATGAATTGGAGCTCCTACGGGAAGAGGTACTCAACATCCTGGAAATGCAGCTTAAAACTGAAGAAATGCACGGCAATGGCGTTCAAAATGACCGCCACATACAGAATTCAAATACCGAATCTATAAATGAACTTGAACCTCGCTCTAGAAAAGAGCAGGGCGAAAACTTGGTAAACAAACCTCTGGCGTGGGATGATCCAAATGAACGACGACAGACGAAACAAGAGCCGATCAAGGCGTTCCCGCTCGGAATGGTGCTCCGTGCCTGCCCGCAGATCACTGACTACGGGCCCTGCGGGCGCATCGAGCACTGGCGCGAGCTCATGAAAGCGGCCATCGTTGTGCGCTCGATGCTCGGCGTCAGCCCTTCCGCCTACGAGGAGGCGTGCAACGCCATGGGGCCGGAAAACGCCGCGGTGGCTATGGCCTGCATTCTGGAGCGATCGAATATGATAACATCCGCCGGTGGATATTTGCGGGATCTTACCAGGCGCTCTGAGCGCGGGGAGTTTTCCCTCGGACCGATGTTGATGGCTCTCATGAAGGCAAATAACCAGGAAATTCGAAGGACCGCGTGACGTTGGCCCAGCGCGGCGGCTAACAGGCGCGGGAAATCAGCCCCTCCGCTCTTTGTGAAAGGTCACTTGTCAGCCGTTTTTTTTCGCGTTTTTCCTTTCTGATACAGGGAGTTACTGGCACTGAAGCCTAGTTCCCAGTGGACTTCAGACTATTTGGAAGAAGAGCAGATTGACGGACTGGTGCCCAAGAGGGACCGCTTGATCGCCGGTCGGGCGCCGGAGAACACCACGGAGCTGTTCGGGGCGATGGCGCAGTGCTCCAGCAGAGCGAAGCTGGGCACGCACGCCGCGAAAGCCAGCGGCGAGGCGAAGCCGGACTGGTTCGAGTTTCGGAGTTCCTTGGACAGAAGAGCAGCGGTTCGCCTGGGCTGAGATTGACAGAGAACAAAGCTTCTGCGCAGAATTCGCACTCGGTAGATACAGCCTGCTGCTTGCGCCCCTTTGGGGTATGGTGAATGTATCGAGCCACTTATGGCTCCCTTCGCCCGGACGAACGGGTCAGCAACGCAAGCTCCTGACGCTCTCCGTTCGTTTATGCAAAGGATCATCTCATGCGTGATTTCCGCGATGCCAAAGCTATGGCGAAAACGCTACGTGAAGCGTTAAGCGCCAAATCCGTCGCCCTGACCACCAGCGAAAGCCAGGAGCTCGTTGCTCGAATTCTTGGCTTTCGAGACTGGAACGTATTGGCCGCGAGAATTCAATCAACTGAAATACCTGGGACCTCGGCGCAGGCTAACACGCCTATCTCGGCCGACGCGAAAATTCCTCTTGTTCCCATGCGGGACTTGGTCCTGTTCCCGCACATGATTTCGCGGATTTTCGTGGCGCGCGAAAAAACGCGACAGGCCGTAGAACATGCTCTTGCCGGCGACCGGCGCGTTCTCGTGGTCGCCCAGAGGAGTGGCACGGACGATCGACCCAGCGCTGCTGATGCCCTCCATTCTGTTGGAGTCCTGGCAAATGTGGTCGACCGCCAGACACAGGTGGACGGGGCACTCAAGGTTACCGTCTGCGGGCTTCAGCGAGCAGGCATCGTCCGCGTCACCGATGGCGAGTTCCTGGCAGCGGAAGTCAAGGCCATCGGGGAGCAGGGCGCGCAATCGAAGCAGTCAGCCGCTCTGTCGAGCGCTGTCCTCGATGCGTACCAAACCTACGCCCAGGTCGATTTTTCCGCACTTCCATCAGGATCCAAAGCGCGCTTCAGCCTGCCTTCGGTCGGCGATGCGGGTCTGTTGGCGGACACAGTTGCCGCGTTGCTTTCGGCCAGTATCGAGCAGAAGCAGCAACTCCTGGAGACCAGTGACGTGGGGGCTCGACTCAAGAGACTGATCGAGATCATGAGCGCTGGACGTCCCAAAGCTGTCGCATAAATCTTCCCGAAGTGGGAGATTTTTGAGCTCGGCAGCAGTAGCATGCGGTCCAGTGACACATAAACTGGACCGCGTACATGCACGATGAAATCATCACCTGGCGTCGTAATCTCCACGCCAACCCGGAGCTGGGCTACGAACTTCCTCGTACCGCATCCTTCGTAGCCGACAAGCTGCGCGTCTTTGGCTGCGATGAGGTTACCGAAGGGATTGGCCGGAGCGGCGTGGTTGGCGTTATTCAGGGGCGGAATGGCGTTTCCGGTAGGGTGATCGGTCTGCGCGCCGATTTGGATGCGCTGCCCATTCAGGAAACGACCGGATTGCCTTACGCCTCCGCCACCCAGGGCCGGATGCATGCTTGCGGACATGACGGGCACACGGCGATGCTGTTGGATGCCGCAAAAGCCTTGGCGGAGACGCGCAACTTCGATGGCACCGCCGTTGTAATTTTCCAGCCGGCGGAGGAGGGGCAGGGCGGTGCTAAGGCAATGTGCGACGACGGCTTGATGGCGCGCTGGGGCATTGAACGGGTATTCGCCCTTCATAACGAACCGGGTCTGGACGTCGGGCGTTTCGCTACCCGTACCGGCCCGTTCGGGGCAGCCGTGGCGAGTTTCAAGATAACAGTCGATGGGAAAACTGCTCATGCTGCCAGCCCGCAGGCCGGCGTCGATGCGCTGCTTCCGGCCGCCAACATCCTTATCGCCCTGCAGACCATCATCGCCCGGAACGTCCACCCGCTTAAGAGCGGCGTGATCTCCTTCGGATCGTTTCAAGGCGGAAAACCGGGTGGCACCTTCGTTGGATCGAGTGAGCTGCGCGGCTTGGCCCGCTGGTTCGAGCCGGAGGTGCGAGACACCATGGCTCGCCGCATTATCGACATCTCGGAGGGGATCGCGTCGTCCTACGGAGCAACAGCGACCGTCACCTTCCGGAACCTGTACCCTGTCGTTGTCAATTCTCCAGCGGAAACGGCGCTGGCTGTCGAGGTCGCGCGTGCCGTAATGGGTGAGGATGCGGTCGATCCCGACCACTCGCAGCTTATGGGCTCGGAAGACTTCGCGTTCATGCTTGAGCAACGCCCCGGCAACATCGCGCTTCTTGGCAACGGAAACACGCCGGGGCTGCATGACCCCAACTACGATTTCAACGACGCGGCGATTCCCTATGGCATTAGCTACTGGATGCGTTTGGTCGAAATGGCATTGCCGTTGCGGAGCCCCTGACATTCGAGGCGGTGCGAGAGCCAGGCTGTCACGCCCAGCAGAACATTTGAGAGCTCCAAGGTCATTTCATGCGTCAGATTCTTTTTGCATTCATCTCCGTTGTCATGATCATCTTCGGGAGTGTCGCGAGCGCGCAGCCCTGGAAAAGCGTTGATCCGTCGTCTGTAGGCTGGTCCGTCGGACAGCTGAAGGCGGCGCAGGATTACGCCGCCAGCCTGAAGCCGACAGCAGTTATGGTCGTGCAAAACGGCGAGGTGATTGCCAGTTGGGGTGAAGCGTCACGCAAAGTGAATGTCGCTTCCGTCCGCAAAAGCCTGCTCGGCGCGCTTTACGGCATTGCGGTTTCAGAAGGTCGCATAGATCTCGGCAGCACTCTTGCCGATCTTGGCATCGACGACAAACCTCCCGCGCTGACCGGGTCGGAAAAACAGGCGACGGTGCGCGATCTGCTCATGGCGCGATCAGGCATTTATCATGCCGCAGCTTACGAAACCGCCGACATTCGCCAGAAGCGCCCGGAGCGGCGAAGCCATGCGCCCGGTGCGTTCTGGTTCTACAACAACTGGGATTTCAACGCGCTGGGCACAATTTATCGGCAGCAGACCGGCGAGGACATTTTCCGGAGCTTCGCGGATCGCATCGCTGAACCCATTGGCATGGAAGATTTCACAGCGCGCGACGGTCGATATGTGGCTGAACGCCAGTCGGAGCATCCCGCCTATCCGTTTCGCCTCAGTGCCAGAGACGCAGCCCGTTTTGGCCAGCTCTATCTCGATGGAGGGCACTGGAGCGGCCGGCAAGTCATTCCAGAAGTATGGGTGAGAGCATCCACCACAGCATATTCCGTGACCGATCGCGGCAGCATGGGATACGGGTATCTCTGGTGGACGTTGAACCCCGATGTATTCGGTTCCGGTGCGGCGCTCGCCTCCGGTTATGGCGGCCAGGCGATTGCCATCGTGCCGTCAAAGCATCTGGTCGTGGTGCAAACAGTGGACCTGGCTGGCAACGCTAAGGGCATAAGGACGAGCCATTTCGTCGAGCTGTTGCAACAGCTCACCACCGCCGCGCCGTGACGAACTCTGATCCAAGAGGCCAGAGCAAAGGATCGGTTTAGGAGATGGAGCTTTCTTGGCTGATTACAGAACCAGACGCGCCGCCCGTCCCATCTTTCGCTCGCTGTTGTTATAATAGCCGGAAGCTTGAGCGACTGATTTGTGCATGGATTGCTGCATGGCTTCAGGCAGTGGAATTCCGCGGTTTGCAGCTTCGGTGAGATAACCAGAGCGCAATCCGTGCGCGGAAAACTGCGCCGGATCAAGGCCGGCCTGTTTGATGCGGGTTTTCAGGATCAGATTGACGGACTGAGGTGTCATCGCCCGTCGATCGAGATTGCCCCACTGGTCGATACGACGGAATACCGGTCCTGCCTCGATCTTTGCCTCACCCAGCCATTGTTTCAGTGCGACCACCGGCCGGCCGATCAGCACCACGTGTTCGTTATCGTCGGCCGACGTGGTCTTGGTGCGGCCGAGATGAATCGTCACGCAGGGGAGGAGAGGGGAGGACTCATCGGCCGGATTGGCACGAACCGGTTCCTCGTCCACCAGATCCTCGACGCGCAGTCCCGCCACCTCGGAACGTCGGCGACCGCCGGAGGCGAAAGCCATCAACAGCAGGGCCCGGTCGCGCAGATCGACCAGCCGATCGCCGGCGCAGGCTGCCAGCAGCTTTGCGAGGATGTCGCCGGTGACGGCCTTTCTACTTTTCCTCTGCCGCGGGCGATTGCTGGCTCTAACGGCCAGGCGCAGGGCACTTTTCAGCGATGGGCCCGAAAAAGATCCGATCAAGCCACGCCAGCGGGTGAGGATCGACCAGCTGGTCAACCGGCGACGGACTGTCGCCGGCGCATGCGGGCCGCTACTTCTCAAAAGCCCCTTGGCACGCAGCGCGATCGCCACGTCTTCAGGTATGCCGTGATCGGAATTGGTTTCCCGCTCGGCCGGATTCCATAAATGGTGGGCGACGAATTTCAGCAGCAGGCTTTCAGGCGCCGGCCAGGGGAGGGGAGTGCCGGTCGCCACAGAACACCAAGCCTCAAGATAGGCGAGATCGGATGCCAATGCGCGCATGGTGTTGTCGCCCATGCCCTCGCTGGCCAGATGCTTCAGCGTCGCCACATCGTCGTCGGTCAAAAGCTCGGCGAGCTGGTCGCGACGTTCGAACGGAAGGATGGCGTCCAGAGCATCCAGTTCCTCGGCGCGCTTCAGGACTGACTCGTCAGTTGCGGCCAGGGTAGGTGACGGTAGCTTCATCGTGCGTAATCCAGAACCAGGTGTTTGCATCCACTCCGTAAATCCCGTATATTACGGAACGAAGGAGTTTTGTCATGACATCTACAGTAACCGCTGCGGCGGTGTCGAAAAATTTCGGGGCCTATCAGGATGCCGCTGTCCGTGAGCCGGTGATCATCACCAAGAACGGCCGTCCGCGCACGGTCTTGATCGCTTATGAGGATTATCTCCGGCTGGCGAAACGGGATCGCCGGGTTGAACTCTCGGCAGCCCTTGGCGACGATGAACTCGCAGCCATTGAAGCTTCGCGCATGGAGCCGGGCCTGGATCATCTCAATGCCGAACTGTTGACGGAAAAGCATGCTGCCGACTGAACCAAAGGTCGGCTGGCTCTTCAGATATTCTTATCTCTGGCATTGGCAGCATCTCGAAGGACGGGAGGAGGCAGACAAGGACCGTCCGGTGCTTGTCTTGGCGATTGTCGCCACCCTGGAAGACGGTACGCCGGCTGTGAGGGTTTTGCCCGTCACGCATTCGCCGCCATCCGACCCGCAAGACGCGGTTGAAATCCCGGTCGCCACCAAGCGGCGTCTGGGTCTTGACGACGAACGCTCCTGGATTGTTCTGACGGAAAGCAATCGGTTTGTCTGGCCGGGACCGGACGTTAGGCCGGTCGATAGCGAAAGCGGCTTTTACGGGGCCTTGCCACCGGCGCTGTTTGATGAGGTCAAGCGCAGGTTTGTCGAGCAGGCGCGTGCGCAAAGTCATCGCGCGACAGCCCGAAGCGAATAGTTGGCATTCTGCGTTCGGCGGGCTTGAGCGCCCATGGTTCCGTAGGGCGGACGCTTCAAAGTCACAATGTCATCACGGTGATCCAAGCGCAGGATCGCGCCTAGTGCATTCAGGTCTTTGGTGCAGCTAATCGCGGAGACCGTTTGGCGCATTTTCAGGTTTCTTCACCGTAGTACGCGATCGGAAAATTCCCGATCATAAGCACGATGGGCACAGCGGCGATCACAACCAGCGCGGTTGAAACTGTGTCGCTGAATAGCACGAGGATTTCTTGCCAGCTGGAGCTTGCTGCCCCACCAATGCTCAAGAAAAATGCCTCGCCGGTCCCGAGGCCAAAGGCTGCGCCTAAAACCAGGGCACTGCTAATTATCGTTCCTGCCACGAAATTTGCGGTGATCCTTGCCATTCGCCGGGTTTTAGGCTCCCGAATGATCCCAAAAACCGCGGAAAACATCAGTAATGAAAGGAGTAACGTCTTGGATTTGCTGTCTACCGTAGTTGTCATTGCCATACCCGCTTCCATCGCTTTGTCTAGTGGGAGGACGAAACGCAGCAGAAGGGCAAAGACAAATGTGAGAGCCATCAGGTAGCGGAAAGCGGTCATGTGTAATTTGAGATCAGCGTGCACAGCCGCATATAACAGCCGATCATTGCGGCGATCAAAGGAGATCATCGTTTATTTCCCCATTTGCTCCATAGAAGGATGCAATATCCCAGATCTTCGGCTTAAAATCCATCACTATCGATACTTGAACATTATCGATTGTTATAATCTCAACTGGCATTCATACCATGTGAGGAACTGCAATATTGAGATAGAGTTCCTGTAAGAAATCAGTTATCATGATTTCAATGGCTTACGATTTCGCGAAAATCAGCATGACAGCTCTGATGCGGCCGGCGTTCGACGCCGGTGTCGCCTTGACCCGTCTCGACGAGCGCATTGCCCGCTCCCCGGTCGGTCCGGGCTTCCTCGAGCGTCAAAACTTCGCCGATGCCTGCGCCTCGCTGTGGATCGATGGCGAGCTCGTCCATCTCGAAGACCTCGTCCTCCACGACGAGTTTCGCGATACCCGCACCCCGACCCACGAACTCACCATCGCCCGCGACGTTCTTCGCACCCGCCGACGCATCGCTGGCCAGTCACCCGATTGGGCGCTGTCCGCCGACGGCGTTCGCACGCTTCGGCAGACATCGGAGATTGCCTCGACCGGAACTGAGGCGGTGGAGGCCGCCAGCACAGTGCGGAGCGCGGCTGCGATTGATCCGGAAGAGGAGGGGAAGGAGATCGATGAAGCCGAAGGGCTTCCCGGCGTCGATTATGCCGCGATCGATGCGGTGTTGGCCCGATCAGAGGCGGCGATCGAGGATGCCAGGCGGCCCGGCCGCGCGGACGCCAGCAGGCCAAGCGAACGAGATCCTCTCGTCTATGATCTCGACTGGGACGAGAATGCCCGGCTCGACGAATGGCGCGGCGTGCTGCGCCAAGCCGAACATCTGCCGGCGGTGTTTCGGGCGATCATCGCGCTCGATGCCTGGAACGAGTTGGCGGTGCTGCAGCACGCGCCCTGGCTCGGCCGGCTGTTTGCCGCGTCGATCCTTCGCGAAACCAGCATCACCACCGGCGCCCATCTCGCTGCCATCAATCTCGGCCTGAAAACCATTCCCGTCGATCGGCGTCGGCATCGCGATCGCGAGACGCGGCTGCTGGCCATTGCCCACGGCTTGTTGGCGGCCGCCGAGATCGGCATGAAAGAACACGACCGGCTGACGCTAGCGAAGACGATGATGGACCGAAAACTTGAAGGACGGCGAACCTCGTCGAAATTGCCGGAGCTGGTCGAGCTGGTGATGGCGAAACCGTTGGTGTCGGCCGGGATGGTGGCCAAGACGCTTGACGTCACGCCGCAGGCGGCGCGGCGGATTGTTTTGGAGCTTGGCTTGCGCGAGATGACGGGGAGGGGGAGGTTTCGGGCGTGGGGAATTACGTAGCCAGTTAAGGGAAAATCCCCACAAAGGGTACCATTCATTTTCATCATTAGATCTGATAATGCGAGATTATCGGATCGGTGCGCTGCGTGGCGCTTCTTGTCTGCCGGGCCGCGCGTCCCAGCGCCTGGTGCACATGCACTGACGTGACGATGAAGCAATTCCTTCCCGCCTTCCCGATGGAGACGCAGCGCGACTTGCCTGACAGGTAGGCGCTCGATGATGCCGGGGCTGCTGAGGAAAGACAGGCTGTTCATGGGTGACGTCCCAGTTGCATCAGGGAAGACATGGGTATTGATGACGATGTCGTTTCTAACGGATAAGCGTCAGTCAGGTCGCATTATTTGTTGGGAATTGTACAAGTCGCGGGTCTTCGTTTCCTGATTGTTGTAGTAGAAGATCCACAGGACGATCTTCGAGTCACGCCCATGAATTTACCGAAGCGACATCACTACGTTCCAGAAATGCTGCAGAAGAACTTCGTCGATGATGAAGCGAAGCTTTGGGCCTTCGATAGCCGTAATCGCACGAAGGGCGTGTGGCGCAGCACCCACGAAAATCTTTTTCTCGAAGGCCACCTTTATAGTCACGTCAATGCCGATGGCACAAAGGACGCGACGTTGGAGACGTGGTTTTCGGAGCTGGAAGGGGAGGCCGCCACAGTTGTTCAAAAGATAATCGCAACGGCCAGACGGGGTCATTATCCCAATCTGACGAAAACGGAGCGCCAAATCTGGGATTTCTTCTTCTATCAGCAATGGCGTCGAGTGCCTGACCTGTTCGCATCATTGATGACAGCTGAGCAACATCGCGACGAAGTTGAACGCCTTTTAAATGAATTAGAAGGTCAGGGGCGTCGCTTGAGCAACCAAGAGAGAAGCGATCTGCTTAACCCAGCCTCGCTCAAAAGAATGCGCCGCAATCTCCGAGTGGCGACCTTGAAAACAGGAAGCGACAACGTCCTTCATGTGATCGGAGCTCGAGGCTTGGCTATTGGCAGGATCGACAGTAGCAAGAAATCCTTCGTGCTGGGAAGTCGCCCGGTGGTCAAGCTTAACCCGCCCGGCATAACCGACCTCAGCGACGTCCGCGTTGAGGCGTGGCTCCCAATCGCAGCCGACGTCATAGTCGGTGTTGGCCTGTATGACAGGGATGAGATCCTGGTTCCTTTCAACACCAAGCAAACACGCAACCAGAACGAGGCTTCCTCGAAGCAGAGTTCTCAGATCGTCGGGAGATCGAAGGCGCTTGTCGAATCGCTCGCGCCGTACGTCGGAACAAAAGTTCGATTTACCCCGGTGGTGACGGTCGGCATGGTGGACGCTTGAGTTGGGCGTTACAGCTACGGGAAAGCATGGCGTTATGATCGACAGAGACATTACTCTGTACTCTGGCTGAGTGTGAACTGGATCTGGACGTTGGGATCATGAGATTCGCCTCGTCACCTGCTCTCAAAGTTCGTCCTGCAAAACCGGCAGCTGTCTCAAAGTTTCGCGATTCCGCTCGTCGTCAGGAGTGCGGGTGTTGTTCTTTTTGGCTGAGTGCGGGGGAGCCGGTGCAGATACATCGGACTCGGATACACATTTTGGAGGCAGGAGATTACGATTCATCCGAGGCTATAGCGGGTAGCCTGCAAGAACGGTACCATGTAGACTTGCGGGAATTTCATCGGTTGCACGTCTCGAAACGGCAGTCATCGAAGCAAAGGGCGAAGTCAATCATGATTAAATGGTTACGCGGGCTCGTTGGGTGGCTCTGGGGGCGCGGTGCTGTCGCACAGAGGCCAGTTACCATTGAGCCGCGCGTCGTGCCGATCCCGCGCCTAATACCAGGCATGGCTCCGACCCCACTGACATGGAGCGAATGCCATCCGACCACCGTCAAGCGTTTCAAGGCGGAGATTAGATGCTCTTATGGGCACGCGGTGACGCTAAGGAACCACCGCGTCGACCGCGACGGCTTCGTCAGTCCAAGCGTTGTCTGCCGCGAGCCCCTTTGTCGTTTCCATGAATTTGTACGGCTCGAAGGGTGGACGGCGGGCCCGGTTTCGTAAGCCAACCTAGGCGGCGAGAACGTCTCGCTCGCCGCCAAGAGTGTCGGCGTCTATCTTGCGACCCTCTTTGTCGAATGCGTAGATTTGAGAAATCTTTCGGCCGTTCCAGACATATCGATAATGCACTGTCTGCTCCGCTCTGTCGAGCGCACCGCCATTGACGACCACGATCGCCGTACCGGAAGGGCGCTCTGCTGGGCGGAACAGAATACCGTCTGCATCGGATGGCATCAAATAGCCAAGCCTGAGGCATTCGGTCCGGGTGGCGATCACGCCTTGCGGCCGAAGATCCCAAAAATGGCCCCTGACAGGCGTCTTGAGCATCCTCATGTCCAGGCCAGCCGCCGGCTCGTCAGTTCGGTCAAGGAATATATTGCGTCGTGCAATCGATACAGCTAGCGCGGTCTGGCCTTCTGCACATAGTTCAACGCAAGGAACTTCTTCGCCAAAAAATGTGCTACCTTCAGGGTTGCCATAAGCAAAGGGTGCAAGATTCCAGTTCTGGAGCCGGGCCGACGTCGCAGGATCCTCATTTATATTCTGAGCGAGACGTTGCAGTGACCGTAGACGCGGATTGGTAAGGTTTTCGACTTTGACAAGAGCCTCCATCCGGTCGGGAGGGACAAGCGCTTCGTAGACCGCGACGGGGGGAAACCGAGATGGAATGAGGCGATAAGCGTCGCCAGACCAGAAAATCACATCCAAAGGATCACCCGCCTCGCTGCGCGTCCAGATAACGTCGGACGCGATAAATACTCGACACATTCCCCTCCAGCATGACATCCAAGGCGCTGGCCCCGTCGAAATACCGATTGTTCCTCCGGACCCATTCATCCGCCCGGTCGTCATCGGTAAAAACGATATGCAAGGACTTCCAGATGCCGAGGAGGTGCGAGATGCGCTCCCTTGTGTCGGCCGGAATAGCGGCCGTCTCTTTCTTCCACTTGAAAAAAGTAGATCGGCCCGGCGAGCCCAGCAACAGAATCTGGTCATCGGTGGAGAGATTCCACCGCTCAGCGATCTTGAAAAAGGCTTCTAGCTCAACGGGAATCGCTGATGTCTCGGCGCCGGCCCGGGCGTCGGAGATATCATTCCTCATAAAAGATCCTCCTCAGTCCACATATGGACTTGAATTTATAAAAAGTCTCGATATAAACTTAGTCCAGATCGAGACTCGCTTTGATATTTTAGTCCACCACACTCGATCGTCAAGAGTCGACGTTTACGCACTGCAACGAAGGAGCCAGTGATGGACACGCAGCAAGCGCATTCCCGCGGTACTGAATACCAGATCAATGATCGCGTCATCGATTTCGGCGACCGTAAACTTACGATCCGCGAGATGTTGACGAAGGCCCTTTTGACGCCTGCAAGCGAATATCAGACCGTCCTCGTCCGAGACCACCGGACCAAGCTGTTGACCGGCGATGACGAGTTCGATCTTAAAAAGGAGGCTGGCGGCTTCCTGCGCGCCTTTCGCTCCGATCGCGCCTTCTCTTTCACAGTCGACGAGGTCGGCCAGGTTTGGGGCGAAGAAACCATGGGCGTCGACGAATTTCTGACGATCTGGGCGGCGCCAAATGGACATGACTGGGTTCTCGAAAAGTCTGACGAACCCGATATTATCTTGCGCGCCGGTGGAGCAATCGCCTTCGGCCCCAAGGGCGTTGAGGACATCGTTTCTCGTCCGTATCCGAACGCGCAAAAGATCGCAGTTACGGTATTCACGACGGCCGGAACGTTTCCTGCCCAAGGCGCGCTTCGCGTTCCGGCCTCGACCGTCATCGCGCATGTCCTTGCCAAGGCGGCAAAGGCACTGTCGCTCGCGGACACGTCCGCATGGGTAGTAACTCGCGATGGGGTGGAGATCACTCCTTCGCAGACTTTTGAGCAAGCCGGGCTTCACGGCGAGATCGAACTCGAATGGGGCGCTCCCGAAGGCGGTGGCGGTAATGCTTAAGGTGCTGTCGAAGGCGGAATTCGATCGAGACATTGGTCGCCTTGATGATCGGACTGCCAAAAAATTCGGCTGGCGGGTGATCGCCTCAACCTTTCCAGTTTTTGACGTGGTGTTCGAGCACGCAACCGCTCGACCCATCCGTCTTCGGCTCAAATGCGAAGACTGGGACGACCTTCCGCCGAGTATCGAAATCCTGAACGAAGACGGCACCTACGCGACTGAGGTGCCGCCACATGCAGGCAGCGTTTTTAACGGAAGCGCTCACCCTTCGACGGGGAGGATTTTTGTCTGCATGCGAGGTGCTCGGGAGTTCCACACCCATCCGAGCCACTTGAACGAGCTCTGGGCAAATTATCGCGGTCAGCCCGGCATGGATCTCCTTGGTCTTGTCAGCCAGCTTTGGCGGGCATGGAAGAGGACGGTCAGATGACACTGGTTAAATGCAGCAGCCACATCATCGATGCTTCTCTTACCGCTTTGCGCAAAGGCGTGTCAGCGAGGACAGAGCGGGTTCTCTTGTGGCTCGGCC
>Ga0308157_10002430_pt1 | contig 30550 bp, 34 predicted proteins | sample PhyBR1_FD_201035 | JGI IMG/M metagenome (GOLD analysis project Ga0308157, IMG submission 201035) | Phyllosphere microbial communities from UC Gill Tract Community Farm, Albany, California, United States - DLSLB.R1 | ecosystem: Host-associated > Plants > Phyllosphere > Unclassified | place: USA...
TTGCTAGTATAAAATCTGGTAAGAACAATTTAAGTAAAGAGGCTGCAGGGGAAGTCATATAAAGTGAAATAGTAAAATGCAAAGCTATTTGTTTTTACCGTCCTCCACAACTTTTGGTATTGATCCAGGATATAACTGAACATTTTGGCAAAAAGGCCTACCACAGAACGACCTTTAGCCAGTAGCAAAACTTACATCCATAAGCAGGAAGGATCAAGCTATTTCAGCTTGATCACTGATGTCACTCCACGAAAATTGTAAGCCATGAGAGTACTTCCCGCAAAATCCGGTAAAATTGTTGATCATTCGAATCCGCTGTCAGCAGTCAGTTGTACAGAATTTACTTATTGACAATGTTAAGAAGAAAATTTGGGTGCAGATTTGGGTTAAAAACGGTTGATATTCATTACCCCATTCTAAACCCAATAAAAAAACGAAACCCCCTAAATGAACCATTTAGAGGGTTTTTGATACAATTAGTATCTGTCTTGGTCGGGATGGCAGGATTCGAACCTACGACCTCCTGCTCCCAAAGCAGGCGCGATACCGGGCTACGCTACATCCCGAACTTGGTATCGATCTTTTTTTAATCCTTTTAGAAAGTGGATTGAACTTTTTGTCGGGATGGCAGGACGAAAAACTCCTATATAATGAATTGATTATCAGTATTTTATACCTGTATATTTTAAGTGGCGCCATAATAAGGGATTGTCATTTTTGGCCCACTTTTCAGCTTGCAAAACCGCATTTTTACCAGGGTATTTTCCCAAGTCTAAAACTGTTTTAACTGAGGTAAAGTTAATCAAAATAATGCATTTTGAGCTAAACATTTTAATACATAAAAGTTTTGGTTCTAGTTGGGAAAAAGCTACTTTACGCCTAAAACTCTTTGTAGACTGAGTTTTTTCAATAACCAAACGACTTACTTTTAGACCTATGCTCGACAATATCCCAAAAATACTTTATAAATATAGATGCTGGCATGATAACTATCATCAAAGGGTTTTGACCCATCAGGAAGTTTTTTTATCCTCTCCTTCAGGGCTGAATGATCCATTCGATGCATCTCTTCCATTTCGCTACAACCCTGAGGAACTCAACGAGGGAAATATTTACCTTAAATTAATGGAAATCAGCAAAAAGAACTGGCCCGACATTTCTGAACTGGAAAGACAAAAGCGTGCCTTTGACGAACAGCATTCAGGAAAATTTGATGACGGAGAATTCTGGAAAGACCAGCATGAAAAATTAAAGGCCAACTTACATGCCTGTTTTGGCCTACTGTCGCTAACAAGTAAAGCGGATAATCTTTTAATGTGGGCGCACTATGCAAATAGCCACAGGGGATTCTGTGTTGGCTTCGACAGAGATATCTTATTCAGTGTGGTTAAGGGAACATTGGGTCCGGTAAGCTATTAGGAGGACTTTCCGTTTGTGCCGATGTTTCCTCCGGCTAACGAACCTGATACCACAATGATCAGTATGCTCAATACGAAATCACCTCATTGGGCTTATGAAGACGAATTCCGCCTCAGCCGCCATGGTGGCTCAAACAAAGTTTTTCAATTACCTCCCGAAGGAATTACCGAAGTGGTTTTGGGGGCAAGCATGAATGCTGATGACCGGAAGGCTATCATTACTGTTATTGATGAACAATTGCCTCATGTTCGCATATTTGAGGCCAAAATCAGTTTGGAAAAATTCCAGATCGACCTATTTGAGGCTGTCAGGGTTTTGTCCACAGGTAAATGAGACACTTTGAAATTGTAGGATCTGAAATTTACTAATGAAACAAGTCATTGTTAGTTTGAAACTTACCCATAAAAAAAGCCACTCTAAAGTGGCTTTCAAATATTTAGGCTGGCCTATCTGGCTTTGTCTTTTGCATTCTTTAATTCTGCCATGAAGTTCTTTCCGTCTTTTTCATTACGGATGGCTTTTGAAAGACTGTCTTCCTGACCCTGACCAGTCTTGGCATAAGCGTTAGCGCTTGCCTTTTCTTGGCTGACCACCTTCCTGAAGTGGCTGAGCTGTTGTTGGATACGTTCGTTCATAATAATACAAATATAATAAATTATTTCAGTGAAAACATATAATAGCCATAAAGTTCTTTACGGGTTCTTGTATAATCGAAAGGCTCAATCTTTGGTTTAAATAGAGGGTTTCCATCCTCGTCGCACTCAACATTTACCCTATCCCGCATCAACTTAACGTACCAATCCACGCCAACAGTAACAAAATATTCTGCCATTTGTTCTCTGTTGAGCAAAAACATACTATGGTAAAGGTTTGCGCGAATATCATTTGAACCATCAAGTCCTATGGTAAATTCCCGGTGATCCAATAAAAAAACATAAGCAATAAAAATGACGGTAGAGAATACTTTACCCACATCTTCGTGTTTGAGCCTAATGGCATCATCAATCTCCCCGTCTTCACCTTCCGGTCCTAGGCAGAGATTATAAACATCAGTTAAAAAAGGATCAGGATGGGGTGATAATTTGACGTACATTCGGATCATGGAACCGTTTTTCTGGGGAGCGTCGAATTCAGCAATCAGTACCGGGTCATCAAATTTAGCAGCCTCTATATTATAGATCTGTTCTAGATTAAGGTGTATCATATCTGGTTGCCGGCAAAGCTATATAATTCATCGCAATACCAATAATAAATGTGCTGCTTTTTTTACTTATCCAATTTTAATATCCCTCATCGGGAATAGTTAAAATACTTCGTCCCAATTTTTAATAAAAAGCTAAAACATTTATGTTTATTTGGTAACGGGTTTGAAGAATATCAGACTGAAGTGAACCTGTATTATTAAAGCCTGATTACCAGGGGCTACGCAGGGATGAGTACCGATGAATGGTTTCAAAGTTTACTAAATCCCGGATAAACAGTATTATTTATACAAAGAGCACAAATAGATGGATAGATTAAAGGTTGCACAGGTAGGCGGAGCAATAAAAAGCAAATATGTTGAGGATATCGAGTTCTCACATCGACTCAACTTCTCGGATTTTGATGTGATTTTCATTGACATCCAATATCTTAATGAATCGACATCCGAAGAACTTGATAATGTCGAAAACGAAGAAATGGACGATCTGCTGGCACAGTTCCGCAACAGCATTGCACAGATGAAAGATTTTTATGACCACGGTGGCTTCGTGATAGCTTTTTTAAGCGACGACCCAATGGACATTGCTGAATACCTGGATGAGGATACGAAGGAGAAATGGAATGTTCTCGAATTTTTACACCTTGATATCAACAATTTCGGCTTTGAATCCATTGAAGGTTCTGCTTTCGAGTACATGGAAGATCTTGAAGCTTTAAACTCCGGTTTTTCCCTGCGATACCACTACATTATGGAAAAATTTGATGGGCTACCCATTTTGCGATCAAAGAAAAAAAAGGACGTTGTAGGAATCAAAAAAATGATCGGTAATGGCGCCTGTTATCTCATCCCCGGCTTTGAAACAACCTCCAGCATAGACACCATGTCATCCTATGACGCCTTCCAGTACATCCTAAGTAACATTATTGCCCTCAATAAGACCAAACTTGCTGGTAATTCCACTCCCCCGGCATGGGTAGATGAATATATCATTTATGATGAGTACCATCACCAGCAGCAAAAAACTGCGAACATCAAAAAAAAGACAGAGCTGGAAAAGCAAATAGCTGCCAATGAGGAAACGCTCGACAGATACAGAAACCTCAAGCGCCTTCTCTATTCCGGTGATGATGAACTGGAAAATGCGGTGGAGGAAATATTTAAGGATATGGGCTTTAATGTGTCTGTACCCGACGGAAACAATGACGATCTCCATATACTGGAAAATGGGTTTACTGCCGTGGTTGAAATCAAGGGCGTCACAAAGTCCGGCACAACAATGCACGTGATGCAGCTTGAGAAATGGGTCACGAATTATGGTCTGCAAAATGAAGGTAAACAGGCAAAAGGCATACTGATATTGAATCCTTTCCGCGACAAAAGGCCATCAGACCGTAAGGAGACGGCATTTCCACGGGACATGCTTAATTTTAGCAAACCAAGGGGACATTGCCTGATGCTTGGGCAAGACCTTCTTAATATATTTGTAGATTTTAAGCAAAAAAATATCAGTAAAACTGAGATTGAACAACTCTTATCCACAACAATCGGGATTCTTAAATACGATTTAAAGTACAAATATGATGGGCAACAGGAGTCCCTGTAAAAGATTAATAAAATTATATTACACTCCTATGCTAGCTAATCCTAGGAAATTCGAAGAAGAGTAACTGTTTTGCTACCTTTGCTCCTGAGAGCGTTAATTTAGATACAGGGGCCAACGGTGAAAGCTGTTCCCCTGTTTTTTTTTGCAGCGGTCCATAAATACATGAAACCTTTTTATTTGCGCAAACACCAGGTGGTCATTGACCGCAGATTCTGGACATTGGTTGTTTTAATTGGCTCATGCAGTGTAGCTGCAAGTTTTGCCGTAAACCTCAACAGCATTTCCTGATTGACCAAAAAGCGCTCAGATTCATCCGGCAGGATATATCTCCCGTTACCGATCGAGCGGACCAGGTTTTCAATACCGATATCCGACGCCAGGCGGCAGAACAGATAGCCTCCGGGACGGATTACGCGCCACATTGAGTTTAGCATCTCCTCGAAATGCTGTACATTGTTTGCAAAATGGAGTACCGCGCTACTGATCACCAGATCAAACTTTTCATGTTCAAAGGGTAAGTCTTCGACCAATGCAATCCTGAAGTTATCTTCCGGGGATGTATTAGAAAACGGTGCAGCCAGTTGTTTGATCTTGGCGATATTACCTGCCGAGGAATCTACGCCGTACACCTCGTATCCCGAACGCAGAAAGTAGTCCACATTCCTTCCCTGACCACATCCTGCATCAAGAATGGTCCGGCATTCACTATAGGTGCCTTTTAACAGCTGGTCAAATAAATAGATATCAATATTACCAAACTGATCTTGGAGGCTTTCTTTCATAAAGCAAAAATAATGATATTCCCCGCACCATTGGTGCCCATAACCCGAATCCGTATTTTTTCTTTGGTTTCACATGATCCAAACCGGCCGAGCGTACGATAGGACGCGAGGCCTTCAGGCCGTCCGAAGGACGGCCGACGCATAAATCCGAGCGAGACCACCTGTAAATTGTGACCTCGCCAGATTAACCCCATTTTTGATCTGTTATATCTTTATAGGCGTAGTCTTAAAACCAGAAAGGTTCAAAAAGAATCCCCTGTAAGAGAGCATCCCCGTACGGAACATTGACCACAAAAGCGATGCACCAAGATCTGCCAGACTTGAATTGATAAACAGATCCTGTTTGCCTAAAGCCTGTGCCAAAGAACAGCTCGGCGCTTCATCCCCTTGCTCAGCCGTTAATACGCCTCCGTATTCTTCTATTACTGTTGGAAGCTTGCCAACTGTGCAGAACTTTTTGGAATCGGGCTGTTTGATCTCACCAAGGGTGGACAGCAGTACCTGTCCCGAATCCCTGCTGTTCCCAAAATCCATCCAGTACATTGGGCTGTCCCGATGATTCCCTTGGGCAGAAATCCTTTCTAACAGACTGGCAATACCAAGCCTTGCACTCACTGTATCTACGCAGGAAAGCGAAATATTGGCCATAAATTCGGGTTTAGCCTTGTCGCCATTATCAGCGTAAGCACAGTCAAATGCTTTCCAAGCTGTTCCGAAAAAACGGTTTACCCTGTTGATGAGCGCTACGGCTTTATTCCTGCCGACCTCCCCATGAGAAAAAAGCTGTCTTCCCATGTTGGCTTCTTCCACGTTATCGGAATCAAATGCCCTCACGATAAGCCCTGCATGGCCAAGCTCCAAAAGCGCATGGTTGATCCTTGCCAGTGCGGTCAATAGTACGCTACCTGTACCACCCACGCCAATGAGATTGACAGAGATCGGATTGGTAGGCTGTAAAAGATAGTGTGGGACGATATGGATGTTTTCTTTAATTTTCATAACAAAACCTCCGCTAAATTCCTACCTGTTTTCTTCATGGCTATGAGTGGAAATTTCCGACCAGCGGTAATCTGCCGTTTCCATGTATCATTCAAACTTCCCTTTATCGGAACTTCGCCACCGATCAAATGGCTAAAGGAACTACCGAAAAAATAATGCTCCCATAAACCTGTAAATGCAGACAAAGAACAATCAATCGGTATTTCGATCTTTACGTTCCCAAAACATACTGAGCCATTTTCATATACATTATAAAAAGGTGCATGGAACAAAGGCGTTGTTTCATTCGGTCTTCCTGTTATGTCCATAGCCCACACGGACAGCTGTTTTCTGTCCGCTTTCCATATCATCGGGGGAACGTAAGCCATTCCATCGGGAATATGAACCCCCTTTACAAAATGTAATTCCTTTTTCACCATCCCTGTAAACCACACTGCCCTGCCTTTCCTGCCCGTTTCCAGTTGCAATACATTTTCACCCATCAGCCCTTTGTGGTGCAGGAAGTTTTCTGCCTTCGTCTGCGAAGAATCAAGTGCTTCTGCCAAGGACTTGATTTCCTTTAAGGAAAGGGGATGTGCGTTTATGGCCATCCCTTTGCTATCAAGATCGTGGCTTTCCACGTAATAACTTTTATCACTCTCCGCCCTGTAGACCATCAGGGCCTTAAAGGGGATATATAGATCATTGATCTTTTCCATTAAGTTTTCCATGTTCCAAATCGTATAATACATCACTAAGTTCATGCAGGATTTCAAACAACCTGCGTTCATAATCCATATCGTGTAAATGCCTTTCCTGTACCCTGTCAAAATACTGGATGCTGACAGGCTCTTCGATTGCCCCGTATTCATTCAGTTCTGCGTTAACCGATTCTAATAGCTGATCCTGCAGGCAGTCGACACTGCTCCAATAAAAACAGAGATACTGTTCTGCCCTGATATAGCCATCATCTGCTTCATTGGGCGTTTGCATCCCATCCATGACCGACCTGTAGGGATAGTCGATATGAAGTGCCGCCAGTTTTTTGGCGCAGGCCAATAATTCCTTATCTGTCCCATTTCTACCCTTGAACCTTTCTGTTCTTCTACCAAGGCAATCAGCGGCTTTTTTATCGGACATCCGTTTTAGCGTATAATCCCCTTTTACATGGATCATTTCAAAATGATCAAGAATATATTTTTCTTCGTCTTTATCTTCCCAATACCCACCATCAGCAGTATATTCTTCAATCATTGCGTATATGCTTTCGAGGTAGACATAATCCTCCCTAAAGTGGGGAATGCCCGTAATCTGGTACAGATAAGCCATTACAGAAAGTAAAAGTTCTGCAAGGGCTTTATTGCCCTCACCAGTCAGCAGGCCGTACAGTGGCGCAACGGGCAGGTAAAAAAGCGTATTGCCTGTTCCAAAGGTTTTGACCGTTGCAAGGCTTACCTTACTGTCCTCGTCCCTGTTTAATATAAGTTCAAGGCTATCGTCAACCAAAGTCAGTTCTGCTTTTATCCGACCAAAGTCTGCCACTATGTTCATCGGAAAAATGGCTGTGCTTTTTTGGGGCTTTTTAAATCCGTAAAGCCTGCACAAGTTTTCGAGCGAGTGGTAAAACCTGCATTCTATCCTGCGGTAATCCTTAATTGCGCTATCCCTAGACCGAAATAGCGGTTGATGGGACTGCCTTAAAAAAGCAGTGCCAAAAGACTGATCGGGGCAGTTCCCTGCCTGTCCGAGCTGATCTCTGCAAGGTCGTTTGCTTTTGAAAGGCGTTGCGCAAAGCGTCCGATATGTTGGTGCAAGTTCCATAATTGTAAATTTCCTGTGTTTTTTGCGGTGCGGATTTTCCGCACCTGCCTTGTTTTTTTCATCCCTTTGTGCCCAGTGTGGTCATAAAACTATAGCGCACCTCATCTTCCTTGATTTCGGGGCCTTCAATTTTGGCATTGGTCAGAATCGGATAAGTTCCCGAATAAAAGCCCATGATCTGTTCTGCCGTCCAATCTGTATTTGGATCAGCCAACCTTGTTTCCTCGCCACCCTGTTTAAAATAAAAAGCACGCGGCAGCATATCGCTCTGTAACATATTCCCTCCTTTTTTATAATAAAGTCAATTGGTTTCTTTTCCATTCCAGTTCCCTGCGCAGTTTTTCCAGTTCCTCCTTTTTTTCGGGAAACTCGGAATTTGGAGGCAGTATCTCCAGTGCATCCGCATACTTACAGATGGCATTCAGTTCGCTTATTTTTTTCATCACATCTTCAAACTTCCGTGTTGGCTCCTGTTCAATATCCGTCTTTTTCAATGCCACTTTTGCGGTCTTGACTTCCCCTGCTTTCTTTTTGACTTCTTCCCTTGCCTTATCGAGTTCTTTTGCAAAGCTGTCACGGTTGGCAAAAAGTTCCACGGTATTGGCCACTGGCGTGGCAATGACCTCAAAAAATGCATTGTCCAGTTCCTCGGCCGTGCCTTTCAGGAGCATGGGCGGCAGTGGCCTGCCCTTACCGTCTGTCTCCAAAAGTACCGATACCACTATCTGTTCATCGCCATCGAAAGCGATATTGATCTTCCATCCGCCTGCGCTCGGCAGGCTTTTGATATTGCTAAAAAATCCGCCCATTACCTTATATTTATTTTATTGATCCTTATCCCCCGTTTTCCAGTGAACCTTACCCCGTAACCGTTGTTGGCGATCACATCCCTTATGATATGCTCGGCATGCGCGATGCGCACGCTGTCCCCTGCCGAAATGCACAGAAATTCCAGACTTTGAAAAACCCGAAGTGCCTTTGCAATCTCCAGTAAGGCTTTACGCTCTGTTTTATCTGATATAATACCCATAATATTTTCTTTTAATAGGGAGCGGCTGACCGCCCCCTTATGGTTTAACATTCTTTTATAGTTCCGCTAAATCGATATCCACACAACACAACCAATGCATTGTGGCATCGGACAGGTCATCGGAGGTTATTTCATTTCCCTTTAGTGCCTGTTTTAAGCCTTCGATATCTTCATCCCTCCAATCGTAGCAGGTACACATATAGTTGCCGTAAACCTCGAATCCTGCATCGTTCTGCAAGTCAAAGCCCGTAAGCCCCTCAATTTCATTCCTCGCTTCCTGCATGATCGAATCCATCACCACGTAACATGGATCGACCTCACTGATTTTCATGCAACATTCATCGGCAAATGCTTCCACCTGCTCATAAGCCCAATCCGAATCATGGCCTGCCGATAATGCATTCTCCACGGCCATTTTAATATCAAGGTATCCATAGGGACAGAAAGCCTCCCTAAATTCCCCGATTTCCCTTTCCAGATTTTCCATCCCTATTTCCTCCTAGAATTTAAAATGGTAAGTCCCCGTTTTCATCGCCTTTATCCACCACCATCAAAGGCCGTGAACCACTGGTAGGTGCAGCAGAACTGGCAGGCGCAGAAGCAGAAAACATTTTGATGTCCGATACATGCATGGTAATACTAGCCTTTGCCTCCCCATCATTTGAAATCCATGCATTCACGCCTATACGGCCACAAACCTGCACTATACCTCCTTTTTTAAGATAAGGCGCAATGCCTGTCCCGAGCCAATAGGAACATTCTACAAATGTTGCCACTTCCTTTTTCTCACCACCGCTCATATAGCTGTCGTTTACTACCAGTCTGAAACCGGTTACCTTTCTGTCCCCGCTCACCATCCTTGTTACGGCATCTGCGGTCAATCTTCCTGTAATCTCCATGATTAAAGTTTTTTAGTTAAAATTTAATTAATTCATCCTTTCGTCCGTCTCCAAAAAATTTGTTTCCCTGAGGAAAAATGGAATAAAAGATGCCGGATCCCGGCCGTGACCTTATAAGCCCAGCGCAGCACTATAAGTCCCGGAGGGTGGGACCGCGCAGCGGGACTATTATGCGTGCGCAGCTGGGCGGAGGTCACAATATTTGCATCATTTTATTTTATTTTTCCCTCTGGGCGACAAACAGCGCAATAAAAAAGATGCAGATAAAGAGAGAACCTTCAATTCCGGGAGTACCGGAAATCAGCAGGGCTACCGGTAATGGGCGCTGCAAGAAAGGAGCGCCGGCCCAGTTCCATGGCTGCGAGTATCACCGAACATTTTGCCATCCACGTCTAATCACGTTAACAACATTCAGTTTATGAGCCTATCTAGGCAGTAAAGTTTATTAAGGATTATATTCGGGGAAATTGATGAGTTTTTCAGGACAACAAGTCAGATTGCTGTTGGCCGTTCAACCGATATTTATGATTTTGCCCGCCACAAAGAAGCGATCCAGAAAGAATTTCCTACCGCAGCACTTTTCAATCATTTTCTGAGAAAGATGCGCCAAGATGATGTATTTCGCCAGGTAATTGGCAACAAAACCGGAATACCAAGCTCAACTGCTCACATTTCCGGTCAACAATCTCATAAATTCACAGGGCAAATTTCGGATATTTAATCCCTATATTGCAACAAATTGATGCCTTAATGATGGTTGAAGAAAAACTTTGGATCTTAAAATCCAAAGGCGCCAACAGCGCTTTTGCAGGAAACAGCGGTTATGCCGATAAACTTGAGCAGTTCTATTTGTATGATACCACGGTTAAAAATCACGATAAGATTAAACCGGGTGATTTTGTTTTATTGGTCAATAAACACCATATCCTTGGATCAGCGCAGATTGAACAAATTGAACTGGCGGAGAATATTCCTAAGCAGCGTTTTCGCTGCCCCGAATGTAATACTCAGGAGCATTACAGCCGACTCTCTGTCAGTCCCAAATACAAATGCCGCAACAAACATGAATTTGATGAACCTCAGGTGGAAGATATTACCGTTACTCAATTCAAAGCACATTACATCAATTCATTCAGACCGGCCGAAGCCAAACTTTCTGTGAAAACACTCGAAGGTCATTACATCAATCGGAATGTCTATTACTCCATTCAACAAGCGGACCTCTCTTTTATTGCCGGTGGTTTAGGGAATAAAAGCATTCAAACTGCAATCAAGCCCATTGCCAAAAAAAAGGGGGAATTCAGTTTTACGCTCCCTCAATGCGCTTATATACCTGTTCAAATTGATGAGCGCTCGTTTTCGACGAGCCGAGTGGGCAGAAGGTCGAAACAAGATGAGTTTAGATCCAAGTTATTTAAATTTTATGGGGAAAAGTGCATGATCAGTGGCTGTGATGTGCCTATTGCGATCGAAGCGAGCCACATTTGTCCTTATCGTGGAGAAAAGGACAATCATCCGGAAAACGGTGTTCTTTTGCGGCGGGATTTACATACCTTGTATGACAGGAATCTCATCGGGATTGAGCCAAATGAACTGCGCATCACATTGTCCAAATCGATAAAGGACTCAGTGTATCGGCCATACGACGCTCAAGCACTCACTTTCGATGGCACCAACATCAAACCCTCCAAACCCGCACTTACGCTTCGTTGGCAGGCATTTCTACTGGAAGAAGCAAATCGCTAGCAGCATGAGACCGATAACGGTTTAGCAGTTTAACGCTATGCTGGATCAAAGTGGCCGAAAGGGACTTATCCCTACGTAGGCGGCTGATCAGATTTCGAATCGTGTTCAATTCGCTTAAGTTAAATTGGAGCCTTTCCTGTCCATAGGCACCAATTTCCATCCATTTTTCTATCGGTATAGCCTGTATAAGGGCTAATGAATCTGCATTTGAAATATCAGTTTGCTCTTCCTCCGCTGTCAGCACCGATAAGTCAGAATTTATAGACTGAAGCTCAACGGCCCATTCGTTGATGTCTAAATTAACCAGTGTAGTCCAGCATTCCTCTTTTTTGGCCCACTCTCCCACCAGTGCATAACTTTCAGGCTTCTGGGTTAAAAAGAATTGATTAATTTCAATAAGGATTGATTTTAGCAGTGTATCCAACGCAAGTGAAAGGCGCTGCTGATTCCAAATTTTCATTAAGTCAAGCCTTCCGAAAGTCTTTAAGTTTAACCAGGAAAGCGCATAAGGTACAACCAAGTACCTTAAATCCCCCATTGAATAGGGTTTTTTCCCGTAGAGTTCTTCCGCCCTTCTGAATAATATCGCAATGGCTACGGTTTGCTTAAAATAGTTCCTGGTGGGATCATGGGCTTTTTGATGCTCCAAGAGGTGCAGGTAATTCTTTTGACTACCCCTGGCTACCCAATAGGGCATCATGGTCCAGCTGCTTCTAAATTTGGCAAATTCATCTTTGCGCAGCAGTTGTCGGGTTGGGTTTTTCGCTTTGAAAGCTTCTTTTTTAGCCGAGGTATGTTCTTTATTCAACTCCTCTTTGTATTGTCCTTTAACCCTTTCATAGTACCACCTGCCCTGGCCGTGTCCCTCAGCCAGTTTAACCCAAGTGGTTCTAGAGAGTTCTTCAAGCTTGATCTGAAACGGCAGGTTTGAAGAGAGATCTATTTCGCTGACTTTATTTTGGCTATTGGCAAAATTAGAAATATTGAGGACTACGCTGTCCATCCGACTGTCCTCGTGCACCTGGGTAATTTTCATTTGTAAATGGATCTTGCTCAGGTCTGCCCTGTCTTTTTTCCTGGCATAGAATATCGATGAAGTGGTCTGACCGCCATTTACGATCTGTAGATCCTTGATGTGCCTGATATAGGAATTGCCGTCTTTGCCCTGCTCAAAACTGATTTCTGAAACCGTGGCAGCTATTCCGTTATTGTAGGCCATGAACATGCCCGGGGCATTTAGGATGGTTTTGCGAATTTCCTTGTTAACCTTGCCCAAGTTCTGAAGATAAACCCTAACGTTTTGCTGCAATAATCTGGTGCCGTAGATGTTGTAGAGGTCGGCCAGAAAAGTAGCCGGCACGATGCCAAGGTAGGCAGAATAACCATCCTCAGTCTGCGCAACCTTAAGGCATTGGATGTGGTGACCAAATTGATTGGGTACATCAATTTCGATGGGTTCTCTTTTCCCTTGCGCGCCCCATGTTTGGTAAATGCGCTGGAAGTCCCAAATCTCGCATAGTATAGCGGGGCCTTCCTCACCCGTTGAGAATGTCGGGGGTGATGTTTTTACGATTCCATCTGTGACTAATATTAATCTGATCCTAAGCCACCCTTTCGCAAACTCAGCAAAGTTGGTTAGAAACCCATTCTCGTCCGCAGAATCTTCGATGGTGGAGAAATCCTGTGCTTGAGCAAACTTGAGGTACCTGTGGCAAAGGTTGAAATCCCTGATTACCTGGGATTTTTCAAGGGTGTACAATTCACCAGTGCCACGGTAATTCGTGATGAAGATGTCCAGGGTATCATAATCATCCCAGATGCCATAACCATTCATTTGGCGCTGACGGATCTGAGCCCGGTTGCGGTGGACAGCGGTGCAGACCTGGCAGTTGCCGGTCTCTCCCGAGTCTGAAAACCAGTCCATGATTAGTTCGGTAAAGGCAGCTTCCCGGAACGCACCACCTGTACTTTCCAGCTGGATGGCATCAACCTCATCGGTTAAAATGCTGCTAAAATTCTGCAGTTCATAGTCTTCCTGGCTCATATTGCTGTCTGTCTTATGTGCTTGCGATTAGTTGCCTTCCTCTTCCTCATAATTCTCTTCCTCCTCTTTTGTGTTGCCGAACAAGTCTTCAAGAAATTGCTGATTGACTTTATAGGGCACCCCTAAATCTCCCTCAACTTCGGGCAAGCTTATTGCGTAACCGATGGCGGGTTTATTTTTGCCACCGAACCCCTGCGGATCGAGCGGATAAATGATAAGTAGGGCATTTGCTGCTCCACGATGTTTTCTTACGTATTTTCCAAGCGGCAGTTTGGGGAGGAGTTTTGCCTTGCTTTGTTTGATGGTTTCATCCAGTGCCCGGACAAACCTTTCATCGGTCTCTTCAATATCCAGAAATTCGTGTGGGGGGCTGATGATATGAGAGTTGCGAATGATGTATTCCTCTGTGTCTTCAGGACCGGTACCACCGTCCTTTTCACTTTCCCTGGTCCTTAAGGTTAATCCGATTTGATGCCCCCCTATCCGGTAGGTGTTTCTCGCCACACTGCTGCTGATGAGTACAACCGTCCAGTTTTTTAGATGTCCTTTACCAAATTGCCTTGCCAGGTAAGCCCGGACAACATCCGTTTTAATATTTCGCTGTGTGGTTTGATAACCGGAAATAAAGTTTTCGATAAGTCCTGAGTCTGCACGCTCCCAGATTAATGCCTGTCCCTGTCTGATGATTCCCGAGGTGGCGCCAAGCTGTTCGACCAGACTTTCGGTCGCCTGCAGGTTGGCGGTTAACGAACCGTCCTGCGTGCTGAGTATATAAGTTTCCAGTAGCATTCCTGAAAGACTCAGATTCAGGTCAATGGCTCCCTTAATTTTTGCAGCGGAAGAAATCATCAGCATTCCGGGTGCGGACTTTACTTTTAAGCCGAAGTTTTTCGGGGTTCGGTCTGCCAAATCCATAATATCAAACTGCTCTTTCAGCTCATCGGTAGCATTTGCAATATATTTATACCACAGCACGAGCTCTTTGGTGGTGAAGAGCTTGCAGACATCCAGATATCCGGGACGGTAACCAAACCAGCGGCCCATCTGCAATAGCGTGTCGTAGAACTTGCTGGCACGGAGAAAATAACTTATTGACAAACCTTCCAGGGTCAAACCCCTTGAGAGCTTGTTTCCTCCTACTGCGATAACTGACAATCCGTCCGGGTACTCGTTGTAATTCAGCGGTCGGATGTCTCGGAAGTTATCGCCTTTTTTGCGGCCATGAACGGCCCTGACTTCAATCTTTTCAGCTGCCTCAGGAATATGAGCGAGGATTTCTTCCCAGCTGTGTTCGATGATGCTGGGATCACTGTAGGCCATGCGCTCGATGATTGGCCGGGTCTGCGTTGCAAATTCGTTTGTCCAGAGGTCTCTGAGATGGGTCATGTAGGTTCCCTGCTGATCATAGCGGATCAAATCTTTACAGCTTATCAGGTAGTCATCCACTAAAGTCGCCATGTGATTGATCCAGTTTACAAACCAGGAGACATGTATCAGCATGGAGCTGTGCTTGCGGCCCTGTCCTCTGGCCGCTCTGATAGCGCAGGCCAGAATAAAGCAGTCGACAGCTTTCCTTAAACTTGGCGGCAGACGGTCTGGCAGGGCATCGCCCATTTTATGCTTGTCGGGTATGTATGCCGCATAATCCTTCACCATCTCTATCATACCCATACCGCTGGTTTGTACCTCCTGCAAATTTGAATTGAAAACCTTGTTATAGCCAATATAGTTTGACGGCGGAGGAATATTGATAATAAAGTCTTCCGGAAAAAGATCTTTCCCCAGTCTATAAAGACGGCCATCAATCTCTTTATCTTTTCCATGGGTCTGGTTTGGATCGGAAATGAACACATTGGCAAAAGGTGTTGCCGTATAGCCAACAAAAGCACTCTGCTCGAACAAGGCCAGTATTGCTCTTATCGAAGCATTTATTTTGGATACAAATTTTCGGTCGACGTTGATTGAGGCATAGTCTGCTTCGTCATCGATGATCAGTAAAGGAATTCGCTTAATAATTTTGTACTCGCCATCCTCGACGCCTCTGTTATGCAGCCAACCAAGAAGGTATTTAAGGACTGTTGGGTTCTTTTTGACAGCCAGAACATAGTAATCATTTGTGTTCAAGGGTAAATTTTTGAGGTTTACCTTTTTAATATCGCCCTGATCTCCTGCATGAGTGATGGGATGCACAGGCATGTTGTCCCGGAATTTCCCTACCCCGATTAGACTTCCTGTGTCTTTGAGCGGGTCAGAGACGTATCCGACAAAACTTTCATCCAGACGCTGCTGAGTCTGTTGTCGGAGGTTTTCATACAAACCGGTAAGGACAATGATGATGCGAAAGCCCGCATCGGCAGCTTTATTGATCAGTCCGAGATAGTTTCCTGTCTTGCCTGACTGTACATCGCCGACAACCATGCCCCGTTTATCCCAGACCCCTGCCCTGGATGGATCGCCCAGCCGATTTAGGATATCGCTGGTCAGATTATCGAGTTTGGTTATGGTGGTACTGGCCATGCTTCCCTCAGAAAGCATTTTTTTGTAGCCTTCCCAAAAAGTCCATTTGATGTTATTGTCCTTAAGCCATTCCTTTACAAGCGGATCTTTGTCAAAAACCTGATAGGCCGGGTTAGTGATAAGGTTTTTGCTTTCAAGCCTGGCATGCAGAATTAGCTTATTGAGCAATTGTTCAACCGATACCTGGGGTAAAAAGGATTTTGTGCTGGAGATGGCCGAATCGAGCGCCCGCTCAATGTCATCCGGAGTCAGCTCATCCTTCTGATATGCGATAAGGGTCTCTGCCGAAGCAAGCACCAAACCGCGAATATCCTCCCGTTTTCGGATTTCCTGAGCAAGGGATTCAAGCTCATTTCTGAGTTTTTCAGTAGGTGTTCCACTCAGGGCTTCCTTCAGTAAGGCCTTAGCCTCGTCAAAATAGTCCATGTTAATGGCCAAGTGTACAGCGCCTAAATACAGTACTGATCTGGAGGGCTCAATATTGGTCAGCGGAAGCATCAGTCGTGCCGCGGCCTTTTCATAATTGAGCGCCCTTTGGATGAGTTTCCAGTAATTGGGAACTTCATTTCTGCGTTTTGCAAAAAATGCCATCTCTGCCAGTTCCATAGCCTCTTCATGCCAATTGCTGACTTTTTTTTCGATATCGGTCATCTGCTTCCGCTTGAGGTTAATGGATTGGAAAATTCAACGACAATGGCTATACCCGGCAGACCAAGATGGTCGGTGGGCTGCATCTGGTCAAGTTTTTCCTTTAATCTGTAATCGGCCTGCGCTTTGTTTCCGGTAATGATGCCGCTGACTTCGAGTCTTGCCGATTCCTGAAAAGGGAAGCCCTCGTTGCTGCTGCCAAGCCAGTAATCAAAACCGGTTCCTTTGTAGGAACGTTTGGTGATTAAGGGAGTTTCGGTTTTAATGATGGATAGGGCTACTCCACAGGCACCGTATTCCGTGGATTCCTGCAGGTCTGCAAAGCTGTTCTTAGAGTGCTCGTGTAAATCACTGCAGGTGATTTCATATGTTTCTTCATATTGGCCGGAGCAGTGAAGTTGCAGTATTTTTGGATGTCGATGATGGTCGAAACAAATGGATGCGGCTTCTGCCAGGAAACCACCCATGCGTGGTGATAGACCGGCGCTACCATCTTCCAGGGATGTAAGCTGAATATTTTTCATGTTTAGAGCTGTTCAATTAGATGTGGGTAGTTGCTGAATGGCTCGATGAAGAGCAATTCATTCAGGGCGTTCTCGTGGGATAAGCCATCGCTTTTGATTTTTTGATAGCTTAATTTCATCATGGCCAGCACCTCATCGTCCCTTACAGGAAGGCCTCCGCTAGAAGGACTGTCACCACGCTGACTCTCACTGAGTACGATCGCTGGAATGGGGAGGGTCATTTCCAACATTTTGAGCATCTTTTCAATATCTGCTTTTATCAAAACCGGGTTATCCAAGAGCAAGCGCACAAGTGGATGTTTTCTGTTAACCTTGAAGTATTCGCGATTATCCTGCTCATAGGCTATCCAACCCAGTTCATAGCTGGATTGTCCGGCATTTCGCTGGCGCTGTTTTCCGCGGTGTCGGAAAACCTCAATGGCCCTACTCCTGACTTCTTCACCATAACGTTTCAGCTTATCCTGAAACATCTTGGGCGGGATCGCTCGGGATTTACGAATGTCTATTTGCCAGCTAAAGTCCAGACTGGAGTCAATTTCCACCATAATCCGGGCGAGTTTGGTATGCTCGTCTTTTCTGAACAGGCCAAGCCAGTCTCCCGCCAACAGGATGCGGTCTTTGCGGTAGATATAAAATCCTTGCTGAGCTGTCCAGCCCCTGATTCCGCCCGCCTCTTTCCACTTTTCTGCGGACATTTTGGTTGCATGTGGCAGAACATAGCCGGTAAGGGATACCTGCCCTTGATTATAGCCCTCACATGGGAAAGACTGATTTCCGGTAAGATCCGGAAAAAAGGGATTCCAGGCTTTAATTGGGGTTTGGTTCAGCCAGATGGTTAATTTGTTTTTTTCAATGAAACGATGGAACACCATCGATAGATGTCCTTCCACCTCCCGAATAAGCTCCAAAAACTTTCGATGGGAAATTACCTGATCATTTTGGTCAAGTACCATCCGGTCCAAAAGCTGCCAGAGAATGATGGTCCCATTGGCCATGCTGGAAAGTGGCGCCAGGATTTCGGGATCGGAAAGGTAATGATTGGTAAACCACGCTTTTTTGCGTTCGACCAGATCCAAATCCCATCCGCGGTGTTCGATGATCGAACTTCCTTTTGCTTTGGAGATTACCGTCAAACGGCGACCCTGAGAAAATGAGGCTGTTTTTAGGCCAAGACCGAAGCGGCCTAAGTCTTTTTCACCGCGTGCCATCATGGGGCCTTGGCTGCCTGGCCGCAGGGCTTCCTTGATCTCCGGTAAAGACATGCCGCCGCCGTCATCGAGAAAGCTTACATTACTGTCTTTTTCCTTCCAATTAAAATCGACCCAGACATTTCTCGCTCCTGCAGAAATGCTGTTATCGATGATGTCGGCTACTGCCGAAGCCAAGCTATAACCTATGGCCCGCAGGGTTTCGATAAGGGCAGCCGGCCTGGGTTCTATTTCTTCTGCGGTCAGTTCATCTCCAATAATTTCGTTTGACATGTGGTTCCGGTTTGTAAAAGGTTGAGAATCGTTAAGGCAAGCTTTTCCGCCATTAATGGAGGAACAGCATTGCCGATTTGGCGAAAGGCGGCATTCATCGCTCCGGAAAAATGAAAGCTGTCCGGAAAAGATTGCAGCCTCGCAGCTTCCCTGACCGTTATGGTTCTGGCCTGGGCACTGTCGTAATGAATATGTGAATAGGTATCCTTACCCAGATGGGCCATAAGTGTTCTAGCCGGTTGGTCTGCTTCCATTTTTCGCCATTTATTTGGAAACTTTCCCGCATCATATGGAGGGATGGTACTTTTTTTCAGATTTTGATAATCTTCTTCTGTTTGGATTGCCGTCTGCTTGAGTTTGGTGAGTTTATCCAACAAGATCCCCTCGGCAATGGCAAGTGCCTGCGGATACTGGTCACCGGGAAGCATCGCGCCAAAAATAGGATAATCCCGGGGCAATGTTCTGGTCACTTGAGCAGTAACTTGTTTGTTTTTTTCATGTCTCTGCCACTGCCGCATTTGTTTTTGGAATGAATTCATCGGTTCGGAAGAATAGTCCATCGGAAGATCCAGACGTTTTATTCCTTTCTTCATAAATGTATCCAGATGACCGGTTAATACGGGAAGATCTGAAATCGCATCCTGAGCCGAAAGGGCTTTGGGAAGACTTGGGTCCAGGACAACCGCCTTGTAATGTCCGGGATGATTTAAATCAATATGCTTTAAGGCTACTTTTCTCGAGCCCATGTATCCCCTAGGCAAATTGATGTGATGGGTTGGTGCGGGAAACTGAATTTCGGCACCTACACTTTGATGTACGGCAATTAGGAACATCCTTTCACGCATTTGGGGTAGACCGAAAAAGGCGGTATTCAGCAGCGAATAGTTACATGTGTAACCATAGCGTTCCAAATCCTCACAAACGAATTCAGCGATATTTGTTCCACCGTAATTTAACATATCGGGTACGTTTTCCATTAAAATCGCCAGTGGCTTAAGCTCGATCACGTATTCCAGATAGCGCTTATAAAGCTGGCTTCTTGCATCATTGAGGAATGCTTTTGCATCGCCTTTGATTTCCCTTAACTTAGCCCTGCCAACCCTGGTGAACGCCTGACAGGGTGGTCCGCCTATGATCACATCAATTTGCTCTTCCACCGAACCAATAATACCTAGATCCGAAAATAACCCGTGTGGCGTGGTCTGTTCAATGTCTCTTGCCTTCGCAAATTGTTCAAAAAGCTCATGCTCGCGATGAAAGTTGATGGCATGCGACCGTGCGGCCTGCGGGTCGAGTTCAACTGAACCAACGATGTTGAATCCAGCCTTTTCAAAGCCCAGCGACAGGCCGCCACAACCTGAAAAAAGGTCCAGTACCCTTAAATTCTCCCCAGCTAAATAACGATCGATCTTGGCCTGCATCAGATGATAATAAAATAAATAGTAACCTGCGCGGGTAAGGCGAGATTTGTTGCTTAGATTTTCTCGAAAATTACCAAAAAAAAATCAATTAGCCGAAAACCGAATACAAGTCGCTATAAGACAAGCATTTAAAATAAAAACAACTGATATATGCAAAATTTTCCGCATATATTTGTTCAAATGAACACTCCCAGATTTACCCAAGGCCAGTTAACAGCATTTTTTAGAGCTGTTGTTGATATTTTTTTTCAAAGAGAATCCGATAATATCTTAACCGGGGTCTCCGAACGCAACCTGTGCGGTCGGCTGGCGATGTATTTGGAAAATAACTTCTCCTCCCACCAATTGACCGGCGATTATTTTGCGGACACCGAATATAATCGTAAACAAAATGGTGAGATCAAAACCATCATCAATGATCAGGAAAAGGTTATTAAAATTAGTGCGGATGTTTTGGTCCATAGCCGGGGTTTGGAATCTCCGGATAACCTGATCACAATTGAGATGAAAAAGTCCGATCGTTCCCCCTTAAAAAGATACAATGATCGGTTACGTCTGCGTGCTTTGACTAAAAAAAATGAAGTATGGGGCTGGAATGGAACTGTCCCTCAACATGTTTCGGGTTATATATTGGGCTTTTACATGGAACTCAACCACTCCACCAGAACCTGTTTGATAGAAAAATATAAAGGTGGAGACAAGATTGATGATTGGACGCAAGAATTTTGATTGCCCTCTCAAAATAATTGACCAATTCAGTTTTAATATTTCGAAGCTAGCCGATAGCCTACGGGCTTGAAGTAGCCTCAATTTGTTGATTTTGATGTTATTAAAAACATCTGTTACGCGGTGTGCTTCCAATAGATTGAAAATGAGATAAATAATTTTAGCCCCCCCTGTAATAGGATACCTTTTCCAGATAACAAAAAATGCCCTGACCAATAGCCAGAGCATCTATTCCCAAAACAGTTAATGTTTATTTTGCGTTCTTTTTCTCTGTTACCTCAGCACGGATTTCCTGCGCAAGGTTCTTAAGATCCTGCATGCCTTTTCTCAGACGTGTACCCGCAGCAGCGTTTCCGTTTTCATAAAACTTTACCGCATCAGCCTCAACTGCTGCCACAAGTTCTTTAACTTTTCCGAATTTTTCCATTTTTGATATTGGTTAAATGTTTAACAATAGGTTTACCTGCTTAAAAGCAGGACACTAAAGTAATAAATTTTGCTAAATCCCCATTTGCCTGTTTACAGACTGCTTCTGGTGTTTTGTCTTTTCCTTTCCGATCTGCTGCACCAGCTGTTTCTGGTACTCCTCACGCTTTACTGCCTTACCCTCTTTATTGTATAGGTTCAGCTGAAGAAAACGGGGCGTTGCCTCAAGATAAACCGGTACCAGCTTACCTTCTTTTTCAATTGATACCAACGCTCGGTCGCCGTTTTGCAATGCCGCTACAATCCCATCCGAAATGGTACGGTTTTCCATGCCGTTGATCTGATAGCTGCCAAGCAGGCTCCTTAGGTCGAAGCCATAAGAAGGGTCGTTGTAAGTGTTCATCGCATAATTATGGTGCCGATCCTTTTCCGCATCCATATCCAGTTTTACCCAGGCTTTATAAGGCGTACCCGCCTGGCTCATCAGGTCATCGCGGTAAACACTCCGTCCTTCCATCAGGTTTACTGCCTGCTGGGCTGTAAAGCCCCTGCCGCGATCCACCCACATCGTCTGGGTTACCGGAGGGTTCCGGTAAGTGGCAATAAACTCCGTCGGTATCTGCGAGAGCTTACCATCCACCCTCTCCACGATCAATTGTGCATCTTCCAGCGACCTCCCAAACCCAAGCTTGGCGGACTGGTCGGATTTCTTGAATTCCTCCAAAGCCTCGGCAACCCTGGGCGTCTGAAGTCTAAGTTCCAGTTTTCCATCGGCAGATGGTGAGAGGACGAAATACTGCTGTCCTTCCTCCAGACTCCAACCCTTACCCTGCGTCACTTCAAACTTATTAAAATAATAATATTCAGACTTATTGGACTGCCTGAAATACAGGTCCAGATCAACTGGCCCGTTCAAACCCTGCACCTGCTCACGCAGGGTAAAGGCAGTAATCCCCAATGCAATACTCTCATGCATCCTATCACCCGTTTCCTGACTGAAACCAAGGCCCACGAGTTCTTCCTTTAGTCCTCTGATGTTGTTCTCGTTCATCATCTTTTGTTTTGGTTAGAAATTTTACCGTTTATTTTTTACCATTATCCCTGAGCAGTACCTGGATCCCTCCCGGCACGCGCACTTTAACCGATCTGACCTTTTTCGAAAAAAGTCCCTTTGCAGCATCAATCCCTGCCCCTGCTAGTTGCGTCCCGACCGATTGGTCAAAGCTGGTCAACTGCAAGCCACGCACCGCATCGTCAGCGCCTCCCGAAGCTGCATTTCGGGCCACCGCCTCGGTAGTTTCAATCCCCCTGATCCCGTCCATCCCATAAATGCTCAGGTCAACGGGCAGGATCAGCTTCCCTATCCTTACTGTTTTGATATCAACCAGAAGGCGCTGGTTGGTAAACTTGCAGATGCCATACAGTTCATGGCCACCCGGCACCATTACGCCACTGAGCAGCGTGCTATCCAGAAGCCTCAGCCGTAATACTGCGCCTTCGCGGACTTTCTGTTTTTCTTCTACTATTGCCGGGATTGCAGCAAACACGCTTTCTTTTTCCGCACCGGAATCTATCTTGTTTCCTGCTGCCTTTCCAGGGTTCTGGATTTCAATGATCTTCTCCAGCATCGAATTCAGTTGGGCCACTTCCGGGTCTTCGGACTTATTTTCCTGCATGCTTTTCATCAGCAGCTCCAGCCTGTCGACATCCCCGCCCATTCCGGGCACCTGTAAAACCCTTGATCGGTCCGGGCTTTTAGGATCATCCTGAGGGGAGGCCAGTGTCTTCTGCAACAGCGATAATTTAGTTTCAAGTTCCTTTGCCTGCTGATCTCCGCTAATTCGTCCGGTGACCTCGGCAACATAGTTTTCGGACCTTGCCTTTTTTGCAGAATCTGCCTGCATCACTGCATAAAAATCCATCTTCCCTGATGGCTCTTTCTCCTTTAATTTGGCATCAGGCAATGAGGTATTGATCCCTTTTGCCGCCACTATTATTTCCCCGTTTTCTTTGCCTCCTCCAAGCGCATAAAAGCCCAGTGCAAGAAAGGGCAAAACCATCAATGGGAGCACCAGTAATATCTTTCTGGCATCCCTTTTTTTTCCTGTTTCCATATCCGTTTTTTTATTTGATTTTTCCCAGTATCAGTGCTAGGCAAACGAGCGTTCCCAGACAGCAGAATATCACCAGCGCTGCCAGTAATATTCTTGCAGAAATGTTTTTTGTCCGCGCGTTTAGCCAATCGGCCGTTTGCTTTTCCATTAATAGTAACCGGCCGCGAAGCATGTAGACTGTTTTATTTTTGACATGGCCATAACCGGGCCGTGATTGAAATAACCTCATATTAATTTTTACTTTATATGATTTTATATAAATAATTTATATACTGATATTTATATTTTATTATATCTGAATATCCACTCTTATAAACCAGGAATAACTCAGTCATAAAAACAGAACATAAACTTTGTTAAATAATTGATTTTTAGCAATTTGATAACCAACAAACCATAAACCCCAAGCAGAAACAACTATAACTATCTGTAATTATGATATTTAACTTAATCAACCTGTAATTACCAATATTTCACAAAACCACCAGATGACAAGATCGTACATAAAAAACTGCGCTATTTTGTGACTAAATCCCGGTTTTCCAGCGTCTGCCACTTCTGTATCAGAAAGCCGTGCGGGTTCTCATCACTCCTATCCTCGAGCGTTCTGACCTCTCCAGCAGTCACCAGTTTCCGAAAAGAAATGCCACTGCTGCGTACCAGTTTTTCAGTGGCAAAACAGGTGAATTTGTAGGGGTAATTATCCAGTAGTAAAGCAATACTGTCCACCTGTATTTCCTGCGAAATATTGGCTGCAATCATCCTGTTATAAAAGCCTGATTCCCGCAGGTTATCATACTCTTTTTTGGCTGACTCATCGGCTAAATAAAGCGCCTTATCCATATCCCTTTTGATCGCCCCGTCATCAGGACTGACCGAAAAAAAATACCCATGAAAGGTGCGTATATGATCCCGCAGTTCTACCGGCAGGTTTGCACGCCGATCTGCCGCCAATGCCTCCAATACCTTCCCATTATGAAGCACATAAACCCGCTCCTGAGAAATCCCCACCATATGGTAACTCTGGTAGATACAGAATACCATACACAGAAAATTAACCACCATAAAACCTACGCTTAGTGCCTTTACATGTTTAAAGGCGGTATCTATATTTTTTAGCTGCATGAACATAAGTTTCTCCCCTGATCTTAACTTTTACCTGAAATCCTTTTCTGCTGCGCAGATTCCCCATCAACATCTTTAAAGTAATCACCCGATGCATCTGAAGCATATCCCCCGGCCTGCCTTCTGGCCATATCCCCATAAGCATCCATCGCCATCCCGCCAGCACCGCTGACGATCTTGGTTCCGGTAGAAACCGTCCCACTGGCAAGCGAATTCACCTTGCTCAGCATCGCATTGCCTCCACCGGCATTGACAATGTAATTGGACACACTGGGCACAGAAAAATAGCCCACTATACCAATAATCAAAAAGACCATGTATGCGGTATCGGTCGAAGAAAAAAAGGTATCGCCCTGCGCTTCGATCTGTGAGAGGTCAAGCTTTAACATGTTCTGCTGGATCTTTCCAAGGATACTCCCAAAAATATTGGCCACCGGCAGCCATAAAAAGATATTGATATACCGTGCAAGCCAGATGGTAAGCGTCTGCTGGAAACCGTCAAAGACCGCAAAACCAAATACCAGTGGCCCGAGGATTGCCAGCACGATCAGAAAAAACGTCCTGATGGTATTAATGCACAGCGCTGCCGCGGCATAAAGCACCTCCAATACCTCGCTCAGCCAGGTCTTCACAGAGTTCCTGAAATTATAGCTCTGCTTCTCCATCCAGAACTGCAGGTCATTCCCAAGCCCATCCAGAAAAGTTTCCTCGTCACGATCGGGGTCTTTGGGATGGGTATACTTATACCATTTATCGCTATCGCCCATCCCACTTTCCCCGACATACATCTGCCAATATTTGCTTCGTTTGATGGCCTCCTCTTTGGCTTTCAATAGCCGCTCTATCGCCTGGTTGCTGTCCGACATCATCTGTCCCGTCGCCGAAACCGTTGGCTGCAATACCCCGTTCATGATCCCGATCACTGTAGGAAACATCATAATGCACATCCCGAGCCCAAAAGGACGCAGCAGTGGATAAAAATCCACGGGCTCAGCTGATGCGATATTCCGCCACACCCGGTGCGCGATATACCACATTGCACCAAACCCGGCCAGTCCCCGGGCAACACCGATCAGCCGGGAGCACATCGGCAGCATCTCTGAATAAACCCTGTCCAGTACCGGCTGCATGCCTTTGATCGTTCCCGCTACCCCCTGCGCCATGGCAGGGCTGCCCAACATCACTAATACGAACACAATGGCCAGCAGCCCGTACCTTCCAGGGTTATAGTTCTTTCTCATCACACTCATCATTATTTTCTATTACCTCATTTAAATTTCATTCCCGGTTTTCACTTGGTTCCTACGTAATGCCGATACAAAACCTCGTTCTTCCCGACATGAAATCATTATTTTTCGTTTCTAACTGTTCTATTCTTGTTTCCGGCATTCTTCTCAGTTCTGCTCTCAATTCCGACCGGAACCAAGTCCAAACCAGGAAAGAAAAAAGAAAAGAAGGACGAAAAAGCTTATTGTTTATATAGCGATTGCATACCTGTAATCGATACCCTTGCCCGTTCCCGTTGCATCTTTAACTGCACCACCTCACCGTTAAAACTCCTCAGGAAACCCAGTTGGTCTTCAACCTCACCAAACAGCCTGTCGATCACCTTCAACCTTTCATCATCACTCATCCTCAGCTCTGATGCCGTCAATACCGTGGTCAGCGCATCCAGATTGGACAGACTCTGCTGAAACAGCTCACCATAAACCCTTGAAAAATAATCCAGTTCCCCGTCTTTAAAGACACCGGATAACCTGAAGCCTTTCAGTGCTGCCTTATATTCCGACACAATCCTCCCTTGCGCAGTAATAATCCCAGCCACTTTATGGTACTTCCTGACCTCTGGACTGACCAGCATCAGCCCATCCAAAAAGACTTCATGCAGCGAAAAATTACCCTGCGAGATATTCCGGACAGCCTGGTAACCTTTCGATAACACCTCATATCCTTTCTTCATATCTTCCAATATATTCTTGAACTGGGTCAATTTTTCGACATTGATCAGCAACTGTTCAACCTCCACGCTTTGCGACCTGGCCTTACCCGGCACAAAAAAGCACAACAGAAAAACAGGCATAACAAAAGACAGCACCAATCCTCTAATCTTATGCCGGGCAGGTAACCAGCCTGCCCAGCGATAAGACACCTCAAACCAAACCCATATCTTAATTCTCATATAAACCTCCGATTCCGATCAGATCATTCAACAACTTATCCTTCTGCTTATTAAGCAGCAACACCTCACCCCTGAACCATCGCACAAAACGGTATTTCTCTTCAACCGAAGCATGCAGTTCGTCCAGCCTCCTGAGCCTCTCCCCTTCATCCAGATCCAGCCTGCCTGAGCTGATAACCATCATCAATACCTCCACATCAGACACCGATGCCTCCAGTATTTCGCTGCCAACCGAAGCGATATAAGCGAAAGTCAATGGTTCCAAATGATCCAACTTTCCCATCGACCTAAAAACTGATACCATCTCGAGTTGCATGGCAATGACTTCCGCCACCTTTTTGTGCCGGGATATCACCGGGCTCACCTTAGATAGCGAGCCGATAAAAGCGCTATGCAGACCAAACTCACCATTAGTAATATCCCGCACAGCCTGTATCCCATCCCTTCCGATCAGATAACCCTTCTGTAAATACCCCGCATATAATTTCAGCGCAGCCAACTGCTCAATGAAGTATTTTCGCTGCGTTTTCTTCTGGTTAATAAACTCGCCAAAGGTCTGTCCGTAGCCCCAGCTACCCGCCAAGCATAATATCAACAGCAGGCAAGCCATCTTCCTGATTTTTATTTTAAAACCAGGAAGAAAACCGCGTTCCTGACCAAAGCCTATATCTTCTTTCATGTTATTCCTGTTCTTTTATACCCAGCTTCCACCTGGCTCTATCATAAAATTTCAAAACAAAAACACTAAACTAGCACGTGGAAACGGGCTCCAAACTACTGCAGTCCATACAGTTCTTTCAGTACCACCACCTCATCAGCCGATGCCGCGCGATCGATACTGAGCAGTGCATTTCTGGTATTAAACTGCTTTAAATCACGCAGGTTATCTTCCAGCTGTTCACCAGCTTTATAAATAATTTCCAACCGCTCCCCATCACTCATCTGCGTCTTGAAAGCATTTACCACCAGCAGGATCTGATCGAGGTTCTTCAGGCTCTCTTCGAGTATCCCTGAATAGACCTGCCCCATCTTTTCCAGCTCCTCCACACTAAAATGTTTGTCCTTGGAAAACAGCCCCCAGGCCCACTTATATTCATCGACAATCGCAATCTGCTTCTCGGTCAATGATTTTACCTGCCGGTAATAACTGATCGCCGCTTTCACCTTCCATAACTCCTCATAATACTCCGCATAAAGTTTCCGCTGCCTTTCCGTCCAATCCGCAATCTCGGTCAGCTTTAGCTTCGATAACTGGTTTTCCAATACCTTCTGCGCATTCTGTAGCCAGATCGTTTCATTCTGCAGCCGTTGCACCTTCAGGTCCACTGCCTTGATCACCTTTTTAACCCCTGCCTTGATCACCTCCAGCACCGCAATCTGTGCACTAGCACCTTTTGGCACCGCCACAAACAGCGTCATCGTGCTCACCGGCAGGATCACCATATACTTTTTCATCTTCCTGATCCAATTCATGTTATACCATTCTGCTTAATTTTTTAATTCACCTTTCCGTACACCCGTTTTCCCAATATAAGCCGGGCTGAATCCTGGTCTAGATACAATAGCCTTCCCTTTCGCAGCTCCCTCAGAATCCCCTGATCTCTGTCCCAGACAGCCTTCCATTCCTCCTTTTCGTATTCCCTTTTGCCCAGCTTCCTATCTACCATTCTGTTAAATCCCGTCCTCCGATGGATTAGCACCAGGCTACCATCACCCGTCTCCACAATGAGTGTATCATCAGCGACACTGTATTTTCCTTCGCTGTGGTTGATATAAGTACCTTCTAGTGTGCATTTGCCCTTTAGCGCATTACAGGCCGCTAGAACGATTCCCAGCATTATTCCTGGCCACAAAAACTTCCTTTTCATATCTTTCAATTTTCAATTACCATTTTTTTGCCCGGTTTAAACTTGGTTCTTGTATCCGTCTTAAAGGAGCGCAGCTATATCCAGGCAAAAACAACTGTCGTCTATTATCGGCATCATGATGGCTTTCCTTTCAGGCCCTCTTCCCGCATCTCTACTGCGAGCATCTCTATCCCCTTACGGATCGATCCGTACATACGGGCATATTCATAAACTTTCAGTTTCTCCGATTCTTCCGTGGTATAGGTCAGATATTCCTCCAGCGATACTTCTGTCCGGTAAACCTGCGAATGGTTACCAAGGACAAAAGCAACCTCCTTATACTTCCTACTAGGTTCATTAGCCCTGTTCATCGACAGGATCAATGATTTATCCTTATCCGACAATCCCAGTAGCGACTGTATCTCATCAAACCTGTTCTGGTATTTGCTCTGATCCAGCAGTATCTTACAGTCTGCGTTATTGATGATGGCCTGTTTAACGATCGGAGAAGAAATAATATCTTCGATCTCCTGCGTCACCACCACCGCCTCACCAAAGAACTTCCTGACGGTCTTAAATAAGTATTTGATGTATTCCGCCATGCCTTCCTTAGCGATCGCCTTCCAGCATTCCTCGATCAGGATCATCTTACGCACACCTTTAAGCTTTCTCATCTTGGAAATAAAAGATTCCATAATGATCAGCGTAACCACCGGAAAGAGTATGGGATGGTCCTTGATCTCATCGAGTTCAAAAACAATAAAGGGTTGGTGCAATAGATCCAGGTTCTCTCTGGCATTGAGCAGGTAATCAAATTCTCCGCCCCGATAATACGGCCCAAGCACATACAAAAAGTTCTGGATATCAAAATCACGGCTGCTCACCCCCTTATCTCTTAAGGCCTCTGAATAGCCAGAACCTAAAAACTCATAAAAGGTATTGAAACATGGAAAAACGTCAGCTGTAACCGACAGATGCTCAAAATACATCGTCAGCACATTACTCAGCCCCACATATTCTGACCTGCGATACTCTTCATCCTCCTTTTTCCACAGCGAAAGCAACAGCGTTTTGAGGCTTTCCTTCTTCTCGGTATCCAGCACTTCCCCCTTTGCCAAAAAGAATGGATTAAAAGCTATGGGATCAGCTTCACTGTAGGTAAAGTAATATCCGCCCACCTGTTCACATAAGCCGCGGTAACTATGCCCAACATCAACAATCAGCATATGAGTACCCTGCTCAAAATAACTGCGCACCAGATGGTTGGTAAAAAAGCTCTTTCCACTACCACTTCCACCAATAATGAACTTATTGCGGTTAGTGATCCAGCCTTTTCTCATCGGTTCATCAGACAGGTCAACATGTAAGGGCCGTCCGGACAACCGGTCACCCATACGGATACCAAAGCTTGAAAGTGACGAGCGGCAGTTACTCTCGAGATTAAAAAAGCAGGCCGCCTGTTCTGGGAATGTATCAAAGCTATCGTTCATCGGAAAATCTGCCCCATTGCCCGGCAGCCCTGCAAACCAGATCTGCGCTGCCCCGTCACTTTCCTGTTTAGCCACCGCATCCATCCGCGACATAGCTGATGCTACCTTGTTCCTGATCTCCCTTCTTCCCCCAATATCCCTCGACCAGGCCAGCACATTAAAATGCGCCTTTACCGGAATCCTCGACATCGCCACTGCTTCCGACAGGTAATCATTCACTGCATCCCTTGCCACAGCATTCTCCCTTGAATAACCAGCAAGCGAACCCAGACGCAACTTTTTAGCTTCCAACCTCTTGATCGTTTCCTGCCCGTCACCCACGAATACATACTGGTTACAGATATGCTCGCAGTCCAATAGCTGTCCCAAGGGAGATGCAAAACCGATAGAAAACCTGCTTTTATCGGTCGAATAAGCATCATAGTCGATCCTGCTCCCGCAGATAGACGGCAGGGATTCCACCTCACCCAAAGTATATAACTCCAAAGGCAGATCCCCTACCACGAGTCCGTCCTTTACCCTGATG
>Ga0308157_10002431_pt1 | contig 30544 bp, 29 predicted proteins | sample PhyBR1_FD_201035 | JGI IMG/M metagenome (GOLD analysis project Ga0308157, IMG submission 201035) | Phyllosphere microbial communities from UC Gill Tract Community Farm, Albany, California, United States - DLSLB.R1 | ecosystem: Host-associated > Plants > Phyllosphere > Unclassified | place: USA...
CGACGGCGACGTACGGCAACAATGGGAGCGCATGCTCGACGCTGCGCGCGAAGCAAAAGAACTCAACCGCGTCAATGGCATGCTGATCAACAAGCAGCTGGCGCACAACCAGGGCGTGCTCAACGCCCTGCGCACCCCAACCAACGCGCCGACCGGCACCATCTATGGCGCCAGTGGCCAGACCATGGGCGTCGGTGCCTCCAAACGCTACGTCATTGGATAACCGGCGTCACGCACAAGGCCGCAATCGCGGCTTGCAACGTTAAAATAAAGTAATTGAACAACGGCGCCAAATAAGCGCCCGGCCTGGATACATCGACGGCATAATACCGGCTCGGTTTGGTTTGCCCCCTCTTTGTCCATCACTGCGCATCCCGCTGCGCCAGGCCCGTTCGCCATGCTTGCCACCCAGCAGATTTTCCTGATCGCGTCCCTGCTTTGCTTTCTTGTCTATCTTGCGCTGGTGTCGGCGGGCTCGCAATCCCTGCGCGGCATGCGCGCAATGCGCGCCGCAGCGCTCTTGGGACTGCTTGGCAACGTGCTCTATGCATTTGGCCGCGAACTGCCGACCCTGCTGGGCTATGAGATAGCGAACATGACATATTCCGGCGCGGGCGCGGCCCTTGCCGCCGGTTATCGCCAGCTGTCCGGCCGCCAGGCCCATGTCACGACGCTGGCGTTGCTGGTCGGTGCGGTCGGCATCCTGACCGTGGTATTTCATGACTGGTTCGACTCGTTCACGCTGCGCAGCGCGGTCGTCTCGCTGTTCCAGGCCGGTATTTGCGTGGACATCGCGCACAGCGTGCTCGCCGGGCGCGGCGAGCAGCAGCGCCGCTCACACGGCCAGGTGCACCTGCAAGGCCCCGGACAGCAGCACGTGCAGCGCTTCGTGCTGCTCATGTGCGTGCTGGTGGCGGGTGGTCACGGCGTGCGCATGCTCTGGCTGCTGGTGGCAGACAATCCACCGACTTCGCTGCTGCAGCCGAGCACGGCCAGCCTGGCGATCCTGACCGTCGCCGCGCTGGCATTGCCGGCACTGACCCTCGGCGGCCTCTTGACCCTGCACCGCCACATCGTGCACCAGGCCGAATACATCGCGAACCACGACCACCTGACCGGCGCCTGGTCGCGCAAGGCGTTCTTCGAGATTGCCGAACGCGAGACCACGCGCGCCAGGCACCGGCGCCAGCCACTGGCCCTGATGCTGATCGACCTCGACCATTTCAAGGCCATCAATGACAGCGCCGGGCACGAAGCAGGCGACATCGCGTTGCAGCTGGTGGCCACCAGCGCACGCGACACGCTGCGCGCCGTCGACTGCATCGCCCGCCTGGGCGGCGATGAATTCGCGGTGCTGCTGCCGGGCGCCGATCTGGCGCGCGCCAGCGCCGTGGGCAAGGCGCTGGCGGAAGCGCTGCGCGCGGTCACCAGCACGATGCCGGCCGCGCAACGCCAGCTGACGCTGAGCATTGGCGCGACCGTCACGCTGGACGGGGAACCGTTCAAGACCACGCTGGCGCGCGCTGATTCCGCGCTGTACGCCGCCAAGTCGGCTGGCCGTGATCAGGTGATTGCGCTCGCCCCGCCGCTGCACGCCGTGCGGCTGTCGCACAAGATCAGCGCCAGCCGCTGAGCGACCAGTCCTACGTCGGGACGCTCCCTGCTCCTATTGGGAAGCATCTACCGTGTACCCAGATGCATTGCATACCAACGCATCCAGGAGAGCAGCATGAACAACGACAAGACCAACGATCCAAAAGACACCGGCCTGCGCGACGGCGGCCCTGATTCATATGCGGGCTTCGTGGCAAACGATGCCGACGGCGACTCGAGCATCGGTCATCCTGTCAAGGGCACCAGCCAGTCGGGCATCAACAGCAATTTTGCAAAGGCATCGCCGGAGAGCAATGTTGGCCCCGCTGGCGCACCGCAAGCCAGCCACGGGCAGGCAACCGGTGACGTACCGGGTGGCTCGCGCCCCAAGGCGCCGGGCGAGCCGGATGGTGAAGCAGCCGATGGCGGCACGGATGCGCCAACGCGTCAGGGCTGACTGCCATTCATGCAGTCATCAGGCGCGCAACAGGCGCGCCGATGACGTTCCCGGCGTCGAACCGGGAAACAGCACGCGCGCCGTGCGTTCAGGATCCAGCTGAAACGCTTCAGCGCACGCGTGCGCCACCAGCGTGTCCAGGCCGAGCGTTGGCCTGAGATCGCGATTGTCGAGCAAGTCGCCTGCGCCCAGCCCGGGCCAGTCCGCGACAATCTTCCCGCCTTTTACCGCACCACCAATCAGCATGGCGGCCGACGCCGTCCCATGGTCGGTGCCGCCTGTGCCGTTGGTTGCGACCGTGCGCCCGAACTCGGTAGCAACGAGAATCGTGGTCTGACGCCATGCATCGCCAAGTCCCTGCTGCAGCCCGCTGATCAAATCGTCAAGATTGTTCAACTGCGTGGCCATGCGCCCTTTTTGCGCACTGTGCGTATCCCAGCCGTTGGTTTCGATCATGGCAATCCGGGGGCCGTCTGCACGCGCCAGGAAGCCGGCAGCGGTCCTGCCCAGTTCGGCCGACGACTGTTGACCTTTGCTGCCCTGGGTCGCACCAGCCATGCCCTGCGCCTTGAGCGCCGTCGACCAGAGCCCGCTCAGCTGGGCATCGCCCTCGTACAGCTTCTGCACGCGCAGCAGCAGATCGTCGTTGGCATGCGGCAGGCCGGATGGCGCGTACGACGCGACATCGATCGCGCCTCGCAGCGCCAGCGGCAATGTGGGCGCAAACGCGATCGCCTGATTGCTGCGCCGTGGCAGCATGCCGGCCAGCCGGTTCATCCAGCCGTCCTTGACATCGAACGGCGCCTTGCCGCCCGTTTCAAGGACATTTTGCGCATCGAAGTGCGAGCGGTCGCGGTAGGGCGACGCCACCGCATGGAACAGGCTGGCCTGCCCCGCCTTGTACAGCCCGGCAATGCCGGTCAGCGACGGGTGCAGTGCAAATGTGCCGTCCAGCTTTAATGCTTCGGTGGGATCGATGGCGAGCGCACCGCGTAGCCTGGCATAGGCAGGATCGGCGTAAGGGATCAGCGTGTGGAGGCCATCGGCAGCGCCACGCTGGATGATGAACACGAAGCGGCGCTCGGTCTCGGCGCCTGCAAAGGCGATGCGGGGCGCGGCAAGCAATGCGGCTGCGCTGGAAATAAAATCACGTCGGTTGAGCATGTTTTACCTTCTCAGGAATTCAGGCGATGCCAATAGCAACGCGAGCGCATTGGCCGGGCTTTCTGCCTGGGCAATCGCCGTCGCGGTCGCGCCGCTCAAGGTAGCCGGCAGCACGCGTGGCGCCAACGCGCGCGCATCGATCTTGCTGCCAAACTCCGTGGCCAGACGCTGTGCGATTTCCACCCGGCGCAGCAGCGCATCCGGGGCCGCCCATGTGGCAGTCACATCGCCATAGCCGGCCGGCGAACCGGGCCGCCAGACAGGCTGGCCCAGTCGGCCCATCAGAAACTGGATGCGCGCCGCCGGCATGGTCTGCACGCCCATGGCGCGCAGACCGGACAGCGTCCAGTCCCATGGTGACTTGAACTTGGCGGCCATTGGCGGCAGGCTATCTGCCGCGCTTACCAGTTCGCGGTACAGGGCGGTCAGCTCGCCACCGGTCTGCAGAAACTTGTCCGCCAGCCGCTTGACCAATGCCGGCGGTGGCTCGTCGGTGATGAAGTGCCGCGCCAGCTTGGTGGCGATGTGGCTGGCTGTGGCAGGCGCCCTGGCCAGATCGCGCAGGATGGCCGTTGCCTGCTGCTGCCCATCGTCGGCATAGCTGCGGCCAAGCAGCGTCCGCACGCCGGGCTCGTGCTGGTTTGCCTGGAACCGGAAGGTTTGCGCCGCGTCCTCAGGCGACTGCTGGCCGGGCAGCGTCCACCCGGTCAGCGCACGGGCGAATTCCAGCACGTCTGCCTGGGTGTAGCCGCTTCGAACACCCAGCGTGTGCAGTTCAAGGATTTCGCGCGCCAGGTTCTCGTTCAGGCCACGGGTCGGGCGATCCGGCGCTTTCGCGCTGGCCCGGCGCGCGGCGACGCTGTCCGGCCCTGTCGAAACGGACTGGTCGAGATACAGCAGCATGGCGGGATGGCGCACTGCAGCGAGCAGCAAATCCTCGAACCGCCCCAATACATGGGGCCGGATGGCATCGGCCTCGAAGCTGGCAGCAAAGCCCAGCACCGGTACTTTGTCGACCGAGATCGCAAAATGGTTCGCCCAGAAGTGGTTCAAGCGCTCGACGAACGGCGTGCTACTTTGCAGGGCACTGTTCGTGCGCGCCTCCACGCCGGCCAGATAGGCCGCCCTGCCCGCGCGCTGCCAGGCTTCACGGACGCTGGCGCGCTGCGCCTCGGGTGCATTGCGGATGGCGGCTTGCTGCTCTGTCCACTGCGCAGCGCGCGCTGACGTGCGCTCGATGGCGCGCCATGGCGGCGGCAACGGCTCGTAATCATCGAGCTGCGCCAGCAACCAGCGCCGTGGATCGGCAACGGGCTGGTCATCCGGTCGCGCACCGAGGCCCAGGCGGTTGCGCGCAATGGAATCGTTGATCATGGCCCCGAGTATAGAACCGTAACCGTCCTGGCGGGTCACAACGAGATGTATGGTCTGTAACTGTCCGTAACGGCCGGGCTGGCAGTGCGTGCACAATTCCTTCCATATTTGTGTCATTACAACAGTGTGGGCGCAAATACATTCGCACAAATCTATATAATATGGCCTCGTCCCCTCGAGCCCACCATGTCCCACGACCCCTCTCCGCACGACGTACGCTCCGCCTTCAAACGCGAACTCATCTCTGCCAATCTCTGGCGCACCCGCATCGTCGTCGTCGGCACGGCCTCCATCGCCGGCCTCGTGGTCGTGGCGTTTACCTGGCTGGCCGAGTCGGCATTCGCCCAGTTCAACAAGATCGCCGACTTCGCCTGGTGGGTGCCCCTGGTCTGGACACCGCTCCTGTGCGCCGCCATTGTCTGGGTCACCCGGCGCTTCGTGCGCGGCGCGGGCGGCTCCGGTATTCCGCAAGTGATGGCGGCCCTCGACCCGGCCATTTCCGGCGGCCGGCGGCCCCTGCTCGTGTCGCTGAAAATCAGTTTTGCCAAGATCGGCCTGACCTCGGCTGGCCTGCTAGGCGGCCTGTCGCTCGGTCGTGAAGGCCCGTCGGTCCAGATTGCCGCCGGCGTGATGCTCGCCGCGCGCCGCTGGCTGCCGCGCGGCAGCGGCATCAGCGCCCATTCGCTGCTGGTAGCGGGCGGCGCGGCAGGTATCGCGGCCGCGTTCAACACGCCGCTGGCGGGGATCATGTTCGCGATCGAAGAATTGTCGCGCGCGCCCGAACAGCGCAACAGCGGCCTGATCGTCGCGGCGATCGTGCTGGCCGGTCTGATCGCCGTGTCCGTCCATGGCAATGGCCCGCACTTCGGCGTCATTCATCCGGGGCCGATCGGGTTGTCGCTGTTGTGGCCGGGCTTGCTGGCCGCCGTCGTCTGCGGCTTTGCCGGCGGCCTGTTTGCCCGCGTACTGATTGCCAGCCTGCGGGGCGTCTCGCCCGACCTGCCCACGCGCTGGCGCGCCCGCTATCCGGTGCGTTTCGCACTGGGCTGCGGCTTCCTGATCGCGGTTATTGGCGTACTCAGCGGCGGGGCGACCTACGGCAGCGGCAACGAAGCCACGCGCAGCCTGCTGGAGAACGAAGCCAACGTGCCCGCGGCATTTGCGCTCTTCAAGTTTGTCGCGACCTGGCTCACTGCCTGGTCGGGCGTGCCGGCCGGCATCTTCGCGCCGTCGCTGTCCATTGGCGCGGCCATGGGCCAGAACATCGCCTCGCTCACCGGCTACCCGTACAGCGCCGCGTTGATTGCGCTGGGCATGGTGGGCTTTCTGGCAGCCGCCACGCAGGCGCCGCTGACGGCCTTCATCATCGTCATGGAAATGGTCGACGGCCACAGCATGGTGCTCAGCCTGATGGCTTGCGCCGTCGTTGCCAGCACCGTCTCGCGCGTGCTCACGCCGCCGCTGTACAGTGCGCTGGCGACGATCCAGTTGCCACCAAGGCCCACTCACCCGCCGAGTTCGGGTGAGCCGCCCGACCGTGCGCCATGATGCGCAGCGCGCACCGTGGCGTGGGCGGGATGTCAATTAATTACGTTATAATCCGGCCAGGGTGTTCATGCCGCCAGGCATGACAGGATTTGCGCTGGTCGGGCCGCCACGCGGGCTACGACGCGACCACCATGCACCTGCACTCCTATCAGGCTTACGGGCCACTATCCGCTGTCCATCACGCGATCGGCCGTCACGGCCGTATGACCGCGTACCCTACTCACACGAGCGCCCCGGCAGCAGCAGCGCCGCCTCATTACACACGGGGGTTGCCAGATGACGCCCAAGCACTTTTGGAGAACCACCATGCGCATTGAAAAGCGTCTATCGAACACGTTCAAGGCATTCGCCGCCTCCGGCAAGGCGGGCGGCACCATCCTGATCCTGTGCACCATCCTGTCGCTGATGGTCGCCAATTCCCCCTGGGGTGCGCCCTACCTGGCGTTCTGGCAGATCAACCTCGCCGGCCTGAGCGTCGAGCTGTGGATCAACGATGCGCTGATGGCCATCTTCTTCCTGTTGATTGGCCTGGAGCTGCAGCGCGAACTGAACAACGGCGAACTGTCCGACCTGCGCAATGCGCTGCTGCCGATCATTGCCGCGGCGGGCGGTGTGGCCGTGCCGGCGCTGATTCACTTCACCCTCAACGGCGGCACCCACACCCAGCCGGGCATGGGCATTCCGATGGCCACCGACATCGCGTTCGCGCTGGGCGTGCTGGCCCTGCTGGGCAGCCGGGTGCCGGCCTCGCTCAAGATTTTCCTGACCGCGCTGGCCGTCATGGATGACCTGGCGGCCATCATCGTCATCGCCGTGTTCTATACGGCAGAGCTCAAGGTCGGCTACCTGGCCGGCGCGCTGGGCATGTTCGTCGCCTTGTTCCTGATGAATCGCCGCCTGCGCGTGCTGGCGCTGTGGCCTTACCTGCTGGGCGGCGCGGTGATGTGGTTCCTGATGCTGATGTCGGGCGTGCACGCGACGATTGCCGGCGTGCTGCTGGCCTTCACCATCCCGTATTCGCACACGCAGGACGATCCTGCGTCGCCAGCCCACCGAATGGAACACGTGCTGCACACGCCCGTGGCGTTCGGCATCCTGCCGATCTTCGCGCTGGCCAATACCGGCATCGTGATCGGCGCCGGCTGGGCCGGCGAACTGATGTCGTCGAACAGCCTGGGCATCATTGCCGGCCTGGTCGCCGGCAAGCCGGTGGGCATCTTCCTGTTCACCTTTGCCGCCGTGATGCTCGGCGTGTGCCGCCTGCCGCTCGACCTGGCATGGCGCCACGTGATCGGCGCGGGCCTCTTGGGCGGGATTGGCTTCACGATGTCGATCTTCATCACCAACCTGGCCTTTGTCGGCGAGGCCGAGATCATCAACGCGTCGAAGATGGCGATCCTGGCCGCGTCGCTGGCGGCGGGCATCCTGGGCTTCGTCTGGCTCAAGCTGTTCGGCGCGCCGGCCGAAGGCGATACCGATCCGGACACCATGGATTTCGACGACGGCACCACGGATACCGGGCCAGCCCGGGCGGCATGACCACCATCCTGCATCCGGCCAGGGTCGTCGTCCTGCTGTTTGCAGGCGCGATCCTGGCCGGCACGCTGCTGCTGATGCTGCCGCTGGCCAGCGCCAGCGGCCAGGGCGCGCCGTTCATGGTGGCGTTCTTCACGGCGGTATCGGCCGTGTGCGTCGGCGGCCTGGCCGTGGTCGATACGGGCACGTACTGGTCGGGTTTCGGCCAGGCGTCGATCATGGTGCTGTTCCAGCTGGGCGGCTTCGGCATGATGACGGCCGCCACGCTGCTGGGCCTGATGGTGAATCGCTCGTCGCGCCTGCGCACGCGCCTGATCGCGCAGACCGAAACGCGCTCGCTGGGCATGGGCGACATCGCCAGCGTGGCCCGGGTCGTGCTGACCGTGTCGGTGCTGCTGCAGCTCGTGATCGCCGTCATCCTGTTCGTGCGGCTGCGCGCCGGGTACGATCTGGCGTGGGGCGACGCGGCGTGGAGCGCCCTCTTCCACGCCGTCTCGGCGTTCAACAACGCGGGCTTTTCGCTGCATGCCGACAGCCTTACCCGTTATGCAAGCGATACGCTGGTGCTGCTGCCAATCATGGTGGCCATTGTGGTGGGCGGGATTGGTTTCCCGGTGCTGCACGACCTGCGCCACCGCTTGCGCGATCCGCGGCACTGGTCGCTGCACACCAAGCTCACCCTCACCGGCACGCTGATGTTGCTCGTGGGCGGTTTCGCCGCGGTGCTGCTGTTCGAGTGGAACAACGCCGCCACGCTGGGCGCCCTGTCGACGCCCGACAAGCTGATAAACAGCATGTTCATCTCGGTGGCCTCGCGCACGGCGGGGTTCAATACCGTCGACTACAGCGCGCTGACGCCCGAGACCTGGGCGCTGCACTATCTGCTGATGTTCATCGGCGGCGGCAGTGCGGGCACGGCGGGCGGCGTCAAGGTGGCCACCGTCATGATCCTGGTCCTGCTCGTCGTGGCCGAGGCGCGCGGCCAGTCCGATACCGAGGCCTTCGGCCGGCGGGTCGGGATGGCGGCGCAGCGCCAGGCCGTGACCGTGCTGGTGCTGGGCAGCGTGATCGTGGCGCTGGGGACGGTAGCGCTGCTGCGGATCTCGCATTTTCCGACCGATCAGATTATCTTTGAAGTCATCGCGGCCTTTGGCAGCGCTGGCCTTTCCACCGGCATCACCGCCCAGCTGCCGGCCTCCGGCCAGCTGGTGCTGGCCTTGCTCATGTTCATCGGCAGGGTCGGCACGATCACCCTCGCGACCTCGCTCGTTCTGGGCAAGCGGCGCATGCCCTATCGTTATCCGGAGGACCATCCAATTGTTGGGTAGAATTTTCACAGAACAGTTCGCCTTTTCGGCGGGCGACAGCGTCGTCGTCATCGGCCTGGGCCGCTTCGGCGGCGCGGTGGCGCAATCGCTGATGCGCCTGGGGCACGATGTCATGGGCATCGACCGCAAGGAAGACCTGGTGCAGCTCTGGAGCGAGCGGCTCACGCACGCCGTGCAGGCCGATTCGACCAACGAGAACGTGATGCTGCAGCTGGGCGTGCCCGACTTTTCGCACGCCATCGTCGCGATCGGCTCGGACCTGGCGGCCAGCCTGATGACGCTGATGGTGCTGTCCGAACTCGGCATCAAGGATATCTGGGTCAAGGCGATGACGCCCGAGCACGGCCAGATCGCGCAGCGCATCGGCGCCCATCACGTGGTCTACCCCGAGGCCGACATGGGCGCGCGCGTGGCCCACCTGATCACAGGGCGGCTGATGGACTTCATCGAGTTCGAGGACGGGTTTGCGATCGCAAAGATCAATGCGCCGGCCGAGACCCACAACCTCACGCTGGCCGAATCGCACGTGCGCGCGCGCTTCGGCGTGACGGTGGTGGGCGTCAAACGGCTCAACGAAGACTTCCAGCATGCGCTGGGCGAGACCCGCACCCTGCCGGGCGACCTGTTGATCGTGTCGGGCCCGACCAAGAAGATCGAGCTGTTCGCCGGCGGCGAGAAGAAAGGCAGGAAGCGGTAGGGCCGTGCCAGGGCCCCGGATCTGGTCGGCCGCTTACTCGAACACTTCGGCGGTGGCGAACATCGTGCCCTTCTCGTCCTTGGCCGAGACCGACGGCGTCGCGCTGATCGGCCAGGTAATCGCCAGGCTCGGGTCGTTCCAGACGATGCAGCGCTCGTGCTCGGGCGCGTAGTAATCGGTGGTCTTGTAGACAAACTCGGCCGTTTCGGACAGCACGACGAAGCCGTGCGCGAAACCTTCGGGCACCCACAGCTGGGCCTTGTTCTCGGCCGACAGGATTTCACCGACCCACTGCCCGAACGTCGGCGACGCGCGGCGCAGGTCGACCGCGACGTCATAGACGCTGCCGGCAACCACGCGCACCAGCTTGCCCTGCGGCTGCTTGATCTGGTAGTGCAGGCCGCGCAGCACATTGCTGGTCGATTTCGAGTGGTTGTCCTGCACGAACGACACCTTGCGGCCTACCGCTTCTTCAAAGCGGCCTTGGTGGAAGCTTTCGTAGAAAAAGCCGCGGTCGTCGCCGAACACGCGCGGTTCGATCTTCAGGACGTCGGGGATTGCCAAGCGAGTAATTTGCATCAGAATACCTTTTCATTCAAAACACGCACCAGATACTGGCCGTAGCCGTTCTTGCGCAGGGGTGCTGCCAGTTCTTCGAGCTGGGCGGCGTTGATCCAGCCCTTGCGAAACGCGATTTCTTCGGGGCAAGCCACTTTGAGGCCCTGGCGCTGTTCGATCGTTGCGATGAACTGGCCGGCGTCGAGCAGCGACTCGTGGGTGCCGGTGTCGAGCCAGGCGTAGCCGCGGCCCATGATCTCGACATCGAGCTTGCCGATGTCCATGTACATGCGGTTCAGGTCGGTGATCTCGAGCTCGCCCCGTGGCGAGGGCTTGAGCGTGCGCGCCATTTTGGCGACGTTCTCGTCGTAGAAATACAAGCCTGTGACCGCGTAGTTCGAGCGCGGCTTGGCCGGCTTTTCTTCCAGGCTGATGGCCTTGCCATCGTCGTTGAATTCCACGACGCCGTAGCGCTCGGGATCCTGCACGTGGTAGGCGAACACGCTGGCGCAGTCGGTGCGGGCATCGGCCCGCTCGAGCAACTGGTTGAAATCGTGGCCATAAAACAGGTTGTCACCCAGCACCAGCGCCGATGGCGAGTTGCCGATGAAGTCTTCACCGATGATGAAGGCCTGGGCCAGGCCGTCGGGCGACTCCTGCACCGCATATGACAGATTCAGGCCCCAGCGCGCACCATCGCCCAGCAGTTGCTGGAAGCGCGGCGTGTCTTGCGGCGTCGAGATGATCAGGATGTCGCGGATGCCGCCGAGCATCAGGGTGCTCAGCGGGTAGTAGATCATCGGCTTGTCGAAGACAGGCAGCAGCTGCTTTGAAATTGCCAGCGTGGCCGGGTGCAGGCGGGTGCCGCTGCCACCGGCGAGGATGATGCCTTTGCGTTGCATAGCGTTGTTCATAGGTTTCCTTGGGCCGACAGTTCGGCGATCAATCGGTTGACGTGGTGGCGCCAGTCGGGCAGGCGCACGCCGAAACTGGCGCTGAACTTGCTGCAGTCGAGCCGCGAATTGGCAGGCCGCGCAGCCGGGGTCGGGAACGCGCTGGCCGCGATCGGCTGCACGGCATCCGGACCGGCCTTGAGCACGGCGCCGTGGCTTTGCGCCTGCGCCAGCACGTGCTGGGCGTAGGCATGCCAGGTGGTGGCGCCGGCGGCGGCCAGGTGGTACACGCCCGACAAGTGCTGCGCATCCGTGCCCGGCACGGCGATGCGGTGCAGCGCCAGCGCGGTAACGTCGGCCAGCAGCTCGGCGCCGGTGGGCGCGCCATGCTGGTCGGCGACCACGTTGAGCGTTTCGCGCTCCTTGGCCAGGCGCAGCATCGTCTTGGCGAAATTGCCGCCGCGCGGTGCGAACACCCAGCTGGTGCGCAGGATCAGGTGGCGCGCGCCGCTGGCGGCAATGCGCTGCTCGCCGTCGTACTTGGTACGGCCATACACCGACAGCGGATTGACGGCGTCGGTTTCGACCCAGGCGCCCTCTTTCTTGCCATCAAAGACGTAGTCGGTCGAGTAGTGCACGAGCCAGGCATTGCCGGCGGCGGCTTCCTCGGCCAGCACGCCTGGCGAGACGGCATTGACGTTGTGCGCCGTGGCGGCGTCGGCTTCGGCCTTGTCGACCGCCGTGTAGGCAGCGGCGTTGACGATGACGTCGGGGCCAAACGCGCGCACGACGGCGCGCAGCGATTCGGGGTCGGTGAAATCGGCTTCGCTGCGGCCCAGCGCGCGCAGCTCGCCCAGCGGCGCGAGCGCACGTTGCAGTTCCCAGCCGACCTGGCCATCTTTACCCAGTAGCAGGATCTTCATGCGGCAGCGTTTTCTGGCGTGTACTGGCGGTCGACCCATTCCATATAGGCGCCGCTGGTGACGTTTTCGACCCAGGCGCCGTTGGCGAGGTACCACTCGACGGTCTTGCGGATGCCCGTGTCGAAGGTTTCGGCCGGGCGCCAGCCCAGTTCGCGCTCGAGCTTGCCGGCATCGATCGCGTAACGGCGATCGTGGCCCGGACGGTCTTTCACGAACGTCATCTGCGTCGCGTACGACGCGCCATCGGCGCGCGGCTGCAGTTCGTCGAGGATCGCGCACAGCGTGCGCACGACGTCGATATTGGCTTTCTCGTTCCAGCCGCCGACGTTGTACGTCTCGGCCAGGCGGCCGTCTTCGAGCACGCGGCGAATCGCGCTGCAATGGTCGGTCACATAGAGCCAGTCGCGGATCTGCTGGCCATCGCCGTAGATCGGCAATGGCTTGCCGGCCAGCGCGTTGTGGATCACGAGCGGGATCAGCTTTTCGGGGAAGTGGTACGGGCCGTAGTTGTTCGAGCAGTTGGTGGTCAGGACCGGCAGGCCGTAGGTGTGGTGATAGGCGCGCACCAGGTGGTCGGACGCTGCCTTGGTGGCCGAGTACGGGCTGTTCGGTTCGTAGCGGTGCTGCTCGGTGAAGGCCGGCGCGTCACTCTCGAGCGTGCCATACACTTCATCGGTCGACACGTGCAGGAAGCGAAAACCGGCCTTGGCTTGCTCGTCCAGACCGTTCCAGTAGGCGCGCACGGCTTCGAGCAGGTTGAAGGTGCCGACGATATTGGTCTGGATGAAGGCGCCCGGGCCTTCGATCGAGCGGTCGACGTGGCTTTCGGCCGCGAAGTTCAGCACGGCCCGCACCTTGTGCTCGGCCAGCAGGCGCGCCACGAGGGCGCCGTCGCCGATGTCGCCGCGCACAAAGTGATGGCGGCTGTCGCCTTCCAGGCTGGTCAGGTTTTGAAGATTGCCGGCGTACGTCAGCTTGTCGAGGTTGACGACGGGTTCGTCATTGTGAGCGAGCCAGTCGATGACGAAGTTCGAGCCAATGAAGCCCGCTCCGCCAGTCACGAGGATAGTCATGCCTGCAGTTCCTGGTAAAGGTATCGGTGGCTGCGCGGCGCCTGGGCACTGCGCGAACCTGGGAATTGTCGTGGACGAATGACATGAGCCACTCGTGCACTATTGCTACTATTTTATGATGGCTAGATAGCAAAAACGTGACATTTCGGCACATTCTCCCGGCACTGTAGGTATTTTGTCAATGCCGGGTGGCCTCGTACGTTTCGTTAAGGTAATACTAACATTTGCCCGGAAAGTGTGCCGCGCGAATAACCACCCTGCAGGGTGCGAGCACTACAGCCCGTCACCGTGGCTGGATGAACCGGTCAGACAGCGCGTGCCCGGTCTTGCACAGATGGTGGGAACAACAGGGTGAAGCGATTGCCCGTGTCGTCGCTCTCGACCCTGGCTTCACCACCGTGCAGATGCATGATCGAGGCGACAATGGCCAGTCCCAGGCCACCCGAATCACCGCCCTGGCTGCGTGCCGGGTCACAACGATAAAATCGTTCGAACACGTGCGGAAGATGGACGGCCGGGATGGGTGCGCCGGTATTGTGCACGGCAATCCCGACCGTCTCGTCATCGGTGCAGGTGCGGATCGTCACCGTGCCTTCGGCATCGCCGTAGCGCAGCGCGTTGGCCAGCAAGTTAGCCAGGGCACGCCGCACCAGCGCGCGGTCAGCAACCAGTTCGCCGGCCGCGTGCACCACCACGCTGATCCCGCGTTCTTCGGCCACGCCTTCAAAATAGTCCACCAGCTGGGTGCACAATTCTGCCAGATCGATCGTTTCAAGCGTGACGCCGCTGGCCGGCTGCTCCGAACGCGCAAGGAACAACATGCTGTCGATCATGCGCGCCAGGCGCCCGTATTCTTCCAGATTTGACGCCAGCAGCTGTTCATAGTCATCAACGCTGCGGCGCTTGCGCAGCGCGTGTTCCGTGTGGCCCATCAGGTTATGTAAAGGCGTGCGCATCTCGTGGGCAAGGTCTTCGGAAAAGCGCGATAGCTGGACAAAGCCGTCGGCCAGGCGCGTCAGCATCTGGTCGAGCGCTGCGCCCAGTTGCTGCAGTTCCTGCGTCTCTTCCAGCGGCACCGGCGTCAGCTTCACCGCCACGTTCTGCTGCAGGCGCCGCACGTCGACGGCGGCGGCCTGCTGCGCCATCAGCCGCACAGGCCGCAGCGCGCGCTGGCTGATCAGCCAGCCCAGCACGAACGACAGCAGCGCCCCGCCGGCCAGCGCCGCCCCCAAGGTCATGCGGTAGCTGGCCAGCATGCGCTCGCGCTCGGCCAGCATCCTGGCGGCGACCACGGTGAACCGGCGGTTGCCCTGCCAGACATCGACCCAGGCCAGCCGCGCCGCCTGGCCGGTGGCGACATCGGTAAGGCGGATCGATGGCGCGGGCGGCAGGGACGGCAGCGCCAGGCCGCCCGGATTCACGGCGATCAGCAGCTGGCCCGTGGCGTCGAGCATCCACAAGGCGTTGTCGCGATTGCCCAGCATGTTGGCATACAGCTGCGGGCGCCGGCGCAACGCCTCGATACTGTCGCTGTCGGCGACCAGTGCACGCATGCGATCGATCCGGCCTGCCAGCGCGATGTCGTCGCGCCACGCCAGTTCGCTTGCCAGGGACCGGTACAGGAACACGCCGATGGCCCCCAGCAGCAGCGCGCTTGCCAGGGCAAACCACAGCGCCAGGCGCATGCTCAGCGAACGGGGCGCGAACGCAAGCCTCATGGCGTCTCGCCCAGCATATAACCCATGCCACGGACTGTATGAATCAATTTCAGTGGATAGGGATCGTCGATTTTCACGCGCAGGCGGCGGATGGCCACATCGACGACATTGGTGTCGCTGTCGAAGTTCATCTGCCACACGTGCGAGGCGATGACCGCACGCGACAGAACCTCGTCGACCCGGCTGACCAGCAGGTGCAGCAGCGCGAATTCCTTGCCCGTCAGGGTAATCCGGTCGCCCTGGCGCGTGACCCGGCGGCGCAGCACATCGACCTGCAGGTCGGCGACGCGAAATTCCTGCATGTCGCGCGGCGGCCCGCGCCGCAGCAGCGTGCGCACGCGCGCCAGCAGTTCCGCAAACGAAAATGGCTTGACCAGATAGTCGTCAGCGCCCAGTTCGAGCCCGCGCACACGGTCTTCAATGGCGTCGCGCGCCGTCAGGAACATCACCGGCGTGGCGGACCTGGCGCGCACCAGTTGCAGCAGCGCCCAGCCGTCAAGGCCCGGCAGCATCACGTCGAGGATCACCAGATCGAAGTCGAACTCTTCGATCATGTAACGACCGTCAAAGCCATTGCTTGCCACTTCGACGATGTAGCCGGACTCGCGCAAGCTCTTTTGCAGATAGTCGGCCGCCTTGCGTTCATCTTCCACGATCAGTATGCGCATTGCCTGGCTCCTTGTGCCGCAATCTTACTGCCCGCCGCGCGCCAGATGACAAAACTGTCATCTGGCCGTCATCTGGTTGTCGCCAGGCGCTGCGTACCATGCGGCCATTCGACCACCACCGGGATGATTCCATGTACCACCCACTGCCTGCAGGTTTGCTGATCGCGTTGTCGCTGGCCTGCCCCCAGGCCAGCGCCGCCGCTCCGCTGACCGTACCCCACCGCACTGTTTCACTCGAGGGCGCCAGCCGCCTGCTCGACGCGGCGATGAACGCCTGCCATGCCGACGGCAAAGTGCTGGCCGCCGCCGTGGTCGACCGCGGCGGCAACCTGGTCGCCCTGCGCCGCGACGATGGCGTCGGACCGCACAACACCATCGCTGCCCAGCGCAAGGCTTACACGGCGCTGTCAACCAGAACGGCGACCCGCCTGCTGGCCGCCAATGCCCGCGCCAGCACTGAAGCAGCCAACCTGAACACCGTCGACACGCTGCTGCTGCTCGGTGGCGGCGTGCCACTGATGGCTGACGGCGAGCTCATTGGCGCCATCGGCATTGCCGGTGCCGGCGGACCGGCCACAGACGAAGCCTGCGCACAGGCCGCAATCGACAACGTGTTGCACAAGACGCCCTGATCGTTGACGGTCTTGACCTTCCGATTATTTTCACACCCCCCCTACGGAGAACGCATGAAATTCCTTCAGACCCTGCTTGTTGTTACCCTCGGCGCTGCTGCGCACTGCGCCAGTGCCGCGGCCGTACCCACCGTCGCACCTTCCGCCGCGCTCAACCCGCTCAGCGTCCATGTCCTCAACCTGCAGGACGGTTTGCCATCAGCCGATGTGGCTGTGACTCTTGAGCAGCGCGTGGGCGACGGGTGGACCATGCTCGGCGAAGGCGTCACCAACGCCCAGGGCCGCATCCCGGCCCTGTTCCCCGCCGGCATGCCAATGGTACGCGGCACTTACCGGGTCACATTCAAGACTGGCAAATGGTTTGCCGATCACAAGAGCCCGACGTTCTTCCCCGAGATCCCTGTCATCTTTACGGCCGACGGCAGTGTGCCGCATTACCACGTGCCGCTACTGCTGAGCCCTTACGGCTATTCGACGTACCGCGGCAATTGAATCCGAACAGCGGGAAAGACTGTCAGCGGCGCGCCGGCACAGATCATCAGGCGCCTGAGGTCAAATCCCGCACCAGGTCGGTCAATACATCGACCAGTGCTTTGCTTGCTGCCGTGCGATACGCCCCTTTGCGCCAGGCATAGACGACATGGCGCGACGGCATCGACGGTAGCAATGCAACCGCGTGCAGATCGGTATAGGCGGCAGAGATCGGGTTGGGCAGAACGGTCCCCAGCGTTCCCTGACGAACGATCTCGACCAACGCGCCGATGGCATTGACTTCAACGGCGACCTTTGCCGCGATACCGTGGGACGCACAGTACGCATCGATTTGCTGGCGGGTGGCGAACGACTTGTTGAGCAAGACCAGCGGTTCGGCAGCGAACGCCGTCAGCGGCAACGCGGTAGACCGGGCGGCGAGTCGATGACTGGCGCCGGTCACGAAGCTGAGTTCTTCTTCGTACACCGGTGTGTAGTCGAGTTCACCCGGCTGCTGCGGACTGAATGCGATGCCGATGTCGAGTTCGTCGTTGATCAACATCGCTTCAATGTCTTCCTGCGCAATTTCCAGAAAACTGACTGTGACCCCTGGATGCAGTTCATGGAACCGGGCGATCAGCGGACCGATCAGATAGAGCGATAGCGTCGGCGGCGCGGCACAACGCAGCACGCCACGGTGCGCGGTGCCGACATCCTGGATCGCGCGGGCGCCGGCGTGAAGATGCTGCATGCCGAGTTTGGCGTGGCCCATCCATGCCTCGCCGGCATCGGTCAGGCGCACGCTTTTTCCGCTTCGGTCAAACAGCTGGACACCCAGCAATGCTTCGAGCTGCTTGATCTGCTGCGACAGCGCCGGTTGCGACACGTGCAGCGCGGCGGCGGCACGGGTGAAGTTGCGATGCTCGGCAACGGCAAGAAAATAGCGGATGTGGCGCAGCAGCACGAAAGCTCCAATGATTCGTTTTACTTATCGACATCATCGCATATCAGTCTTGGACCTTATGGTTGTGGGTTGTTATATTCGCAGCCCTCCCACTCAATTTTTAGAAAGATGTCATCTTGTCGTCCTTTCAGCAATGGTGTCGTGACTTCCTTCCCGCCCCGATTCAAATAGCGCCTCGTGAACAATTGCGCAGCAGCCTGGGCGCGCTGACCGGGATATTTTTTACGGGCGTGATTGCCTGGTTCTTCGGCGGGCCAATCGACAATCTGCCACTGCTGGCAGCGCCCTTGGGCGCGTCTGCCGTGCTGTTGTTCGGCGTACCCGCAAGCCCGCTGGCCCAGCCATGGGCGATCATCGGTGGGAATCTGACCGGCGCAATAACAGGCGTCAGCTGCGCTTACTTGATCCCGATGCCGCTCCTGGCGGCAGCAGTTGCCGTGGCAGTCACGGTCATGCTGATGTTTTCGTTTCGCTGCGTGCATCCACCATCCGGTGCGGTGGCAATCACAGCAGTGCTGGGAGGCAGCAAGATTCATGCACTCGGCTATGCATTCGTGCTGTTCCCGATCGGTCTCAATTCTGTTGCCCTGCTTGCCGGCGCCCTGGTTTACCACAGGCTTAGCGGGCATCGCTATCCGCACCGCGCGATTCACAGGACGCCTGCGGTCAACCATGACGCGACGGAGATGTTCACACGTGCGGATCTTGATGCGGTATTACGCAGGCGCACCGAAATTCTGGATGTCGATGTCGATGACCTGGAATCGGTGCTGGAAGAAGTAGCGCAGGAAAGTCAGCGACGGCGTATGACCATGTCGAAATCGTCCTGAAACGGAAGATGGTGGAATGTGAGCCGCTTCGAGCCGGTTGCTGCCGTAAGATGAACGGATGAGTTAGCCCACAACCATTTAGGGTGACTTGGTAGGCGAGGAATATTTTGCGGTTTTTTTTAGAAAATCGAATCGATCATGAGAACAAAGGCTTACCTTAATTCTTGGACTATGCGGGAGCGTCACTAGTTTTCTGTTGTCGATCTACATAAAAAAGTTTACTGAACTGTACTTGGTTGGTGCGCTAATGTCTCCTTTTAGGCGGTCACGCTCCTTCGTGATAATCTGCTATTTTTCAGCACTCGTGACCTGCTATGCTAAGCTCCACGCCGAGTTCGCCTACAAGCAGCAACCGCAACGTCTACTGAGAAAACGATTTATAAAAAATCGCACTTATTAATGCCGAGTGCATCGCAGCATTCGATAATTTTTGCTTTTTAACAAAAATAATTTATGCAACTATCCGACACAAATGTCCCTCCTCGCCCGGAGGGTACCGACGGAAGGAATTTGTCGTCCCTCCAAGACTATATCTTTAAAAATCCATTTCTTGTTCTGTGGAATAGCGCGTTGATCTTAGGCGGCCTGATTACATTCGGCCATTTCTCCAGCATCAAATACTTCCCCGATCTGGACATCAAGACCGCATCATCATTTTTGCTTGGCATAGCCTTGCTCGGCTTGCTCCTGACAACCTTACTTGCAGTGTCTCTCGTCGCGCCAAGTTACTTGCTGCGTAATGAGATTTGGAATAATTATTTCTTACATGAGCCTAGAACCTCAGGGCAACCCTGCTTACGAGTTTCCTCTGACGTAGAAAAGAGGCGTCGTTTGCCATTCTTAACTCTCAACCTTTGTTATGGCCTAGCAGCTTTCTTTGCCTTTGTTTTCCTGTCTAACTATCTGATCGATCATTCATATGCACAGTATCGCAAAAACGTTCAAATGGTCGGAGGGATAGGCTTGGCGCTGTCGCTAGCGGCGCAATTATGGGGAAATCGATATTGGAAGCAGAGGGATAGGCGGGAAAACATACTCTCCAACGGCCGTCGGGGGCATAGTCATGTAACACAGCATGTCACGTTGGCCCTTATTTGGATGATGGTCTCTCCAGGTTATCTGCTTTTGCTCACCTTGGCGGTTGGGAAGCTGAAAGAAAGTGACCTCATCGGCCATCTTTGCATTCTCCTTTTCGTGCTGATCTTCATTGTTGTGAATGCTTGCTTGTCGATCATGAACTTCAATTCGCCCAAATCGCTATTGATCGTGCCGGCAGTGGCAGCAGTGCTCACGCTCGTCTACCTCAGCCTGCCATCAAACCCGTTGAGTATCACGCGTACAGTATTCGCTTCGTTTGCCATTGGCGATCTTGGCAGCAGTCGATTTGTGGTGAAGCGTGCGACATGCGACGCAGTGAACCTTATCGCGGCAGGTACTTGCGAAATCGCTTCCGAAAGCGCAGGTTGTATACGTCCCAAAAGTCTTGCGAACCGCATTGGCAGCGAATACTTATTGGTATTAGAGCCGCGCGTCGAAACTGGTGGGGCTGGCGACGTGCAAACGATTAAACGTGCGCCCAGGACGGAAATTCGTGTTCCGATACCGAAGTCTGAAGTACTGGTATGGGGTAGTGGCGATGCGAACGATAAGGGATGGGCTTCGTGCAAAGCCGCAGCAAACATCAATAACGAGCCAGAGCGCCGAGCAGAATCGGGTTCTTAAGACTTCCTGCAGTAAATCAGCGCATGAGCGAAGCGTGCTGACGACATGGCGCAGTGCGCATATGGAGTTTAAGTATGAAACATACGAAATTCTGCAATGGGTCGACACCTGCCTGTGAAGACAGTCGATGCTGAATAGACCGTGATGTTGAGCAGTGTGCGTTGGCCGTGGCAGATGCCCCGACTGGCCTCGGTATTGCGCAATGCCTTGCTCACGAGTGCGCAACGGCATTCAGCCGCGCAACCGCGCCCTGCCCTCCACGTCTGCTCAGCAGCTTAAGGTTCCATGCTACTTTCGTCCTTGGCCTCCCTCATCGACAGCCACAGCCAGAAACTCTGCGCTCAAGGCTTGCGAAACACGATCGCATGCTGGATCGGCAGCGACTTGATGCTGCGCTCCCACTTCAGGCCATGCGCCGTGGCTTCACGCCGTATCTGTGACTCACTCATCTTGTGCAGCGGCTTGATCGCAACTGCCGGATCCTCTGCGCGATATTCGACGAAGACAACGCGCCCGCCCGGCTTGAGGGCCCCGACGATGCTGTCGAGGACTTCCGCGGGATAGGCAAGCTCGTGATAGACATCGACCATGATTGCCAGGTCGACGCTGGCCGGCGGCAGCTTAACGGTGGTTTCGCTACCCAGCACCGAGACCACGTTGCGCACGCCACGCTTTGCCATCTGGCTGTCGAGCATGGCGATCATTTGCGGCTGCACATCGACTGCATACACACGCCCATTGGGCCCGACTTTTTTCGCCAGCTGCCAGGTGTAGTAGCCGGTACCGGCGCCGATGTCGGCCACCGTCATCCCGGGCGCCAGCGCCAGTTCCTGCAACAGCAATGCCGGCCGCTCCTCGTGTGCGCGGCTTTCGCGCTCGAGCCATTGCGCGCCCTCCCATCCCATCACGCCGGAGATCTCGCGGCCCATGTAGCGCTTGCCGATGCCATCCGGGCTGGGTGCGACACGTTCATAGCGCGTGTCGGCGGTCGCTGCCTGTGCCACGGCATCGATACTCGCCGATGACAGCAGCGTCAGCGCCGACAGGCAGGCCAGCAGGATCGGAAGTGTACGACGGGTGAGGCCGGTGCGGCAATTGCTCGAGCGGTTGCGGTGCATGATCGGTTTCCGTAAGAAGTCGGTGCCTGCGATCGCATCGGCAGGCTTGCCGTGAATGGAATGATCAGTGTAGCTGCGATGGCTATCCGATGTAATTTCCCGTGGCGACTGGCGTAGAACGATGTGCGCGATTCACAAGGAACATTTACGGTCGCTTTCAAGCAGACGTGCGACGTGAGAACGAATCTTGGGTCGTCTATCGTTCAGAGCTGGGGAAGAGAGTGCGGCTGAACGATGTGATGATCCCGTCGAACCTGGTAGCGCAAGACCTGGCTACTTATCTCGATGACATCTTTCATGAGTTCGCCAAGTTCGGGAAAAACGTTGAGGAACCTGCCATGCTGCCCTGGCTACCAATGAAGAGAGCAAAGACAGATAGTGCAACATTGATCGGTAGCGCGATCAGTGTGTTCAAGGATCGATCTCTTATCAAATGCTCTCCCTGGCCCGATCATACGTTTTTGAACGTAGAGGATCATCATGGAAAAGCACATCAACAAGATTGCCTTGGTTACAGGCGCAAACAAAGGCATTGGACTGGATATCGCGCGCCAACTTGGCGCCAAGGGTGTCACTGTCATCGTCGGGGCACGCGATGCCGGACGCGGCCAGACAGCAGCCGACCTGCTGCGCAGCGAACATCTGAACGCCCACTTCGTCCAATTCGACGTCACGGACGCGGGCAGCATTACACAAGCAGCGGCGACAATCCGGGCGCAGCACGGCCGCCTGGATATTCTCGTCAACAACGCCGGTATCAGTGATGCTGGCGACGGCGCGCCCAGCGAGGCTTCCATCGATGCCGCGCGACGCCTGTTCGAGACAAATTTTTTTGGCCCGCTGGCGGTAATACAGGCAATGCTGCCGTTGTTACAGGTGGCACCGGGCGCCAGGATCGTCAATATGTCGAGCAGTCTCGGCTCGATGGCCGTCAACGGTGATCCAGCCAACCGTTACTACATGGCACGCCTGATTGGCTACAACGCCTCCAAAGCCGCGCTGAACATGCTGACAGTGCAGTTGGCTGAAGAGTTGCGTGACACAGGGATTGTTGTCAATGCCGCCTGTCCAGGGTACGTGAGCACGGATTTGAACGGACATACTGGTTACCTGTCGACTGACGAAGCAGCAAAGGTTCCGGTGCGCCTGGCCCTTCTCGCAGATGGCCGGGTAAATGGCAAACTCGTCGATGCGTGTGGGGCAGTGGCCTGGTAATCAGGCAAGAGTCCGTGCTTCAGCAACCAGGTCAACGAATGCCCGTAGTCGCGCTTCATGCGCCGACTGGCAAAGTACAGCTGCTCATTTCGTACGCCTATGCGGCCGTGAGATCGCTTTGTTGGCCCTGGGCAGCAGGCGCTGCGCGCAGCAGTGCTTCGATGGCGTCCGGCGCCACCGGCCGGCTGTAGCAGAAGCCTTGCATCTGGTCGCACCCGTGCGCGAGCAAAAAGGCGAGCTGGTCGGCCGTTTCGACGCCTTCGGCAATTACGTTGAGCTTCATTGAGTGGGCCAAACCGATCACGGCGTCGACAATGGCGGCGTCATCGGCATCGTCGATCAGGTCGCTGACGAACGAGCGGTCGATCTTGAGGCTGTGGATCGGGAAGCGCTTCAGGCTGGCCAGGCTCGAGTAGCCGGTGCCGAAATCGTCGATCGCCAGTTGCACGCCCATCGCCGCCAAGCGCGCCATCGTGGCAGTGGCCGCCACCGGGTTCTGCATCAGCACGCTCTCGGTGATTTCCAGCGTCAGCACGCGCGGATCGCACCCGGTTTTCTCGAGCAGCGCAGCGACGCGCTGGGCCACGTCCTGGCCCAGGAACTGGCGCGCCGACAGGTTCACGCTGATGCGCACCGGCGGCAAGCCGTCCTGCTGCCAGGCCACCTGCTGGGCCATCGCGGTTTCCAGCACCCACTCGCCGATCGGTACGATCAGGCCGGTTTCTTCGGCCAGCGGAATGAAGTCGGCCGGCGACACCATCGGCTTGCCCTGGGGCTGCCAGCGCAGCAGCGCTTCAACGCCGCCCAGATGGCCAGTGGCGATATCGACCACGGGCTGGTAGTGCAGCACGAATTCGCGGCGCTGCAGCGCGCGTTGCAGCTCGCTTTCCATGCGCAGGTGCAGCGCGGTCTGCGCGCCCATGTCGGCCATGTAGAAGCTGAAGCCGTTGCCGCCCTCACCTTTCGAGCCGTACATGGCGCTGTCGGCGCATTTGAGCAGCGTGGCGCTGTCAGTGCCGTCGCGCGGGTACATCGCAATGCCGATCGAGCCGGCCGGGAATACCTCTTGCCCGCACAGCAGCAGCGGCTGGAACAGGTTGTCGAGGAGTTTACGGGCCACGCGTGCAGCGTCGGTTTCTCCGTTCATCTCGGGCAGCACGACGACGAATTCGTCACCGCCCTGGCGCGCCACGGTGTCGCTCTCGCGCAGCGAACCGGACAGGCGACGCGCGATCTCGACGATCAGCTGGTCGCCCGCGTCGTGCCCGAGCGTGTCGTTGACGTGCTTGAAACGGTCCAGGTCGATGAACATGACGGCGACTTGCGTGCCGGCGCGGTGCGCGTGCGCGATCGCGCGCTCGAGCCGGTCTTGCAGCAGTACGCGGTTGGGCAGGCCGGTCAGGGCGTCGTGGTTGATCACGCGCAACAGCGCTTCTTCGGCGCCCTTGCGGCGCGAGATGTCTTCGACCACCGAGATGAAACGCTGGTTGCCGTAGGCGTCGCGCATTGTCGAGACGCTGACATTGACCCAGATCGGTGTGCCGTCGCGCCGCAGCAGGCGCCGCTCGCGCTGGTAGTCGCTGATCTCGCCGTCACGCAGGCGTTTGACCAGTGTCAGCTCGTCCGGCAAATCGTCCACGTGCGTCAGTTGCTGGAAGAAGCGCTGCAGCAGTTCGATTTCGGTATAGCCCAGGATCTGCGCCATCTTGCCGTTCACGCGCAGCAGGCGCCCGTCCGGGCCCAGCAGCACGATGCCCACCGCCGCCTGGCTGAAGGTCAGGCGGAAGAATTCCTCGCTTTCCTGCAGGCGCAGGCGCGCCTTGCGGCGGAAGGTGATGTCCTGGCCGATCAGCAGCAGCAGGCAGCCGCCCGCCTGCTCGGTGCGGCGGATATTGAATTCGAGGTGGCGCACGCCGTCCGGGCCGCCTTCGAGCGAGACGAGCACGTGGTCTTGCGGCATGCCGGTGTCCAGTGCAGCGCTGACGCGCGCGGCCAGGCCGGCGTCGGGCAGCCAGCGCTCGAGGGGATAGCCGGCGCTGGCCGATTCTTCCGGGGCGTCGATCAGCTCGGCCATCATGCGGTTCATCGAGCGCACGCGGCGCTCGGCGTCGATGACCAGCAGTCCCGCCGGCATGCCGTCGATCACTTGTTCGAGGTAGTTGCGGTTCTGACCGAGCAGCGCATGCGCGTCCCGCAGCGCGTGCGCTTCACTGGTCTCGGGGCGGTCCTGGATGGCCGTGGCGTGCAGGCTGGGTGCCACATCGGTGTGTGGTGTGGGGGTCTCGTTCGTCTGGATCATCATGGGAAACGCCTCTGGCTATCCAACGTGATCGAGTGTTATTTTTTGTTGGATACGATTGTTGCATGATAGCAAACCAACGCCATGCAGGCGACCGTTGTCGATTCGCTGTTGTTATTTTGTGTGAGATTTCTGCATAGCAGATGACATGATTCAAGTTCGCCAATGCCCTGCGCTGCAGCGGCTCAATATGGGCAAAGAAAATAAGGTGAGAGTTATCCGGTCCAACCCAACCGGAGTCCACTATGCATTCAGGTTTTCTGCTGTCGCGCGCCGCTGGCGCACTCGCCATCGTGTGCGGTGCCAGCGCGGCGCATGCCCAGGTCAACGTCACGCTGAGCCCGGCGCAGCCGACGGTTGGACGCGGCGACAACGTCCTGGTGAGCGTCACGCTGACCAATACCTCGGACACGGTCCAGCACCTGCTGCGCTGGCGCACGCCGCAACAGAGCCTGGAAGCGCCGCTGTTCGAGGTGCAGCGCGACGGCCAACCGGTGCGCTACCTGGGCCGCCGCATCAAGCGCGCCGCGCCGGGGCCGGCTGATTACCTGCAACTGGCCCCGGGCGAGGTGCTCACGCAGACGGTCGAGCTCTCGCGGTTCTACGAGATGAGCACCACCGGCAATTACACGATCCGCTATCGCAGTCCCGCCATGCCGGCGCCGGGCGCGACTGCCGGCGCGGTGGTGGGCGAGCTGACGTCCAACCCCGTCATGGTCTGGATCGACGGCCGCCTGCCGCGCGGCAGCAAGACAACGATCCTGCCGGATGCAGCCGCCCCTGCCCCGGGTTTTGCCAACTGCAGCAATGCGCAGCAGGAACACCTGGTGACGGCGATCGACGCCGGGCGCGCGATGGCGGCCGACAGCCAGGCCTACCTGACCTCCGGCATGCCATACGGCGCGCGCTATGCGATGTGGTTCGGGGCGCAGGACGCCGCGCGCGGCGCGAAGGTCACGGCCAATGTCACGGCCATCAAGGATGCGTTCGAGAACAAGCCCGTCAGGATCGACTGCGATTGCGACGAGCCGTATTTTGCCTACGTGTATCCGGCGCGGCCGTACACGGTCTGGGTGTGCAAGGCGTTCTGGGCCGCAGCGGTGACAGGCACCGATTCGCGCGGCGGCACGCTGCTGCATGAGCTGAGCCACTTCGATGTGGTGGCGGCGACCGACGACCACGTGTACGGCCAGGCCGCGGCGGCGGACATGGCGCGCAGCGCGCCGCAGCGGGCGATCAACAACGCCGATTCGTATGAGTATTTCGGCGAGAACACGCCGCGGCAGGCGACTGCGGCACAGGCGGCCGGGGAGTGATCGATCATGGAGAATGGAATGAACGAGCGACGCTGGATTTGGATGACTCTACGCAAGGCGCAAATATCTTCAAGCATATCGTCCAGCCGTCGATCGACCCGGACAACTACAAGCCACCGACAGTGGCGGCAGTACTGGGCGCAGACGCCATCCCCGAACACGACACCGCATCCGACTGAAGCACCATCAGAAGAAAGGCTCAATCATGCGCAACATCATCAGGCTCGGCGACGCTACCTCGCACGGCGGCAAGGTTCTCAGCGTCAGCGCGCGGCATGTCAGGGTGGGCGGTATTCCAGTGGCGTGCGTGGGCGATACCTGCAGTTGCCCCATCAAAGGTCACAATGGCTGCAAGATCGTCAGCGGCTCGGCGCAGCACAAAATCGATGGCAAGTTGATTGCCTTCGATGGCGACAAGACGAGTTGTGGCGCGACGCTGATTGCCAGCGCCACCAACTGCAAAGCGCCCTGAATCAGCGCGCGGCCATCCTGACCGTGTGCGAGAACTTGACAGGTAGCGCCGGGCTGCTCTTGATGCCACCCGCGTCGAGCTTGCGCAGATCGGTCACCCACGGACCGGCGTAGCGGATCTCGTAACTGTGCTGGCCCGGCTTGAACGCATACGCCTGCGTGATGTCGAGCGTGTTCAGATAGGTCGTCTGCGGCTTGACCTCGAGATAATCGGCAGCGTTCAGCGGGCCGCGCTTGACCATGCGGCCCGTGTAGGCAACCGTGTCCGTCAGTGAACTCAGCGCAAAACGGGGGGCGCTCAGATCGTCGCCCAGCGCGATCTCGCGCGGGATCCATACCGGTACGTCGCCCCGGTTCTCGATCAGCACCCGCACCTTGACCTTGCCGGCCCCGGTTTCCACTTCAAGCCGGTGCTGGACGTTCACCTTGGCCTCCACGGCCTTGACCACGCCAACCACGCCGACCAGCGCCAGCACCATTGCCAGCTTGGCCGCCGGCGAGCTTCGTTTGACATGCATTGCGACTCCTCGAGGATCACGGCAGGCGTCACCCGCGCGACGCTGCCTGTCGATTATGCCATGATTCCATCAATACATTCATGGAAGTATGTTACCGCCGGTCTCGGGCAGCGCCGCCAGGATCATCACCGCCACGCGCCGGTTGCGCGCCTTGCCTGCTTCGTCGGTGTTGGGCGCCACCGGGCGCGTCGCGGCAAAGCCGATCGCCGACAGGCGCACCTCGGGCACGCCGTTGGCGGCGAACAGCCGCACCACGCTGCTCGCGCGTGCGGTCGACAGTTCCCAGTTCGATGGATACAGCGGATTGGCGATCGGCAGGTCGTCGGTGTGGCCTTCGACCTCAATGCGGTGCGTGTCGTTCTTGAGCAGGCCAGCCACCTGCGCCAGAATTTCCTGGCCTTCACCGTCCAGCACCGCCTCGCCCTGCGGAAACAGCACGCTGGCGTTGATCTCGACGCTGATGCCGCGCGCATTCTGGATCACCCGCACTTGCCCCGACTTCACCAGCGGCAGCAAGGTCGCCGACAGCTCGCGCGCCATCACGCCCATCTTTTCCTGCTCGCGCCGCGCTGCTTCGTTGCGGCGGCGGTTGATGATGTGCGACAGCGGCAGCACGGGTTCGACATTGGCGTTGACCTGCGTGGATGCGCCACGGCCGCCGAACGCATCCCCGAGCGCTTCGGACAGCACCTGGTACTTGCCCTCGTTGACGATGGAGATGGCGTACATGACGACGAAAAACGCGAATAACAGCGTGATCAGGTCGGCATACGAAATCAGCCAGCGTTCGTGGTTTTCGGTGGGGACATCGTCGTCGTAGCGCTTGCGGGCCATGGCGCTGGGCTAGTGGTGCGTGAGCAGGCTGGCGACGCGTTCGTCGACGACGCGGCCATGATCGCCGCTGGCCAGGTCGGAAAAGACTTCGGCCAGGATCTCGTACTGCGACACCTTGTCGCTGACGATGGCCTTAAGCTTGTTGCCGACCGGGTAGAAGAACAGGTTGGCCATGCCCACGCCATACACGGTCGACACAAACGCCACCGCGATGCCCGAGCCCAGGCGGGCCGGGTCGGACAGGTTTTCCATCACGTGGATCAGGCCCAGCACGGCGCCCAGGATCCCGATCGTCGGCGAGTAGCCGGCGGCCGATTCCCAGATGCGCGCGGCCTGGCGCTGGGCGAATTCGTAGCCGTTGATTTCGTGTTCGAGCAGGCTGCGCACCTTCTCGGGCGCGATGCCGTCGACCACCAGGCGCAAGCCCTTGGCGACGAACGGGTCGGCCTTGCTCATGAATTGTTCGAGCGACAGCAAGCCATCGCGGCGCGCCGTCAGGCTCCATAGTGCGATCTCGCGCGACAGTTTCTGGCGGCCGTTTTTCGGTGGCACGAACACCCAGCGCAGCATGGCGATGCCGCGCAAGAAGGTACGGGTCTCGCTTTGCAGCAGCACGGCGCCGAAGGTGCCGACCACCACGATGGCAAATGCGGCAGGCTGGATCAACGACGAGAACTTGCCGCCGTCGAGGGTGTAACCGAGAAAGATGCCGGCGATTGCCAGCACCAGGCCGATTACGCTGGCCCAGTCCATAATTGCTCCCGTAAGGTGGTGCGCAAACGTGCGACGGCCTGGGTGTGCAGCTGCGACACCCGCGATTCACTCACGCCCATCACGGCGCCGATTTCCTTCAGGTTCAGTTCTTCTTCGTAGTACAAGCCCATCAGGAGCTTTTCGCGCGGCGGCAGCTTGTCGATCGCGTCGATCACGGCCTGGCGGAAATCGGTTTCCATCAGGCTGCGCAGCGGGTCGGCATCGTCCACTGCGTAGCGGTCGAGGAAATTGTCGCTGCCTTCGTCGGCATGAAAGTCTTCGTAGTACAGCAGCTGGTGGCCACCCGAGTCGGCCAGCATGTCCTGGTACTCGTCGAGCGAGATCTTGAGCGACGCGGCGACTTCGGATTCGCTTGGCGGGCGCCCCAGGCGCTGCTGCAGCGACTGCATCGCGCCCTCGACCTTGCGCATGTTCTGACGCGTGCTGCGCGGCATCCAGTCGCTCGAGCGCAGCTCGTCGAGCATCGCGCCGCGGATGCGCAGCACGGCATAGGTCTCGAACTGCGCGCCGTGGTCGTCTTCGTAGCGGTTGATCGCGTCGAGCAAACCAATCATGCCGGCCTGGATCAGGTCATCGACCTCCACCGAAGGCGGCAGCTTCGCCTTCATGTGGTGGGCAAGACGCTTTACCAACGGCATATGCTCCGTCAGCAAAGAATTCTTGTCCGCTTTCCCTTTGACCGTATACATGCTGGCGTATGTCTTTTTCTTTATATGTCGATGGCGACTGTGTCAGGAACCGATGGACGCGCTGCCCTGGCGGCCGAACTGCGGCAGTGCAGGCAGTGCGAACTTGCCGGCCAGCTGGCGAAACGCGACCGATGCGCCGGCCAGCGGGAAGGCATCGACCACGGCCCGGCCCAGACGCGCGGCGCGGTGCAGGTATTCGTCGGCCGGCACGGCGCCCATGAAACTGAGCTTGACGGCCAGGTAACGTGTTGCTGCCAATGACATATTATCGTATACCACCTTGGCCTCCCCCTCCGTCGCGCCGGTGACCAGGATGCCGAATGGCCGGCGGCCCAGTTCCTGCGTCAGGCGCTTGATGAGCGCGTAGGCATTCGTGATCGACGCCGCACTGGTGGACACCTGGATCACGATCTCGGAACTGGACATCAGGGGCACCGGGAATTCACCGTCCGGCCCCAGTTCGCCATCGACGATCACGATGCCCGCCTGCGTGGCCAATACGTCGAACGTCTTGCTCAGACGGCGCACATCGTCGGTCGATTCGGGCGTGCCCATGGGCACCACCGAGAAGCCTTGCGGGGCCGAATGGATCACCTGGTTCAGCGCGCTTTCCTGGCGCGCGACCTGCAGCAGCGAGGCGCCGCGGTTCAGGCCCAGGCGGCGGGCGACGCCGTACTCGACGTTGCAGGCATCGACGATCAGCACGTCATTGCCGGCCTGGGCCAGCGAGGCGCCCAGGTTCACCAGCATCGCGCCCTTGTCGTCTTCCGGCGTGGCCGACAGGAACGTGAGCACGCGCGGACGCGGGCCTTGCAGCATGCGGCGCAGGCCTTCAGCCTGGTCGAAGTCAAAACTAGCCATGCGACACCTCGCGGCGGGTGGCCTGCGCGGTGGCTGCCATCAGCATCGGCAGGTCGGCATCAAGCGGCGCCACGCCGCGGTTGCGGAATGCGCGGTCGATCAGCATCGCGCTGTCGGCCACGTGCAGGTCTTCCGGCACGCGCTGGCCGTTCGAGACGTAATGCAGTTTGAGTTTCTGGCGGATCACGATGTCGAGCACGCCGCCGGTGGAGGCTGCTTCGTCCATCTTGGTCATGATCGCGCCGTGCAGGCCGCTGCCCTGGTAGGCGCGCACGACTTCGTTCAGCGTCTCGTTGGTCG